>Ga0081538_10002736_pt1 | contig 16933 bp, 14 predicted proteins | sample TabmetS5T2R1_FD_71022 | JGI IMG/M metagenome (GOLD analysis project Ga0081538, IMG submission 71022) | Tabebuia heterophylla rhizosphere microbial communities from the University of Puerto Rico - S5T2R1 | ecosystem: Host-associated > Plants > Roots > Rhizosphere ... | reverse complement strand
GCCACCATGCGCGGGTGGCCGGCCGGGAGGACCTGCCGCAGCGGAAGGGCCAGCAGGCTGGCGTCCAGGCTGCCGCCGCCGTTGAGATGCTCGCTCAGCGTCTGGGCATCCTCGTCCCAGGACCGGTCCAGGATGGTCTGCCGCAGCTTGTCGGCGGCGGACCGCCAGGCCGGGACCGGTCCTGGCAGGTCGAGCCGTTCGCCAATGGCCGCGACCCGGTCCAGGGCCACCTGGCACATCGCCGCGGAATAGGTGAAGACCCGGCCCTCGCTGCGCACCTCCCAGATACCCTGGTCCGGGTGCCGCCAGGCGTCCCCGGCCATGTCGGCCAGCTGGGCCAGCGCCGCCCACAGCGACGGCTCAAGCTGGCCGCCGCCGCGGACCCACTGGTCCGCGCAGTCAAGGATCTCGCCGTAGACATCGTGCTGGCGCTGGTCGGCCGCGCCGTTGCCCCATCGCACCGGGGCGGAGCGCCGATAGCCTTCGAGCTCGGGATCCTCCCACTCGTCGGGCACCGGGCTGCCGTCGAGGTCGTACATGATCCGCGGGTGCCTGCTCTGCTCGAAGGCGTCCAGCACCCAGCCCAGGAATGCGTCGGCCTCGATACCGAAGCCGATGCGGCGCAGGGCGAACACGGTGAAGGCCGCGTCGCGGATCCAGGTATAGCGGTAATCCCAATTCCGCACCCCACCGACCGGCGCGGGCAGCGAGGACGTCGGCGCGGCGACCAGCGAGCCGTTGACCCAGTCGTCACACAGCTTCAGGGTGATCGCCGCCCGCCGGACCAGCGGTTCCTGGGGACCCTCGTAGCTGAAGTGCGTCATCCACCGGCGCCACGCCGCGGCGGTGGCCTGCAGCATGGCCCCGGCGTCGAAACGATGATGGCGATGGACGCGGCCCCAGGACAGCACCAGGTCCAGAGAATCGCCTTGCTTCAGGTCATAGGTGCCGTGCAGGCCGCTCAGCGGGCGGCTGGACCGCAGGTGGAGCTGGAGGTCCGGCCGCCGCGAGGGGTTGAGCCTCAGGCCACTGGCCGCCATCCACGTCTGGGCACCGCCGCGAGGTTCCAGCTCGACCCGGAGCCGCACGTTCCCGTCCAGGACCACGGCCGACCGGACCAGTTCGCCCCGGCCCCCGGGAACATCATCGGTCAGGTCAGCGCCGGCACGCAGCGCGAGGGCGTCGGTGAGCCGAACCAGGCCGGTAGGGCTGCGCAGCTCGGTGACCAGGACGCCGGTGTCAGGCTCGTAGCGCTGTCGGGCCTCCGTCAGCTCGTCCGGGGTGATGGTGAAGTGACCGCCGCGTTCCCGGTCCAGCAAGCCGCAGAAGACCGGTTCGGAGTCGAAGCGGGGAAGGCACAGCCACTGGATGCTGCCATCCAGGCCGACCAGGGCCACGGTTGCCCCGTCTCCGATCAGCCCGAGATCCTCAAGGAGCGGGTAGCCGTCGCGGACTCGGAGGGACCGGAACGAGGGATCCGTCTCGAGCATGACGATATGCTCCTCCACCGATGTCCGCCCGGCAAGGGCCAGGAAGGCAGATTTGGTGTCGGCTAGCCCAGGATCAGCCAGAGAAGGTATCCGACATAGGCGGCGACGAACGCGCCCCCTTCTCCACGGGTCATGCGCTGACCTGAGAGGAGCACCGGGACGGTGATCACCGTGGCAACCACCAGGAGGAGCAGGTCGGCTGCGAGGACCTCCGGCGGGATCTCGAGCGCGGAAGGGGCCACCAGGACCGTGATGCCGAGAATCACGGCGATGTTGTAGACGCTGGAGCCGAGCAGGTTGCCGATGGCGATGTCGCGATCGCCGCGGACGGTGGACACGAGCGTGGTCACCAGCTCCGGCGCGGTTGTGCCGATCGCGACCACGGTCAGACCGATGATCGCCTCGCTCACCTTCAGAGATCGGGCAACCTCGATGGCGCCATCGACGAGCAGCTCGGCTCCCACGATGATGATCGCGATCCCGGCGACCAGGGCCAGCCCGTTGAGCATCGGTCGACCGCCGCCGCGAGCGGGGGCTGCGACCACCTCCGGGTCCTGGCGGCTCGTCCAGACGATGCCCGCCGTGTAGGCGACCCCACCAAGACACAGCACGATCCCGTCCCCCCGGGCCAGGCTGCCATCCAGCGCCAGCAGCCACAGCGCCAGGCTGGCCACGGTCATCGCGGGCAGTTCGAACCGAAGCGTCAGGCGTTCGAAGGTGATGGGCCGGATCACGGCGCTGAGGCCCAGGATGAGCAGGATGCTGATCAGGTTGGCCCCGACGATGTTGCCCACCGCCAGACCTGGGCTTCCCTGTCGCACCGCATCGATGCCGATGGCCAGCTCAGGCAGGCTGGTGCCGACCGAGACGACGGTGAGTCCGATCACGATCGGCCGGATGCCAAGGCGGGAGGCGAGCGCGGTGGCGCCACGCACCAGCAGCTCGGCTCCCACGAGCAGCCCGGCGAGCCCGGCCAGGATGCGCAGCCCGCTCCCCATGTTCGGCGCTGCTCAGCTGCGGTCGTGCCCGGTTGCGGCGCGCATGCGAGGTCCCTCTCCACCCTGATGGTGACCGGCCCCAGTTGCTGGTCCACCCGTCATGAGAGTTCGGGTTGTACCCGATCCGCCAGTCCTCCACCAGTACTCCAGTCGCCCAGGCGGTAGAAGCGCCAGAACGGGTTGTCGATGTCCAGGACCTCGAAGCCGGTGAACCCGGCCGCGGCCGCCCAGCGGGCCAGCACCGGCGCCCGCAGGACCGTACCGGTCGCCTCGACGGGGTCCTCGGCCAGGGCGGCCGGCAGGCAGTGGAGGATGCTCCAGCCGTACATGAGCCGCTCGGTGGCGTCACCTGGGGCGGTGAAGGCGTCGGCCACCCGCTCGTCGGCGACCAGGACCGAGCCGCCGTCGGCGAGCAGGCGGCGGGCCGCCCGCAGGGCGCCGAGCAGGTCCTACGGCGCCGAGGCGACCCGGATCACCACCGCACTGGCCGCGGTCCGTCGCCGGGTCGGCGACGGCGCCTACGACGGCGCATGGACGGCCGGCACCGCCAGGACGCTGGAGGAGGCCGCCGACGACGCCATGCGCCTCCTTGACCCGGGTCCTGGCGGTGCCTGACCCCGCCCAGCATCAGCGCCCGGTGTGTGCTCAGGGCCGGTCGCGCCAGCTCGAGAACTCGATCCACGACTTGCCGGGGATCTCGCGGACCGAGGCCAGGGCGGCCGCCGTCTCGGTGACCGGGAAGGTGGCCTGCACGATCTGCTCGGGCGCCAGCTGGCCGGCGGTGACGGCGGCCAGGGTCGCCTGGAAGTCCACCGGGTGGTCGTAGATGAGCTGGCCGACGATCGTGATCTGCCGCTGCACCAGGTCGATGGTGGTGAACTGGGCCGGCTTGTCGTTGAACCCGATGACCACCAGCTTCCCGGTCCTGGCGACGGCGTTGTAGGCCGGCTCCCAGACCGCCGGCACGCCCGCCGTCTCGAAGACCAGCGGGTAGGTGTCCCCGTCGTGCTCGTCGGCCGGCCTGGCCCCGAGCTTCATGGCCAGCTCCAGCCGTCCGGGGTGCGGCTCCATCACATAGGGCCGGGCGCCGGCGGCCATCAGCGACTGGCAGACGAGCTGGCCCTGCGACCCGGCCCCGATCACCAGGCAGTCGGCGCCAACGGGCACGTTGGCCCGGCGGACGGCGGTGTGGGCGACGACCAGCGGCTCGACGCAGGCCAGGGCGACGTCGGGCCAGTCGCCGGAGACCGGCCAGGTGTAGCCGGCCGGCACGGCCACCCGCTCGGCCAGGATGCCGGTGCGGGTGATGGCCAGGACCTGCCGGTCGGCGCAGGCCGAGGTGTGCCCGGCCAGGCAGGCCGCGCAGGTGCCGTCGGCGAAGTTGGGCTCGATCACGACCCGCTGGCCGACGTGACGGTCGGTCACGCCGGACCCCACGGCGACCACGTCGCCGCCGCCCTCGTGGCCGAACACCCACGGCAGGCCCGGCACCGGCCGCGCGCCGTCGTAGATCGACAGGTCGGAGCCGCAGAGGCCGACCCCGCGGATCCGGACGACCACGTCGCCCGGACCGGGCTCGGGCTCGGGCCAGTCGTCGACGACCTCCACCTGTCCCGGCGCCACCAGCGCGACCGCTCGCATGCCCCTAGTGTGCGCGTCGGTCACAACTTCTGGATCTGGGTGATGAGCAGGCCGACGGCGAAGAAGCCGTAGAAGCAGATGGCCACGATCATGCCGGCGAGGCGCGCGCCCCTGAGCCGGATCGCGTCCGGGAGGTCGCGGATGTTCAGGCGGATGATCAGGATGGAGTAGAACAAGGTCACGATCGAGGCGGCGCAGGTGGAGATGACCAGCAGCAGGAGCGGCTGGGTGACCCCGCTGAGCAGGATGATCGAGCCGATGACGATCTCGGCCCAGACGATCAGCACGTACAGCCGGCTCTCGGACCAGCGGTCCGAGCCGCTGAGGTAGTACCGCCTGATGAAGTCGCTGCCCAGCCGGCCGATGACGTCGAGCAGACCGAGCGCCGTGGCGTACAGGGAGACGGTCGCCAGGGAGTAGAACAGGATCTGGACCCAGGTGCCGACCTGGTTGCCGAGCAGCTCGGCCTGGAGCTCCAGGAACGCCGGCGAGTTCTCGATGCCCTCGCGGCCGAAGAGCGTCTGGTAGGCCAGCATGCTCATCACGGTGATCGTCACCAGGCACACCAGGAAGAACGTCACGAAGTGCTCGACGTTGGCCCGCTTCCACCACACCGTCCAGCGCGAGAGGTTGGCGTCGTCCTGGGGGAAGGTGAACCAGTCGCCCCCACCGGCCCCACCGGCCTCCTCGGTCCCGGTGATCGGCGAGACCAGCCGCGGCACGTGCGCCCCCATGCCGTAGCGCTTGTCGCGGATCCAGTTGCTCAGGATCAGGTTGTGCACCCCGCCGGCGCCGGCGGCGCCGATCGCGCTCAGCATCAGCGTGAAGGAGACGTCGCCCGGGAGCCGTCCGAAGTCGGTGACGATCGCCGACGCGCCCTCCGTCCAGGTCCGCCAGGTGAGGACCGCGAACACCACGACCACCAGGAAGACCAGGGTCAGGCCGACCTTCGCCCACTCGACCTTCTCGACGGTGCCGTAGATGACCGGTGAGGTGGTCAGGACGATCCCGATGATGACCAGCGCCGCGATCGTGATCCAGGTGGCGTTCCCGCCGCCGAGGGCGAAGGTCAGGACGGTGGAGGCGCTGGTCGCCCAGCCCGGCCACATGTACTGGAAGGCGCCGGCGACGCAGATGAAGATGCCCCAGCCCTTCCACCAGCGGGCCAGGCCGGAGACGACCGTCTGACCGGTGGCCAGGGTGTAGCGCTCGATCTCCATGTTGATGACGAACTGCACGGCCAGGGTGGCCAGGGCCAGCCACAGCAGCCCGAAGCCGGCGATGGCCGTGATGTACGGCCACAGGATCAGCTCCCCGGCGGCCATGCCGATCCCGACCGCGATGATGCCGGGGCCGAGCATCCTGCGCAGAGACGCGGGCTCGGGCAGGTCGAGGGTGACGGGTGTCCGCAGAGATCCGGGGTCCGTCGTCGGTCGAGTGGACGCCATGGTTCCTCCCGGGGGTTCCGAACGGCTACGGGTCGTCGTCGAGCTCGGTCAGGTAGGCCACCACGAGGTCGCCCAGCATCGTCCGGTAGCGGTCGCGCAGGGCCGGGTCGGTGAGGTCGCGGCCGAAGATCGTCTTGAAGGTGTGCCGGTTGGCCACCCGGAACACGCAGTAGGAGCTGATCAGCATGTGGACGTCGAGCGCGTCGACCGCGCGGGTGAACCTGCCCTGCTCACGTCCCCTGGCCAGGATCTGCTCGATGAGGGAGACAACCGAGACGTTGCGGCCCGGGAACGTCGGCGACTTCGCCATGTGCTCGGCCCGGTTGATGTTCTCGATGCTGACCAGCCGGATGAAGTCGGGATGCGACTGGTGGTGGTCGAAGGTCAGCTCGGCGATCCGCCGGATGGCGTCGACCGGGTCGAGGCCGTCCACCTCCAGGGTCTGCTCGGCGCTGCGGATCTCCTGGTAGGCGCGCTCGAGCACGGCGATGTAGAGGTTCTCCTTGCTCCCGAAGTAGTAGTAGATCATCCGCTTGGTCGTGCGGGTCTTGGTGGCGATCTCGTCGACGCGGGCGCCGTTGTAGCCGCGGTCGGCGAACTCCCTGGTGGCGACGTCGAGAATCTCGGTGCGGGTCCGCTCGGCGTCCCGCAGCGGTGCCGTGACCGTCACGTCGACCACTGTTCCCCTCCCAGGCCGAAGGGGTATAAGTAACTAACTAGATCGTACATTGGCACGACCGCTCCGGATCGTCAACGCTCGCCCCGGCCGCAGGCAAGGGAGCGCCCATGCGAACGTCGATCGCCACCGTCTGCCTCAGCGGCGGGCTCGACGGCAAGCTCGCCGCCGCCGCCGCGGCGGGCTTCGACGGGGTCGAGATCTTCGAGAACGACCTCGTCGCCTGCGCCTCCTCCCCGGCCGAGGTCCGCCGCCGGGCCGAGGGGCTGGGGCTCTCGATGGAGCTGTACCAGCCCTTGCGGGACTTCGAGGCGGTCCCGCAGGACCGTCTCGCCCACAACCTCCGCCGGGCCCGGCGCAAGCTCGAGCTGACCTGCCTGCTCGGGGCGCCCATGCTGCTGGTCTGCTCCAGCGTCTCGGAGCTGGCCGTCGACGACGACAGCCTGGCCAGCGAGCAGCTCCACCAGCTGGCCACCCTCGCCGAGGAGCACGGCGTCCGGGTCGCCTACGAGGCCCTCTCGTGGGGACGGCACGTGGACGACTACGAGCACGCCTGGCGGATCGTCGAGGCCGCCGGCCATCCCGCGCTGGGGGTGTGCCTCGACAGCTTCCACATCCTCTCCCGGGGCACCGACCTCGACGCCATCGGCTCGATCCCCGCCGACAAGCTCTTCTTCCTCCAGCTGTCCGACGCCCCGTTGCTGGCCATGGACGTCCTCCAGTGGAGCCGTCACCATCGCTGCTTCCCCGGGCAGGGCAGCTTCGACCTGCCCGGGTTCCTCCACCGGGTGGTCGCCGCCGGCTACCGGGGGCCGTTGTCGCTCGAGATCTTCAACGACGTGTTCCGCCAGGCCGATCCCGGGCACACGGCGGTGGACGCGATGCGGTCCCTCGTCGGGCTCCAGGAGGCGCTGGGCCGCCGCCTCGGCACTCCCCCGCCGCCGGGGCTGGACCTGCCCCGGCCCCCAGCGGCCGAGCCGAGCGGCTTCGCGTTCGTCGAGCTGGCCGTCGACGCCAGCTCCGGGCCGGTGACCGAGGACCTGCTCGGCCGGCTCGGCCTCGAGCATGGCGGGCAGCACCGGTCCAAGCCGGTCCAGCTCTGGCGGCACGGCGACGCCCGTCTCCTGCTCAACTACGGTGACCAGCGGTTGTCGGCCACCCTGGAGGGTGACTCGCTGGTCACCGCGCTCGGGATCGAGAGCGCCGACCCGGCGACGTTCGCCCGCCGCGCCGACGCGCTCCTGGCGCCCCGCCTCCCGCGCCGGCGCGGCCCGGCAGAGGCCGACCTCGTCTCGGTGGCCGCGCCCAACGGCACCGCGGTGTTCTTCTGCCGGACCAAGACGACGCCGAGCTGGCTCGACGACTTCCTGCCGGTCGCGACCGCCGGCCACCCGGACGGCGGCGGCCTCACCCACATCGACCACGTCGGCCTGGTCCAGCCGTTCGAGCAGTTCCAGGAGTCAGGGCTCTTCTACCAGCTGCTCCTGGGGCTCCGGCCGCGCGGCAGCGTCGAGTACGCGGCCCCCAGCGGCCTCATGCGCAGCCGCGCCCTGGCCAGCACCGGGGGCAGGGTCCGCCTCGCCCTCAACGTCCCGGCCCTCGGCGGCGACGTCGCCGGACCGGCCGCGGCCCAGCATGTCGCGTTCGGCTGCCGCGACATCTTCGCCACGGCGGCCGCCCTGCGCGAACGGGCCCTGCCCATCCTGCCGGTGCCGAGGAACTACTACGACGACCTGGACGCCCGCTGGGAGCTGGACCCGGCCCTGCTGGAGACCATGCGGACGTCCGGCATCCTGTACGACCGCGACGAGGGCGGTGGCGAGCTGTTCCACCTCTACACTGGGATGCTCGGCCACCGGCTGTTCCTCGAGGTCGTCCAGCGGACCGGCGGCTACGACGGCTACGGGGAGGTCAACGCCCCCGTCCGCGCCGCCGCGCAGGTGGCCGCGGAAGGGAGCGGCCGGGGTGGTGCATGACGGGGATGGGGAGATGGTGCATGGCATGAGCGCTGAGGTGTTCGTTCTCGACACGGTCCGGACCCCGGTGGGGCGCCACGGTGGCGCCCTGGCCGGCACCCGTCCCGACGACCTCGCGGCCCACGTGCTGCGGGAGCTGCTGGCCCGCAACCCGGACCTGGACCCGGCCGCGGTCGACGACGTGGTCTTCGGCAACGGCAACGGGGCCGGGGAGGAGAACCGGGACGTGGCCCGGATGGCGGCGTTGCTGGCCGGGCTGCCGACCAGCGTGCCCGGGGTGACGGTGAACCGGCTGTGCGGGTCGGGGCTGGAGGCGGTGATCCAGGCCGGCCGGGCGATCACCGTCGGCGACGCCTCGGTGGTGATCGCCGGTGGGGTGGAGTCGATGAGCCGGGCCCCGTGGGTGCTGCTCAAGCCCGAGCGGCCCTACGCCAAGGGGGACGCCTCGCTGGCCTCGACGACGCTGGGCTGGCGGCTGGTCAACCCGGCCATGCCCGGCGAGTGGACGGTGTCGCTGGGCGAGGGGGCCGAGATCCTGGCCGAGAAGTTCGGGATCGACCGCGACCGTCAGGACGCCTTCGCGGTGCGCAGCCACCAGCTGGCCCACCAGGCGTGGGAGCGGGGGGTGCTGGCCGAGGAGGCGGCCGTGGTTCCCGGCACGGGGCTGGAGCGCGACGAGGGGATCCGCCCCGACACCAGCCTGGAGCGGCTGGCCGCCCTCAAGCCGGCGTTCCGTGAGGGCGGGACGGTCACGGCCGGCAACGCCTCCCAGCTGAGCGACGGCGCCGCGGCCGTGCTGGTCGGCGACCGGCGGGCCGCCGACCGGCTCGGGGGGCGGCCGCTGGCCCGGATCGCCGCCTCGGCCGTGCACGCCGTCGAGCCCCAGCTGTACGGCATCGCCCCGGTGGAGGCGGCCAACCAGGCCCTGGCCCGGGCCGGGATCGGCTGGGCCGACCTGGCGGTGGTGGAGCTGAACGAGGCGTTCGCCGCCCAGGCCCTGGCCTGCCTGGACTCCTGGCCCGAGCTCGACCCCGAGATCGTCAACCCCAACGGCGGGGCGGTCGCCCTCGGGCATCCGATCGGCTGCTCGGGGGCGCGCATCCTCGGCGCCCTGGCCCGGGAGCTGCGCCGCCGCGGCGGCCGCTGGGGGCTGGCCGCGATCTGCATCGGGGTCGGCCAGGGGCTGGCCGTGGTCCTGGAGGCCTGAGGCGTGCCCGGCTACCGTCCCGAGGACCCGGGGACCCATCCGCCGCTCGACTTCCCCGGCTACCGGTCGACGCGGCTGCGCCATCCCCACCAGCCGCTGGTGCCGCTGCCGCACCGGCTCACCGAGGTCACCGGGCCGCTGCTGGGCTCCGAGCGGGTCGGCGAGACCGACCACGACCTGACCGTCCAGCACGCCGGGGAGCCGCTTGGCGAGCGGATCGTCGTCGCCGGGCGGGTCCTGGACGGCGACGGCCGCCCGGTCCCCGGCACCCTGGTCGAGGTCTGGCAGGCCAACGCCGGCGGCCGCTACCGCCACGACGGCGACCGCCACCCCGCCCCCCTCGACCCGAACTTCAGCGGCGCCGGCCGGTGCCTGACCGACACCGAGGGCCGCTTCCGGTTCGTCACCGTCAAGCCGGGCGCCTACCCGTGGAAGAACCACCCCAACGCCTGGCGGCCCGCCCACATCCACTTCTCGGTGTTCGGGCGGGCCTTCACCCAGCGACTGATCACCCAGATGTACTTCCCCGGCGACCCGCTGTTCGCCCACGACCCGATCCTCCACTCGGTGCCCGAGGCGGCCCGGGATCGGCTCGTCGCCCGGTTCGACCTGGACGGCACCGTGGCCGAGTGGGCCCTCGGCTACCGCTGGGACATCGTGCTCCGCGGCCGCCAGGCCACGCCCCTCGAGGACGAGGACGACGACCGATGATCCTGCCCGGCACCCCCTCCCAGACGATCGGGCCGTTCTTCGCCGTCGCCCTGCCCTGGCCGGACGGGCCCGACGTGGTCCCCGACGGCACCCCGGGGGCGGTCCGGATCGGCGGGCGGGTGCTCGACGGCGCCGGTGACCCCGTGCCCGACGCGCTGGTCGAGACCTGGCAGGCCGACCCCGACGGCCGCTTCGCCCACCCCGACGACCCCCGTGGGCCGGCCACCTCCGGCTTCCGGGGCTTCGGACGCTGCGCGACCGACGCCGAGGGTCGCTGGGCCATCCGCACCCTCAAGCCGGGACCGCTCCCGGCCCCCGGCGGCGGCGCCGAGGCGCCGCACCTGGACCTGTCGGTGTTCGCCAGAGGCCTGCTCAACCGCCTGGTGACCCGGATCTACTTCCCCGACGAGGCCGGCGCCAACGCCGCCGACCCCCTGCTCGCCTCGATCACCGACCCGGCCGTGCGGGCCCGGCTGGTCGCGGTCGTCGAGGAAGATGGCCTGCGCTTCGACATCCGCCTCCAGGGCGACCAGGAGACCCCCTTCCTCGCCATCTGACCCGGAGCCAGGACATGGACGACCAGCACCGCCGCGACCTGGGCATGACCACCCGGCGGGCCGTGCTCGGCGACGCTCACGTCGACCGTGCGACCGCCGCCACCACCGGCTTCACCGCCGACTTCCAGGACCTCATCACCCGGTATGCCTGGGGCGAGATCTGGAGCCGCCCAGGCTTGGACCGGCGCACCCGCTCCTGCATCACCCTGGCCATGCTCGCGGCCCTGTCACACGACGAGGAGCTGGCCATGCACGTGCGGGCCGCGCTCGGCAACGGCCTCAGCGCCGACGACATCAAGGAGGTGCTGCTCCAGGTGGCCGTCTACGCCGGTGTCCCCGCCGCCAACCGGGCCTTCCGGGTCGCCCAGCGGGCCCTCGACGACGCGGGCACCGAGGGCTAGCGCCACCCGAGCTCACGTCGTCTTCCGCGGCATCGCGGCCCGGTGGTGGAACACCCGCCGGTGGTGACGCGTTGAACAATCCGATGTCTGAGATCGATCTTCGCGCCACACCGAAGGCGCAGTGCGTCACCTGCGGGAGCGAGCTGCATCCCGAGCGGGCGGAGCGGTACGACTACTGTACGAAGCGAGCGTGCCGGGAGCAGAACGCCCGGCCGCTGACGATCGCGGCCGTGGCCGTGAACAAGGCCGCCGACCAGTACGTGGTGCTGGACGAGCGGACCACCCAGGACCTGGCCGCCGGGCGCTACCAGGACCAGCGGAAGTCCTCGTCGGTCACCGACGGGCCCAGGCACGGGCGGGCCCGGGCACCCGCGGCCGGCCCAAGGCCGGCCCGCCGGGCCCCGGCCCGGCAACGACCGCGGCGTTCCTGGACCAAGGCGCAGGAAGAGCTCGCGCTGATCGACAGCGCCAGAGGGATGCGGCCCGACGAGATCGCCGAGCGGCTCGGCCTGAGCCGCTACACCGTCACCCAGCTGCTCCTGTCGGCCAAGAACCGCACGCGGCGCTAGGCCACCCGGACGGCGCGGCCGGTGCGGAGGCTCTCGTTGGCGGCGTCGGCCAGGACCAGGGCCGCGCGGCCGTCGGCGAAGGTGGGGTCGGGCTGGGTGCCGGTCTCGACCGAGGTGATGAAGTGGTCGAGCTCGGCCGGGTAGGAGGCGCCGTAGCGCTCGCGCATGAAGGTCAGGTAGGGGGACGCGGCCTCGCTGTGGTCGGCGGACGCGTGGCGGACGCTGGTCGGGAGCTGGTTGTAGGCGGTGAGCATCCCGGTGCTGCCGAAGGCCTCCAGGCGCTGGTCGTGGCCGAAGCTGCAGCGGCGGCTGTTGGTGATGTGGGCCAGGGCGCCGTCGGCCGAGCGGAGGACGACGACGGCGCTGTCGATGTCGCCGGCCTCCTCGATGAAGGGCTCGATCAGGTTGGCCCCCATGGCCTGCACCTCGACCACGTCGCCGAGCAGGAAGCGGGCCATGTCGAAGTCGTGGATGGTCATGTCGCGGAACAGGCCCCCGGAGGCCGCGATGTACTCCCGGGGCGGCGGCGCCGGGTCCCGGCTGGTGATCGCGACCTGCTCCAGGCGGCCGATGTCGCCGGCCCGGACGCGGTCCCGGATCTCCCGGAACGAGCGGTCGAAGCGGCGGTTGAAGCCGATCATCACCACCGGCGACAGGGAGGCGATCTCGGCCCAGCAGGCGTCGACCCGGGCGACGTCGAAGTCGATCGGCTTCTCGCACAGCACCGCCTTGCCCGCCTTGACGGCCCCGGTCAGCAGGTCGACGTGGGTCGGGGTCGGGGAGGCGACGATCACGGCGTCGACGCCGTCGTCGCCCAGCACGGTCCCGGCGTCGGCGGTGGAGCGGGCGCCGAAGCGGCCCGCCAGCTCCCGGGCCGGCGCCTCCATCGGGTCGCAGACCCAGGCCAGCTCGGCCCTCGGGTGCGCCGCCACCGACTCCGCGTGGACACTGCCGATCCGGCCGCAGCCGAACAGTGCGATTCGCATCACGAGCGCTCCTTTGCCACCGTCATGTCCCGTCCTGCGCAACACATAGCATGGAGGTGGTCGACATGGCCCTGCTCGGCGGCAAGGTCGTCCTGGTCAGCGGCGGCACCTCAGGCGTGGGGGCGGCCGCGGCGCGGGCGTGCGCGCGGGCCGGGGCGCGGGCCGTGGCCGTCACCGGGCGGCGGCGGGAGAAGGGCGAGGAGGTCGCCGCCGAGCTGGGCGGGCTCGGCGCCGCAGCCCGCTACATCGCCTGCGACGTCGCCGACGTCGGCCAGGCGCTGGCGGCCGTGGCCGCCGTGGTCGACGACCACGGCCGCATCGACGGCCTGGTCAACGCGGCCGGGCTGGTGACCAGGGGCAGCCTGCTCGACACCACCCCGGAGCTGTTCGACGCCCACATCGCGACCAACCTCCGCGGCCCCTTCTTCCTCATGCAGGCCGCCGTGGCCGACATGCGGCGCCGGGGCGAGCCGGGGTCGATCGTCAACATCGGCTCCATCGCCGAGCTGGGCGGCCAGCCCTACCTGGCCCCCTACGTCGCCGCCAAGGCGGGCCTGGCCGGGCTCACCCGCAACGTCGCCCACGCCCACCGCCACGACCGGGTCCGGGTCAACACCCTGGACATCGGCTGGACCGACACCGAGGGCGAGGACGCCACCCAGCGGCGGTTCCACGGCGCCGGGGACGACTGGCGCAGGCGCGCCGCCGAGAAGCTGCCGATGGGCCGGCTGTCGGACCCGGACGAGATCGCCGAGATGATCGTCTTCCTGCTGTCGGACCGCAGCGGCGTCGTCACCGGGTCCGTGCTCGACTGGGACCAGTCCGTCGCCGGGGCCACCGACTAGGCCGCCGCACCCGCCCGGCCGCTCCCGCTACTCCCGGGCCATCATGGCGACGGCTTCCTTCTCCAGGTCGATGAACGGCTCGCCGGACACGTCGACGATCGCCTTGCGGACGGTGCCGCCGGTGAACGGGAACGGGCTGGCGCCCGGGTAGTCGGAGGTGACCGGCTCCCCCGGGTCCCTGCCCACGTTCAGGCCCTCACCGACCAGGGAGAAGTTGCCCGGCTGGGTCATGATGCGGCCCTCGCCGACCTTCTCGTCGTCGATGAACAGCGACAGGGTCCCGGTGGTGGGCATGCCGTCGCCCTCCTTGACGAAGGCGGCCGACAGCAGCACGGCGCCGGTCGGGATCTCCCTGGAGGACTCGACCACCTGCTCGTTGCTGCCCACGAAGTTGTAGACGTACTTGAGCCTGCCGTCCTTGACGTACAGTGCGTGGCCGCCGAAGCGGGCGCCGTGGGAGAACAGCACCCCGCCGGCGTCGGCGGACTCGACGTCCACCTCGACGGCGATGCTGTAGTTCCGGTTGCGGATGTTGGCCGCCGCGGTCTCCGGCACCTCGGCCGCGCCCGGGTAGTAGACGTACTGGTCGCGCGGGGGGGCGATCTGCGGCCGGGTGGGGTCGGCGAGGACCTCGACCGCCGTGCGGTCCTCGAGCGGCAGGCCCCGGAACCGGCCGGCCTCGTGGAACCAGAGGTTGATCATCTCCCGCAGCTTCACCGGGTGCTGGCCGGCCAGGTCGTGGGTCTCGGTCGGGTCCTCGTCGGTGTGGTAGAGCTCCCAGCGGTCCTCGGCGAAGTTGCCCCAGCCGGCGATCGTCGGGTGGACGCTCACCGCCTTCCAGCCCTTGTGCCAGATGGCCCGTGACCCCAGCATCGAGAAGAACCCCGTCTCCTTGGGCGTCGGGACGTCGTCGCCCTCGAAGGTCGGGCGGAGGCTCACGCCCTCGAGCGGGATCTGCGGGAACCCCTTGACCACCTCGGGCAGCTCGAGCCCGAGGCAGTCGAAGATGGTCGGCACCAGGTCGGTGGCGTGGGCGAACTGGTGGCGGAGCTCGCCCCTGGCCTCGATCCCCCTCGGCCAGGAGACGACCAGCGGGTCGGCCACGCCGCCCTCGAAGTTGTAGCGCTTCCACATCTTGAAGGGGGTGTTGAACGCCCACGCCCAGCCCACCGGGTAGTGGTTGTAGGTGGCCGGCGAGCCCAGCTCCTCGAGGTACTGGAGGTTCTCCTCGATGTCGTCGGGGATGCCGTTGAAGAACTTGTTCTCGTTGACCGACCCGTTGGGGCCGCCCTCGCCGCTGGCGCCGTTGTCGGACACGAGCATGACGATGGTGTTCTCGAGCTCTCCCGTCTCCTCCAGGAAGTCGAGCAGGCGCCCGATCTCGTGGTCGGTGTGGGACAGGAAGCCGGCGTACACCTCGGCCATGCGGCTGAACAGCCGCCGCTCCTCCTCCGACAGCGAGTCCCAGGGCCGGACCACGTCCACCGCGTTCCACGGCCTGCCCTCGACGCTGGTCTCCTCCGCGTACGGGTTGAGCGGCGAGAGCTCGGCGTGCTCGGGGAAGATGCCGAGCTCCTTCTGGCGCGCGAAGACCTGCTCGCGGTAGCGCTCGTAGCCCATGTCGAAGCGGCCCCGGTACTTCTCGATCCATTCCTTGGGGGCGTGATGGGGAGCGTGGGTGGCGCCGGGGCAGAAGTACATGAAGAACGGCTTGTCGGGGACGATCATCTTGGCGTCCTTGATGAACTCGATCGCCTTGTCGGTGAGGTCGGTGGTCAGGTGGTAGCCGTCCTCGGGGAGGGCCGGCTGCTCCACCGGGTGGTTGTCGTAGACCAGGTCCGGATACCACTGGTTGGTCTCGCCACCCAGGAACCCGTAGTAGCGCTCGAACCCGCGGCCGACCGGCCAGTTGCGCTTGGTCGAGGCCATGTTCATCTCGTCGGCCGCGACCAGGTGCCACTTGCCGAGCATGTAGGTGTTCCAGCCGCGCTCGGACAGCACCTCGGCGATGGTGGCGCACTCGAAGGGGATGTGGCCGTTGGCGTTCGGGAACCCGGAGGTCGCCTCGGCGATGCAGGCCATGCCGTTGGTGGTGTGGTTGCGGCCGGTGAGCAGCGACGAGCGCGTCGGCGAGCACAGCGCGGTCGTGTGCCAGTTGGTGTAGGTGAGCCCGTTGGCGGCCAGCCGGTTGATGTTGGGCGTCTCGATCAGCCCGCCCCACGGCTCCATGGCCGAGAACCCGGTGTCGTCGAGCACGATGTAGAGGACGTTGGGGGCGCCCTCAGGCGCCACCGGCTGCATGTACGGCGACCAGTCGGGGACCGAGTCCCGCACGTCGATGTTGACGACACCCTTGAACTGCTCGCTCATCGCCTCGCCTCGCTTCCGCTGGGGATGGGGCCATCCGACACCGGCGACCCGCCGCCCCGCATCACCCCGACAGGGTGAAACGGCGGCACCGGGCGGGCAGGAACTCGACATGAAATCGAATGCATGCCATCGTATGCATACCGCGTATCGTCCCGAATGCCCAGAGTCCTGTAGGCGCCAGTGTGAGCCCGGTGGAACCGGGCGAGCCCGACATGGAGGAGCGTGGGATGAGGAGCCGTCTGTGGCTGGTCCTGGTGGCGGCGGCGCTGGTGCTCGCCGCCTGCGGGAATGACAGCGAGGAACCGTCGACCGCCGCCCAGGCCCCGGCCGCCACGACCAGCTGCGCCAGCGACGGCGAGCTCACCATGTGGGAGCGCTCGGGCGGCAACAAGCAGATGGTCGACATGCTGGTCGCGGCCTGGAACGAGAAGAACCCCAACTGCGAGATCAAGCTGACCTACATCCCCCACACGGAGATGGTGGGCAAGATCGCCCAGGGGATCGCCTCCGGTGAGGTGCCCGACCTGATGGGCATGGACCTCATCTACGCCCCGCAGTTCGAGAAGGCCCAGCAGCTGGTCGACCTGACCGACCGGATCAGCACCTGGCCGGAGCTGAAGACGGCCAGCAAGGGGCACATGACGGTGGCCACCTTCGAGAACCGGCTCTACGGGGTGCCGCTGTACGCCGACGTGTCGGCCCTCTTCTACAACAAGGACCTGTTCAAGAAGGCCGGCCTCGACCCCGACAAGCCGCCGACCAGCCTGGCCGAGCTGCGCGCCTACGCCGACAAGATCACCGCCCTCGGCGGCGGCATCAAGGGCTACTACCTGCCCGGCAACTGCGCCGGCTGCAACATCTTCACCGTCGGGCCCCTGATGTGGGCCTCGGGGGCCAAGATCGAGGCCGCCGGCCCGGGCGACGAGCCGCTGGTCGGCGACGGGGTCAAGCAGGTCCTCCAGTTCACCCGGGACATGGTCAAGTCCGGCAACGTCCCCGAGGGCGCCCGGACCGAGAACGGCGAGACCTTCCACCTCCAGTTCGGTTCCGGCAAGGTC
>Ga0081538_10002735_pt1 | contig 16933 bp, 13 predicted proteins | sample TabmetS5T2R1_FD_71022 | JGI IMG/M metagenome (GOLD analysis project Ga0081538, IMG submission 71022) | Tabebuia heterophylla rhizosphere microbial communities from the University of Puerto Rico - S5T2R1 | ecosystem: Host-associated > Plants > Roots > Rhizosphere ... | reverse complement strand
GGGTCGTCGGCCGAGGGGATGGCCCAGCCGTTGTGGCCGTCGTACAGCTCGTCCCACCAGCCGTCGCGGATCGACAGGTTGAGGCAGCCGTTGAGGGCCGCCTTCATGCCGCTGGTCCCGCAGGCCTCGTACGGCCGCAGCGGGTTGTTGAGCCAGACGTCGGACCCGGCGACCAGCGTCCTGGCCATGGCCATGTCGTAGTCGGGCAGGAACGCGACCCGGTGCCGGACCTTGGCCTGGGAGGCGAAGCGGGCGAAGTCGGCGATCAGCGACTTGCCGCCCTCGTCGGCCGGGTGGGCCTTGCCGGCGATCAGCAGCTGGATGGGCCGCTCCTCGTCGAGCAGCAGCCGGGTCAGCCGCTCCTCGTCCTCCAGCAGCAGGGTGAGCCGCTTGTAGGAGGGGACGCGGCGGGCGAAGCCGACCGTGAGCACTTCCGGGTCGAAGGCCCGGTCGATCCAGCCCAGCTGGCCCTCGCTGGACCCTCTGGACAGCCAGGCCCGCTTCAGCCGGGCCCGGACGTCGTCGACCAGCCGCTCGCGGGCGACCCGGCGCACCCGCCAGATGTCCTCGTCAGGGGTGTCGGCGAGCGGCGCCCAGCCGCGGCTCGAGACGCGGAAGTCGTCCCCGAGGCGGCGCTCGAACAGCTCGGTGAACTCGCGGTTGATCCAGGTGCCGGCGTGGACGCCGTTGGTGACGTGGCCGATCGGCACCTCGGCCTGCTCGAAGCCGGACCACAGGCCGCGGAACATGCCCCGCGACACCTGGCCGTGGAGGCGGCTGACGCCGTTGGCCCGCTGGGCCAGGCGCAGGCCCATGATGGCCATGTTGAACATCGAGTGGTCGCCGTCGGGCTCGGCCCCGAGCTGGACGATCTGGTCGACCCCGAGGCCGGTCTCGACCCCGTGCTCGCCGAAGTAGCGCTCGATGAAGGACCGCGGGAAGCGGTCGATGCCGGCCGAGACGGGCGTGTGGGTGGTGAAGATGGTGCCGGCCCGGACCGTCTCGATGGCGGTGGCGGCGTCGAGGCCCTGCTCCTGGATGAGGCGGCGGATGCGCTCCAGGCCGAGGAACCCGGCGTGGCCCTCGTTGGTGTGGAACACCTCGGGCTCGATCCCGAGGGCGTTGAGGGCGCGGACCCCGCCGATGCCGAGCAGGATCTCCTGGCGCAGCCGGTGCTCGCCCCCGCCGCCGTAGAGGCGGTCGGTGACGGCCCGCTCGGCCGGGCCGTTCTCGTCGACGTCGGAGTCCAGCAGCAGCAGCGGCGCCCGCCCGACCTCGGCCCGCCAGATCTGGGCGTTGAGCACGCCGTCGGGCAGGCGGACGGAGACCAGCAGCGGCTTGCCGTCCGCGTCGCGGACCAGCTCGAACGGGAGCTCGTGGGGGTTGAAGGCGGGGTAGGACTCCTGCTGGCGGCCGTCGGCCGTCAGCGACTGGCGGAAGTAGCCCGAGCGGTAGAACAGGCCGACCCCGACCACGGGGACACCGAGGTCGCTGGCCGCCTTGAGATGGTCGCCGGCGAGCACGCCGAGGCCGCCCGAGTACTGGGGCAGGACCTCGCTGACGCCGAACTCGGGCGAGAAGTAGGCGATGCGGGAGGGGGCGTTGGCCAGGGACTGGTACCAGCGGGGCTCGTCGAGGTAGCGCTCGAGGTCCTCGAGCAGGGCCTGCTGCCGGGCGAGGAAGCCGGGGTCGGCGGCGGCCTGCTCGAGCACGTGGGCGTCGGTCTCGTTCAGCATGCGCAGCGGGTTGTGCCCGGAGGCCTCCCAGCCGGCGGGGTCGATGGCGCGGAACAGCTCCTGGGTGGCCGGGTGCCAGCTCCAGCGGAGGTTGTGGGCGAGGACGCGCAGGGGGGTCAGAGCGTCAGGCACGGTGGGCAGCACCGTGAATCGGTGTAGAGGTCTCATGATTGAACGATCATACAAGCGCCGCCTGCCGGCGCAGGTCGGCGTCCACACCGATCAGGACGCGCTGTCACAACGGCGCCATAACGGCCCGCAGAATCGGGTGGTAACGAACCGCCGCCAGGGGCGATGAAGGGGGGGATGGCCGAGCTGACCGAGGTCGACGTGGAGGCGATGGTCCGGGACGCCCGGGCCGGGGACAGCCATGCGCTCGGGCGGCTCTACGACACCTACCGCGACCGGGTCGCCCGGTTCGCGACCGGCAGGCTCGGCGACGCGGAGAAGGCGGAGGACGTGACCAGCGAGACGTTCGAGGCGGTGCTGCGCAACCTCGGCTCCTACCGGGCCGGCACCGACTTCGAGGCGTGGCTGTTCACGATCGCCCACCGCCGGGTCGCCGACCACTTCCGGCGCCGGTCGCGGCGGCGCGAGGTCGTGCTGGACGAGGCTGCCCTCCCCGGACCCCTCTCGCCGGCCGTCGGCGGGCCCGAGGAGGCCGTGCTGGCCGCCGAGCGGCGGGCCGAGGTCGCCGGGGCGTTCCGGCGGCTCCGGGCCGACCAGCAGGAGGTCCTGGCCCTGCGGGTCCTCGGCGGCCTGTCCGCGGTCCAGGTCGGCGAGGTGCTGGGCAAGTCGGAGGGCGCGGTGCGGGTCGCCCAGCACCGGGCGCTGCGCTCGCTGCGGGAGGCGCTGGGGGTGACGGCACCGTGACGGAGCCCCGCGGGAACGGGCCGATGAACGGCGACGACGACCTGGCCGCGCTGGCCGGGCTCGACCTGGCCCTCGACGAGCTGGCCGCCGGGCGTGACCTCCCGGCCGGCGAGGTCACCGGCGAGGCGGCCGCCCTGGCCGCCCTGGCCGCCGACCTGCGCGTGGCCGTGCCGGCCCCGCCGCCCGAGGCGGCCGAGCGCGGCCGGGCCGCGTTCCTGGCCGCGGCGGCCGGCGGCGGCCAGCCCCGGGGCAGGGTCTGGCGGCGCTCGCTGCCGCTGCGGCTGGCCGCCGTGGCCGCCGCCCTGGTCGTGCTCGTCGCCCTGCCGGCGGCGGCCAGGCAGGCCGACCCGGGAACGGCCCTGTGGCCGGTCCGGTCGGTGGGCCAGCAGGTCCGGGACCGCCTGGCCGGCGACCCGGTCGACCGGGCCACCCTGCGGCTGAACATCGCCGAGGAGTACCTCGAGGCCGGCGCCGGCGCCGGCGAGGAGCGCCGCGAGGAGATGGCCGACGCGGCCGAGGAGAAGATCGAGGACGCCATCGAGGCCCTCAAGGACCTCTCCGGCCCGCAGGTGGCGGCCGTGCGGTCCCGGGCCATCGCGCTCGAGGCCCGGGTCGAGCTGCTGGAGCGCCAGAAGGACGCCGACGACCGCTCCGGGTCGGGCGGGGAGACCGGGCCGGGCGACGACCGCTCGGGGCCCGGCGGCGGCGGCGACCGTTCCGGGTCGGATGACGAGACCGAGCCGGGGGACGACGATCGTTCCGGCCCCGGTGGCGGCGACGACAGCGGTGGGTCGGGGTCGGGCAAGGGGTCCTCGGGCTCCGGGTCGGGATCCGGGCGGTCGGGGTCGGACGATGGCTGAGCGGGCCGGGGCGGTGGACGGCCGCTGCCTCGGCGGGCGCTACCGGATCGGGGCGCTGCTGGCCGCCGGCGGGATGGGGGAGGTGTGGGCCGCCCGCGACCTGCTGCTGGACCGGGCGGTGGCCGTCAAGGTCCTCGGCGGGGCCCTGGCCGGCGACGGCCGGGCCGCCGAGCGGTTGCGCCGGGAGGCCCGGGCGGCCGGCCGGCTGGACCACCCGAACATCGCCCGGGTGCTCGACCTGGGGGAGCACGACGGGCGCCCCTACCTGGTCATGGAGCTGCTCGAGGGCGAGAGCCTGGCCGCCCGCCTCGACCGGGCCGGGCCCATGGCCCCGGCGGAGGCGGTCCGGGTCGTGGCCGCCGTCGCCGGCGCGCTCGATGCGGCCCACCGCGCCGGGGTCGTCCACCGCGACGTCAAGCCGGGCAACGTGTTCCTGACCTCCGACGGCGAGGTCAAGGTGCTCGACTTCGGCATCGCCTCGGCGGCCGGCGAGGCCGCCCTCACCACCGGCGACCTGCTCGGCACCGCCGCCTACCTGGCCCCCGAACGCGTCCTCGGCCACCAGGCCACCCCGGCCGCCGACATCTACTCCCTCGGCGTGGTCCTCTACGAGCTGCTGGCCGGCCACCGGCCGTTCGAGGCCACCTCCGACATCGCCCTGGCCATGGCCCACGTGAACGCCGAGCCGCCGCCCCTCGCCCAGGTCGCCCCCTCGGCCCCGCCCTCCCTGGCCGCCGCCGCCGCCCACGCCATGGCCAAGAACCCGTCGGCCCGCCCCCCGTCGGCCGCCGCGTTCGCCCTCCTGCTGCACCCCCCGCCTCCCGCCCTGGTTCCATCGTGGGAGGCCTCTGACCACCCACGGGCCGCCTCATCCCTGGCCGGGAGCCGGGGCCAGCCGAGCCCGTCCGACTCGCCGCTGGCCGGGGGTCGAGGCCAGCCGAGCGCATCCGATCCGCCGCGGGTCGAGGGTCATGGACAGCCGAGCCCGTCCGATCCGCCGCCGGCCGGGGCCTGTGGACAGCCGAGCGCGTCCACTTCGCCGCTGGACTACGCTCCCCCACCGGGGGACTCGGCGCGGGACCGCCGGGTTCACGGCCGCCCGGGCACCACCCGCTTCCTGCCGGGGCGCGCCTCGGGGGCGACCCGACCGTTCTCGGTGGGCGCTTGGGGTGCGACCCGGCCGTTCTCGGTGGGTGCCCCGGGCGCGACCCACCCGCTGCCAGTGGGCGCCCCGGGGGCGACCCGGCCGTTCCCACCTGCGGCCGCGACCCGGCGGCTTGCCGGGGCTGGGGCGGGTCCGTCGGCTGGTGCCGGGCGGCGGCGGGGCCGTGCCCGGCGGCGGGTCCGGCCGGGTGGGCTGCTGGTGGCCCTGGTGCTGGCCGGGGCGGTGGTGGCCGCGCTGCCGGCCCTTGCGAGCGGGCTGCGGGTCTGGGTGGGGGAGCGGGTCGAGCTGCCGTTCGCCGACATGGTCCTCGGCGCCGAGGTCCCAGGGGTCGAGGCGCCTCAGCCGTCAGGCGCCGGGACCGCGACCGACACCGGCCCGCCGGCCGCCGGGCAGCCCGGGTCCGCCGGGTCCGCAGGGGGGGTCGGGGAGGCCGACGACGACCGACCCGACCCCGGCGGCGACCGTGACCGCGACGACGACTCCGGCGGCTCCGGCCGGTCGGGCGGGGACGACTCTGGCGGGGACGACGACTCCGGTGGGGGAGGCTCGAGCGGCCCCGGCTGAGCCCGCCGACGCGGAGGAGTCCGCCGCCGAATCCCGTTGACACCCGGCCCGTAGGGGCGAACATGGGCGGGACCCACCCGATTGGGTTCGCTGCGGGATTCGGGGAGGTTGCGTGCGGGCGACCCTGGCCGGCCTGATCTGCCTGGTCCTGGCCGCCTGCACCGGCGGAGGCGGCGAACCCGGGGAGCCCGACCGGCCGGCCGCGCCGACGCTGACCTTGACCGTCCTCAGCATCCCGCTGAACTGCGCGGCGGTGCCCGGCGTGCCGGACGGCTGCCAGGTCGGCGGGAGCGGCCAGGCCGCCGGGCTCGGGAAGGTCCGCGTGTACGCCAGCGTCCGGCTCGGCGGGCCGCGGCCAGGCGGCTGCCGGGAGGCGGCCACCACCGGCTCGATCAGCGGCGCCGCCTGGTCGGCGCCGTTCACCGGGGGCGGCGAGTGGTGCGGGTCGCGGGCGCGGTTCAGCTACCGCCTCGACGGGCCAACGGGCGGGGAGGGGCGCCTCGAGTACCGGCACGAGCCGCCGGCGGCCCCGACCGCGACCTTCACCGGGGCCCTGCCGGCGCCGCCGGCGGCCAGGGCCGCCCGGGACCTGGCCCGCCGCGTCGACAGCGCCGGCTGCGGGAAGCGCCCGCCCGTGCGTCCGGGCCGGTCGGGGGACCTGGAGGTCAAGGCCGACCCGGTGGTGTCCGCCGGGGCGTCCCGCCGCGGCTACCGGGTGCACGTGCCGGCCGGCTACCGGCCCGGGCGGGCGGTCCCGGCCGTGCTGCTGCTCCACGGCAACGGGGGCAGCGCCGCCGACCTCGACGACGTCTCCGGCCTGTCCGAGCTGGCCGACCGCCGTGGCTTCCTGGCCGTCTACCCCCAGGGGCTGTCGGTCGGGGCCGGCCGGCCGTTCTGGGCCGCCGCCGGCCGGGTCGAGGGCGGGGTCGACGACCTGCGCTTCACCGCCGAGCTGCTCGACGACCTCCAGGCCCGCCTGTGCGTCGACCCGGCCCGGGTGGCCGCGGCCGGCTTCTCGGCCGGCGGCGGGGTCGTCGCCGGCATGGCCTGCGACCTGGCCGGCCGGGTGGCCTCGGTGGCCGTCGTCTCGGGCGCGCTGTACGCCGAGCCGGGGGAGTGCCGGCCGTCGCGCCCGGTGCCCGTGCTGGCCATCCACGGCACCGACGACCCGGTCGTGCCCTACGGCGGCCGGACCCCGACCGTCGAGTGGCCGCTGGCCATGCCGCAGATGCCCACCTGGCTGGCCGGATGGGCGACCCGCGACGGCTGCCCGGGCGACCCCGCCGTCTTCCTCGACACCCCGGCGGCGACCGGTGTCCGCTGGAGCGGCTGCCGCGACGGCAGCGAGGTCGTCCACTACCGCATCAACGGCGGCGACCACCAGGCGCCCCGCACGATCGCCGGCCGGCCCTTCGCCCAGGTCGCCTGGGAGTTCTTCGAAGCCCACCCGCTCCCGGGCTAGGCGCCCAGGAACTTGAGGACGGCCAGGACACGGCGGTGGTCGGTGTCGGTCGGGGACAGGTCCAGCTTGGCGAAGATGTTGCTGACGTACTTCTCCACGGCGCTGGGACTGACCCCGAGGGCCTCGGTGATGCCGTTGTTGGAGCGTCCCTCGGCCATCATCTGGAGGACCTGGAGCTCGCGCGGGGTGAGGCGGTCCAGCGGGTCGGCGCGGCGGCGGACCAGGAGCTGGCTGACGACCTCGGGGTCGAGGGCGGTGCCGCCGGCGGCCACCCGGCGCAGGGCGTCGAGGAAGTCGGCGACGTGGGCGACCCGGTCCTTGAGCAGGTAGCCGACGGCGCTGGTCCGCTCCGACAGCAGGTCGGTGGCGTAGCGCTCCTCGACGTACTGGGACAGCACCAGCACCGCGACCTCGGGGTACTGGCGGCCGATGACGAGCGCGGCCCGGATGCCCTCGTCGGTGTGGGTCGGGGGCATCCGCACGTCGACCACGGCGACGTCGGGGCGGTGGGTGGCCACGGCCCGCAGCAGCTGGTCGGCGTCGGCCACGGCGGCGACGACCTCGAAGCCGCCGTCGCGCAGCAGCTTGGTCAGCCCTGCCTGGAGCAGGACCGAGTCCTCGGCGATCACGACCCGCACGGCAGCTCCACCGTGACCGTCGTCGGCCCGCCGGGTGGGCTGTGGAGGGTCAGGGTGCCGTCGACCGCGGCCGCCCGCTGGGCCAGCCCGCGCAGCCCCGTGCCGGCATCGCCGGTGCCGGCGGCCGCCCCGCCGTCGAGGGTGGCCCCGCCGCGGCCGTCGTCGCTGACGACGACGCGCAGCCGGTCGCCGGCGCGTTCGACGGTGACCTCGGCCGAGCCGGCGTCGGCATGCTTGGCCACGTTGGTGAGGGCCTCCGACACGACGAAGTAGGCGACGGCCTCGATGCCCGGCGAGCAGCGGCCGGCCACGTCGACCCGCAGGCGCACCGGCAGCGGCGCGCCGGCGGCGATCCCCGACAGGGCCGCGTCAAGGCCCCGGTCCTCGAGCACGGCCGGGTGCAGGCCGCGCACGAGCTGGCGCAGCTCGGCCAGGGCCTCGGTGGCCTCGTCGTGGGCCTGCTCGATCACCTGGCGGACCTCCTCGGGCGCGTCGGCGAGGCCGGCCCTGGCCATGCCGAGGTGCATGGCCAGGGAGACCAGCCGGCGCTGGGCCCCGTCGTGCAGGTCGCGCTCGATCCGGCGCCGCTCGGCGTCGGTGGCGGCGACGACCTCGGCCCGGCTGCGGGCCAGGGACTCGACCCGCAGCGCCAGCTCCTCGCCGCGGCTGGGCCCCAGCAGGGCCAGGGCGGCGGCCTCGTCGGCCCGGGCCACGCCCATGGCCACCCACGGCGCGGCCAGGAGCATGGTCACCGCCACCACGGCAACGCCCAGGCCGAGGCCGATGCCTGGCCGGCCGGTGGCCAGGTAGACGGCGGCCACCAGCGGCGCCGACCAGCAGGCCGCGACCAGCGCCCCCCCGGCGGTCCCGCCGGTCATGGCCAGCACGTGGTAGCCGAGCTGGCGCCAGGTGGCCGGGGCCGCCCAGGCCCGGACGGGCCGCAGCGGCCAGGCGCCGGTCCCGCGGCCGGGCGGCGCCGGGATGTCGATGCCGAGCACGGCGCGGAACCTGGCCCGCTGGAGGGCGCCGAACCCGCGGACGCTCCCGAGCAGCAGCACCGGCCAGGTCACGACGACCGCCGCATACAGCAGGGCGTATCCCCAGCCGCCGACCGGCCAGTCGGCCAGGGACCAGATCGCGGCCAGCCAGGTGAGCGTCAGGGCGCCCAGCACCACCCCGGTGCCGACGCCGGCCACCAGGCCGGCGAGGGCATGCGCCGTCGGCCGCCAGCGTCGAACCGCGTCCATCCAGGTCATGGGCAAACGGTAGACGCCGCCGGGGCCGGCGGCCATGGGGCGCGCCCTCCGCCGGGGTGAGGAAAACCCCACCCCGGCCAGGCCGACGACCCCAGCGACAGCCCGGTCCGGCCCGGGCAGCCTGGTGCGGCCACGGACCGATGAGGAGATCACGAGCGGAGGAGCTCGCGACATGATCGAAGCACACGGGCTGACCAAGCGGTACGGCGACAAGCTGGCCGTCGACGACCTGACCTTCACGGTGCGGCCGGGCGTGGTGACGGGCTTCCTGGGCCCCAACGGGGCCGGGAAGTCGACCACCATGCGGATGGTCCTGGGCCTGGACGCCCCCACCGGCGGGTCGGTGACCGTCAACGGCCGGCCCTACCGCGAGCACGCCGCGCCCCTGCGCGAGGTGGGGGCCCTGCTCGACGCCAGGTCCGTCCACCCCGGCCGGAGCGCCTACACCCACCTGCTGGCCCTCGCCCAGACCTGCGGCATCCGGCGGTCCCGGGTGGACGAGGTGGTCGAGGCGGTCGGCCTTGGCGGGGTGGCCCGAGGGCGGGCCGGCGGCTTCTCGCTCGGCATGGGGCAGCGCCTGGGCATCGCGGCGGCGCTGCTCGGCGACCCCCGCACGGTGATCCTCGACGAGCCGGTGAACGGCCTGGACACCGAGGGGATCCGCTGGATCCGGTCGCTGCTCCGGGGGCTGGCCGCCGAGGGGCGGACCGTCTTCGTCTCGTCGCACCTGATGAGCGAGATGGCCATGACCGCCCAGCACCTGATCGTCATCGGCCGGGGGCGGCTGATCGCCGACACCGGCACGGACGACTTCATCGCCGGCGCCGCACCCGGCGGCGTGCGGGTGCGCAGCACCGACCCGGACGCGCTGGCGTCCCTGCTCCGCTCCCGGGACGCGACCGTCTCCGGCGCCGAGGACGGCGCCCTGGCCGTGACCGGGCTCAGCACCGACGAGGTCGGCCGGATCGCCGGCGCCGCCGGCATCACGCTGCTCGAGCTCACCGCCGAGCAGGCCTCCCTCGAGGAGGCCTTCATGGACCTGACCAGGGACGCGGTCGAGTTCCGCGCCCCCACGACCGGAGGAGGCCCGCGATGACCACGACCCGTCCCGCAACCCCCACCCGCCCGGCGGGCCCCACGGCCCAGCGGGTCACCCAGGCGAGGGTGATCCGCTCGGAGTGGACCAAGCTGCGCTCGGTGCCCTCGACCGCCTGGTCGCTGCTCGTGGCCGTCGGGCTGATCGTCGGCGTCGGCGCCCTCTACTCGCTGCTGCGGGTGACCCGGCCGCCCAGCGACCCGGCGGCCGTGGCCAGCTTCGACCCGACGGCGGTCAGCCTCGCCGGCGTCCAGCTGGCCGAGCTGGCCGTCGGCATCCTCGGCGTGCTGCTGGTCGCCGGGGAGTACGCCACCGGCACCATCCGGGTCAGCTTCGCCGCGGTCCCGCGGCGGCTGCCGGTGCTCTGGGGCAAGGCCGTCGTGATCGGCCTGACCACGCTCGTGCTGTGCCTGCCCGCGACCCTGGCGGCGTTCCTGGTCGGCCAGTCGATCCTCTCGGCCGAGCAGCTCGACATCCCCCTGAGCGACCCGGGCGTGGCCAGGGCGGTGCTCGGCAGCGCCCTCTACCTGGGCGCCGTCGGGCTGCTCGGACTGGGCCTTGGCGCGCTGCTGCGCAGCACCGCCGGGGCGGTCGCGGGGCTGTTCGGCGTCCTGTTCGCCCCCCAGCTCCTGGCCGGCCTCCTGCCCGCCGCCTGGTCGGACCGCATCTACCCGTACCTGCCGGTGCCGGCCGGCGTCGCCGTGACGGCCGTGGAGCCCGACCCGGCGGCGCTCGCGCCCTGGAGCGGGTTCGCCCTGTTCGGCCTCTACGTCGCCGTCGTGCTGGCCCTCGCCGCCTGGCGGCTGCGCCGCCGTGACGCCTGAGGCGCGCCGGTGCTCAGGTGACCTCCTGGAGGGCGCCGCTGTGCACGTCGTAGATGAAGCCGCGGATGGAGTCCTTGTTGGGCACGAACGGGCTGGCCTTGATGCGGGCGATCGACTGGCGGATGTCGCGCTCCAGGTCGGGGAAGGCCTCGAGGGCGAAGTGGGGGCGCAGGCCGACGTCGGCCTCGATGTCGGCCTTCACCTGGTCGTCGGTGAAGGTCAGCATGCCGCAGTCGGTGTGGTGGATCAGGATCACCTCGCGGGTGCCGAGCAGCCGCTGGGAGATGACCAGGGAGCGGAGCACGTCGTCGCTGACCACGCCGCCGGCGTTGCGGATGACGTGGGCCTCGCCCTCCTCCAGCCCGAGCAGGGCGTAGACGTTGAGGCGGGCGTCCATGCAGGCGACGACGGCCAGGGCCTTGCCGGGAGGCATGGGCAGGTCGCCCCTGTCGAAGGACTTCGCGAACTCGGCGTTGTTGCGCAGCAGCTCGTCGGTGACGGTCATGGTCGCTCCTTGTGGTGCGGAAGGGGGCGGGTGCCGGTCGGCACCGGCGTCGGCAGACCCGGGAGCGGCCGTTCCTCGGTTACCTCGGCTCCCGGGTCCCGGGACAGCCGCAGGTGACGACGCGCCCGTAGTCGAGGGCGCGGTTCCAGACCAGCAGAAGGGGGACCATAGCGGCATCAGCGTGCCCGGCCTGGCCGGCTTGCGCAACCGCCGGTCAGGACCGGACGGCCTCGACCAGGGTGGCGACCGCCAGGACGGCCAGCACGACCGCGGTGAAGCGGCGGACCAGGCGGGTCGGGACGCGCTGGACCAGGCCCCGCCCGACGGTGAGGGCGAGCGCCGCCACCGACCACAGGGCGAGCAGGGCGCCGGTGCCGACGCTGAGCGGGTCGTGGTACCTGGCGGTCAGGTTGGCCGTCGTGATCTGGGTGATGTCCCCCCACTCGCCCAGGAAGACGACGCCGAAGGAGGCGAGGGCGACGCGCACGGGGCGCTGGTCGGCCATGGCCGCGGGCGCCGAGGCGGCGTCCGCGCCGTCGTCCTCGTTGCCGAGCAGGACCAGGACCGAGCCGGCGGCGAACAGCGCGGCAACCACGAACAGGACGAGCCGCTGGGGGAGCAGGGCGAACACGCCGCCGATGGTCACGGCGATGACCACGTGGACGGCGAACGCGGCCGCGACCCCGCAGAACACCGGCAGGGGCCGGAAGCGGGTCCCGAGGACGAGGGAGGCGAACAGCGACTTGTCGGGTAGCTCGGCCGGGAAGATCACCACGAACGTGGTCAGGACGACGGCGAGGTCCACCCGGCCACTGTAACGAAGCCTCCCACCACGCGATGGCAGGACGTACGCGCCACCACCTCGAAAGGACCAAGCCTGGTGCGGACCCGCCCCGTCTCGCTGGCCGTCGCAACCCCCCTCGCTCTCGCGACCTCCCTCGCGCTCGCGGCGCTCCTCGCCCTGGCCGCCACCACGCCGGCCCTGGCCGCCTCGGGCCTCGGCACCAGCAGCGGCCCCAGCCACCACGCTTCCAACAGTTCGGGGTCGGGCCACAGCGGTGATGGGTCGGATGACGGTGGGTCGGGCCACGGTGGGTCGGGCTCTGACGGGGGCGGGTCGGACGACAGTGGGTCGGGTCACGGCGGAGGCGGATCGGATGACGGTGGGTCGGGCACTGGTGGGAGCGGGTCGGACGACGGCCACGCCGATGGCGACGGCCACGCCGATGGCGACGACATCGCCCAGCGCCATGCGCCTTCCGCTCAGGGCTCGGCCACGGCTGCACAGGCGACCTCGGAGGCGGCCTCGACCCGGCTCTCCGCACCTGAGCCCGCGCCCCCGGTGGGGAGCGTAGCCGACCGGCGGTCGGGGGTCGCGGCGCCGTCCACACCCCCCGACCTGACGGCCGGGACCGCAGCCCAGGCAGGGACCGCGGCCCAGGCCGGGACGAGGGCCGGCGCTGGGAACGGGCCCGGGACCATGGCGCTGGCCGGGGTCGCGGGTGCGGTGCTGCTGCTGGCGGCCATGGTCGCGGCGGGGTTCCGGGCCCGAGCACGCCTCGGGAGGCTCGGATGACCCCGCGAACCTCGCCGATCCCCGCCCCCCCGACCCCACCTCTAACCCCAACCCCGACCCCACCTCCCTCCTCAACCCCGACCCCGCCTCCTTCCCCGACCCACCACTCCACCCGTCGACCCCGAACCCTGCGCGGGTTCCTGCGGCCCTACCGGGGGAGTTTGTCGCTCGCGTCGGGGTTGATCCTGGTGGAGACCCTGGTCGACCTGGCGCGGCCGTGGCCGTTGAAGGTGGCGGTGGACAACGCGATCGGGGGGCGGCCGCTGGGCGGGCCGCTGGGGGTGCTCGACGGGGTCGGGCCGGCGGGGCTGGCGGCGGTGGCCGCGGTGGCGGGGATCGGGCTGGTGGGGGTCGCGGCGCTGGTCGGGTACCTGGTGACGTACCTGACCGCGGCCACGGCCGAGCGGGTCGGGGCCGATCTCAGGGAGGCCGTGTTCGGGCGGATGCTCGGGCTGGGGCTGCCGTTCCACGACCGGCATCGGTCGGGGGACCTGGTGACCCGGCTCACCGGGGACGTGGCCCGGGTCGAGGACTCGATGGTGGCGTGGTTCACCGTGCTCGTGCCCGAGGTGCTGACGCTGGCCGGGATGGTGGTGGTCGTGCTGGCCGTCGACCTGACCCTCGGGCTGGCCGCCCTGGCCGTGGCCCCGCCGCTGGCGCTGGTGGTGGCGCTGCGGCGGCGGCGCATCCGGGCCGTCCAGCGGGCCTCCCGGGACGCCGACGCCGCCCTGGCCAGCGAGGCCACCGAGGTGCTGCGCAACGTCCGGGTGGTCCAGGCCTTCACCCGCGAGGGGGAGGCCGGCGGACAGTTCTCCGGCCGCAGCCGCGGGGCCGTGCGGGCGGCCCTGGCCGCCATGGACATGGAGGCGCGCTGGTCGCCGTTGGCCGACCTGCTGCTGGCCGCCGGGGGCGGGCTGGTGCTGTGGATCGGGGTCACGGCGGTGACCAGCGGCCGCATGACCCTGGGGACGCTGCTGGTGGTGCTCGCCTACCTGTCCAGCCTGTACGGCCCCATCCGGGCCCTGGCCCGGCTGGCCAGGACCCTGGCCAGGGGCGCGGCCAGCCGCGAGCGGATCCTCGAGGTGCTCGACTCGGGCGAGGTCGTCCCCCAGGCGCCCGACCCGGTGCCGGCCGCACCGCCCCGGCGGGGGCTGGCCGTGCGCGGGGTCTGGTTCGCCTACGCCGAGGGCGCCCCGGTCCTGCGCCACCTGGACCTGGAGGTGGCCGCCGGCGAGCGGGTCTGCGTGGTCGGCCCCACCGGCGCCGGCAAGTCGACCCTGCTGTCGCTGCTGCTCCGGTTCTACGACCCCGACGCCGGCGCGATCGAGCTCGACGGGGTGGACCTGCGCCGCCTGGAGCTGGCCTCGCTCCGCAGCCGGTTCGCCCTCGTGCCCCAGGACCCGTGGATGCTGGACGGCACCGTCGCCGACAACGTCAGGTTTGGCCGGCCCGACGCGAGCCCCGAGGAGCTGGCGGCGGCCGCCCGGGCGGCCCTGGTCGACGAGATCGTCGAGCGGCTGCCGGACGGCTGGGGCACCCAGATCGGCGAGAGCGGGGTGCGGCTGTCCGGGGGCCAGCGGCGGCGGGTCGCGCTGGCCAGGGCGATCCTCCGGGACGCCTCGGTGCTGCTGCTGGACGAGCCCACCAGCGGGCTGGACGCCGCCTCGGAGCGGGCGGTCCTCGACGCCCTCGACCGGGCCGCCGAGGGGCGGACGGTGGTGGCGGTCTCCCACCGCCTCAGCCTGGCCGCCCGCGCCGACCGGGTGGTGGTGCTGGACGGCGGCCGCGTGGTCGAGCAGGGGCCGCCCGGGGAGCTGCTCGCCGCCGGCGGCGCCTACGCCCGCCTCTGGGCCCTGCAGCACCCGCACGAGCTCGCATTGACCGGCGGATCCGGAGAGGGGGTGAGCTCATGAGCAGAGGACGTGGACGCGGTCGTCGCGTCCGAGGCGGCCACAAGGTGTTCTCGCACCACGGTGGCCACAGCGCCTCGTCGATGTCCAGGTCGCGCACGCGGACGCGCACCCGCACCCGTACGCGCGGCTGACCCCGACCGGTGAGGGGGCGGTCGCTGGCGAGCCGCCCCCTCACCCGAACCCGAGCGAGAGGACCCACCGTGGAACCCGAGCCGTCCTGGGACTGGCCGCCCGGTCACGAGCTGGCCCCCGGGCTGCTGGCCTGGGCGCTGCTCGGCGACGGCCGGCGCTGCGAGACCTGGCTGGCCTGGGACCTCGGCCGCTGGTGCCCGGTGGTGGTGAAGCTTCCCCGGCCCGGGCAGGGGGCCCGGGCGGTGGCCGGGCTCGCCCAGGAGGCGGCCGTCGCCGGCGCGACCGCCCACCCGGGCATCCGCCGGCTGCTCGAGGCCCGGCTCGACCGGCCCCTGGCCCATCTCGTCTTCGAATACGTCGAGGGGCCGACCCTCGACGACGCCCTGGCCGAGGACGGCCCCTTCCACCCGGTCGACGTGCTGCTCACCGGCATGCAGCTGGCCGCCGCCCTCGGCCACCTCCACGGCCGCGGCCTGGCCCACCTGGACGTCAAGCCGGGCAACGTGGTGCTCCGCGACGGCCGCCCGGTGCTGATCGACCTCGGCCTGGCCCGGCCGGTGGGCGAGGCGCCCCCGGGCGGGCACCGGCGCGGCTCGCCGCCGTGGATGGCCCCCGAGCAGGTCCGCCGCCGCCCGGCCAGCCCGGGCATGGACCTGTTCGCGCTCGGGGCGGTCCTCTACGAGCTGGCCACCGGCACCCAGGCGTTCGACCCGGCCGACCACGGCCCGCCGGGGCGCCGCTGGCCCCAGCTGGCCGGCTCCCCACCCCTGGCGAGCAGCCGCAACCCGGAGGTGCCGGCGGCGACCGCCCGGGCCGTGGCCGCCCTGCTGGCCCCTGACCCGGCCGACCGGCCGGCCGCCGCCGCCGAGGTGCTCGCCCTGCTGGCCGCGGCCATGCCGGCCGACGCCGCCGAGGAGGACCGGCTGTGGCCCACCTGGGCTACGGGGCGCCTCGCGGAGTGGCAAGCGTCCACCATGGAGCGTCCCCCGCTGGTTCCACGACCTGCGTAGGCATTGCAGGTGGCCCAGAGATGCTCCTTGTCAGGATGGTTGCAACGGGAAAGACTGCGGCTCGCCCAGGGGAGCGATCCCAAGGGCGGGCCCTCGTGGGGGCCAGGGGGGGCCGCGGGCGGGTGCGCGCGCTCACCCGGCGCCGGGCCCCCACGGGGGCGCTGAACGTTCAAGCGCCCCGGTGTAACGGGCCGCCCCCGGTGGTAGCGTGCTCAGCATGATCGGGCGCATCGTGATCGAGGACATCCGTCCCCAGGTCGACTGCGGGCAGTTCACCGCCCGGGCGGTGGCCGGGGAGACGGTCCCGGTCTCCGCGACCATCTTCCGCGACGGCCACAACGAGGTCGTGGCCGCGGCCGTCCGGCTGACCGGCCCGGGCGACCGCAGGGGACAGCTCATCCCCCTGGTCGAGGTCAACCACGGTCTGCACCAGTGGCAGGGCGAGATCACCCTGCCCCGCACCGGCCCCTGGTCGATGGCGGTCGAGGCCTGGACCGACGAGGTCGCCACCTGGCGCATCGGCACCCAGAAGAAGCTCGACGCCGGCCGCGACATCGGCCTGGAGCTCGAGGAGGGCGCCCGCCTGCTGGAGGCGGCGCGGGCCTGGGTGCCGGCGTCCGGCCGCGAGGTGCTCACGGCGGCCGCGGCCGGGCTGCGCAACGAGGGCGCCGACCCGGCCGAGCGGCTGGCCGCCGCCTCCGACTCGACCGTGGTCGAGCTGCTGGAGCGGAACCCGCCCAAGGACGTCACCCGCTCCAAGCGCCTCGGCATCTGGGTCGACCGCCCCCGCGCCCTCTACGGCGCCTGGTACGAGTTCTTCCCCCGCTCCGAGGGGGCCACGGCCACCACCAGCGGAACGTTCAAGCAGGCGGCCGAGCGGCTCCCGGCCATCGCCGCCATGGGCTTCGACGTGGTCTACCTGCCGCCGATCCACCCCATCGGCCACACCCACCGCAAGGGCCCGAACAACACCCTGGAGCCCGGCCCGGACGACCCCGGGAGCCCGTGGGCGATCGGCTCGGAGGCCGGCGGCCACGACGCCGTCCACCCCGACCTCGGCACCATCGACGACTTCGACGCCTTCGTGGCCAGGGCCGGCGAGCTGGGCATGGAGATCGCCCTCGACTACGCCCTGCAGTGCTCGCCCGACCACCCCTGGGTCAGGGACCACCCGGACTGGTTCCGCATCCGGCCCGACGGCTCGATCGCCTACGCCGAGAACCCGCCCAAGGTCTACCAGGACATCTACCCGCTGAACTTCGACAGCCCGGACGCGCCCGCGCTGTACCAGGCCTGCAAGGGGGTCCTGGACCACTGGATCGC
>Ga0081538_10002734_pt1 | contig 16934 bp, 19 predicted proteins | sample TabmetS5T2R1_FD_71022 | JGI IMG/M metagenome (GOLD analysis project Ga0081538, IMG submission 71022) | Tabebuia heterophylla rhizosphere microbial communities from the University of Puerto Rico - S5T2R1 | ecosystem: Host-associated > Plants > Roots > Rhizosphere ... | reverse complement strand
GCGAGCACCGTCGCGGTCGTGGTGCCGTCGCCGGCGACGTCGTTGGTCGCCGTTGCGACCTCGCGGACGAGCTGCGCGCCCTGGTTCTCGAAGACGTCCTCGACCTCGATCTCGCGCGCGATCGTGACGCCGTCGTTGGTGATGGTGGGCGCGCCGAACTTCTTGTCGAGCACGACGTAGCGCCCCTTCGGGCCAAGGGTGACCTTGACCGCATCCGCGAGGATGTTGACGCCGCGCTCCAACGCGCGCCGTGCATCCTCGTCGAAGAGAAGCTCCTTGTGAGCCATCTACTTCCTCCGTTTCGATTCCTTGACTGACAGCGGGCGGGCTAGGCAGCCGCGCCGGCCAGCTCCTTCTTCTTGCTCTTGCTCTTCGTTTCGGCGACGACCTTGGCCAGCACGTCCGACTCGCGGAGGATGAGGTACTCATCCGTGCCGAGCTTGATGTCGGTGCCGCCGTACTTCGAGAAGATGATCTCGTCGCCGGGCTCGAGATCCATCTTGATGTACTCGCCGTCCTCGTCCCGGGGGCCGGGGCCGACGGCGAGGACGCGGCCGCGCTGCGGCTTCTCCTTGGCCGTGTCGGGGAGGACGATCCCGCTTGCGGTTGTCTCCTCCTCGTCGAGGGCTTCGACGATCAGCCGGTCGCCCAGTGGCTGAAGATTCATCCAGCACTCCTCCTTGCGAAGTGGCTCTCTCTGTGGCTGGCACTCGACACAATCGAGTGCCAGGCGCCATGCTACCGAATCTCGCGGGGCGAGATCAAGAACTCTCTGGCACTCGGGCGATCGGAGTGCCAAAGAGGGCCCGTCCGCGCGAGACGACAACGAGCGTACCCGCGCAGACGCAGGCCATCAGCGCGTACGGGAAGGCGTCGCCGGCCACGTCCGCGAGGCCGCCGCCGACCGCGGGGCCGAGTGAGTTACCGGCGCCCCAGGCCGCGTTCATGAGGCCGAAGCCGAGTCCCTGGGCGAGGCCGATGCGCTCCGCGCCCTCAGAGAGGAGAGCCATCGCGGGCGCCCAGAAGGCGCCGAACGCAATCGCCGCCGCGACCACGAGAGGCGCGATCGCAAAGGGCTCCCCGGCAAGAGCGAGCGCGGCCGTGACGAGGATGGCGCCCCCGAGCGCGAGCCGCAGCGGAAGGAAGCGCCCGCGGCGGTCCGAGAAGCGCCCGATGAGCGGCGCGACGAACATCTCGATGGCGGCCGCGGCGATGAAGAGAGCTGCGATCGCGGCGGCGCTCCACCCTGCGTCCCCGAGCTCGAGGGGGACGAGCACGGCGACGACCCCGAAGAGCAGCGCCGGCAGCACCATCAGCCAGAGGGCGCCCAGAAGAAGCGGCTGCCTGACCGCGCCGATGAGCGCGCGCGGCGATTGGGGCTCGGACTCGACCGCCGGAGTTCGCAGGGCCCAGACGACGAGGGCCAGCCCGATGGCTCCGACAGCGACGAACGTGGGCCGGGGCCCGATCCCCTCCCCGATAGCGCCGACGGCGGGACCGAGCAGGGCGCCGAAGATCGCCGCCCCGATCGCCGTGCCCAGCATCTCCCCGCGCCGCTCCCTCGGCGTCCCGGCCACGAGCCAGGCGAGCGCCCCCGCCCACGAGAGCGCGCTCCCGAACCCCTGGGCCAGCCGGGCGATGCCGAGCTCGACGGCAGAGCCCGCGAACCCGAAGGCGACGCTCGCACCCGCCATGAGCAGGAGCCCGAAGACGACCGCCCGGCGTGGACCGTAGCGGGCGGCCGCGATCCCGCCCGGGATTGCGCCGATGAACGCGCCGAGGGCGAACGCACCGACGAGGAGCCCGGCCTCGCCCTTCGAGAGCCCGAACTCGTCTGCGTAGTGCGGAAGCAGGGGCACGAGCGCCGCGTAGAGCATCGTGTCCGCGAGCGTGATCGTGCAGACGAGCAGGAGCAGCCTGCGCACGAGGCTGACGATACCGAGGCTACGATCGGTGCCGTGAGGCGAGAGTTCTCGGCGGGCGGAGTCGTCGTCCGCCGCCTGCGCGGGGGCTGGCGCATGGCCGCCATCCAGCCGGGCGGAAAGGAGGTCTGGGCCCTCCCGAAGGGGCTCGTCGGGGCCGGCGAGAGCCCGGCCGACACGGCTGCGCGGGAGGTGACGGAGGAGACCGGCGTCCACGGCCGCCTCGTCGAGAAGCTCGGCGACGTCCGCTACGTCTACACGTGGGAGGGCGAGCGCGTCTTCAAGGTGGTCAGCTTCTACCTCTTCCGCTACCTGCGCGGCCGGCTCGGCGACATCCCGCCCGAGCACGCCCACGAGGTGGCGGCGACCCGCTGGCTTCCCCTCGAAGAGGCACCTCGGCTTCTCGCCTACAAGGGCGAGCGCGAGATGGCCGAGCGGGCGCGAGATCTGCTCGCACGAGAAGCCGTATGATTGGGCCGCTCTGCCTCCCCTCGCCTGGCCGATGTACGCCCTCAACTTCTACTCGCCGATGGTCGCCGACCAGCTGAGGAGCCGGCGCAAGACGGCCACCATCCGGCTGGGGGACAAGTCGGGGAAGTACAAGAAGGGGATGGTCGTGCAGGTCCTCGTCGGCCTCCGCTACGGGCCGCGACAGAAGATCTTCGACGCGGTCATCGACAAGGTCGAGGTGAAGCCGCTCAGCGAGTGCTCTCCGCGGGAGATCGAGAAGGACAACCCCGAGATCAAGCGCACGGAAGACATGGCCACCTTCCTCGGCCAGCTCTACAACCGCGACGTGACCGAGGAGAACACGGTCACCGTCATCCACTTCTCCGAGATCCAGTCGTAGTGGACCTCGTCACGGGCGCCTTCTCCTTCACCGGAAGGTACATCGCCGCGCGCCTGCTCGAGGACGGCGGCGAGGTGCGGACGCTGACGCGGCGACCGCGCTCGGAGAGCCCGTTCGGCGACCGCATCGAGGCGATGCCGCTCGACTTCTCCAACCAAGATGCGCTCGTCGCGGCCCTCCGCGGCGCGGACACGCTCTACAACACGTACTGGATTCGCTTCCCGGACCGACAGACGACTTTCGAGGCGGCCGTGCGAAACAGCAGCACGCTCTTCGAGGCCGCGCGGGCTGCCGGCGTCCGCCGCGTCGTCCAGCTCAGCGTGACGAATGCGGATCCAGCTTCGCGGTATCCGTATTTCCGCGGCAAGGCTGCGGTCGAAGCCGTTCTCGCCGGGTCGGGCATCTCACACGCGATCGTCCGGCCGACGCTCCTCTTCGGGGACGGGGAGGTGCTCGTCAACAACATCGCCTGGCTCCTCCGGCGCTTCCCCGTCTTCGTCCTGCCAGGCGCCGGCTGCCGCACCCAGCCGGTCGCCGCGGAGGACGTCGCCGAGCTCTGCGTCGAGGCCGCCGGCGAACGAGAGAACGTCATCTTCGACGCCGCTGGGCCTGACGTCCTCACGTTCGAGGAGCTCGCCCGCCTCGTCCGGGAGTCGGTCGGCTCGCGTGCACGGCCGGTGCGGGGAGGACCGCGAACGGCACTGACGCTCGCGCGGCTGCTGGGAGCGATCACGCGCCAGACGGTCCTCACGCGAGAGGAGCTCGGCGCGCTCGAAGACGACCTCTTGACCTCCGCGGCCCCGCCGCGGGGACGCCGCCGCCTGGCCGAATGGGTATCGGCGAGCGGGGCCGACCTGGGTGCCACCTTCGCCTCAGGCGAGAACCGGCCCTGGCGCTAGCCCTTGCGCTCGGGCTTGCGGATCGGGCTGCCGAAGAGCTCGGCGGGACGGAGCTCGGTCCCGCACTCCTCGCACGCGACCGCGAAGGCGGACGCGATCGGGGCGTTGCAGGCCAGGCAGCGGACCCTGAGCTCCCCGCCGCACGTCGGGCAGGCCGAGGGCAGCAGAGCCTCGTCTTCAGCGAAGTAACGCTGCACGTGGCCACAGCCGAGACAGAACGCCGCCCAGTCGCCGAGCGTCCTGCGCCGCTCCTCCTTGAGCCAGTCCGAGGCCCTGCCCACGCTCTCACCCTACCGACGGCCAGCCGCTACAGTTCGACGCGCGAATGGCGATCGCCAGGGAAGCAGAACCGGTCTCCTCGCTCACCGAGGTCAGGGAGTTCGGCCTCGACCGTGAGGACCTCCTCGACATCTACCGCCACCTCCTCACCACGAGGGGCATCGAGGAGCGCGGCCACATCCTCTACAAGCAGGGGAAGATCCCCGGCAGCTTCTACACGGGCCGCGGAAACGAGGCCTCGGCGGTCGGGATTGCGACCGCGATGGGCCCCGAGGACGTCGGCACGCCGCTGCACCGGGACATGGGCGTCCACGTGGTGCGCGGTGTCGAGCCCTGGCGCATCTTCGCGCAGTTCATGGGCCGGATGGACGGCCCGACCAAGGGCAAGGACGGCAACGTCCACATGGCCGACGGCCGCCTCGGGCTGATCGCCATGGTCAGCCACCTGCCGGCGATGCTTCCGGTCGCGGTCGGCTGCGCGCTCGCCTTCCGGATCCGGGAGGAGAAGCGCGTCGCGCTCGGCTGGTTCGGCGAGGGCGCCTCTGCGCGCGGGGACACCCACGAGGCCATGAACCTGGCCGGCGTCCGCCGGCTTCCGATCGTCTTCATCTGCGACAACAACCAGTGGGCCTACTCGACGCCGACGCACCTCGAGTACGCGATCGAGCACATCGCCGACCGCGCCAAGGCATACGGCTTCGACGGCGTGGTCGCGGACGGCACGGACGTGCTCGCCGTCTACCGCGAAGCCAAGCTCGCCATCGAGAAGGCGCGCGAGGGCGGCGGTCCAACGCTGATCGAGTGCCAGACGCTCCGCATGGAGGGCCACGCGGTGCACGACGACGCCTTCTACGTCCCCAAGGAGATGTTCGAGGAGTGGGCCAAGCGCGACCCGCTGGAGCGCTTCCGCTCCTGGCTCCGGGAGAACGCCGACTTCACGGACGAGCAGGAGGAGGAGATCCGCGGCGAGGTCAAGAAGCTCCTGAACGACGCGGTCAAGCGCGCGGAGGAGAGCCCGATCCCCGAGGAGTCGACGCTCCTCGACGGCGTCTTCGCCACGCCCGAAGACCTCGACACCCCGCACCACAAGTAAGTGCCCCTCCAAGCAATACTGGCCATCACTTCTGCCCCGCGATCACGCGGCGCCAGAGTCCACACTCGCCCTCACCAAGGCAATCCAGCCTTGGCTTCGGTCGAGTGTGAACTCTGGCTTGGTGCTCGCGACGCAGAAGCGGGGCAGCATCACTCGGAGGAGCACTAATGGCCGAAAAGACCTATTTGCAGGCGATCTCCGACGGTCTGCGCCAGGAGATGCGGCGCGACAAGCGCGTTTTCGTGATCGGCGAGGACGTGGGCGTCTACGGCGGGGCGTTCAAGGTCACGCAGGGGTTCCAGGAAGAATTCGGGCCCTGGCGCGTGATCGACGCGCCGCTCGCCGAGACGGCCATCGTCGGCGGCTGCACCGGCGCGGCGATCATGGGCATGCGCCCGGTCGCCGAGATGCAGTTCGCGGACTTCGTCTCGTGCGCGTGGGACCACCTCGTGACGGTGGCGGCCAAGCAGCGCTACCGTGCGGGGACGCCGGTGCCGATCGTCGTCCGCTGCCCCTCGGGCGGCGGCTTCTCCGGCGGGCCCTTCCACTCGCAGAATCCCGAGTCGAGCTTCGCGCACATCCCCGGCCTCAAGGTCGTTTGCCCCGCGACGCCGGAGGACGCCAAGGGCCTCCTCGTTTCCGCGATCGAGGATCCCAACCCGGTCCTGTACTTTGAGCACAAGCACCTGTACCGGCGGATCAAGGCCGACGTCCCCGACGACCGCTACACGACCCCGTTCGGCGAGGCGCGCGTGCATCGCGAGGGCGACGACCTCACGATCGTCACGTGGGGCGCGATGGTCTACACGGCGGCCGAGGCCGCGGACAAGGTCGCCGAGGAGGACGGGATCTCGACGGAGATCCTTGACCTCCGGACGATCATTCCTTGGGACAAGAAGGCCGTTCTCGCCTCCGTCGAGAAGACCTCCAAGGTGATGGTGCTGCACGAGGACACGCACACCGGCGGATTCGGCGGTGAGATCGCCGCCTCGATCGCCGAGGAGGCGTTCGAGCAGCTCGACGCGCCCGTCAAACGGCTCACGGCACCCGATACCCCCGTGCCCTTCGCACCCACCCTCGAGAAGGCTTTCCTTCCGCAGGTCGACGACGTGGTCGCCGCCATCCGGGAGCTCGCCGAGTACTGATGGCCACCGGCACGCTCGTCGACGTGGTCATGCCCCAGATGGGCGTCTCCGTCTCCGAGGGCACGATCACGAAGTGGGTGAAGTCCGAGGGCGAGACGGTCGAGGCCGACGAGACGCTGCTCGAGATCTCCACCGACAAGGTCGACACCGAGGTGCCGAGCCCAGCATCCGGCGTGCTGCAGCAGATCCTGGTCCAGGAGGGCGAGACGGTCGCGGTCGGAACGAAGCTCGCGGCAATCACGCCGGAGGGCGCCGAGGCGCCTGCTCCCTCGGCTCCCGCCGACGAGGCGCCGCCCGAGGCGCCGGCAGAGGCGCCGCCCGCCGCCGAACCGCCGGAGCCCGCCACACAGGAGGCCGCCGCCGAGAGCGCGGCCGCTTCCGGCGCCGAGGGCGAGACGCCCACAGCTGCGCCCGCCCCGCCGCCGACCTCGCCGGCGGAGGCGCCCGTCACCACCGAGAACGGCTCGCGCTTCGTCTCCCCCGTGGTCGCGCGCATCGCCGCCGAGCACGGCGTCGACGTCGCGCAGATTCCCGGTACGGGCCGCGGCGGCCGCGTCACGAAGAAGGACATCCTCGGGTACATCGAGTCCGGCGGCGCCGAAGCGGCTGCGCCCGCCGCCCCCGCCGAGGCTCCTCCACCCGAGGCGCCCCAGCCCGCGCCCGAGGCGCCTCCGGCGGCACCCGAAGCGCCGGCTCCTCCGCCCGCAGCGGCCCCGGCCGCGGCGCAGGAGGGCGAGACGGTGGAGCCGATGTCGGCCATGCGGCGGGGAATCGCCGAGCACATGCGCCGGTCGCTCGACACCTCGGCGCACGTCACGAGCTCCATCGAAGTGGACATGTCCAAGGTCGCGGCGATCCGCAGCAAGCTCAAGAAGGAGTACCAGGACGCCTATGGGGTCAATCCGACGTACCTCGCCTTCGTCGCCCGCGCCGCCGTGGAGACGTTGAAGGACTACCCCTGGGTCAACGGCGAGCTCAGGGGCGACTCGATCGTCACCCGGAGCTTCGTCAAGCTCGGCTTCGCGGTCGAGCTCGCGGACGGCAAGGGGTTGATCGTCCCGGTTGTGAAGAACGCCGAGACTCTCAACCTGCTCGGCATAGCGAAGGCGATCGCCGACATCGCAGCTCGCGCGCGCGACAAGAAGCTCCTCCCGGAGGACGTCCAGGGCGGCACGTTCACGATCACGAACCCGGGCGGCTACGGCACCTTCCACGGGACGCCGATCATCAGCCAGCCGCAGGCGGCAATCCTCGGCACGTATGCCGTCGTCAAGCGTCCCTGGGTCGTGCAGGACGAGATGGGCGAGGACGTGATCGCGATCCGCTCGATCATGAACCTAACGCTCACCTACGACCACCGGCTCGTCGATGGCGCCCTCGCGGGCCGCTTCCTCCGCGACCTGCGCGAGCGGCTCGAGAGCTGGGGCGAGTCGGACTACTAGGCGTCCCCAGCTAGGCTGTGCTGGTGAAGCGCGGCGCGTACCTGCTGAGCCTTGGGACGACTCCGTACCTGGAGGCATGGGAGCTTCAGCGCGCGCTCGCGGCCGCCGTCTCCCAGGGAGCAATCCCGGACACGGTCGTCCTCCTAGAGCACCCGCCGGTGATCACGCTCGGCCGCCGCACCGACGAAGGCGCCGAGCTGCACGTCCCCGAGAACACGGACGTCGAGGTGGTCGAGACCGACCGCGGGGGGAAGTCCACATTTCACGGGCCCGGGCAGCTCGTCTGCTACCCCATCCTCGACCTCAACCGCCACGGCCGCGACGTGAAGCGCTACGTCCGCGACCTGGAGGAGTCGGTCATTCGGACGGTGGCCGCGTTCGACCTGGAGGCGACGCGAATCGAGGGGCTCACGGGAGTCTGGCTGGAGCGCCCGCCCCGGAAGATCGGCTCCATCGGCGTCCACATCGCCCGGTGGGTGACGACCCACGGGTACGCGCTCAACGTCGACCTCGACCCGGCGCCCTTCACGGCCTGGATCACGGCCTGCGGGCTCGAAGATGCGGCATTCACGACGATCGCGGGCGAGCTCGGCCGACCGGTCTCCGTCGACGACGTGCGTCCGCGCGCCGCCGCCGCGCTCGAGGAGGTCTTTGGGCTCGCGTTCGAGGAGCTTCCCGCCGAGGACGGCATCGGCCTCTGGCCGCAGCCTGTCCACGAGAAGATTTCGGCGAAGCCGATGCGTTCAACCGCCCGCTCGGGAGAGGCAATCGGAGTTGAATCGGTCGCTGCCAGTCGCTGAGCGGCCCCGCCGCCCGGAGTGGATGAAGGTCCGCGCCCCGAGCGCCGACTCCCGCTACTTCGAGGTGCGGGAGCTCCTGCACGGCCAGCGCCTGCACACGATCTGCGAAGAGGCGCGCTGCCCCAACATCGGGGAGTGCTGGGGCCGCGGCACGGCGACGTTCCAGATCCTCGGCGATACCTGCACGCGGGCCTGCCGGTACTGCTACGTCCACTCGGGCAAGCCGGGCTCACCGCCGGACCCGCTGGAGCCGCTGCGCCTGGCCCACGCCGCCGCACAGATGGGCCTGAAGCACGTCGTCGTCACGTCGGTCGACCGGGACGACGTCCCCGACCGGGGCGCAGGACACTACGCCGCCACGATCCGCGCCCTCAAGAAGAAGCTGCCGGAAGCCTCTGTCGAGGTGCTCACACCCGACTTCCTCGGCGTCGAGGAGGACGCCCTCCGCACCGTCCTCGCAGCCCGGCCGGAGGTCTTCAACCACAACATCGAGACCGTCCGCCGGCTCCACCGCAGGATGCGCGGCGCAAAGGCCTCGTACGACAAAGCGCTCTGGCTGCTCCGGCGCGCGAAGGAGCTCGCCGACTACCCGGTCCTGACGAAGTCGGGGATCATCGTCGGCCTCGGCGAGACGAACGAGGAGGTCGTCGAGACGATGAGCGACCTCCGCGCGCACGGCGTCGACGTCGTCACCATCGGCCAGTACCTGCAGCCCTCCTCGCGCCACGCGGCGATCGACCGCTGGGTGCACCCGGACGAGTTCCGCTGGTTCCGCGAGCGGGGCGAAGCGATGGGCTTCGGCTCCGTCTTCTCGGGCCCGCTCGTCCGCTCCTCGTATCGCGCCGACGAGCAGCGCCACGCGGCCGAGACCGGTCGCGGCGCGGTCGCCTACTAGCAAAGCCGGGTCGACGGATGGAGCCGCCCTGATGACGGCTCCACTCGCGCGGCTCTCCCCCCAACGCATCGACCAGGAGGTCGCGATGGGCGACTCCTCTTGCCCGGCGTGAGAGATCTCCCCTCGCGACGTCCCGGCAGCGCGGTGGGCGGCTGGGAGTTAATGACACTAAAGCCCGCGTGTCAAGAGTCGTGAGGCCGTGCCATGGAGCGGTAGTCGAGCGCTTTGGCGAGGATCTCCTCGTCGACGCCGGCGTCGCGCGCGACCTCGCGCAGCGAGCGGCCGGAGGCGGCGGCCTCCTTGACGATCTCGGTCGCCATGTCGTAGCCGATATGCGGGTTGAGCGCCGTCGCGGCGGAAAGTGTGAGCTCGGCGTAGCGTTCCAGCGTCTCGTGGTTCGGCTCGATCCCGTCCACGCACTTCTCCGCGAGGAGCCTCGAGGCCGCCGCGAGGAGGCCGATCGAGCCGAGCAGGTTGCGGGCCATCATGGGCACGAAGACGTTCAGCTCGAAGTGCCCTTGGAGGCCCCCGACCGTGATCGCCGCGTCGTTGCCGATCACCTGCGCGGCGACCTGGGTGACGACCTCCGGGATGACCGGGTTCACCTTCCCCGGCATGATCGAGCTGCCCTTCTGGAGCTCGGGGAGCGCGATCTCGGCGAGCCCGGCGCGAGGCCCGGAGCCCATCAGCCTGATGTCGTTGGCGATCTTCGTCAGGGACACCGCGACGGTCTTGAGGGCGCCCGACGCCTCGACCAGAGCGTCCCGCGCCGCCTGGGCCTCGAACGGATCGGCGGGAGGGAGAACGGTCAGGCCGGTCTCGGAAGTGAGCCGTGCCCGCATCCGCTCGGCGAACTCCCGGTGGGTGTTCAGGCCGGTACCGGTGGCCGTTCCGCCGAGTGGAACCTGGCCGACGCGCTCGAGCGTCGACTCGATGCGCGCGATCCCCTCCCGCACCTGAGCCGCGTAGCCGCCGAACTCCTGCCCGAGCGTGACCGGCACCGCATCCATGAGGTGCGTCCGGCCCGACTTCACGAGATGGGCTAATTCGTCCGCCTTCCGCTCGAGCGACTCGGCGAGGGTCGTCAGGCTCGGGAGGAGGTCGTTGACGAGCTGGTCGAGCGCCGCCAGATGGACGGCCGAAGGAAAGACGTCGTTCGACGACTGCCCCATGTTGACGTCGTCGTTGGGGTGTACGTCCTCCCCTGCCAGCGAGGCGATCACCTCGTTGGCGTTCATGTTCGAGGACGTGCCCGAGCCGGTCTGGAAGACGTCGATCGGAAACTGGTCGTCGTACTCACCCGCGGCGACGCGGTCTGCAGCCTGCGCGATGCGCTCTGCCTTGTCGGCTTCGAGCAATCCGAGCTCGGCGTTGACGCGCGCCGCCGCCGCCTTGATCCGGCCCAGCCAGCGGGCGACTGGAACAGGAATCGGCTCTCCCGAGACGGGGAAGTTCTCGACCGCCTTCACCGTTTCGCTTCCCCAGAGCTCCCTGGACGCCGTCTCGCTCACGGTCTGAGTCTAGTCCTCGGCGTCCGAGGCTCAGTCGGTGGAGTACTTCGGCTGCACCTTCTCGCCGCGGATCTTGGCGACCGCCTGGTTGGCGGCGATCGCCGCCTCGCCGAAGCCGACCGAAATGAGGGTGATCTTCCCTTCGTAGCCCGCTACGTCGCCGGCAGCGTAGACGGCCGGAAGCGACGTCTCCATCGTCGGCGGGTCGACCTGGATTTGACGCTTGCCGTGGAGCTCGAGGCCCCAGTCCGCGATGGAGCCGAGGTGCGAGTGGAAGCCGAGCAGCGTGATGAGCGCGTCGCACTCCACCTCGAACGTCTCGCCGGTGGTCGTGTCCTCGAGCGTCACGGCCTCCATGTCGCCGTCGCCCCGCACTCCACGCACCTCGGCGGGGTTGCAGATGCGCACGGCGCCTTGCTCCTCGAGCTCGCGAGCTTCCTTCACAGACGTCTCGAGCGCCCGGAAGCGGTCGCGCCGGTGGACGAGGGTGATGGGGAGCTTCGCAGTGTCCTGGAGGCCGAGCGTCCAGTCGAGTGCGGAGTCGCCGCCGCCGACGATCACACAGGTCTTGTCGCGGAAGACCTCCTTGCGCCTGACGAAGTAGTGCAGACCGCGGCCCTCCCACTCGTCGATGTCCTCGATCTCGAGCTTCCGCGGCTCGAACGCGCCGTGGCCCGCGGTCACGATCAGCATCCTCGTCGGGAAGCTCTCGCCCTGGTGCGTCGTCAGGATCAGGTGCTCCTCGCCGTTGCCGCTGACGCGCTGGAGGTCCTTCACCTCCTGGGCGAGGAAGACCTCCGCGCCGAACTGAAGCCCCTGCTCGATGCAGAGGTCTACGAGCGCCTGGCCCTGGATCTTCGGATGTCCGGCGACGTCGTAGACGTGCTTCTCCGGGTAGACCGCGGCTACCTGCCCGCCCAGCTGGCCGAGGCTCTCGACGATCCGCACGGAGGCATCGCGGTGACCCGCGTAATAGGCGGCGGCGAGGCCGACGGGGCCGGCGCCGATGATGGTGATGTCGACGACGTGGTGGTCGCTCAAACCCGACGTCAGATTAGCGCTCGGCTCAGTGCGAGCAGCCGGAGCCGCAGCCGCTACCGCCGGCGTGAGCGTGGGCAGGCTCGCCGCCCGCCTCTTCCTTCGCCTGGAAAGAGGAGCCGCAGCCGCAGGCCGCTTGCACGTTCGGGTTGTTGATCGCGAAGCCCGCGCCCATGAGGGCGTCGACGAAGTCGATCTCCGAGCCGATGAGGTACGGGGCGCTGAAGGGGTCGACGACGACGCGGACGCCGTGCATCTCCACCTCGTTGTCGCCCTCCTGGGGGCCCCGGTCGAAGCCGAGCGCGTACTGGAAGCCCGAGCACCCCCCGCCCTGCACCGCGATCCGGAGGACGCTGACATCGCCTTCGGGCTCCTGCGCCATGAGCTCCTTGATCTTGGCGGCGGCGTTCTCCGTGACGGTGACCATTTGGTCTGAGTGTAGCAACGGCCTCCGCCGTGCCTAGGGCCCGACTTTGTAACCCTCGTAGCACCCCTCCAGGCCAGTCCCAGAGCCGGATTTCGTCCATCCGCGCAGACCGCTTGTGAGCGGTAGGATGCGGAGCGTGCAGGCCGTGCTCTTCGCCGCGCTTGACGACTGGTTCCCCTTCCTCGTCTACGCGCTCTTCGCGGCGGCGATCCCGGCGTCGATGCTGTTCGCCTCGTTCGCGCTTTCGACGCGACGGAAGCAGCCTCCGCCTCGCTCCCAGCGGCTGCCCTTCGAATCGGGCGTGACGACCGGTCCGCCCAAGCAGCAGCGCTTCACGGTGAGCTTCTACCTGACTGCGATGCTCTTCATCGTCTTCGACATCGAGATCGTCTTCCTCTACCCGGTGGCCGTCGTCCTCGACCAGGTCGGGACCTTCGCGCTCGCCGAGTTCGGGTTCTTCATCGCGATCCTCGCGATCGCGTACGTCTACGTCTGGAAGCGGGGCGCGCTCGAATGGCGGTGAGGAAGAAGCGGCTCGCCGACTACGGGCTCCAGTCCGAGCGGACGCTCATGCGCGGCAAGGGCCCGAGCGTCTTCGAGCAGGAGCTCGGCGCGGACGAGCTCGCCGAGCGCCTGGGTCTGACCACCGTCGAGAAGGCGGTCGCGTGGGCGCAGGGCTACTCCATCTGGCCGGACACCTTCGGCCTCGCGTGCTGCGCGATCGAGATGATGTCGATCGTCTCCGCCCGCTACGACGTCGCCCGCTTTGGCGCCGAGGTCTTCCGCTCGTCGCCGCGGCAGGCCGACCTCCTGATCGTCTCCGGCCGCGTCTCGCACAAGATGACGCAGCCGATCCGCGAGATCTACGACCAGATGCTCCAGCCGAAGTGGGTGATCGCGATGGGCGCCTGCTCGAGCTCCGGCGGCATGTTCAACAACTACGCCATCCTTCAGGGCGTCGACAAGATCGTCCCGGTCGACATCCACGTGCCTGGATGCCCTCCGCGCCCGGAGGCGCTGCTCGAGGGGATCGTGCGCCTGCAGGAGAAGATCCAGGCCGGCGTCCCGCCCGCCTACGAGGTCCGCGGGGTCGCCGAGTAATGCCGGCGCTGTCGGGCGTGCCGGGATTCGTCGAGGAGCGCGCCGACTACGGCGAGACGACGGTCGTGGTAGAGCGCGACCGCCTGGTCGAAGCGGCGTCCTGGCTCCGCGACGAGGCGGGTTACAACTTCCTCTCGGACATCTCCGCGGCCGACTACCTCGGCTGGAACGAGCTCCCCGTCGCCGGCTACTGGGGCGACCCGGGCGGCCACGACATCAACAACCCCGGGTCGTGGGGCCTGCAGAAGCTGCCCGAGCCGAAGTCACATCGCTTCTCGGTCTCCTACCACCTGCTGCGGGTGGAGTCGGGCGCCCGCGAGGCGCCGCGGCTGCGGCTGCAGGTGTGGTGCGAGGACAGCGAGCCGGTGCCGAGCGTGGTCGAGGTTTGGCCGACCGCCGACTGGCACGAGCGTGAGGCCTGGGACATGTTGGGCATCCCCTTCGAGGGTCACCCGAACCTCTCCCGGATCCTCATGGAGGACGACTGGGAGGGCTACCCGCTGCGCAAGGACTACCCGCTCGGCGGCGAGCCCGTGCGCTTCTCGGGGGAGGAGTAGAGGCTAGTGCCCGTTCAGGCAATTCAGCCCAGATTCTGCGTCGCGAGCACCAAGCCAGAGGCCGCACTCGCGCGCAGCCAAGGCTGGCGGCCTTGGCAAGGGCGAGGGTGGGCTCTGGCGCAGCGTGCTCGCGGGGCAGAAGCGGGCTCGTATTGCCTGGAGGGGCACTGATGGCCGTCGCCGAACCGAAGAGCGCCATCTACGAGGGTACGCGCATCCCCTCTCCGATCCCGACCATCCTCCAGGTCGATCCTGCCCTGCGGGAGGAGGGGGACATCCTCGAGGTCAACTTCGGGCCGAACCATCCCTCCACACACGGCGTGCTGCGCCTGGTCGTCGAGCTGAACGGCGAGCGCGTCGTGGGCATCCGCGCCGTGGTCGGCTACCTCCACACCGGCTTCGAGAAGAACATGGAGCACAAGACGTGGTGGAAGGCGATCACGTACCCCGAGCGGATCGACTACGTCTCCTTCCAGAACAACGAGCTCGTCTTCGTGCTGGCCATCGAGAAGCTGCTCGGCGTCGAGCCGCCGCCGAAGGCGCAGTGGATGCGCATGCTCCTCTGCGAGCTCAACCGCATCCACTCGCACCTCGTCTGGCTGGGCACCGCCGCCCTCGAGCTCGGCGCGATCTCGATGTTCTGGTACTGCTTCCGCGAGCGCGACGCCATCCTCGACCTCTTCGAGCTGGTCACCGGCGCGCGCATGCACACGCGCTACTTCCAGGCGGGCGGGCTCGCCGAGGACATCCCCGTGGGCTTCGAGTCGGACTGCCGCGCCTTCGCCGACACGATGCAGAAGCGAGTCGACGAGTACGAGTCGCTCCTCTCCGGCCAGGCGATCTGGCTCGAGCGGACGAAGGGGATCGGGCTCCTCTCGGCCGAGGATGCGATCGCGCTCGGCCAGTCGGGGCCGGTGCTGCGCGCGTCCGGCGTCGATTGGGACCTCCGCAAGACGCAGCCTTACCTCGCCTACGCCGAGGTCGACTTCGACGTCCCGGTCTACCCGAACGGCGACGTCTTCGACCGGTACAAGGTGCACATGGACGAGATGCGCCAGTCGACCCGCATCGTCCAGCAGGCGCTCGACGGGATGCCCGAGGGGCCGTGGATCGTGGACGACCGCAAGATCGTCCTTCCGCCGCGGCACGAGCTGCACACGTCGATGGAGAGCCTCATCCACCACTTCAAGCTCGTGACGGAGGGCTACCGCGTCCCCGAGGGTGAGGTCTACGTGACCGTCGAGTCGCCTCGCGGCGAGCTGGGCTGCTACCTAGTCTCCGACGGCGGCTCGAAGCCGTGGCGCGTGAAGTTCCGCGCGCCGTCGCTCGTCGCGCTCGAGGCGACGGCGACCTGCATGAGCGACGCGCTCGTCGCCGACCTGATCGCCATCGTCGGTTCGCTCGACACGGTCATGGGCGAGGTCGACCGCTGATGCCCGCCAAGGCCACGCTCTACAGCCGGATCCGGAAGGTCGCGGCGCAGTACCCCGAGAGCCGCTCCGCCGTCCTTCCCGCGCTCCGGCTCGCGCAGGAGGAGCACGGCGGCTGGCTGCCGCCCGAAGCCTTCCGCGAGGTCGGCGAGGCGCTCGAGCTGACGCCGGCCTACTGCAAGGCGGTGGCCACCTTCTACGACATGTTCCACTTCGAGCCCGTCGGCCGGCACATGGTGGAGGTCTGCACGAACATCCCCTGCGCGCTCGTCGGGGCGCAGCAGGTGCTCGAGGCCTTCGAGCGGGAGCTCGGGGTCGGGGCAGGCGAGACGACCGAGGGCGGCGAGGTCACGCTCCGTACCGTGGAATGCGCAGGCGGGTGCGGCTGGGGGACGGTCGTCGCGGTCGACCACCGCTACCGCGAGCCCGTGCGCCCGGAGGACGTGCCGGACATCGTGAGAGGTCTCCGCGATGGCGGTTAAGGAGCTTCTCCTCAGGGGCGCAGGCGACCGCGACCTGACCAAGCTAGCCGAGTACGAGGCGACGGGCGGGTACGACTCGCTCCGCAAGGCGCTCGGGATGGAGCGCCAGGCCGTCCTCGACGAGCTCCTCGCGGCCGACGTCCGCGGCCGCGGCGGCGCCGGGTTCCCGATGGGCCGGAAGGCCAGCTTCCTCCCGAAGCCGAAAGACACGAAGAAGCCGATCTACCTCGTCGTCAACGCCGACGAGTCCGAGCCCGGGACGTTCAAGGACCGGGAGATCATGCTCCGCGTCCCGCACCTCTTCGTCGAAGGCATCGCCATCGCGGCGTACACCATCGGGTCGAGCCTGGCGTTCATCTACATTCGCGGCGAGTACCTGACGGAGTACGAGGTCGTCGTCGCCGCGTTGGAGGAAGCACGCGAGGCGGGGTACATCGGCAAGAACGTCCTCGGCTCCGGCTGGGGCCTGACCGTCGTCGTCCACCGCGGCGCAGGCGCGTACATCTGCGGCGAGGAGACGGGCCTGCTCGAGTCGCTCGAGGGCAGCCGCGCCCAGCCGCGCACGAAGCCTCCGTTCCCGGCCATCTCGGGCCTCTACGCGTCGCCGACGCTGATCAACAACGTCGAGACGCTGGCCACGGTCCCCCGGATCCTGGAGATGGGGGGCAAGGCCTACGCCAAGCTCGGCGTCGAGAACTCCGCGGGCACCCGGGTGTTCTCGCTCTCGGGCAACGTCGTCAACGGCGGAAACTACGAGCTCGAGCTCGGGACGACGCTGCGCGAGCTGATCTACGACCTCGGCGGCGGCATCCCGGACGGGCGCGAGCTGAAGGCCATCATCCCGGGCGGCTCGTCGGTCCCGGTGCTGACAGCCGCGGAGGTGGACACCCCGCTCGACTTCGATGCGATGGCGCAGGCCGGAACGATGCTCGGCTCGGGCGCAGTCATCGTCATGGACGACCGCTGCTGCATGGTGCAGCTCGGCCTGCGGGTGGCGCAGTTCTACATGCACGAGTCCTGCGGGAAGTGCACGCCCTGCCGCGAGGGCACGCGCTGGATGGTG
>Ga0081538_10002733_pt1 | contig 16937 bp, 22 predicted proteins | sample TabmetS5T2R1_FD_71022 | JGI IMG/M metagenome (GOLD analysis project Ga0081538, IMG submission 71022) | Tabebuia heterophylla rhizosphere microbial communities from the University of Puerto Rico - S5T2R1 | ecosystem: Host-associated > Plants > Roots > Rhizosphere ... | reverse complement strand
CGACATGACCCACTACCACGTGCACCACCATCGCCCCCGCTCCCGCGCCGGCAAGCTTCTGCGCGAGCTCCACATGCGTCACCACTTTCAGGACGACACGCGCGGCTTCGGCATCAGCGCCCCATTCTGGGACTACGTGTTCGGGACGCCGCTGAAGCGCGGCCGGTAGTCGGCCACGGCCGTTTCCGATCTGTCCGGGGTCACTGCGAACATGTGTTCGTGGCAATCGCGGCCTCGTTCAACAGCTCCTCGCGGCTAGGATTGAGGGCCCACGCGGGCGTGCTGGAATCAGGTAGACAGGATCGGTTCAGGACCGGTTGCTCGGAAGAGCGTGTGGGTTCGAGTCCCTCCGCCCGCACTGAGTTCGTGAGATGCGCCCGCCGGAAGAGGTAGCGGCTGTCCTCGACTTGAAGGCGCACGGCCTGCACGCGTCTGAGATAGCGCGTCGAACTGGAATCCCGCGTGCCACCGTCCGCGATTGGCTCGCCGGTCGCGTCCCGCTGCGAGCGGCGCGAGCTGGGTCCTCGTGCAGCACCTGTGGCGCACTCGCTCACGGCTTCACGGAGCTTCCGCCTGCCTACGTCTACCTGCTCGGCCTGTACCTGGGCGACGGTTGCATCTCGGCGCATCGCCGCGACGTGTACAGGCTGCGGGTGAATCTCGATCTCCGGTACCCGGGCATCGTCGACGCGTGCGAAGCCGCGATCCGCGTGATCAATCCCGGCCGTAGGGTGCACCGACTCAACCGGAGGAGCAACTACACAAAGCGTCCCGAGTACTCCCACGTCGAGGTGTCGTCCTACTCGAAGGCATGGCCGTGCCTGCTCCCTCAGCACGGACCGGGCCGCAAGCATCACCGACTCATCGAGCTCGCCACTTGGCAGCTAGCGCTGGTCGCCCTGAACCCGCAGCTGCTCCTCCGCGGCCTCATGCATTCCGACGGCTGCCGCTTTGTCAACACCGGGCGCCGGTGGCGTCATCCGCGCTACTCGTTCAGCAATCGTTCGGAGGACATCCTCGACATCTTCCGTCACGGCTGTGACCTGCTGGGCCTGCATTGGACGACGGCGGGCCACACCGTGTACGTGTCGCGCAAGGCGGACGTGCTGAGGATGGACCAGTTCATCGGCCCCAAGGCCTAGGACCAATTGACGCCTCCGGCACCGCAGGGCCCGGAATAGAGTCCAGAGTCGGGAACCGACGAAAGGAACTCAGATGCCCTACGAGGTACCGCCCCTTCCCTACGACTACGCCGCCCTCGAGCCGCACATCGACGAGGCCACCATGCGGGTCCATCACGACAAGCATCATCAGGCGTACGTCGACAAGGCCAACGGCGCACTCGAGGGCACCGAGTGGGCCGACCAGCCCATCGAGGATGTGATCGCGAACCTGTCGCAGCTCCCCGACGACAAGCGCGGTCCTGTGCGCAACAACGGCGGCGGTCACCTCAACCACACGCTGTTCTGGGAGTCCATGTCGCCCGACGGCGACGGTCAGCCCGACGGCGACCTCGCCCAGGCGATCGACGACGCCTTCGGCTCCTTCGACGACTTCAAGGGCAAGGTGAAGGACGCCGGCGTCGGTCAGTTCGGCTCGGGCTGGGCTTGGCTCGTGCACGACGGCTCCGGCCTGGCGGTGGTCTCGACCCCCAACCAGGACAACCCGATCACCGACGGCAAGACCCCGCTCCTCGGCGTCGACGTCTGGGAGCACGCCTACTACCTGAAGTACCAGAACAGGCGCCCGGACTACATCGACGCATGGTGGAACACCGTCGACTGGGCGAAAGTCGCTGAGCGGTATTCGGCCGTCTCGTAGCTGCGACAACCGGGCCGTTTCCCCTGACCGGCACCGGGAAGGCCAGAAGGGAGAGCAATTTCGAGAGTCCGACTAGGAGGGAGAAGCCATGCCCTGGACCGATCTGAAAACACGCCGCTGGCCGGCCTTCGACGCGGAGCTGAAGGGGATCTCCAAGCAGACGATGGAGGACCACTTCAAGCTCTACGAGGGCTACGCGAAGAAGGCGAACGAGTGCCGCAAGATCCTCAACGAGTTCGACTACTCGGAGATCGAGGGCAATCAGGTGTATTCACCGCTGCGGGCCGTGTCGGTGGACTACACCTTCGCGCTGCTCGGCTTCAAGAACCACGACCTGTACTTCGGCCACCTCGGCGGTGAGGGCGGCGAGCCTCAGGGACGCTTCGCCGAACTCGTGGACCAGGAGTTCAACGGCGTCGACAAGTGGCTCGAGTCCGTCAAGAAGGCCGCAAGCGCCGCGCGGGGCTGGGTGATGGTCGGCTACGACCTGAACGACGGGTCGCTGTTCAACTACATCATGGACACCCAGAACCTCTGGGCCGTCTACAACATGTGCCCCGTCCTCGCGATCGACGTGTACGAGCACGCCTACGTGCGCGACTTCGGCGCCACGCCGGACGGGCGCAAGCAGTACGTCGGGGCCTTCTTCGAGAACCTCGACTGGGACCACGTGAACCGCCAGCTCGCGCAGGCCGAGGCGGCCCGCGAGGGCGCGCAGCGGATCGCCGCCGAGGAGGAGGTGCCGGTCGCGCACTGACCCTCGGCCCGACAGTGTTCCCCAACCCGAGCGCCCGGCATCCCGCCGGGCGCTCGGCCGTTAACCGCCGCCCCCGGTGAAGCGCACGATCAGCTCCCCGATCTCCTCCCCCCGGTCCTCCTGGAGGAAGTGCGCCGCCCCCTCGATCCGCACCTGCTCACCGGCGCCCGGGATCAGGCTGCAGAAGGCCTCGCCCGCGCGCGGGTAGGGAAAGACCGGGTCGGAGTCCGAGAACGCCACCAGCGCCGGCTTGGTCCAGCGCGACAGCTCGTCCGCGACGGCGCGCATCTCCGCGGCGCCCACCGACTCATCCGAGATCGGCACGATCAGCGGGAACTGCGCCGCGCCCGCCTTCGACTCGGCGTTCGGGAAGGGCGCCTCGTAGGCCGCCACCACGCCAGGCTCGAGGTCGGTGGTCGTGGCGCCCTGCAGCACGAAGCCGACCGGCAGATCCGGGTTGCGCTCCGCGAAGTCCCGCCACGCCATGAACCCCTTCGAGACCCGGCCGGTGAACAGCCCGGTGTTGAGGATCACGAGGCGCGCCACGCGGTCGGCGTTCTCCACCGCCCATCGCAGCCCGATGGGACCGCCCCAGTCCTGCACGACGACCGTCGCCTCACGCAGGTCGAGCGCTCCGAGCAGCGCCGACATGTGCTCGACGTGGCGGTCGTAGGTGTACCAGCGGCGCTCGGTGGGCTTGTCCGAGCGCCCGAAGCCGGGATAGTCGGGGCAGATCACGCGGTGCCCCGCCGCCTCGAGCGCCGGGAGCATCTTGCGGTAGAGGTACGCCCAGGTGGGCTCGCCGTGGAAGCAGACGACCGGGTCGCCCGACCCCTGGTCGAGGTAGTGAAGGCGCAGCCCGTCCACTTCCCGCCACTGGGGCGCGAAGTCGTACCCGGGCAGGTCCTCGAAACGCTCGTCGGGTGTCCGGAAGACGTCTGCCATCGGCCCGGACCCTATCCTTGAACGCCGTGAACTGGATCGGGCACGCGCACGCCACCCTCGAGCGCGACGGCTACCGGCTGAGCGCCCCGCGCTCCGCCGTCGTCGAGACCCTCGCCGACCTCGGCTGCTCGGTCACGGCCAAGGAGATCGCCGACCGCCTGCGCGAGCGCGGCTCCGACGTGGGCGTCGCCTCGATCTACCGCACCCTCGAGCTGCTCGACAAGCTGCAGCTGGCCCGCCGCGTGGACGCGGCCGAGGGGGTGGCACGCTACGAGCCGATCGACCCGAGCGGCGAGCATCACCATCACATGGTCTGCGGCAGGTGCGGCGAGGTCAGGGCGTTCGAGGACACCGAGCTCGAGCGCGCGATCGAGCGCCTCTCGAACCGGGTGGAATACGCGGTGGACACGCACGACGTGACCCTGCGCGGCGAGTGCCCCTCCTGCCGCGGCGCCTAGTCACGGCAGCTCACCCGCCCTCCGGACATGCCCTCGGCGAGCGCGTCGGCGTTGGCGCGCATGGCGTCCACGTAGGTCTCGGCGCCGGATCCCTCGCCCCCGAGGCTGTCGGCCCAAAGCTCTCCGCCGACCTCCGCGCCGGACTCGCGTGAGATCGCCCGCTCCAGGCGCTGGGAGACGGCCGCCTCCGGGAAGATCGCCTCCACCCCCTCCTCTTCGATCTGCTCGACCAGCGCGTCCACCTCCCTCGCCGATGGCTGGGCCTGCGTCGAGAGCGAGGGGATCACCGAGCCGATCACCTCGAGTCCATAACGGTCCGCGAAGTAGCCGAGCGCGTCGTGCGTGGTCACGAGCTTTCGCATCTCGTGCGGCACCCGCCGCAGGCAGCGCTCGATGTCGTCGTCGAGCGCGCGCAGCTCGCGCACGTACCGCGCGGCGTTTCGCTCGTATGCGCGGCGGCCGTCGGGGTCCGCCTCGGCGAGCGCGTCGCGGACCGCCTCCGTGGCGAGGATCGCGTTGCGCGGATCCTGCCACCAGTGCGGGTCGTCGCCGATCGCCCTCACCGAATCGAGCAGCGTGAGCTCCGCGGCGTCGCCGCCCGCGCTGTCGATCAGGTCGTCGAGCCATTCATCCAGCTCGCCACCCGACTTGACGACCACCTCCGCGTCGGCGAGGGCGACCGCGTCGCTTGGGCGGGGCTCGAAGTCGTGCGGGTCGGCGTCCGCCGGGACGAGCGTGTCGACGTGGATGCGGTTCCCGCCGACATTGCCGACGATGTCGCCGGCGATCGCGGTCGTCGCGACCGCGGCGAGCGCGCCGCCACCAGCCCCGTCCTGGCCCTCCGGGTCGCCACAGCCGGCCGCTGCAAGCACGAGCGCGACGGATGTCAGTGCGAAGGCCGTCCGCATGGGCGGCGCAGGATACTGAAGTGAGAATGATTCTCAGTGAAGGTGAGCCAGCCGCGCCGGCTCAGCCCACGCCGACCGCGGCCGCCGTCATGGCGATCGCGATCAGCGCGACCGTAAGAGCCCTGAGGCGCCGGGGGGTCAGCCAGGCGGGGCTTTGCGCGGCCGCCCAGGCGCGCACGCCGGTCGCCGCCGCGGTGGCGGTGGCGGCCGTCGTCATGCACTGCGCGCACACGCAAGCCATTATGGCGCGCCGCGCCGTTCACAACTGGTGCGGCGGTCAGACTGCGCGGCCGTGGACGCGCTGGAGCTCGTCTTGTTCTGCGCCTGGTGCTTTGCGGTGGCCGTTGCCGGCGGCGCCGTCGGCCTGGTGCTGGGCAACATCCGCCTGCCCGCGGTGCTGCTGGTGGCCTCGTCTCCGGCCGCGGGCGCGGGCGCGAACATCGGCATCTCCGGGGTGGCCGCCCTCGCAGCCGCCGCCGCGCACATCCGGGCCGGGCGAATCAACTGGCGCCTGTTCGCCTGGATGGCGCCGCCGTCGATGGTGGGGGCGGTCGCCGGCGGCCTGGTTTCGGGAGCGATCCCCGATACCGCGCTGCTCGTCGTGATCGGTGTGACGCTCCTCTACTTCGGGGTCGACCTCCTGCGGAAGGAGGGGCGGAACGCCGCGACCGGCGCGCAGCGGCCCGCGACCGGCGCATCGCTCGACATCCGCGCGGCTGTCGTGTCCGGCGCCCTCATCGGTCTGCTCGGCGGCCTCGTCGGCCTCATCCTCGGCGCGCTTCGCATGCCGGCGCTGCTGCGCTGGGTCGGCGAGCTGCCTCACCGCGCCGTGGGCACCAACCTCGCGGTCGGCTTCTGGGTCGGCGTGGCCGGGGTGGCCGGCCATCTGCCCGGCGGCGTGGACTGGACCGCGCTAGGAGCGGGCGCCGCGGCCTCGGTACCGGGAGCGCTGCTCGGCGCGCGGCTTACCGGCCGGATGAGCGAGCGGCAACTGCTGCGGGCGATCGGCGCAGTGCTCGTAGTCGCCGGAGCGGCGACGGTCGCGCAGGCGCCGTAGTGGTGGCCGCGAGGGCGAGCGCCCGGCGGTACTCGTCGATCGACCACCGATCCGGGATGTCGCATTCCACCGGGGACATGCCCTGGTCTCGAACGCGATCCGCCATGACACGACCCCTGAGCATCCAGTCTCTCCGTTCGTCCCCTTGCCCGGCTACATACATGTACCCACTTCGGGCTAGGGCGAACCCTTGCTAACTGTCACTCGCTTCGTAGGCCCTGGACGACACCAGATCCCGCACCTGCTCATCGGTGAGCTGCATGTCGGGGTGCTCCTGGTCGACGTGGGCGCGGGTCTGCTTGAAGAGGTCGTCGTCGTTGCCCGCCTGGAGCGTCTGGCCGCAGTCGCAGTCGATCACCTTCATGACTCGAAGGTACCCCTTCACAGCCCGTTCACGCAATGTCCATGATTCGGTGACAAAACCCCTGCAAATCAGCCATACCGTGCGGCCATGCCACTGGCCGATCGCCGTCACCTGCTCCCCGGAGCGGCCGCTTTTGCGGCCGCTCTTCTCGTAGCGCTGCTTGGCCTGGACGCGGACGCCGAGCAGCAGCCGCGGGCAAAGAAGCGCGAGCGGTTCGTCGAGCTGCAGCTGCTTGGCGTGAACGACCTCCACGGCCATCTCGAGCCTCCCGAAGCCGGCGTCGGCGGCGCTGCCTGGCTCGGCGCCTGGCTCGACCGCGCCGCGCGTACTCACCCGGGCCGCACCATCCGCGTGCACGCCGGTGACATGGTCGGCGCGTCGCCGCTCATCTCGAGTCACTTCCTCGACGAGCCCACGATTGAGGCCACGAACCGGATGGGGTTCGACGTGGGCACGCTCGGCAACCACGAGTTCGACGAGGGCGGCGCCGAGGCGCTGCGGCTCGTCAACCGTGCGGGCTACCCCTACACCGCGGCGAACACGGTCACGCGCGAGGGTGGCGAGCTGATCCTGCCGCCATACGAGATAGTCGAGCGCGACGGCATCAAGGTCGGCTTCATCGGGGTGACCACGATCGACACGCCGTCCTTCCTGCTGTCCGAGTTCGCCCGCCAGTACCGGTGGCTCGACCTGTCTGACTCGGTCAACCGCTGGGTGCCGGAGCTGCGCAGCCAGGGCGTCGAGGCGATCGTGGTGCTCGCCCACGCCGGGGCGTTTCATCGGGGGCCGGACGCGGCCGAAGGGGAGATCCTCGACGAGACCCACCAGATGGACGACGCTGTCGACGCCGTCGTTGCGGGGCACACCCACTCGCGGCTCAACCTGAGCGTGGACGGCAAGCTCGTCGTCCAGGCGTTCTCGTACGGCGTGGCATTCGACCGCGTGCGCTTCACGGTGGACCGCCGGAGCGGCGACGTAGTCGACGCGGCGGGAAGGGTCCTCCCCACACTCCACGACGGAATCGAGCCCGACCCCGATGTGGCCGCGCTGGTCGAGACCTACGCGGAGCGCGTGGCGCCGCTCAGCGACCGTGTGGTGGGCCACCTGCCGCAGTACCTCGACAAGCCCGCCCTCGACCAGCTCGCCGCCGACGCGCAGCGCGCCTTCGCCGGCGCCGACATCGCGATCATGAACCCCGGCAACACCCGCTGCCCCGATCTCGAGGCCGGGCCCGTGACGTATGCCGAGGCCTTCGAGGTACACGCCTACGAGCACCCGATCTGGCGCCTTCGGATGCGCGGCGCCGACCTGACCGCCGTCATGGCCGCGCAGCCCAAGCTGCTCGTGTCGGGGCCGCGCGAGCTCGACCCTGACACGGTCTATGCCGTCGCGGCGAACGGGATCGTGGCCGAGCGGCCCGCCTTTGCGGGCGCCGTCGAGTGGGAGCTCGTCGGCACCGACCTCGAGGCCTTGGTGGCCTGGCTCGGCCGTCAGTAGGCGCCGACGCTCGGCTGCCCGCCACCGCCGGAGCCGCCGTCAGCCGTCGCCACCTGCCAGCTGAACAGCCGGCCGTCGAACGTGTCGGACAGCCCGTCGCCGGTCACCTCGCCCGCCATCGGGTCGTCTGCGAAGCGGTACAGCGGCTGCCCGCCGAAGGTCAGCTGCCGCTCGCCGTCGGGGCGCTCCGCCACGCCGAGCTCGTCCGAGACCACGTCCGGCCCGCTCGGCCCGGCGCCGCCCGGCAGCGTCAGCGGGAGCCAGGTGTCCGCGCACGAGCGGGTGCACAGGACCCGCCCGTCGGCTTCCTGGTCGGCGGTGTATAGCGCTTCGCCGTCGGAGTCGACCAGCACGTCGCCCACGCCGTCGATCGCCTCCACGGACACGGCGGTCCGGGAGGAGCCGGCCGCGCTCGAATCGTCGTCACTCGAGTCGTCGGCGCAGCCCGCGATGACCAGGAAAAGGGCCGCGAGCAGAGCGCCGACTGCGATCCACCATCTGCGATGTCTGTGTGTGTTCATATCGATCCACCTACGTATGCAGCGCTCGCGTCGTTCAGTCGCGCATAACCGGCATCCGCACGAGCACCCGGTCGTCGGCCGCGATCACGTCGAGCGACCTCAGGAGCTCCGGCCGAATCGCGACGGCGCCGGGCACCTCTGCCGTCCCCAGGTAGCCGGCTCGCCACGTGGCCGCCACCTCCGAGCGTCCCCCCGCGGCCCGCGCGATCAGGCGGCAGTGCTCCCCGGGACGCACCCCGGCGAGACGGACCTCGACGCGTGTCCCCCACGGCTCCGGGCTGAGCTCGGCGGTGCCCTGAACCCCGGTCTGCGGGTCGGACGCCGCCGCCGTGAGCGGGGTGGGCTCGTCGCCGCCGTCTCCCCCTAGGAGCGCTCCGCCGACCACCGCCATAGCGGCGAGCACAACCGCGGCGGCCACCGCCGCAATTCGCATCAGCCGCGACCGCCGGCGCTCCCGGGCGACCTCGAAGAGCGCGCGTTCGAGTGGCGCCGAGGTCGGGGGCATCGGCTGGGCGGCATCGAGCTCCGCGTGCTCCGGCTCGGCCCAGTCGAGCACCTCGGCGTCGCCGACCGTCACGCGTGACAGCAGTCCGGGCAGCAGGGCCAGTCGATCGAGCTCCCGGCCGCAGATCTCGCACGTCTCGAGGTGCGCCTCCAGGTCGAAGCGCTCCTCCCTCTCGAGCGCACCGAGCACGTAGGCGCCCAGCGCGATCGTCCGGGGACAGCTCATGTTGCGGTCACCCCCCTTTCCTCGAGCGCTACCCGGAGCGCACGCAGCGCGTAGAACGTGCGCGACTGCACCGTGCCGCGCGGCACGCCCAGCTCCGCTGACGCCTCCGCCACGGAACGCCCGCGGTAGTAGACCTCCACGATCACGCGCCGGTGGTCCGGGCTGAGCGACCTGAGCGCATCCGCGATCTGCCACGAAAGCAGCGCGGAGTCCAGGTCGTCCGGGCCGGCCACGGCCTCCACGACCTCCGCCGGCGCGTCGGCGATGCGGGAGCGGCGGGCCCGAGCCCGGTCGATCGCGATGTTCCGGGCGACCCTGAAGAGCCACGGGCGTGCGCTGTGGGCCTCGAGCCGCTCGGCGTTGCGCCACGCTCGGACGAGGGTCTCCTGCACCACGTCCTCCGCCTGCTGCCGGTCGCCCCCGGTGAGCCGGTTAGCGTAGCCGAGCAGGGGTCCCCCGTGCTCGGCGTAGAGCGTCCGCAGTAGCCTCTCGTCGCGCGTGGTGGGCCGCGCCATGTCATCGGCTACTACGGATGCGGCCGTGGCTTCGTTCAGCTAGTCACTCCGCTGGGTCCGCTCGAGCGCCGCGACCCGGCAAGCGTCCGATCCTGGTGTTCCATACGAACACCAGGATCGGACACTGGACCCTGATCGCCGTGCCGGGTCGAACCAAACGGCTTTCCTCCCAGCCCAAACCACTCCCCGCAGACACCCGCCGCTCTGAGCCAACCGGAAGCGACAGGGCGTACCGCTACCGGTCTCCGCCCAGCCGCTGCGGGCTCGCCAGCACGAACACGCCGCACACGATGAACGCGAGCAGGAACACCACGCCTGCGGCGATCGTGACCGTATGGTCGAACGGGAACAGCAGTCCGGCGCCCAGGACGAAGCAGGCGATCGTGGCGGCGGTCAGGCGGTTCACGGGCGCGGCTCCTCCTCGTATGCGAGCCGTCCACTGAGCGCGAGCCGGAACAGCCAGACGAGTGCCGGCACGAGCAGCGCCATGCCGATCGCCGCGGCGATCAGGAGCGCCGCCAGCGACTCGTCGGATGCCGCCGCCTCCTCCACCGTGAGGCCGGGCGGCAGCATGTACGGCTCCTGCGCCAGCGCCCAGCCGGCCACGATCGCGCCCACCGCGGCGGCGGCGGTGTAGCGGGCGAGCTCGAAGCGCTCGCGCCACTCGAGCCACAGCGTCACGAGGCCGGCGGCCGCCGAGCCGATCACGCAGGCGAGCCCGGGGCCGGAGAGGAGGTCGTCGTACAGGTCCGGCGCCTCGGAGCTCGCCACCGCCAGCCCGGCGATCGCCAGCGCCCCCGCCACCACGCCCGAGCCGAGCGCCCGCCTTCGGAACGCGCGGACTAGCTCGGGGCGCCCCGCCCGGCGCGCGTCCGCCCCGAGGAACACGGCGGCCAGGTGGGCGCCGGTCGCCACGGCGATCACACCCACCAGGACCGGCAGGGAGCCCGTCCAGCTCCGCCACTCGTCGCCCGCGGCGTTGCCGACCGGCACCTCGCCCGCCGCGATCGCGCCCGCGGCCGCGCCGAGGAAGAACGGGACCAGCACTGACGACAGCGCGAAGGTGGCGCCCAGCGCGCGCGCCTCGCCGATCGTGGCCGCCTCGCCCTTCAGCGCGAACGCCCCGCCGCGGAGCACGATCCCGAGCGCGGCCAGGAACAGCGGGATCGCGAGCGTGGACGTGATGGACCCGAAGGCCTCGGGGAACGCGGTCCACAGCACGACGAGCACGAAGATCAGCCATACGTGGTTGGCCTCCCACACCGGCGACATCCCGCGTTTCACCCACGCCCGCAGGGGGGCGCCACGCTCGGCCCCGCCGGCTGTCAGGTCCCAGAAGCCGGCGCCGAAGTCCGCCCCGCCGAGCACGACGTACGCCGTCAGGCCGATCAGCAGGAGCACCGCGGCGAGCTCAGGAAGCATGGAAGGGCTGCCTCCCCAGCCGCCGCAGCATCACTATGGCGATCGCGATCAAACCCGCGTAGATGATCGAGAGGGCCGCGAAGCCCACCGGGATCCCGCCGGCCCCGGTCACTGCCGCCTCGGTGCGCATCACCTCGTACACGACCCAGGGCTGGCGGCCCACCTCGGTCGTCACCCAGCCGGCGATCAGGGCGATGAGCGACAGGGGCCCCGCCGCCACCACCGCCCGGTGGAACCAGGGCGAGCTCGGCAGGCGCCCGTGCCGCCACCACACCCACACGAACCATGCGCCGAGCGCCGCCAGCGCGGTGCCGATCGCGACCATCGTCCGGAAGGACAGCTTCACGATGCCGACCGGCGGCCGGTCGTCCTCCGGCACGCTGTCGAGGCCCTGCACGGTCGCGTTCGGGTCGTGGAACGCGAGCAGCGAGAGCAGCTTCGGGATCTCGATCCCGCCGGCGAGGTCGAAGCCCGCGCCCTTCGTGGTCTCGTCGAGGCCCTCGAAGGCGGCGAGCTTGACGGGCTGGCGCTCGGCGACCGTGCGTGCCGCCCAGTCGCCCACGAGCAGCTGCGCCGGCGTGGTGAGCGCGGCGAAGCTGAGCGCGACCACCAAGCCGATGCGGTGGCGGCGATCGCGCCGCCCGCGAAGCCAGGCGTGCGCGTACACCCCGGCCACGAGGAAGCCCGCCACGATGAACCCCGCCATGTACATGTGCACGAGCTCGTGCCAGAGGTTGTCGTTGAAAAGAGCGGTGAGCGGCTCCACGTCCACGACCTGGCCGTTCTCGATCCGGAACCCGGTCGGGTTGTTCATCCACCCGTTGACCGAGATCACCATGAACGACCCCGAGATGCCGGCGAGCACGATCGGCACCCCCACGGCGAGGTGCACGCGGTCGGGCAGGCGGTCCCACCCGTACACGTAGATCGCGATGAAGATCGCCTCCATGAAGAACGAGAACCCCTCGATCCCGAAGGCGAGCCCGAACACCTCGCCGAACGTGGCCATGAACTCCGGCCACAGGAGCCCCATCTCGAACGAGAGGATCGTGCCGGTGACGACGCCGACCGCGAACAGGATCAGCATCCCCTTGGACCAGCGCTTCGCGAGCGCCTTGTACAGCGGGTCGCCGGTGCGCAGCCAAAGCCCCTCGAGGAACAGGACCATCGCCGGGAAGGCGATGCCGAAGCACACCAGCGGGATGTGGACGATGAACGACATGGCCTGCATCTGACGTGCCTGAAGCAGGTACTCCTGCTCCACCGGACCGCCGAGCGCACCGTCGATCATGAGGCGGCAGGGTACGCTCGCACGGCGTGGATCGGCTCTGGGACGACTTAACCCGCGCCTACGACCGGGAGATACAGGTGCCCGGCAAGGAGGTCCACTTCCTGATCCTGATCGCGTTCGTCTGCTCGTTCGGCTTCATCCGCGGCAGCGCGCACATGATCCGGGCGCAGGTGTCGTGGTGGCCGGGCAACGTCGAGACCAAGAGCGGGACCCACATCCACCACATGGTTTGGGGGATCCTGCTGCTGCTCGTGATGGGCTACGTGGGCCTCGCGTGGGATCCGCCGAGCCCGTGGATCGAGTTCGTGGCGATCGGCTTCGGGATCGGCATGGGCCTGACCATGGACGAGTTCGCGCTCTGGCTCAACCTCCAGGACGTCTACTGGGCGCCGAAGGGACGCCAGTCGATCGACGCCGTGGTCGTCACGGTCGCGCTGCTCGTGATCGCGCTGCTCGGGCTGCAGTTCTGGATCGACGTCTACGACGCCGTGCTGGTGCTGCTCGGCATCGATCGCGGCAACTCCTGGATCGCCATCCCGGTCCAGGTGGCCGGCGTCGCGCTCGCGGTGGTGTGTTTCCGGCGCGGCCGCAAGCTGGCCGGGGTGTTCGGGCTGTTCGTGCCGCTCATAGCGCTCATCGGGGCGGTGTTCCCGAGCCGATCACCGGTGCGTTCCAGCACGTGATCACGCGCGTCTCGCGCTCGTAGCCGAGCGCGGACAGCGTGCCGGTGTCGAGCTTGAACAGCGCGCCCGCCTCCGGGCCGAGCCCGAGCCAGCGAGCGGTCAGCACGCGCAGCACGTGGCCGTGGGCGAACAGCGCGACGTCGCCCTCGTCGCCCCCAAGAGACCCGATCACCCGGTCGGTGCGCCGGCCCACGTCCGCCGCCGTCTCCCCGCCCGGGCAGCCGTCGCGCCACAGGAACCAGTCCGGCCGCCCCTCGCGGATCTCGGCCGTGGTGATCCCCTCGTACTCGCCGTAGTCCCACTCCCGCAGGTCGTCGGTCAGCTCGGCCTGGTCGCCAAGGCCTGCCAGGCGACAGGTCTCGAGCGCACGGCTCAAGGGGCTCGAGAGCACTCGTACAAAGCCGCGGCCGGCCAGTGTGTCGCGCAGCATCTCGGCCTCCCGCCGGCCGATCTCGGTGAGCGGGATGTCGGTGCGCCCGGTGTGCTTGCGGTCGCGGCTCCATTCGGTCTCCCCGTGGCGGACGAGAACGATCTCCATACGGCGCACCGTATCCGGATGCGACCGGCTTCCCGTTCGGGGGCCGACGCCGTGGCTCAGCGGCCGGCGATGGCCTCGGCGGCGGCCGAGATCGCCGCCACAACCTCCCCGGCCGGCGCCTCGGCGGCCAGGGCGGCCGCCTGGCCCGACCACATCGCCTGGAACTGCCCGCCCGCGGCCTCCATCCCGATCAGCGGCGCGGTGAGCGACAGCTGGGCCGGGTAGGGCAGGACGCCGGTCAACTCCTGCGTCATCCGGTTCCTCAGCGCGCGAGCCGGGCGGCCGCTGACGGCCCGGGTCAGGACAGTGGCCTCCGCCGTCGCGCCGCGCAGGGCCTCGCGGTACTCCGGAGAGATGCCGCTCTCGGGACAGCGCAGGAAGGCCGTCCCCATCTGGGCGGCTCCGGCGCCAAGGGCGAGCGCTGCGGCCAGGCCGCGCCCATCGGCGATCCCGCCGGCCGCGATCACGGGCACGCCGACGGCGTCCACCACCTGCGGGACGAGGGCGAGGGTGCCCACCGGCCCCTCGTCGCCCTCGATCAGGAAGCTGCCTCGGTGACCGCCGGCCTCGGCGCCCTGTGCCACCACGGCGTCCGCGCCGTGCTCCTCGAGATGCCTCGCCTCCGCCACGGTCGTGGCCGACGCCATCACCACCATCCCCGCCGCGTGAATGGCTTCCAGCGCCTCCCGCGCCGGCAGCCCGAAGTGGAAGGACACGACCGGCGGGCGCAGCTCGAGCAGGGCCGCCAGGCGCGCCTCGTCGAACTCCACGGGGGGCACGCTCGGTTGCGGCGGCTCGCCGAGGCCGAGCTCGTCGTACAGCGGCACGAAGTACTCACGCGCGTGCTCGGCGATATCGCCCGTCACCTCGGGCGACTCGTGACAGAAGAAGTTGAGCTGGAAGGGCCGGTCCGTACGCTCGCGCAGCTCGGCGGTCTGCCGGCGCAACTCGTCGACCGGCAGCATCGCCGAGCCGAGCGCCCCGAGCCCGCCCGCCTCGCTCACGGCCGCGGCCAGGGCCGGGGTCGCGGCGCTCGCCATCGGTGCCTGGAGGATCGGATGCTCGATGCCGAGCAGCTCGGTGACGGGGGTCGTGCTCACTGCGACATCGACCCTACCGCGCGAATGCCTCGTATCTGAGCGGGTAGCCGAACAACATGCCCGAGACGATCGAAGAACAGCTGGTCAAGCACCTCACGGACGTCCACTCGATCGAGGAGCAGGCGCTGCAGCAGATGCGCGTCGCTCCCAGGCTCGCGCGCGATCCCGAGCTGGCGCGCGCTTTCCGCGAGCACATCGCCGAGACCGAGGAGCACGAGCGGCGGGTGCGCGCCCGCCTCCAGGCGCGCGGCGCGGACCCGTCGAAGGTCAAGGACCTGGTCGCGCGCGCCGGCGGGGTGGGCATGGTCCTGTTCGCGCGGTCGCAGCCCGATACCCCCGGCAAGCTGACCGCGCACGCCTTCTCCTACGAGCACATGGAGCTGGCCGCGTACGACCTGCTGGCGCTGGTGGCCGAGCGCGCCGGCGACCGCGAGACCGTGGAGGCGGCGCGCTCGATCCGCGAGCAGGAGGCGGCGATGGCCGGACGGCTCGAGGACCGCTTCGACCGCGCCGTGGAGGCGTCGCTTCGCGACGTCGGGCCGGACGACCTCGACGAGCAGCTCAACAAGTACCTCGCCGACGCGCACGCGATCGAGGCCCAGGCGGTGCAGCTGCTTTCGCTGGGGCCGCACATCGCCGGCGAGTCCGGGTTGGCGGGGGCGCTGTCCACGCACCTCGACGAGACCCGGGCCCAACAGGAGGCCGTGCGCGAGCGGCTGCGTCTCCGCGGCGGGCGCCCGTCGCGTTTCAAGGACATCGCGCTCCGCGGCGGCGGGGTCAATGTCGGCGGCTTCTTCGGCGCCCAACCCGACACTCCGGCCAAGCTGGCCGGGTTTGCGTTCGCGTTCGAGCACCTCGAGATCGCGGCCTACGAGCAGCTGAAGCGGGTGGCGCAGCGCGCCGGCGACGAGGAGACGGTCGCGCTCGCCGAGCGGATCCTGCCGGAGGAGCGTGCCGCGGCTGAGGCCGTCCGAGCGCAGTTCGAGCCGGCCGTGGAGGCGTCGCTGAGGGCGCAGGAGGTCGAGGCCTGAGCCGCGCTCAGGACAGCGGACGGTCGCCGATCCAGTAGCGCGGGCCCGGCCCCAGGCCGGCCGCGCGGTCGCCGGGATTGGCGAGCTGGCAGCGGTCGAGCGACAGGCAGCCGCAGCCGATGCATTCGGTGAGGCCGACCTTGAGGCGCTCGAGCTCGGCGATGCGGTTGTCGATCCGCTCGCTCCAACCGCTCGAGAGCCGCGACCAGTCGCGGCGCGTCGGCGCGCGGTTCTCCGGCAGCTTTGCGAGCTCGCCGCCGATCTCCTCGAGCGTAAGGCCGATTCGCTGGGCAAACACGATGAACGCGATGCGCCGGAGCACCGGCCGCGCGTAGCGGCGGTGCCCAGACCCGGCCCGCTCGGAGCCGATCAGGCCCCGATCCTCGTAGAAGCGCAGCGCGGAGGCGGCCACGCCGCTCCGGCGCGCCACCTCGCCGATCATCATCAGCTCTGCCACGCCCATAAGGCAATCATGTAGCGGCCTTGACTTCAAGTTCACTTGAACTTGTAACGTGAGCCCATGAGCATCGCCACCGACATGGACCTTCAGATCCCGGGCCTCGAGCCGCTCGGCCCGCATCCGCTCCCCTTCGATCAGTCCCTCGAGATCCGCGCCTTCGTGCTCGAGCGCGAGCGCGGCAACCTGCTCGTCTACAGCACGGCCGCGCTGGACAGCCCGGGCGACATCTCGCGCTGGTACCTGAACCACCGTCACGAGGCGATGTTCGTCTCGGACTCGGTGGCCGCCCCGCTGTTCGTGCACGAGCGCGAGCGGCGGTCGGTGGAGCGGCGGGCGCATGTACGCGCAGCCTTCTCGAGGCGCCACACGCTCGACGACGACTTCGAGGCGATCCCCACGCCCGGACACACCCCGGGTGCCACCGCCTATCTCTGGGACAGCGGCGAGCACCGCTTCCTGTTCACCGGGGACACGATCTACCTGCGCGACGGCGAATGGGTCGCGGCCGTGCTCGACTCGAGCGACCGCGCCGCCTACCTCGACAGCCTGGAGCTGATCCGCGAGCTCGACTTCGACGTGCTGGTGCCGTGGGCGGCGAGCGCCGGCGAGCCGTACCACGCGGTGACGAGCCGGGCGGACGCGCGGCGCCGGATCGACGAGATCGCGAAGCGCCTACGGGCGGGCGCTCAGGCGTAGAGCTCCTCGATCTCGCGCGCGTATCGCTCCGAGATCGCACGTCGCTTCAGCTTCATCGTCGGCGTCAGCTCCACCCCGCCGGGCATCCAGTCGCCGTCCAGCACCCGGTGGCGCTTGATCTGCTCGACGCGCGCGAGCCGCGG
>Ga0081538_10002732_pt1 | contig 16943 bp, 17 predicted proteins | sample TabmetS5T2R1_FD_71022 | JGI IMG/M metagenome (GOLD analysis project Ga0081538, IMG submission 71022) | Tabebuia heterophylla rhizosphere microbial communities from the University of Puerto Rico - S5T2R1 | ecosystem: Host-associated > Plants > Roots > Rhizosphere ... | reverse complement strand
CGCGACGGCCTCGAGCACAGCCCTGCCCGCGTCGACGTGCTCGCGGTTCCTGCGCGTGGCCATCTCGATCATCTTGGGCGAGCGGTCGATCGCGGTGATCGTTCCCGTCGTCAGCCTCTCGCAGACCAGCGAGACCGCGACGCCGTGGCCGCAGCCGAGCTCGAGCAGGCGATCGGCCGGGCGGACCTCCAGAATGTCGACCGCCCAGACCAACCGCTCCGATGCCTTGCCCGCCATGCCCCCAGCAATAGCATCACGCGCCCGTGAGGCTCATGCTGATCTACTCGATGAGCGTCTCGGTGGACGCCTTCATCGCCGACCGCGACGGCGCGTTCGGATGGAGCGTCCCGAGCGACGAGCAGCTTCGCTTCCACCCCCGGTACTCGTCGGCGGCGGCACGCCGCTCCTGCCGCCGCTCACCGAACACGTCGCGCTGGACCTGATCGAGACCAGAGCGTTCGGCTCGCGCGTGACTATGAGCGGTACGGGCGCGCCCGCGATCAGTCGGAGTGGCACCGCCGGCCTCTTCTGTTCCGGCGGTCGCACAGGCAGAGCGCGGGCGGTCTGACCAGCCGCCCCGCGTTCCCCCTCACGACCCTCACTTCCGCAATCGCCTGAAAGCGTCCGCCTCGAGCCTGAGGCGCGGAGTGTCGCAATGCGCGACAGGGAGACTTTCCCGAGGGCACGGCGAGCTAGCGCGTGTGCCTCAAGGGAGCAGCGGCGATTGCGTCCAAATCAGCATGGCGGCCAGGCGCCGAGCGGCCTCCCAATCTCCCATTCGTGCCCGAATGGATCCCTGATTCGGCCCACGCGCCAGCCATGGTCGTCTGCCACCGCAGCGAGCTCAATTGCCCCTGAGGTCACGGCCTGGGCCATTGCGGCGTCGGGATCGTCGACAACGAGCAACGCCCGGCTCGTCGCGCCGTCGATCGTGCGGGGACTGAACCGCTTCATCGCTGATGACGCCGAGGCCACCCAGAACGCCGCACCGCCGACGGCGAGCTGGGCGACGACGTCCTCGCCCTCGCCGACGCGATGCAGCACCTTCGCCCCGAAGGCGGCCTCATAGAACGCCACGGCTTCGTTCGCGTGGTCAACCCACAGCTCTGGCTGGATGCTTACCAAAGCCGATGCTGGCCGGGCCCGGAACGTCCGGTCACGTCGCGGGAGGGACACCGCGGGAGTATGACCCCAAGCGTGCCGCCGCAGCTGGTCTCGGCCTGGATGCGATCGTCTCCGTCGCGGCGCCGCTACCAAGCCCCGTGGCCACGATCTGCCATCACACCATCTCCCCAGTGCCTCGACGCCGGGCTGCTCGACGAGATCGTCCTTCACATTGCGCCCGTACTGCTCGGCTCCGGTGTCCGCCTCTTCGGCGACGAGGGAGCTGAGCAGGTCGAGCTCGAACGGGTCTCCGTCGGCGGGGCCGATCAGCTCACCGATCTACGCTTCCGGGTCCGGAGCGAATGAACTTGGAAGTGCAGCAAGCGTGCTCGTAGTAGTCACTGGAGGGACGGGATACGTCGGTTCGCACTCGGTCGGGGCGCTCGCCCGCGCCGGGCACCGGGTCCGGGTTTTGGCCAGGGCTCCGGAGAGGGTCCCGGCCGCGCTCGCCCCGTTTGGCGTCGACGAGGTCGAGACCGTGCGCGGCGACGTGACCGACGCCGCCGCGGTGGGGCGTGTGCTCGAGGGCGCCGATGCCGTCCTGCACGCCGCCTCGGTGTTTTCCATGGACGCGCGCAAGGCGGACGAGATGCGCTCGGTGAACGTGCGCGGGACCGACGTCGTGCTCGGCAGCGCGCACCGGCTGGGTCTCGACCCGATCGTCTACGTGTCAAGCGAGCTCGCGCTGCTGCCTCCCGCCGAGGGCGAGGTCCTGACTCCCGACTCCCCGGTGAAGCGGCCCTCCTGGCCGTACTGCCGCTCGAAGGCGGATGCGGAGCTGGTGGCCCGCAGGTATCAGGACGAGGGCGCGCCCGTGGTGAGCGTGATGCCCGCGGCGGTGTGGGGACCGCAAGACCCGCATTTCGGCGAAGGCGTGACCCGCGCCACCAACGTGTTGAAGCGGCGCTACCCGATCGTCATGCGCGGCGGCATGCAGATCGCCGACGTGCGAGACGTCGCGGCGGTGCTCGCCGCCGTGATGACCCCAGGCCGGGGCCCTCGGCGCTACCTGGTCGCCGGGCACTACATCTCGCTGCCCGACCTCATCCGCACGCTCGCCGACCTCACCGGCCGCCGGATCCCCTTCGCGACCTTCCCGGCGTGGTTCCTGGCCGGGTTCGGCCGCGCCGCCGATGTCGTGCAGCGGCGAGTCAGGGCCCGCTTGCCGTGGGACGGCGAGGGCATCTGGGTCATGAACTGCGCCGCCCGCTGCGACGACTCGAAGACGCGCAGCGAGTTCGCGCTCGAGCCCCGCCCCCTACGGGAAACCCTTGCCGACACCGTCGGCTGGCTGGTAGAGGTCGGCCGTGTCACCCCGCGCGAGGCCGGTCGCCTGGCCTAGCGTCAGCCTGTGACTGTTGACGAAGTTCAGAATCATCGGCACCGGCCAGTCGGCGCGCCCGACGATGCCGGGGTGGCTGGCTCCCAAGGCGGGAGGGCGGTAGCCCAGCGCTGTGGCCTTCTACCCCTCCACCCAGCAGCCTAGGCCGCCGTAAGGGCTTGTGCGGTGGTTGGCGGGGCGGTGTCTACGGCGTCGCGATAGCGTGGACGGCGTCGTGGCAGTCTCGAAAGGATCAGCCGAAGAGTTAGCCGCCGAGCGCGGGCGCTCAGATGTGCCGCTCCCGCATGGCACCGTCACGTTGCTGTTCACCGACATCGAGGGTTCGACCCGGCTGCTGCAGGAGAGGGGCAATGAGTACGCGGAGCTGCTGGCCGGTCACCATCAGGCGCTGCGCGGAGAGTTCGCGCGTCACGGGGGCGTGGAGGTGAACACACAGGGCGACGCGTTCTTCGTCGCGTTCGCGAAGGCGTCCGACGCCCTGGCGGCAGCGGCGGCGGCGCGCGATGCGCTGAGCGAAGGACCGATCCGTGTGCGCATTGGTCTGCATACGGGCGAGCCGACCGTGACCGGTGAGGACTACGTCGGGATCGATGTACATCGCGCCGCCCGGATTGCCGCTGCCGGTCATGGCGGTCAGATTCTTCTCTCGCAGGCGACACGCGATCTCGTCCGCGCAGATCGCGTGCGCGACCTAGGCATGCATCGGCTCAAGGACCTTGCGGCGCCTGAGCACCTCTATCAGCTCGGCGAGGACGAGTTCCCGCCGCTAAAGACTGTCGACCAGACGAACCTGCCGGTGCAGCCGACGCCGTTCGTCGGCCGCGAACGCGAGCTGGCGGAGCTGCTCGCGCTGCTCGACTCGCATCGCATCGTCACGCTCACCGGCCCAGGCGGCTCGGGCAAGACTCGGCTGGCGCTGCAAGCGGCTGCCGAGAGCGTCGAGCGGTACGGCGACGGCGTCTGGTTCGTGTCGCTCGCCGCGGTACGGGATCCGCAATTGATCGAGCCGACGATCGCGCGTGTGGTCGGTGGTCCCGACGACCTGCACGAGTTCCTCACGGGCAAGCGCACGTTGCTCGTGCTCGACAATCTCGAGCAGCTGCTCCCGGGCGCCGCCGAGGTCGTTGTGCTGCTCGACGCGAGCATCCTCGCGACGAGCCGCAGCCGCCTGAATGTTGCCGCCGAGCAGGAGTTTCCGGTGCCGACCCTTCCGGTCGATGACGGAGCGGTTCTGTTCACGCAACGCGCGCGCCAACTGCAGCCCGGCTTCGAGCCCGACGCGGCGGTGCGTGAGATCGCAGAGCGGCTCGAGGGCCTTCCGCTCGCGCTCGAGCTCGCTGCCGGACGCGTCAAGGTGCTCACACCGGGGCAGATCCTCGAGCGCCTCGGTCGCGGGCTCGACTTGCTGACGTCCGGCGCGCACGACGCGCCCGAGCGCCAGCGCACGCTGCGCGGGACCGTCGAGTGGAGCTACCAGCTCCTCACGGTTGACGAACAGCGGTTGTTTGCACAGTTGGCGGTCTTCGCCGGGAGCTTCGCGCTCGAGGCGGCGGAGGCGGTCTGTTCCGCCGAGCTCGACGTCTTGCAGTCGCTGGTCGATCAGAGCCTGCTCCGCCACGGCGAGGACCGGCGCTTCTTCATGCTCGCGACCATCAAGGGGTTCGCGCTCGAGAAGCTGCGCGATCTGCCGGATGGGTCGGCGCTGCGTCGGCGCCACGACGACTACTTCCTCGGTGTCGCGGAGGAGCTCGACGCGCGTGAGCGCCGGTCGGGAATGCGTGAGCTCAGCGCCCAGTCCCTCCTCCGCTTCGACCGGGAACTGCACAGCTTTCGCGCCGCGCTCGCCGGGCTGGTCGAGGACGGCCGCAGCGAAGGCGTGCTCCGTCTCGGCGCGGCCCTGTGGCGGTTCTGGCTGAATCGGGCGCAATATCACGATGCCGCAGAGTGGCTCGAGCACGCGGCTGTCGAGGACCCGAGCCTCCCGTTAGACGTGCGCGCGGCCGCACTCGGGGCCGCGGGCGGAATCGCCTTCTACGTGCACGATGATGTCGACCGAGCGGAGACCTTCTGGCGCGAGGCGCTCGAATTGCGCCGCGTGCAGGACGATCCGTACGAGCTCGGTATTGCGCTCGGCCGGCTGGCCAGCGTCGCGTGGCGCCGCCGCGACCTTGACGGCGCGATCGCCTACCACGAGCAGGCCATGCCGCTGTTCGAGCAGACGGGCGCTGAGGGCTCACGCCTGAACGAGCTCTACTGGCTGGGCGAGGCGTACCGCGACCGCGGCGACTTCGAGGAAGGCGAGCGCATCCTTGAAGAGACGGCGACGCGCGCACGAGAGCTGGGCTTCGATCAACAGCTGACGGCCACGTTGCACAGCCTCGGGGACCTGTCGCTCGATCGTTCGGAACCCGACGCGGCGCTGCGCCGCTTTGGCGAAGCGCTCGCGTACGCCGTCGCGACTAAAAACCGGCGCGTGCAGATCTATTGCGTCGCCGGCATCGCGTGCGCGCTGCTGCTGCGGGGCGACGCGCGCGCGGCCGCGCGCCTTTGGCGAACCGCAGAGGACCAGGAGCGTCGGCTCGGCTTCCGGATGCTCCTGAACGAACGGCAACGCTACGAGAACGTGATCGCGGGCGCCCGCGAGCGCCTCGGCAGCGACTACGACGCCGAGCGCCGCGGCGGGGCGGGGCTGACGCTTGAGCAGGCCGTCGCCGAAGCGCGCCGACACGCACCGGCGAGAGTCGCGCGACCATAAGCCGCGCTTCTCGCGGGCGGCGCTGAACAGCGACCGTTAGCTCGCGGAAAGTGGTGTTGATCGGGTCGCGTCATTCGCCGCGTTCCTCGTCCGCGGCATCAGGACGCGAGCCTCGCGCCCCTCAACGAGTTGCGCTCTCAGGGCCGCCCGCCGGATGATCATTCCGTGCGGATCATCGTTGTCGGTGGAGGAATCGGTGGGTTGGGCGCCGCGATCGCTTTGCGTCGGGCCGGGAATGAGGTCGTCGTGCTGGAGCGGGCGCCGCGCATCGACCCGGTCGGCGCGGGCATCACCCTCTTCGCGAACGCGATGAGCGCGCTCGATCGTCTCGGCGTTCGGGACGCGGTAGCGGCCCAGGGCGCCGCAGCGACGCGGAGCGCGATCCTCACCCGGGACGGCCGTGAGCTGAGCCGGGTCCCGCCCGATCTGCTGACGGGCACGATCGCGCTCCATCGAGCCGATCTGCAAGCCGAGCTCGCGGCCGCCGCTGGGGACGTGCGGCTCGGCGTCGAGGTCAAGGCGGTCGAGCAGCACGACCACGGTGTGGTCGCCCTAGCCGCCGATGGCAGCGAGGAGCGAGGCGAGCTGCTCGTCGGCGCGGACGGGCTGACCTCCGTCGTACGTCGGGCGATCGCCGACGTGCCGGTCCGCTACGCCGGCTACACGGCCTGGCGAGGCGTCTCCCCGAGGCCGGTGGAGTCCGGGCGCCTGACCGAGTCGTGGGGGGTTGGCGAACGCTTCGGCCTGGTCGATATCGGGCGCGGACGGACGTACTGGTTCGCGACCAAGAACGCGTCCGAAGGCGCGCCCGACCAGCCTCGAGGGCGGAAAGCAGAGATCGTGCGGCGCTTCTCCGGCTGGCACGAGCCGATCGCGGAAGTCGCCGCGGCCACTGACGAGGGCGCGATCCTGCGAAACGACGTCTATTACGTCGAGCCGTTGCCGCGCTGGCGCGCCGGCCGCCTCATCGTCGTCGGCGACGCCGCGCACGCGACCACCCCGGGCGTCGGGCAGGGCGCAGCGCAAGCGATCGAGGATGCCGTCGTGCTCGCCGACCGACTCGCACACTGCGACGAGCTCCCGACCGCGCTGGCCGAGTACGAGGCGATCCGCAGGCCGCGGGCTGAGCTCGTCCTCAAGATGTCGCGTCGAGTCGACAAAGCCGCGCAACAGGCGAGCCCCCTCGGGTGTCGATTAAGGAACGCGCTCGTCCGGCGACTTCCCGAACGGGCTCAGCGTAGACAGCTCGAGCCCCTCGTCCGCTACAAACTCTGACCTGTGGTGGGTCCTACGACCACGTGCGTCGTCAGACCAGGCGCGATACCACGCCGCGACCGGAGAGCTGAGGCCGGCGCGGGCGTCGCCGGCGACACGCGCTCGGTCTAACTTTGGACCGCACTCGTCTTGCGTGCCGCGGGGCGGCTGGGATGCTCGGGCGTGCCCGCGCTGGGAAATCATCTGAATATTTGCTCATATGAGCTAAGATAGGCGCTATGCCTCATCCGGTTGAACACGCCTCCGCCGCTCGGCCGCTCGATGAGGACGAGGCACGTGAGCTCGCGGCGACCCTTAGGGCGATCGGCTCGCCGGCGCGGCTGCACCTCCTGACGGAGCTGCTCTCTGCCGGGCGCACGGTCGAGGAACTGGCGACGGCTGCGGGCCTGAGCTTGAGCGGGACCTCGCACAATCTGCGGATCCTGCGCGACCTGAGGCTCGTGCGCGGGCGCCGCGAGGGTCGCCACGTTCGGTACGAGCTTTACGACCAGCATGTCGCCGAGTTGCTTGCCGCGATTCGCCACCACCGCGAACATGTCTATCCGCCACCCGCGGTCGAGCTGCCCCGCGCGCGGGCCAGGGAGGCGGTGTGACTTCCCCTGGCCAGACCCAACGCCCGGCCAGTCGCCGTTCACAAGAAGGCTCCGATCGCCGGCGCTGGCTCGTGAAGCTCATTACGACGCTCGCCGCTTGGCTGGTGGCGTGGGCGGTCGTGGTGGCACTCCTCTCCGTCTTGGGAGATCAGCTGGGGTCGCTTCCGCTCGTCGTGCGCGCGCTCGCGATCAGCGGCCTGCTGGTGGTGCTTATGGCCAATCTGGTCATGCCGCTCCTCGCCCGCCTCGCTGAACGCTGGTTGAGCGGGCGAGCCTGAGGGTCACAGACGTTCTGCCGGACCTCCTCGGTCTGCGATGGCGAGCGCCGCGCCGATCGCCTCGTCGGCCGGGAGGAACGCCTCGAGTGGAGAGCTAACAGCGGTGACGTCAATGGCGCTGTTCAGGCTCCTGGGGACTCAACGTCGTCCGCGACTGCGCGTGCCGGGGCCGGTGGCGTAGCGGTAGATCGATTCAAACGAGGTCCCGGACCGCGTTTGCTCCGAGGCCGGCGAAGACGACCACCACTGCCCCAAACCGCTTCATCACCGCCTCCCCTGCAGGCTCGCCTTCCGCCGGGTGTCGCAGCCGCGCGCGTCGTTAAATGTGGGTGCGGTCTCGCGCCCAGGGCGCTGGTATTCAAGTCAGGCGGGGCCGTCGATTCGGCGGGTGCCCGACCGCGGACGATCTCGGCTATACGGATGCCATCTGCCTCAGTGCGGGCTCACACGCTTTGAACGCGCTCGAATTTCCCACCTTGCCGCGGCGCCGAGACGGCCCCTGTCTTCGGGACCTCTTTACATGAGCGAGGGTCAGATTTGTCCGCGTTTTCTACGCGCGCGCTGCTCACGCGACCACGGAGGAGCGCAAAAACCGCTCTGGAAACGCAAGCCGACGGAGGGATTCGAACCCTCGACCCCCGCTTTACGAGAGCGGTGCTCTGGCCAACTGAGCTACGTCGGCGTGCTGGACGAGTGTAGCCCTGGCTGAGCCCAAAGCCGGCTGGGCTGGGATTATTCAGCCATGGCCGAACCTTCGAGCAAGTTCCTTGCCGCGCTCGATCCGCGCGTGCCGATTTATCGCGACGCGTACAACGAGTACTTCGTCTTTCTGCTCTCCGCGGGGGGCGCCATCGCGGGTACGCAGGTGCCGCTCTACATCCTCATGGCCATCACCGGCCTGTGGGACGCGTGGATCTTCGTGGCCGCCTGCGTCGCGTTCGAGCTGGCGGTCATATTCGGTGTCGCTCGGCCGCAGATGAAGCCTCAGGAGCGCGCGGGGTGGGCGCTTCTGTGGGGCTTTGCAACCGCCGTCTTCGCGGTGCTCTTCTACTACCTGGTGGCGAAGCCGACGCTGTGATTTGTCTCGGCTAGGAGCGCCGAGGTGAGCCGCCGCGTCGAGGGGGTCCTCGAGTGGGCGGACCACGTCGAGGATTGCCTGGCGGTTCCCCCACACTCGCGTACTTCCGGGCCGCGATCGCGTTCTAGTACGGAGGGGCGTGTACCGCCTTTGGGATGGCCGTACGCGCTTCACGGGAAGGAACCCAATGTCTGCCATCGCGCAGATCGTGTGCCAACGCTGCGGTACTTGGACGGAAGAGGCAATACCCGCTGGTCGCTCCACGGTGGGACCGTGCGCCTGCGGGGGCGCGCGCCAGGTTGTTCGGATAGTTCATCACCGGCGCAGCGCGCCGCTGCCCGACTCGAACCAACTCGAACAGAATGTCCGCCATCGCTCCAGCCGGGAGACGGCGCGGGGCTCTCGCGGTCGCCGGAACTGAGACCGTCACGATGGATGCGTCACCGCCCGGTGTGTGACGTTGACGGCGGCCTGAGCGAGAGTAGAGTCGTCCGCCCATGCCCCGGCTCGAGGGCTACAGCTTTGGGCGAATCGTCGTGGACGGCGAGGAGCAGACCCGCGACCTGATCGTGATGCCCGATCGCGTCGTGACGAACTGGTGGCGGCGGGACGGCCACTCGCTTGCGGTCGAGGATTTGAGCGAGGTCGAGGACGAGCTGCCCGAGACGCTCATCCTCGGCACGGGTGCATACGGCCGGCTCCAACCTCCGCGTGCCGTTCTCGACGCGCTTGCGCGGCGCGGGATCCAGGTGGAGGCATTGCCCACCGAAGAAGCGGTTCGCCGCTACGGGGAACTCGACGAGCGCCGGACGGCGGCGGCGCTGCATCTCACCTGTTGAGCCTGTGTCGGCGAGTCCTGTCCGGCTCCTGATCGCCGGGCGTCCAGGTACTGGGAAGACCACAGCCCTGAGTCGCCTTTCCGAGCTCTTGCGCGAGGCCGGCGTCCCCGTGACCGGCTTCCTGACTAGGGAACTGCGCCAGCGCGGCAGGCGCGTCGGTTTCGAGATCGAGACCTTCGAGGGCGAGCGCGGCGTACTCGCCCATGTCGAGCTGCCGGGGCCTCCTCGGGTCGGCCGTTATGGCGTCGACCTGGAAGCGTTCGAGGCGCTGGCGCTGCCCGCGATGAAGCTGCCCGGCGACAAGCACGTGGTTCTCGTCGACGAGCTCGGCAAGATGGAGCTCGCATCGAAGCCGTTCGGGGAGGCCACGCTCGCCCTCTTCGACGAGCCGGTGCCGATCGTGGCGAGCGTCCAGACGAACCCACACCCGTTCACGGTGCGCCTGAGAAGTCGGGCGGAAGTGGAGACGCTTCCCTTGACCACGGCCAACCGGGACCGACTCCCGGGCGAGCTCGCCCGGCGCCTCGGCGTGGCGACTCGAGCCGCCCCAGCGCGCTGACGCGCTCGGTCTGTCGAAAGCACGATCTGGCACCGGCTGCGGCCGGCCGCCGCCGAACTCACTGCGGTCAAGCTGCACGGGTAGCCGCCGGGGTTCACGTCCGCAGGTACGACGCGCCGTTTGCGTCAATAATCGCGCCCGAGAGCCACTCGGGCGCGGTGGTCGCCAGCCACGCGATCGTCTCCGCGATTTCTTCGGGCCGCGCGACGCGGCCGAACGGGCTCTCCGCTCGGATCGCGTCGCCAGCAGGGCCGGCGAGTACGCGTCCCGCCATATCGGTCTCGACGAACCCGGGCGCGACTGCCATGACCGCGATGCCCTCGGGCGCGAGCGCGACGGCGAGCGATTGCCCGAATGCGTTCAGTCCCGCCTTGCTCGCCCCGTATGGCAGCGCGACGGGCTCGCCGCGGAACGCGCCGCGGCTAGTGACGTTGACGATTCGGCCACGGCCCGCCGCGCGGAAGTGGCGCAAGGCGCAGAAGCTCGCGTCGGCGGCGCCCACGAGGTTGACGGCGAGCGTCGCCCGCCAGACCTCGCGCCACGCCTCGAGCTCGCCGTGGGTGGCGGCGTCGAGCCAGACGCCGGCGTTGTTGACGAGCACGTCGAGGCCGCCGAGCGCGGTGGCGGCCTCATCGACGAATCGCGGAACCGCCGCGGGGTCGGCGAGGTCGCCGGCGACGGCGGCGTGCCCGTCGCCCGGCAGCGCCTCCGCCACCTCGCGCGCTCGCGCCACGTCAGCGCTCGCGTGCACCGCGACGCGCAAACCGCGCGCGGCGAGCGCGTGCGCCGCGGCCGCTCCGATGCCGCGCGAGCTCCCGGTGATGAGGGCGGCCGCCATTCGCGCGGGACGCTAGATGAAGCGACGCCCGCGTGGCCGTCCATCCTGTCTAGCGGGAGATGAGCACGATCCGGAGCCGCCCCGGTTCTCCTTGGGTGCCGGGAAACTTGAGCCTCATCACATACGCATTCCGGCCAGGGCCGACGCGCGCCGAAAGGATCTGAAGGGCCCCCAACTCACAGCCACCCCGCGGCGGAATTGCCGTGTAAGCCCCCACAACCACGGATGTACCGCGCGGCGCGCGGGCCGTAATCGTCTGAAACCCGTCGAACCCCCTGGTACGCGTCGGTTCCGCGCGGTAAGTCCGAATGGTGGGCGTATAGGTGGGGTCGTGCAGAAGGCGGTTGACCTGCTTACGGTTTTCCGCGTTCTGCCGCGCGGTCTCGGAGGAGACCATTGGGCACCGCTGCGCGACGGCGGCAGACGGGAGGACGAGAGCGACAAGCGCCGCGCTCATCGCACCCGCAATCCACTTCTTCATCGATCTCCTCTCAGGGCCGGGGGACCGAGGATGTAGGCGACCCACGCCGGACGGGCGTCAGCCTACCGCGCCGCGCGCACCTCTTCCCCCGCCCGAGGCGCCCGCTCAAGGCGGGCGCCTGAGATCTAACTGCCTATTGGGGCGTCGGTTTGCCCGTCTGCTTGGGGAAGTCCTGCCGGCGCAGACCGGGCGGCGCTGCGTCCGGGACGATCAGCTCGCCGCCGAAGGGCTCAGCGGCCGTGGCGCCGAACACGTTGGTCCCGGCTGGGTTGATCTCCGATGCCGACCAGAATGGAGTGAACCTCGTGCCCGCCGCAGTCAGGCCGATGTAGTCGCCGGTGAACAAGCCGTTCGCCTCCGGCGCGGCGCGCATGTCGAACGGTGTCGGCGTCACGCGCTCCTCGCGCCAGGTCGCCCCGCCGTCGGTCGAGCGCAGCATCCACACGTCGGTCTCGAGCCGCGCGTCGCCGATGTCGTTGTTGCGGAAGTCGTAGTAGATGACGCCGAGGTTGCCCTGGTCGTCGACGCGGATCGCCGGCGTGAACGCCTGGGTGGCGAAGCGCCGGTTGTTGATGCGCACCGGTTGCGACCACGTGACGCCCCCGTCGGTCGACTTTGAGAACGCGATCTGGTCGCGTTCGAACTGTGTGAAGCGCGCGTCCTGCCAGACCGCGTAAACGGTGTCGGTCCCTTGGCGCTCGTCGGAGGCGATCTGCGGAATGATGTCGCCGGTCCGGACGGCCGCGCCCGTCTCGGGATCCTCGACGGCGACGGTTCCGAGCCGGTCAACGGGGATCTCGCCCGACCAGGAGGCGCCCTTGTCGGTCGAGCGCAGGACGGACACGAAGCCGTTCTGGCGGCCGGTCCGGTTGTCGTTGCGGAAGACCGCCATGACGTTGACGAGGTCGCCGTCTGGCATGACCACGATCTGGTTTCCGATCGTCTGGTCGTTGCGGCCCGGGTCAAAAATTGGCCGCGCAGGCTCCCAGCTCGCGCCGCCGTTAGTGGTGCGGGCGAACCATGTCGGGCCCGTGAACGCGGCGGCCGTGAGGAATGAGACGCCGCCCGCACGCTCCTGGGGGAAGACCAAGCGGTCCCAGATTGCATAGACGAAGCGGCTGTCCGTCTGGTCGGCAGTGATCGTCTCCTTGTCGTTGAAGACGTTGGGATCGGCGTCGCGCCGAATCTCGATCGGTGCACCCCAGGTCCGGCCGCCGTCAGTGGACTCGCTGACCAGGATCGCGTTTGCGAGGTTGCGCGTGTCGTTGAACGAGAGCGAGATCTGGTAGGCGTCGCCGTCGGGCCCGAAGCTCACCCACGGGTCGGTGGCGCGCTCGTAGTCGCCGACGCTCCCGGGCGCCGCGCCCATGCAGCGCGAGAAGCGCGGCTCGGCGGCCAGCGGCAGGCGCTGCCAGCTCGCGCCGCCGTCGAAGCTCAGGCTCGTCCCCAGGCCACTGGCCCCACCGTTCGAGAAGCGGTCCTGCTGGAAGACACCGACGAGGTTGGCAGTGTTCTCCGCGTTGACGTCGACCCACGGCTCGACCTCCGAGCCGACGTAGAGCGTCCCATTCTGCGGCGCGCCATGGCAATTAGCGGCGAATGGGCTCGCCCCCGAGGCCTGCACCGGCGGGCTCACCGCCGCATGCGCCGGCACGGCGAGCGCGAGCGCCGCCGCCATGGCCACCCCCACGCCGAAGAGTCTGCTCGATCTCATGCTTCCCCCTCCGGATAACGGACCGCTCCCAAACGGTACCGCCACCCTGCCCGTGCACGCTGTCAGAACGGCATAGGCGCGGGTTCTTAGGGAACTCTTAGCGCGTTCTCAGGTCGTGGTGCGACGGTGCTGAGAAGGCAGGCCGGACGAAAGGAGAACTCGACCATGAAGCGCACACGATGGCTCGTCGGCGCAGCCGCCGCGCTGGCGGTTGTGCTGGGCGGCGGCGCGGCGCTGGCGGCGGCCGGGTCGAGCAATCCCGCCTCTGACTTCCTCGGGGACGTCGCCAAGCGCCTGGGCATCAGCGAGGACAGGCTGGAGGGCGCGATCGAGGATGCGACGATCGCGCGCATCGACGCGGCGGTCGCCGCCGGCGACATCTCGAAGGAGGAGGGCGAGGCGCTCAAGGAGCGTGTCCGCTCCGGCGAGGTGCCGGTCATTCCGCCGAGCTTCGGCGGCCCGGGCATCGGGGTCGGTCCTGTCGGTCCCCCGGACGTGTTCGGGCCCGGCCATCTGGCCGCGACCGACCCACTCGGAACGGCGGCCGACTACCTCGGCATGAACGAGGCCGACGTCCGCGAGGGGTTGCGCGACGGCAAGTCGCTTGCCGACCTCGCAAAGGACAAGGGCAAGTCCGTCGACGGACTAAAGCAGGCGCTGCGCGACGCGATCCGTGAGGACGCCGACCGGGCCGTCGACGACGGCGCGCTGACGAGGAAGCAGGCCGACCTCTTGGTCCAGAAGCTCTCCGGAGCCGTCGACGAGCTCGTCGAGCACGGTCGCGCCGGCTTCGAGTTCGGCTTGCACGGACCGGGGTTCGGCCCCGACCGCTTCGGCCCGCTCGAGAAGGGGATCCTGCCCGGCGCCTTCCCGGGCAGCGATCTGATCGAGAGAGCGGCGGACTACCTGAGCATGGACGGCGCCGAGGTCCGCAAGGGCTTGCGCGACGGCAAGTCGCTCGCCGAGCTCGCGAGGGATGAGGGCAAGTCGGTCGACGGGCTCAAGAAGGCGCTCCGCGACGAGATCCGCAAGGACGCCGACCAAGCCGTCGAGGACGGCGCGCTGACCAACGAACAGGCCGAGCGCCTCACCGACAAGCTCGGGAATGCGATCGACGAGCTCGTCGAGGGCGGCCTCAAGCACGGCTTCGACCTCGACTTCCGGGGCGATGGCAGCAAACTCGAGTTCCACCTCCGTATCCGCCCCGAGGGCGCGATGCCTGTGCCGGAGGGGCTGCGGAACCCCTCATTCGAGCGCGCGATCCCGCCACAGCCACTCTGAGTAAAGCCCCCCGGAGACGTGGGCTGGGTCGGTTCACAACCCGAGTAGCGCCGGGGGACTCGGAGGCGTCGGCGCGCGCGTGCACGCCGCTCAGTCGTCCGGATCGCTCTGGACGCCGTGTCGTCCCCGGAGCGACACGTACAAGACGTCCGTGACGATCCTCCGCCGGACGCCCTCCGCGGTCTTCTCCAGGAGGGTGAGTCGCTGCCGCCTGCCCTCCCAGACGGGCGCGATCAGGCGGCCCCGCGCCGTGAGCTGCTCAATCAGCGGCGGCGGGACGTCGGGGCAGGCTGCCGTGACGCAGATGCGGTCGTAGGGAGCGTGCTCGGGGTACCCGAGTCCGCCGTCGCCGTGAACGAGGAAAATGTCGTTGTAGCCGGCCCGTTCCAGGTTCTCCCGGGCGAAGGCGAGCGTTGTGGCGTCGATGTCGATGGCCACGACGAGACCCTCGGGACCTACCACATCCCGCGCGAGGGCTGTGCCGTAGCCCGATCCCACGCCAACTTCGAGGAACCGGTGCCGCTCCCCCAGGCCGAGCGGCTCGTAGAACAGCGGGTAGCTGTGCGGGCACGAGATCGTGGCCCGCTCGCCCGGGAGCGGCAGTGGAACCTCTTCGTAGGCGTGGTCACGGTAGGGAGACGGGATGAAGTCCTCGCGACGCACGGTGAGCATCGCCCTGCGGAGCCGCTCTGAGCGGAGGAGCCCGCGTCGCCGGAGTTCCTGGACTTTCGCTTCACGCTCCCGCCGCAGGTCGTCGTCGCTCTTGACCGGTCGGCTCGGCGGCGGGATGAGCCACCCGCTGTTCATCGGGATGCGAGCTTATGCCGAGGGGGAGCCACTGGGTGACTCCAGGGGACCGACCAAGGCCTCCTCGGCGCTGCGGATGAACCCCGTCTCCATGATCGCGGCGACCGTCTCGCGATAGCGATCCGAACTCTCGAGAGCGGCGACGTTCGCCGCCTCCGCCCACAACGTGATCACCGTGCGCTCGGCTCCGTCACGCAGGAATGCGCACCCTCGGAAGCCGTCGTGCGACCGGAACATCGGCAGCGACCGCTCCCGCGCGAAGCGCTCGTACTCGTCGGCCCTTGCGGGGTCGATACGGGCTCTCCAAACCCGGACGATCACTGCTCGCCGGGCAGCTCCGATGGTCTCCCCGGACAACCAATCAGTCCCTCGAGATGGGGGCAAGGTGCCCGGCCCAGCTGTCGCGAACCGCGGCGCGGCCGTCCACACCGAGCGCCCTTCCGGGCTATGGGCCGATCGACATCCGCGTGTCTCAACTCGAGGGCGGCCTCGACGTCCCGAGCGTTGAACGCGCCGTAGGCCGATCGCAGGATCTGCTCTGCCTTCGGCATGGCGGCCAAGCTAGCAAGGCGAGGGGTGGGGCAGGTCGTCACTCGGCGGTCCCCTTCGCGCGCGAGCGCGACCGCGCGGCGTGGCGTAGGTGATTGCGCGAAGCGGCGCCTCAGAGATCGACGGCAACAGTCGGCAGAGCCAGAGGCCGTCTAGACATGCTCGGACTCTGCCGGCCCCAGCAGTGACAACGTCGCGCCCTGCGGATCGACGATCCGGGCGAGGCGTCCAATCGCGTCTTCCTCCGTGACGCCGACCTGGCCGGCGCCGGCGGCTTTGGCGCGCTGCCGTGCCTCCTCGATATCCCTGACCCGTAGACACGGCAGCCAGGCTGGGGGCGCATCGACGTTGTGCATCCTTCCAATGTGGCCCCCCGGACCACGGATCCTGGTCGGTCCGCCTGGGCTGTGGTCGTACGTCCAGCCGAGCAGGTCCCCGTAGAAAACTCGTGCGGCCTCGGCGTCGGGAGTACTCAGCTCGATCCACCAGGCGCCGGTTAGTCCGGGCAATGGAGAATTTGGGCTGCGCGGCGTCCAGACCGAGAAGACGGCGCCCGCCGGGTCCTCGATCGCCGCAATCCGGCCCCCCGGCACGTCGAAGGGGCCACGCAGAACCCTACCCCCCGATCGGGCCACGCTCTCCAGCACCGGGCCGGCGTCGGAGACGAAGAAGAACGGGCTCCAATGCGATGTCACGTCCGCCGCCCGTGCCTGCGGGGTCTGCGAGTAGACGAGGGCCACGTCCGTCCCGGCTCGGCGCAAAGTGATGTGATCGGCTTCGCGCGACACCTCCCAGTCGAAGGCGGTCGCATAGAACTCGACGGCTACCTCCGGGTCACGGGCCGCCAAACCCACCCACGCGAGAACGCCCATCGGCGGGGGGTCCTGGTGGTCGAGCACCCAGCTCGTGCTTTGGGAGCCATCGATCATTCGCCTCGTCTCCTTCGCCGGCTACGGAGGGCACGCTACTGCCGGCTGTCTATTCGGTCTTCTCGAAAACTGCTCGATCCGAGCGGGGGGCAGGCTGATCGGTTAGGGACAGGTCGGTGCCGCGGGCAGGTCCGTCACGACATCAGCCGGCGCCCACCAAGCCGGACAGCCTGAACCCGAGCGCCGACAGGGCCAGGTCCTCGGTCACGTTCAGCTCTAGCGCCTGGCGCAGGTCCTCGCAGCGCTCCGCCGCCTCGCGCAGCTTGCGCGGGTCGCGCGAGCGGGCCCGCTCGGCCAAAGCGGGCGTCCGGTCCTCGGCCAGCACGGCGGCGTCGGCTCCCTCGGCCACGCACACCAGGTCCCTGAAGGTCAGCCCCGTCAGGGTGAGAGCCAGGTCGAGCGACTCCGTCCGGGCGCGGCGGCCGTCGCGTTTCGCGGCCTCCTCGAGCTCGCGCTCGATC
>Ga0081538_10002731_pt1 | contig 16946 bp, 13 predicted proteins | sample TabmetS5T2R1_FD_71022 | JGI IMG/M metagenome (GOLD analysis project Ga0081538, IMG submission 71022) | Tabebuia heterophylla rhizosphere microbial communities from the University of Puerto Rico - S5T2R1 | ecosystem: Host-associated > Plants > Roots > Rhizosphere ... | reverse complement strand
CGAGCCCGCCGCCCGTCCCCAGCCACACGATCGGGGGCCGGCGGGCCACGCGCTGCCCGATGCGTGCCCACATGCCCCGCTCGGTCGGCTCGGCCGACCCGACGACGGGCCGCAGCGGCCAGAACACCCAGCGGCCGAAGATGACCAGCAGCGCCGGCAGCAGAGTGATCATGGCGCACAGGCCGACCGCGACCCCGATCGCCATGACCGGGCCGAGGCTTTGCGTCGAGCTCAGCTCGGCCACCAGGAGGCACAGCAGGCTCAGGATCACCGTGGCCGCGCTGGCGATGATCGCCGGCGCGGCCCGGCCCAGCGCCACCGTCATGGCCTCGTGCCGGTCCTCGTGGCGGCGCAGCTCCTCGCGGTAGCGGGCGGTCAGCAACAGCGCGTAGTCGGTCCCGGCCCCGAAGACCAGGACGGTGAGGATGAAGGCGCTCTGGCCGTTGACGGTCAGGCCACCGTTCCTGGCCAGGAGGTAGATGGCCGCCTGGGCGGCCGTGAGGGCGACGAACACACAGCTCAGGGGGAGCAGCCACAGCACCGGGCTGCGGTAGGTGACCAGCAGGATCACGATCACGATCACGGCCGTGATGTACAGCAGCGTCGAGTCGAAGCCAGAGAAGACGTTGGCGAAGTCGGCGAAGTAGCCGGCCGGCCCCGTCACGTACACCCCGAGGCCGCCGGTGCCGGCCTGGGCGATGGACCGCAGCTCCTCGATCCTGGGGGTGAGCTCCTCCCAGCCGTTGCCTTCCTCGGCGACCTTGATCGGCACGACCACCTGCAGCGCCCGGCCGTCCTCGGACGGGATCGGCCCCACGACCTCGCCGGTGACGTCCTCGACGCCGGCGAACCGCTGGACGTCGGTGGCCACCTTGGCCTGGTCGGCCGGGGAGATGGGGCTGTCGGCGCGTTCGTACACCACCAGCGCCGGGAAGATGTCGCTGGGGGTGAACCGCTTGGCCAGCTCGACCACCTGGGTCGACTCGGCGTTCTGGGGCAGCCAGGCCGAGGCGTCGTTCTGCTGGGCGCTGTTCAGCTTCCCGGCCAGCGGCCAGGCCACCGCGAACACCACGATCCAGAAGGCCAGGACCATCCACTTGGTCCAGCGCCCACAGGTAAGCCCCGCGATCCGAGCTCCCGCGCCCATGACACCCCCAGGTCGGCACACACACACCGCCGACCACCATCCACCGTGGCCGCCAGCAGGTCAACCAGAAAACCTGCGCCTGGAACGGTTCACCAGGGCTTGCGGGCCACGCCGGCGACCTGGTCCATCTCGGGGCCGGGTTCGCCGGCGTCGGGCCGCCACCGCGGGCACGACACCACACCGGGCTCGACCAGCTCCAGCCCTTCGAAGAAGCGGGCGATCTCCCGCGAGCTGCGGAGCCGGTAGGGGGCGGCACCACTCTCGTTGTAGCGCCGCTGGGCCTCCACGCCGGACTCGTAGAGGTCGTTGGTCCCGTCACAGATGGTCAGGTAGCTGCCCGACGGCACGGCCTCCACCAGCCGGGCCACGATCGACCGGGCCTGGTCGTCGTCGTCGATGTGGCCGAGGACGCCCAACATCATCAGCCCGACCGGCCGGGTGAAGTCCAGGGTCTCGGCGGCCGCGACCAGGATCTGGTCGGGGTCGCGCAGGTCGGCGTCGACGTACGCGGTGACCGCCCGGGTGCTGGTGAGCAGGGCACGGGCGTGGGCCAGCACGACCGGGTCGTTGTCGACGTACACCACCCTGACGTCAGGGGCCACCCGCTCGGCGACCTCGTGGGTGTTGTTGACGGTCGGCAGGCCAGTGCCGACGTCCAGGAACTGCCGGACCTGCGCCTCCCCGGCCAGAAAGCGGACCGCGCGAGCCAGGAACCGTCGGGAGGCGCGGGCCACGTCGACAATCTCGGGGTAGATCGCGCGGTACTCCTCACCGGCCAGGCGGTCCACCGGGTAGTTGTCCTTGCCGCCCAGCCAGTAGTTCCAGATCCGCGCCGAGTTCGGCACCGAGGTGTCGATCTCCGGCGGCTCCGATCCCGGGTCGGACACGTACAGGCTGGACACCGCGGCGGCTCCCCTGAAGACTGCTCTGCCAGCGCTACGCAACCCCAGGAAGCACGGCCTGTCAACTGGCCGTGCCCAGGCTGGCGATGAGCCAGGGGCGCAGGATCGGTAGGACCTGGGCGGCCTGCATGGCCTGGGTGTGGTCGAGCCCCTCCAGCACCCGCACCTCCCAGCCGAGCGCCTCGAGCTCGGCCCGCCGCCCGATGACCGGCCCGGCCAGGTCCACCCGCACCCCGCCCCACCGCTCGTCATAGGTGATCTGGTCCGCCGAGCCGGCAAAGCACAGGCGAGGCGCCGTGAGCCGAGCCTGGGCGGCGCGGTCGTCGAACCCCTGCAGCGCCTCGTACAGCGTGACGAACTGGCGGGTCTGCGCCTCGGTCAAGGTCATCTGCGCCGGGTCCCAGTCCCAGGCATCCGATGACTGGTCCGAAGGCGCGGTGGTGGGTGGCGAGGCCGCGTTGGCCACCGCGATCTCATGGGTCACGGTGGTGACCCGGAGCATCTCCTCGTACGGCCCGTCCAGCGGCGGGTACCCGCCCATGGCCAGCGCCGCCACCCGGTCGCTGCGAACGGCCGCCTGCAGCCCGGCCATCGCCAGCCAGGAGTACCCGTAGTAGGCGAATCGCTCCGCCCCGGCGGCATCAGCCACCGCCAGCAGGTCGCCGACGACGTTGGCCGGCGTCAGGGTGTCGGGCTTGGGCACCTGCAGGACGTGACCCTCGTAGTCGAAGGCCACCACCCGGAACTGGTCACGGAGCCCGTCGATCAGCGTCCGCCCAAGGGACGGGTCAACACCCCAGCGGCGCAGCTCCTCTGCCTGCGGCCCCTCGACCGGCTTGGGGTTGACCGGCAGCACGACCGTGGGCCCCTGACCGTGCACCTCCACGGCAATCGTGCTGTCGTCGTGCAGCCGTGCCTCGACCATGTCGTCTCCGTTCGCTCGCCAGCGCATGCTCCGCTTGGTTGGCTTGGTAGCGGCGCGGTGGAGGCTCATACTCTAGGGTGTCGTCGTGCCGGCCTGGACCCCGTCGGCCGTGGGTTTGTGGCTGGAGGTCGGGTGCGGGCCGAGACCAGGTGGACGCTGGCCGCTGTTGGGGTCACCAGCGCAGTCGCGCTCACCGATGCGCTGCTGGGCGAGCGGCTCATCCTGATCGGGTTGCTGATCGCCGGCCCGTTGCTGGCCGCGGTCAGCCTCGACGGGACCCGCACCGGTCTGGTTGCCGCCTACGCCCTGGGGCTGGCGGTGGCCCTCGGTCGCGCCGATGCCATCTGGGGCACCGCTGACCACCTGTTGCGCTGTTCGGTGGTGGCGGTGGGCGGAGGGTTCGCCACGGTCATTGCCTTCAACCGCAGTGGCCGGGAACGGCGGCTGGCTCAGATCACGCAGGTGGCCGAGGTCGCCCAGCGGGCGATCCTGCGGCCGATCCCGGCCCGCCTGGGCGCGATGAGCTTCGCCACCCGGTACCTGTCGGCGGCCGAGGAGGCGCTGATCGGCGGCGACTTCTACGATGCCGCGTTCACCCCCCACGGGCTGCGGCTGATCGTGGGCGATGTGCGCGGCAAGGGCCTGCCGGCGGTGCAGCTGGCCTCGGTGGTCCTGGGCTGCTTCCGTGAGGCCGCCTTCGCCGAAGCCGACCTGCGGGGCTTGGTGGCGGCGCTGGACCGCCGGGTCAGCGCCCAGCTGGGCGAGGAGGACTTTGTCACCGTGGTCCTGGTCGAGTTCGGCCCGCAAGGCTGGCTGCGGCTGGTCAACTGTGGGCATCCCCCCCCGTTGCTGGTCCAGCCGAGCGGGCATCGCCTGCTGGTGCCGCGGCAGCCGGTCCCGCCGTTGGGCCTGGATCCGACCCCGGTGGTGGAGCAGGTCAGGCTGGGGCCCGAGGATCGGCTGTTGCTCTACACCGACGGGCTGGTGGAGGCCCGAGCGCCCGACGGACGCCAGTTCGAGCTGGACAACCGCGTCGAGGCCTGCCTCACCGCGGCGACGCTGGGCCACGCCCTGGACGGCCTGGTCGGGCTGCTGCTGGCTCACGCCGGCGGACGACTCAACGACGACCTGGCCCTGGTGCTGCTCGCCCCCGCCACCAGTCCCTTCCACCGGTCACGGCCTCCCGCCGTGGTCGAGGAGGCCGGCGGCACACCCTGACCAGCGTGCCCTCGCTACTCGGATCCTGCTGCTCGGGAGCTCTCGGGGCCGTCCTCGTGGCTGCCCCGGCGGTCTGGCTCCACGGCGTAGGGATGCTGGATGGAGAGGTGGACCTCGATCCCCAGCTGCGCCATCTCTGGGCTCTCGGCCATGCCCGACGCATCGCAGTAGGTGCAGACCCATCCGTAGGTCGGCTCCACGATCAGCCCCTCCGGTCGCTTACGGTCACTCTACGTGACCCGCCCCGAAATTGAAGGGGTCAGTGGCAGCTGCCAGAGCCGCTGTCGGTGAAGGAGCCACCCGCTGCGGGGACGAAGCGCCAGCTGTAGCCCTCTGGCTGGAGGTCGAGCCGCAGGACCCCGAGGCTCGAGTTGCCGCGGACCTCGCTGTTGGGCTGGACGGTGCGGAACTGGCGCAGGCTTCCCCCGCCGGTGCCGACCACGAACTGCCGGATGCCCTTCGCCGGGTCCGACCGGCCATCGGGGTCCTGCGGTGCGAAGCGCTCGTAGTCGTGGTCGTGGCCGTTGAGGACGATCTCGGCGCCGGCCCGGTACAGGGCGTCCCAGAAGGCGTCGAACCGCTTGTCGTTGCCGTGCCACCCTGAGCTGAAGCGCGGCTCGTGCCAGTACGCCAGGACGCAGCTGTTGGCGGCATGCGCGGCAAGGTCGGCGCGCAGCCAGCGTTCCTGCGGCGATCCTGGGCCGCAGCTACCGGCGGGGGGGCAATGGCCGTTCAGGGCGATGAGATGCCAACCCCCGACGTCGAAGCTGTACCAGCCCTTGGCGAGCTCGCCCGCGCGCGCGCGGAAGTAGGCGAAGTAGCCGGCCGCGTCGACCGACTCGGCAGAGGTGATGTACTCGTGGTTGCCGGGAACGGGGTGGCTGATCCGATCCAGCCGTCCCCAGGTCGGCTCATACCACCGCCGATAGTTGGTGTGGCTGCCGTTGGTGTACACGTTGTCCCCCAGTGGCAGCACGGCGTCGGGACGCAGCGACAGCGCCAGGTCCGAGGTGGCCTGCTGCCGGCACGTCGGCCCGACGGTCGGACCCTCGTCGAGGTCCGCCGGCCTGCTGGGATCGCAGGCGATGTCGCCGGCGGCGACCACCCTGACGGTGGGGCCGGCGCCGGCCGCCGGACCGCTCGCCTGGACCCTCGGACTGTTGTCGCCGGTGGTCGTCTCGATCACCAGCCGGGGCGCGGTCTCGCCCGTCTCGCCGCTCGCATAGCGGGCCGACGCGGTCGAGGCGGCGACCAGCGTGAGCAGGACCGGTCCCTGGCGCTCACGGGCCAGGTCCAGATCGGCGGCGACCCAGCCGGGACGATCGATCGGGCCGGAGCTGCCGATCACCGGGCCGAGCGGGAGCGCGTCGTTGTAGGTGGTGGCGTGCCCCGGCCAGGCGTCCGGTGGCACGGCGACAACCAGGAAGCCCCCCCGGTTCGCCGAGGCGGCGTGCACCCTGAGCGTCGCCCGGCTCACGTTCCCGGTCACGCCGTTGACCGGGAAGCGCAGGTACGTCTGCGCGTGCTGGCGAGTCGAGTTGCTCGTCCGGAGCCAGCGGTCGTTGAACGTACGGTCTGGGTCCTCGGCGCTCACGTACCAGTCGGTGCTCGGGGCAAAGGAGAAGGCGTGCACCTCCGGCTTGTCCTCCACGATCACCCGGAGGGCGGTGAGCGCCAGCACTGGCAGCAGCATCACCGCCACGGCGACCACCGGGCCGCGGCGAGGGAGGGTCGGCCGACTAGGCCGGTGACCATAGGAATAGGCTTTGAGCATCGAAGCTCCTCGGCCCGCTCATGTGACGGACCTTCGCCGGCTGGCCCGCCGGACGACCACGGCGGCGCAGCCGACTCCGCCGAGCACGAGCGAGCCAAGCAGCAGCAGTCTCCAGGGGTTGTCGTCCTCGCCGCCCGGCTCGTCGGAGGCGAAGTCGGTCGTCCCGGCTGTCCCCGGCCCGGGTTCGCGACGGAACGACGTCAGCGCGTCCAGGTACCGGCGGCCGTATCGTTGGCTCGGCTCCACATGGGAGCTCTCGCTGAACTCGTTCCAGCTGATCAGCCCGATCGCGTCTGGTGCCGTGGTCATGGCGGCGCTGAGCGAGTCGAGCAGGGTGGCGCCGTCGCGTCGCTCCACCACCCGACTGCCGCCCAGCTTGCGCGCGTCGAAGCCGGGGGCGGCCGGAGCGATCCAGATCCCCCCCTGGTCGTGCACGAGCTCGCCCATCGCGGCGAGCTTCTGGCGGTAGCCGGGCGTGCGTTGCGGGTCGCCGGACGACCAGTAGTAGGCGTCGCCGTCGACCATCCCCGACAGTCGGCGCACCCCCTCGGGGTTCCGCTCGGAGCCGAGGATCAGCAGGCGGTCGCGCAGCGGCCGGGCCACGCTGGCGATGTCCGCGGCCGAGAACCGCCATGTCCCGGACCAGATCACGAGCGGACGGTCGAAGATGTCGAAGGCCGGTGCGCTCGTGAACCGGTCGGCGGCCTCGGTGAGGTCGCGCTGGACCCGCTCCACCGGGAGCGGGTTGCGGTGGAAGTCGAGCCCCTCGTAGATCAGCGCCAGCTTCAGCCCGTTGGCGGTGGCGATGCCGGTGAGCTGCTCGAGGCGGCGGTTGAGGGTCGGCGTGCTCTTCCAGCTGACGATGAACCCGTCGATCCCGGCCTGCTTGGCCAGCTCGACGTGGCGGGCCATGACCGCCGGGTCGTCGCTCGAGTACCGGCCGAGCTCGGGATAGTCGTCCTTGGCCCGGTCCCAGGACCTGGTGTCGAACCAGATGTAGTAGTAGGCCAGCAGCGGCACGGCCCCCGCCGAGGTCCTGTCGGCGGTGGATGGCGCGGCAACGGATCCGGGGGCCGACGGCACCAGGACCAGCGCCACCAGGGCCGGCAACAGCGCCAGGCAGATCCTCTGCACCCAGGTCATGGCTTGGCCCGCTCCAGGACGTCCCGGTCGGCGACGGCCGAGTCCGCGGTGGCGCGGCGCCCACGCCGCTGCAGCCAGCGGCCCAGTAGCGGCAGGCCCACGAGCCCGACCAGACCCACCAGGACCGCGGCTCCCAGGTCCAGCCAGCTCAGCAGCTCCAGCTCGACCTCCTGGGTGCGGCTCAGGCTGACCGGCGTCCACCACGAGACACCCGGCCCCTGCACCTTCAGCTGGTAGTCGCCACGGGCCAGGCGCCCGGCGCTGGCCCGCGAACGCTCGTCCAGGCCGAGCCGCTGCACGCGGCCGTCGGGGGAGCGCAGCTGGACGGCTGTGCCGGTGGGGAACCGGAAGACGGCGTCGTGGACGCTGACCCGCATCTCGTAGAACCGCAGGCTCATGGTCCAGCTGGCCCCCGGCGTCGGGCGGAAGCGCTGCTGGGACCGGAACACCGCGTTGGCGCCGCCGACCATCACGCCCTCCACCGAGTAGGCCAGGGGGCGGGCGGTGACGCGGCCCGAGTTGTCCCGCACCACCTGCCTGGCCGGCAGCCAGTGGTAGCCGTCCGCGGGCTTCTGATACCGGCCACCGGTGTCGTCCTTGAGCACGACGGACTGCACCCGGGACCTAGGGACGGGCTGGCCGTTGCCGTCCACGAAGCGCCAGCCAACCAGGCACTCGACGCCGAAGCCGGCGACCAGCCTGGTCACCCGGCCGCCCATCCGCACCGTGCGGTTGGGGCTGTACTCCTCGCCGCCGTACCCGCCGGTCCAGCGCTGGAACTTGAACCGGAGACCGTCCCGCGACGGGGGAACGCTGACGGTGAGGCGTCGGGTGGCGACGCCGGCCACGGTGATCGACGCCACCCCGCGGGCGTCAGAGGTGAAGGCGCGCCCGTCCAGGGTGAGCCCGACGCCGGCCATGGCCGGGACGACCTGCACGACGAGGGTGTGCGGCTGGAGCTGGCGAGCCTGGGCGGCCGCGGCCGGTGCGGCGAGCCCAACCACCAGGGCCACGGCGGCCGGCAGCAGCGCTATCCGCCGCCTCCAGGTCATCCGGGCCCTCCAGGATGGGGCCACGCGCGGCTGCTGGCGTGCCGGCGCGCGGCGACGAACGCCGCCGCCAGCACGAGCCCGGCGATGGCGAACGCGGCCCCGTAGAAGGCGTACAGGAGCCCGCTCCGTGGCCGCTTGAGGGTCGCGCCGCCGCCGACGTCCGAGCCCTCGGTGAGCAGCGCGGGATCCCGCGGCGGGCTGGAGAAGTCGAAGGCGGCCGTGAACGTCCTGGCGGCGGCGTCGCGGTCGGCCAGTGGCTCGAGGCCCCAGTTCTCCTCGATGAACCTGATCCCGGCGGTGTGGTCGAGCTGGGTGTGGTCGACGTGGCCACGACGGGCGTAGGGGCTGACCAGCAGCGCCGGGACGCGGAACCCATAGCCGGAGGCGTCCACCTTGGGCGGCGGCACGTGGTCGTACCACCCGCCCCAGTCGTCATAGGTGTAGAGGAAGGCCGAGTCCTTCCAGGCCGAGCTGGCCATCAGCCCGTTGACCAGGGAACGCACCAGCCGCTGGCCCAGGGCGAGGTCGCCGGGCGGGTGCTCGCTGGCCCCGTAGCTGACCATGAACGCCACCGCCGGCAGGGTTCCCTCCTGGAGGTCCTCGTAGTACTGGTCGAGATCCACGATGCGGGAGGCCAGGCGGCGGTCGTCGGCGAAGCGCGCCAGCCTGAGGATCGGCACGTCGTCCAGGACCCGGCCCCAGCGCGCGGTGCGCTTGCCGGGCGGCGTCCGGATGTTGAGGGCGGGGTCGTGGCCGGCGACGTAGAACTTCCAGGAGATGCCGCGCTGCTCGAGCCGGTCGAAGATCGTCGGGCCGTCGTCCAGCTTCGGCTGGCCGGAGACCCAGAACGCATGATTGACGGCCCCGCCCTGGAGGCTGGAGCTGAAGAACTTATCGAAGAGCACGTACTGGTCGGCGACGGCCCAATGGAACGGCAGGTCACGACGGTCGTAGTGGCCCATCGCCACCTTCCCGTCCTGGCGGCGGACCTGCAGGGCCCGCACGAAGCCGTCCATCTTGCCCCCGTTGAGCTGGCGCAACGCGGTCTTGTAGTCGTGGGACTGGTCCCGGAGCGGCCCCTCGGTCAGCCGGTACGGCTTCACGCATCCCCTCTCCGGCTCACCCGGCCGCACCGGCATGCAGATGCCGGCGGGAATGCCGTCCGCGTCGGGGTAGGTGCCGAAGTAGTTGTCGAATGAGTGGTTCTCCTGCATCAGCATGACCAGGTGCCTGATGGGCGTGCGCGGCGCCGGGTCGACCGCCGCGACGGCGTCCCTGGGCGCGCTCAGCGTGGCCACCAGCATGGCCGCCACGACCACCAGGAGCCCGCGGAATATCCGTACCTTCATGGCCGCACCTTGTAGATGACGATGACCGGCTGCACGGTGTCGAGCCCGCCGCGCCGCGCCTTCACCGTCTCGGTGTGCACCACCTGGCCGTGGTAGCGGTGCACGTAGCGCAGGAGCCGCTCGGTGAAGAACGGCGTCCGGGCCGCCGTGAACGAGTCCCAGACCAGGTACTGCACGTCGCCGCTCCGGATCAGCAGGTCCGGGTTGCGGACCGGCTCGTAGGCGGGATTGCGGTGCAGCGGGTTCGGGCTCACCGACAGCCCGAAGCCTTTACGGTGCCCGTAGAAGGCGAGGATGTTGCTCATCGAGGGCCCGATGGTGAGCAGCCTGCTGCCAGGCGGCGTGTTGGCCTCGAGCCAGCGCCCGGCTTCGCGTCCGCCAGGCACGCCGCCTGAACCGGCCAGGAAGCTCGTCGAGCCCGCCGCGGCGACCCGTCCCCAGCTTGCGATCCCGAGGCTGGCCAGCAGCACCACGATGGCCACCCCACGCACCAGGGCGCCGACCCTGAACTGCTGCTCGGACCACGCGCCGACCAGGAGCTTGGCGGCAAGGACAACGACCACGACCGCCAACGGCAGCAGGTACTGGAACCCCTTGACCGGCCAGACCTGGAAGAAGAGCAGCGGGACGGCGGCCCAGCAGGCCAGCAGGGTCTCACGCCACGACCACGTGCGAACGCTGGTCAGAATCGACAGGAGGGCGACCAGCACCAGAAGCAGTCCAAGGGCCCTGCTGACCTGGACAAGGTAGAAGTTCCAGTCATGGTTCGGCGCCCGGAACAACTGCCAGACGAGGAACCCTTGCGCGGTCCGGCTGCCGCCCCCCAGCAGCAGCGACAGCGGGAACGGGGCGATCACCAGGGCGGCGCAGACCGCGAAGCCGACGACGTCGCGGACCCGCACCCGCACGCTCGGGACCAGGGCAAGGAACGCATAGATGGCGAACCCGAACACCAGGCCGGTCTCCTTGGCCAGGAAGGTGAGCCCGAGACCGGCGCCCGCGGCCCACAGCCAGGGAGGGAAGCCGGTGGTCACGAACCTCGCCAGCAGATACAGGGTGAGGGTGGCGAAGAAGGTCAGCGCCCCGTCCAGGAGCGCCTGCCTGGTGACGACGACGTGGTAGGGGCAGATGGCCAGCAGGGCCGCCGCGAGCAGGCCGACGGCCTGGCCGTACAGCAGCGACCCCAGATGGTAGACGAGGAAGATGGCGCCCAGCCCGAAGGCCACCGCCAGCAACCGCGCGACCAGGTCGTGGCTCCCCCAGCGGTACAGCACCGCGAGCGCGAACTGGTAGAGCAGCGGGTGGGCGCGGAACACGGGGAAGATCCCCTTGAGCGCCGGATCCCCGGCGATGGCGGCGGCCTGGCCGGCATAGACCGCCTCGTCGCTGTTGAAGCCCAGCGCTCCCAGCTGCCACAGGCGCATGAACGCGCCCACGGCGGCGATCGCCACGCCCGAGGGGACGGTCACCCAGAGCGGGAGCCGCGTCGGCGCCGGGGCCCGGTCGGCTCCGCGGTCGGGAGCGGCGACCACCCGGGGGCGGGTGATCAGCTCGACCACCGGGGCGCAAGCCCCTCGCCGTCCCCCATCAGCCGCGCGATGGCGTCCGCCCAGGAGAAGTCGTCTCGTACCAGCCGACGCGCCCGTACCGTCCGCAGGAACCGGGCCAGCAGCTCCGCCTCGTGCTGGCGGAGCTGCCGGTAGTTCCGGCCGTCGACCTTGATCGCGGGGGCGAAGTAGCGGAACGGGGGAAAGCCGTAGGCGTCATCGGTGTTGCGCAGCATGGTCTGGACCGCGCGTTCGAGGTCGAGCTCTTCGAGCTCGGCCGGGCCGCGCTCGATGACGAACAGGTCGTGGACGGAGGTGGCACGGGCGAAGCGGCACGGCACCAGCCGGTTGATCATGTACTTGGGCGGCGGAACGATCGCCTGGGCCACGGAGTTCAGCGCCATGATGGGCACGTTCATCTCACCGAGCCGACTGCCGATGGCTCGGCCTTTCTTGGAGTGCACACGGCTCTGCAGCGACAGCTTGACCCGCTCGCCGGGTGACAGCGCGCCGAAGTTGACCGCGGCCAGCGTGTGGGAGCTGATCGTGAGCGGCTTCGGATAGCTGAGCGCCAGGCCGCCCGGCGCCACGATGGTCATGTCGTCGGAGAGGAAGGCACCCTCGTGGTCGCGGAGGAGTCGCAGGACCGTGCCGGTCTTGCCGGTGTCGGTCCGCGCGGTGAGCATGATCCCGCGGCGGTCGAGCTGGATCGTCGCGGAGTGGAGCAGGATGTGGTCGCGAGAGACGAGCACGAACCGCAGCAACGCCTCGACGACGTTGGTGTAGACGACATGTGGTGAGCGCGCCAGCAGCGGCCCGACGGTGACCTCGATCTGCTGGTTGAAGTCGAGCCGGAAGTTCGCCGCGGATCCCAGGTGCTCGTCGTAGGCGACGAACCTCGGCCCATGGGTCACGTGGGGGCGCCAGCGCAGGCCCCCGCCGACCGCCCCGACCCGGATCACGATGTCGGCCGGCTGCTCGAGCGCCGTCGTCTGGAACAGTCCGAGCTCAGGCAGGACCACCTCGGATTCAATGGCGACGACCCCAGCGACGTCGTAGCGGTGCACCAGGCCGTCCGACTCGGGATGCACGGGCTCGGAACCCACAAGCTCCCGGTCCGAGGTGGCCGCCCGCTCGACGGCCGGCGACGCTGCGGCGGCGGCGGTTGGCCGTGCCTTCCAGATGAACCGGTCACTCACCAGGAACCGGGAGGCGAACAGCACCACCAGCGTGATGAGGTTGGACACCAGGTAGTGCACGTGCAGCATCGACACCAGTGCCGCCAGCATCGGAACCCGCAGCAGCAGGGCCAGGTTGTTGACGCCGCTGAAGGTCAGGTAGCGCAGCGGTCCCGGCCGTAGCTTGCGCTCGGGGAAGACCCACCGATCGAGCAGCAGAAAGTTCCAGGTGGTGGAGCCCTGGGTCGCCGCGATGGCACCGACGACGTAGTTGATGCCCGCGAAGCTGACCGCCGACCAGAGCAGTAGCTGATTGACGACGAGCCCACTCAGGCCGACGAGGGCGAACCTGCTGAGGAGGAGGCCCCGCAGCGCCGCGGGTCTGGACCGGGGCCGCGGCCAGTCCCCAGCATGGACTCCGGTCAGCTCGCCAAGAAGCAGGCGTGCGGAAGGACGGTCATGGTCAGATGCAGCCAAGAGATGCTTCTCCTCATTCGGGACCGGCGAGAGTCTCCTGCTCATCTCGCTCCACGGGCGGTTCCCCTAGACCGTTCCGGATGAACCGGCCGTTACGGGAAGCTGAATCCTTCGTGGCAGCGTCACCCTCCTGCTCAGACCGCCATCTGCGGTCACCGCGTCACGTCAACGCTGACGGCTCGCGAGCACTTCGCCGGCGCGAGCGGCGGGGCACCGGCAGACACGGAGGGTGAAGCCGTCTGCTCTCCGGCTACCCAGCCGCGCCGGGCCGTTAACGTTCGCGTCATCCCCACGTCCCCGATCGGTCACCGGAATGACAGGGGCGCGAGTGAGCGCGGGCGAGCCCGACGAGCAGCGGCCTGAGGGGCAGGGCAGGACGAGCGACGCGGTCGCCGCTCCACCTCGGTGTGGGGCCACGACCCCGGGGACACCCTCTGCCCCCGGGGTCGCAGCCGCCGGAACCGGGCCGGGTGCGCTCCTCCAGCCTCGTCTCCGGATCGGGGGACGCTCCGATCACCGATCTTCCAACGAAACGCCGACGGTGCCGCCAGCGTTACGGGTCAGCCCTTTCGCGTGGTCCGCAGGGCGTCGAGGCGCCGCTCGGTGCCGGGACCGAGCCCTTCCTGGGGATCGCGTCGGTGAGGCGGATGCAGGGTCTACCAGGGCACGCTGGTCGCCTTGGTCGGCCGCTTCGGCTCGCTGCAACACTTCCATCACGACCAGGCGTTGGTGGAGATGACGAAGCGATCGATCCACGAGACCTCCAAGGTCGAGCGGCGGTCCCATGGATGCGTGGATTGCCGACGCCGCATGAACCCAAACTTGGCCATGGCCGGCCCCACCGGGCCTGCTGCGGGCAGCCGGTCGGGGCCTGGCAAGGCGCCTGGACGCCGGTTGGTGGCGGTTCAGCCGGCGGCGACGCCTTGGAAGTAGGTCTGGGCCTTGTTCCAGGTGTTGGTGCCCACGGCACGGCCAAGGTTGAGGCCGTGGGCGTCGGCGTCGCGGAAATGGATCCCGCCGTACTCGCGCGACAGCCCGGCCTCGCCCGCGGCCGCGGTGTAGGTCGACCAGCCGATCTGGACGGTGGTGGCGGGGACGGTGCCGGGTTCCACGAACGAGCTGCCAGCGGCGAAGTTGACGGTCAGACCCAGGGTGTCGCTGCCGGTGAAGGTCCGTAGGACCTGGGCGGCGGCGGCGCTGAAGGTGCTGTGCCCCGACACGTAATCGGGATGTGGCGGGGTGGGAATGTAGGAGCGGAACTGCTCGGCCGGGATGACCCTGGTTCCCTGCCCGGGCCCGGCCCAGGCCTTGATTGTCTTGCCGGCGTGGGTGGTGCGCACGGCCGTGACCGGGCGGATGAAGTCATATCGGCGTTTGGCGTGCCAGGAGCTGATGCCGGCATCCAGCAGGGCGTTGCTGACGGCGAAGTTGAGCCTGGCGTCCTGGTCGATGCTCTGGCCGCGTTTGCGCGAGACGGCCCCGGCGAGCAGGTGCCAGTGGCCGGGTGGCTGCTCGGAGCGGGGACCGTCGGCCCAGTACTCGGCCCGCGCCTTGGACCGGTCGTCGAGCTTGGCGCTCTGGTCGATGATCGCTTTGATCGCCTTGTTATAGGCCTCGTCGCTCTTCTTCAGTCCTGGGCCGGGGGGGAGGAACTGGCTGGCCGAGCTGAGCGCGAACGGGGTCACCTGCTGCCAGTGGGGGACGCTGAACGACTGGCCGGGCAGCGGCTGCCAGGACAGCGGCTGCGGTGGGCTGGTCGGGCTGTAGCCGGTGGTGTCGGCATAGCCGCCGGCCTGGTTGGAGCCGTCGTTGGCCCGGGCCGCGATCACCGCGTCGGCGGCCTGGATGCCGATGGTCGCGGGGTCATCCGGTTGCCCGGTGGGTGCCATGGTGTAGCCGAGGGCGGTCCGGAAGCCGGCGAAGGTGTCGGCCAGCGATGGGAACAGGTTGGCGAGGGCCCGCTCGGCGGCATAGCTGATGGCCATGCTCTTGTACTCGATGACGTGCTCGGCGGCTGGGCGCCGGGCCCAGCGCGCCCGCTGGGTGGGGACGGCGGTCGCATCATAGGCCGTCCAGGCGTTGTACATGCTGGTGTTCATGATCGCTAGGGCGCGGGCGCTGACCGGCGGCGGCGGGGAGACCTCGCGGATGGCGGCCAGCGCCTGGTCGTTCCACTTCAGCACCACGTTGTCGCTCGATGAGGAGTTGAAGCTCGTGAACGGGTGGAAGGGGCCCGGGCCCTTGGGCATCGCGGGCTTGGGCTTGGGCGGCTTCTCGACCGCACTCACCGAGGTCGAGGCGACCATGGCGACCACGGTCAGGACCAGGACCGAGACCACGACAAGCGCGGATCTGCGAAGCGGCACGATGACCCTCTCCTTCAGCCACTGATTGGCCTGCTGTCACCCCCCGCGGACCGGCGCGGACATGAACGGCGACCGGCCAGCGGCCGCCGGATTGCCTGGTCAGCCCATCCCAAGGGCCCGATTGAGCGCTCTGGCAATAGAGTCCTGGTCGAACGGGTCCTTCTCGGACGCCTTGACGACCCCGCACAGCTCCAGGCCGGTTCCACGCCCGCCGAGCTCGAAGGTCGGGTCAGTCAGCTCCACCATGGCGGACTCTCCCACCGGGATGGTGCTGACCATGCCGATCCTCACTGTGCAGTCGCCCGTTGTCGGGTCGGCCGAGGGCGACGCCACGGCCACGACCGTCACCTCCAACGGCCCGAACGGCTCGTCACTGGCAGTGCTGAGCTCGCCCTCCACCACCAGCTGGTTGTCGATCGCACCGAAGCGGTAGACGGTCAACTCGCCCAGGAAGGGGACCCGGACGCCCAGGGTGGTGAACGTTCCAGCTGCCGGAACGGTCAACGGGTCGCCGCCACGTGACTTGGCCGCCGCGGTCCCAACCGCCAGCACGGCAACCAGCACGACCGCAACAGCGATGACCACCCTGCGCATGTGCTCTCCTCCCGATGGCCAGCGCTCACGCCGTGGCGGCACCACGATCTGCCGCCAACCCGGGTCGAGGTCCGGGCGACGACGAGGCTGGTTGACTGCGGCGCCTCCGGTCGGGGGACGAAGCGAAGGCACCGACACAGCTAGGACCGAACAGAACCGGACAAGGTATATGCGCCGAACGGCAAACACGTCAAATCGAGTGGTACGCGCAGAGGGCGCAGGACTCTGTTCACCTCACCAACGCTGAAACCAGAACAAGCATGACAAAGGGACCTGTGCCGGACGCGAGTAACGCCAAGGTCGTCGGCCTCGTTCTTACACAGAGTCGCCATGGGCAGCGGGAAGGGAGGGGGGCATGAATCGACGACCGTGGCCCGTGGCCATCCTCTTCGCCATGGCGGTGGCTCTGGCTGGCTGCGCTACAGAACCACAACCAGGCGCCGACCAGCTCGCCGGCGAGCTGACGCAAGTCAAGGCGGACCGCGACCACCTGGCGGCGATGGTGAAGCAGCTGGCGGCTACCTCCGCGACACTGGAGAACTACACCATCAACGACCGCCAGGGCTGCCTGGACACCCTACGGGCGGTAGTCGAGCAGGTGGACAAGACCCGCGCAGCCCTGAAGACCGGCAAGGCCGACGCCAAGAACGCCGCATCACAACTCAGCGCGGCCAGCAGAGCCCTGAACAACGCCCTGGACCAGGACTGCGCACCAGCCAACTCCTAACCGTCAGATCGTCCCAGAGTTGGTTGCTCCGCCTGAAGGCCACGGATCGCCACGCCGCTCGGCTCGGCGCGTCCGGAGGAGCGACGACGAATCAGGACCGTGGTGATGGCGACCGGCGGCGATTGCGCCGGGCCCGCAGAGTGAGCCCAACGGCGATTACTGCCTTCCGCCTGACGTGCTCCCAGGGACCCGCCGGTTCATCTCGGTGCAGACCTGTTGAAGCCGGTGATGAGCGCGCGAGCAGCTCCGCGTCGCCCGCAAGTACACGACGATGGGAACAGAGGCGTTCGCCGAGCGTGCCGGCCGGGAGCTGCTGGCCACCGGCGAGAAGGTGCGCAAGCGCAGCCCCGAGACACGCGAGGAGCTCACGGCGTAGGAGGAGCAGATCGCCCGGCTGGCGTGTGACGGCCTGTCGAACCCGGAGATCGGCGCCCGGCTCTTCCTCAGCGCCCGCACGGTCGAGTGGCACCTGCGCAAGGTGTTCACCAAGCTGCACATCAGCTCTCGCCGGGTGTTCCTCGGCAACCGGCACCAACCGCCGGCTGGC
>Ga0081538_10002730_pt1 | contig 16956 bp, 16 predicted proteins | sample TabmetS5T2R1_FD_71022 | JGI IMG/M metagenome (GOLD analysis project Ga0081538, IMG submission 71022) | Tabebuia heterophylla rhizosphere microbial communities from the University of Puerto Rico - S5T2R1 | ecosystem: Host-associated > Plants > Roots > Rhizosphere ... | reverse complement strand
GAAAACACGTCGTTTCCCTGTGGACATCCTTCTCCCCCTACGAGAAGTGTCCCTTATTTCCGTGTCTCATTTTAGGGGTGCACTCCATCCTCGCTATTCGCTGTTTGCCTTATTGGATTTCGGAAATATGAACCGAACTGATCTTAGAGTTTCTGGATGCCCGCCTGGGCGATGAAGTCGCGGAACAGCGGGACCTCCTTGGCGATGCGCGCCATGTGGTCCTTGCCTGGCTTGGCCGTCACGTCGAAGCCCGACTGCGTAAGCTTCTGCTTGATCTCGGGCTTGGCCAGGATGTCGAGCGCGACCTTCTCCAGCCGGCTGACGATATCGGGCGGCACCTTGTCGGGAGCCATCAGCGCCGTGTAGGTCTCGAACACGAAGTCCTTGTAGCCCGCCTCCTCCATGGTCGGGATGTCAGGCAGGTCGTGCCAGCGTTTCGTGCCGGTGAGCGCCAGACCCCTGATCGTGCCGGCCTTGATGTGCGGATGCGCCGGCGCCAGCACGCCGGAGGAGAGCTGTACGGTGCCGCTAATGACGGCCTTCAGGGCGTCACCGCCGCCCGGGAAAACGACCGTCGCCATCTTCTGCAACCCTTCGCGCAGCTTCAGCACCTCGGCCTGCAGATGCGGAGACGTGCCGATCGGCGGGGTGGAGACATTGAACTTGTCGGGATCCTTCTTGGCCAGCGCGACGAACTCCTTCATCGTGCTCACGCCAAGCTCCGGCTTCACGGCGAATACGTGGGGCGAGACGGCCAGCTCGCACACGGCCACGAAGTCCTTGAGCGGATCGTATGGCAGCTTCTCATAGAGGCCCGGATTGATCGCATAAGCGCTGGTCGACAGCAGGATCGTATAGCCGTCGGGCTCCGCGCGCGCGACCATTCCCATGCCGATATTGCCGCCGCCGCCGCCGCGGTTCTCGACGAACACCGAGCCGCCCATCGCCTCCTGCATCGCCGCCGCCATGATGCGAGCGATGATGTCGGACGGCCCGCCCGGTGTGTTCGCCACTAGAATCTTGATCGGCCGCTCCGGGTAGGCGGCGAACGCCGATCCGATGCCCAGCACGGCCGGCGCCGCGACGCCGGCCGCGACCGCGCCGGCGGCATGCAGGATGCGGCGACGCGACGGCTTGGCCATCAATGGTGTGGTCATCGAACCCTCCCCGAAAGGTATTTATTGCGTTACTGCGCGCTCGACGGCGCTTCGCGTTCCGGTCTGCCCAACCGCGGGTCGCTCGTCAATGCTTGTGGGCTACCTTGTCAATGCTTGTGGGCTACCTTGGCGAACGCGGCCTGCTGCTCTTTCGAGGCTTCCTTCTGGTATTTCGCCCGCCACTCGTCATAGGGCATGCCGTAGACCGCCTCGCGGCTGTCGTCTTTGCTCATCGTCAAGCCCTTGGCGTCGGCCGCCTCCTTCATCCAGTTGGAGAGGCAGTTGCGGCAGAATCCAGCGAGATTCATCAGGTCGATGTTCTGCACGTCGGTGCGCGCGCGGAGGTGCTCGACCAGGCGCCGGAACACGGCGGCTTCGAGCTCGGTGCGGGTCTTGTCGTCGAGGGCCATGGGGGACATCCTCCGGGAAGCGACGTCCGGAAGATAGGAGCCGCCGGCCGGTACCGCCATAGGGCAAAAAAGACCCGCCGCCGTTCACCCGGGAACATGCGGCGGGTTAGGAATGCTTCAGCGCCTCAGGCCAGCGCCTTCTTCACCCGCTCGGGCGACATCGGCAGGTGGCGCAGCCGCTTGCCAGTGAGGCCGAACAACGCATTGGCGATCGCCGGAGCCACCGCCACGACGCCGATCTCGCCCATGCCGGTGGGAGGACCATCGCTCGTGACGATCCGGGTATGGATCTCCGGGATATCGCTCATCCGCAGCACCGGATAATCATCGAAGTTCGACTGCTGGATGGCGCCGTCCTTTATGGTCAGCTCTTCGAGCAGCGCGGCGCTGAGACCGTAGACCACGGCGCTCTCGAGCTGGGCATGGACGTTGTCCGGCTGGATGACGAGACCCGGATCGACCGCGACCCAGTAATTGTGCACCTTGATCTTCCCGGTGTTGCGGTCCACCGACACCTCGGCCACGCCGGCCGACAGCGTGTCGTGGTAATCGGAAAAGGCGATGCCCATCCCGCGGCCCGGCCGCTTGCGCGCGAAGTCGGACATCTCGGCGACCGCCTTGATGACCGCATTGGCGCGCGGCTTGTCCTTGGTGAGCGCGAGCCGGATCGCGAGCGGATCGAGCCTCTTCGCATGCGCGACCTCGTCGAGGAAGGATTCGGCCGCGAACTTGTTGTAGCCCGAGCCGATGCCGCGCCAGGCGTGAACCCGCATGCCGCGGATCTCGCGCACTCCTTCGGCCAGTACGTTGGGTATGCCGTAGAACGCCTGATCGAGGCCGCGCCAGCCGATATAATCCTTGCCGCCGGTCGCCTGGAAGCGCGGCGGAGAAGCGACCGCATCGACGTTCTCCGACACCAGGCGGTGATACCAGGCGACGAGGTCGCCCTTGGCGTCGAGACCGGCCTTGAGCACGTGATGGGTCATCGGCCGCGGCCGGGCGGCAGCGAGGTCATCCTCGCGCGTCAGGATTAGCTTCACTGGCTTCTTGACGATGTTGGAGAGAATGGTCGCCTGGACCGCTGCGTCCGGCCAGATGCGCCGGCCGTAGCCGCCGCCCAGGAGCTGCTGGTTGACCTTGATCTTGTCCGGCGTGGTCTTGAGTACGCCGGCGATGACAACGGCGGCCAGCGCGTTGAACTGGGTGCCGGTCCAGATTTCCGCCGACTGGCCGTCTTCCGCGACTTTGGCGACGCAGTTCATCGGCTCCATCTGCGCGTGGTAGCAGTACTCCGACCAATAGGTCGCTTCCACCACCTTGGCGGCGCTGCCGAGCGCCGCGGCGGCGGCGCCGACCTTGTAGGCCTCCATCGCCTTGGCGTTCGCGTCCCCGCCCTGGCGCGCGTACTCGTCCTTGGCCTTTTCGGAATCGAACGCCTTGGCGGTCGCGCCGGAAGTATCCCACTTGACCTTGAGGGCATTGCGCCCGGCGCGCGTGGCCTCCACCGTGTCGCCGAGCACGGCCACGCCGAAGGGCAACGGAAGGACCTTGGTCACGCCCTTGATCTTGGCAGCCTCATCCATGTTGAGGACTTCCACCTTGGCGCCGTCCATTGGGGCTTCCAGCACGGAGGCATAGATCATGTCCGGCACCTGGACATCGATCCCATAGCGGGCGGTGCCGTTGACCTTGGACGGGACATCGACGCGGCCGACGTCCTTGCGGCCGATGAGCCGGAATCGCGACGGCTTCTTCAGATCGGTCTCGGCCACCTTTGGCGGCTCGTTCGGAACCGTCGCGAACTTGGCGATATCGCCGTAGGAGATGCGCCGGCCGGACTTGGCATGAACGACGACGCTCGGCTGAGTGGTGAGCTCCGCCACCGGCACGTTCCATTGCCTGGCCACGTTATCGAGCAGTACCCTGCGGGCCTGCGCGCCGGCCATCCGCAGCGGCATGTAATAGCCGGGCACGGAGACGCTCGCTGCCGTGATCTGCGCGCCTTTGAATAGCTCGTGTGGGTTGCCGTAAACCTTCGGATTTGCCGGCGCGAAATCGGTCTTCACCTTCGACCAGTCGGCATCCAGCTCCTCGGCCAGGATGAGCGGCAAGGACGTGAGCACGCCCTGCCCCATCTCGGCCATCGGGCACAGGATGGTGATGGTGTTGTCGGTGCCGATCGTCACCCAGGCGTTGAGCTTGGCGCCATCGGCCGCCAGGGCTTCGGTGAGACGGCCGGCAAGGCTGCCGCTCAACGTAAAGGCGAAGGTCAGCCCCGCCGCGCCCGTTACGAAGGCACGGCGGCTGACGGTGGTATCAAGCGCGCCTTGTTGCGTGTGTGTGGTCATGGCTCAGGCCTCCCGGGCGGCGCGCTGAATGGCGCGAACGATGCGGGGATAGGTGCCGCAACGGCAGATGTTGCCGTCCATGTGGGTGATGATCTGCGCCCGCGTCGGATTCTTGATGGTCGCGAGCAGTTCGGCCGCCTGCATGATCTGTCCGGACTGGCAGTAGCCGCATTGCGGAACCTGCTCCGCAATCCATGCCTTCTGCAGCGGATGCCTCGAATTCGGCGACAGGCCTTCGATCGTCACGACCTTCTTGCCCTGCACCTGCGAAAGCGCCGTCTGGCAGGAGCGGGTCGCCTTGCCGTCGACATGAACGGTGCAGGATCCGCACAGGCCCGAGCCGCAGCCGAACTTCGTTCCGGTGAGCTTCAGGTGCTCGCGCAGCACCCACAGCAGCGGCGTATCCGGCTCCGCCGCCACGCTCACCGCCTTTTCATTGACCGTCAACGCGATTGGCATGCGTTCCTCCCTGGCGGACAGCGATCGCCCGCTGTTGTGTCGTGCCGGCGGCTCGCCGGCCGCGGCCATGCGTTTTGGATTTCAGTATGCCGAGATGCTTGCCGACCCCGCTCCTCCCCGGCTTTGCTATGTTTGCAAGCATTATAGACACGATCAATCGGCCTTGGCATTACCCGTTTGCGGGAAGAGCATGCCCGGTTCAGGCTTCCGCCGGGACATGCGCCACAGTGGGACCGATACCACGCGACACTTGGGCGAGACGTCTTGCATCGTTGCCGCCATCCCGGTGGCGCGGCCGCGATCCGGCGCATCCGCGATCCGGCAGGCGGGACCGTGAATTCGCCGCGCCAATTCCTCGAAGGCCTATTCCGCACGGCCGTCGCCGCCGCGCACCCGGAGACGTGTCTGCCAGGATACCTCCCGGCGGCGCCGGTCGCTGGCCGGCTGATCATTCTGGCGGCCGGCAAGGCCGCCGGCGCGATGACGGAAGTCGCCGAACGGCATTTTGTCGCGCACGAACGGGTCGCCGCGGACCGGCTCACCGGCCTTGCCGTGACCCGCCACGGCTACGGCCAGCCGACGCGAGCGATTCCCGTGATCGAGGCCGGGCACCCGATGCCCGATGCAGCCGGCCTCGCGGCCACGGACCGCGTCCTCGCGCTCGCCGATTCGGCGCAAGCCGGCGACCTCATGATCGTGCTCATGTCGGGCGGCGCATCGGCCAATTGGATCGCGCCGGCGCCAGGGCTCGACCTCGCGCAAAAACAGGAGGTGACGTCGGCCCTGCTCCGTTCGGGGGCCTCGATCGGCGAGATCAACACGGTGCGCAAGCACCTCTCGCGCATCAAGGGCGGACGCCTGGCGGCCCGCGCGCGTCCGGCGCGCATCGTCACGCTGGCCATTTCCGATGTTCCGGGCGACGACCCCGCCGTGATCGGCTCCGGCCCGACCGTGCCTGATCCGACGACGCTCGCCGACGCCCGCGTGATCATCGCGCGGCATCGCCTCACGGTGCCCAAGCAGGTTGCGCGCGCGCTCGAAGATGCGGCCAACGAAACCCCGAAGCCCGGCGCTGAATGCTTCGCCCGGGCCGAGTTCCGGCTGGTTGCGCGTCCTGCGGATGGCTTGGCGGCGGCCGAACAGGCGGTCAGGGCGGCCGGTTATGATTGCGTCCTGCTCGGCGACCGGGTGGAGGGCGAAGCGCGCGAGGTTGCAGCGGCCCACGCCCGCGTGGCGCTCGACCTGCTGGCGCATGGCCGCCGTGCCGTTATCCTGTCGGGCGGCGAGCTGACCGTGACGATGCGGGGGAACGGGCGCGGCGGCCCCAATCAGGAATATGCGCTGGCGCTCGCCCTGGCGCTCGACGGCAGGACCGGAACAGCCGGGCTGGCTGGCGATACCGACGGCACCGATGGCGGCAGTGGCCGGCCGGACGACCCGGCCGGAGCGTTTGTCGATTTTGCCACGGTTCGGCGCGCCCATGCGCTCGGCCTCGATCCTGCCGCCTTTCTCGCCAACAACGATTCCGCCGGCTTTTTTGGCCGCCTGGGTGACCTTCTGGTGGTGGGCCCAACCTTCACGAACATCAATGATTTTCGTGCCATCCTCGTTGACACCGCATGATGGGTTGAGCGAAATCGGACCGCCTTGGCAATGACATCGCACAATTTTGGACGTCGCGGCTCACGATGATGGCTCGGTGCGCGCTCCTCGCCGGCATTCTGCTCGCCGCGGTTGCTCACCCGGTGGCGGCCGATTTCCGGCTGTGCAACAACACCGGCAGCCGGGTGGGCGTGGCGGTGGGCTATAAGGACGCCGACGGCTGGACCACCGAAGGCTGGTGGAACCTGGCGGCGCGCACCTGCGAGACCCTGCTGCGCGGGGGTCTGGTGGCGCGTTTCTATTACATCTACGCCGTCGACTACGACCGCGGCGGCGAATGGTCGGGCCGCGCCTACATGTGCACGCGCGACAAGGAGTTCACCATCCGCGGCATCGAGGATTGTCTCGCCCGCGGATATGAACGGGCCGGCTTCTTCGAGGTTGATACAGGAGAGCAACGGTCTTGGACCGTGCAGCTGACCGAGACCGGCGACCAAGTACCGACGCGCCCCCTCCAGCAATACACGCCATTGATTCCGGGCCCGACCGGAACCCGGCAGGCGCCCCCGGCCCCCATTCAACCGGGCGGTCAGACCCGATGAGACGCCTGCGCCGGACCAAGATCGTGGCGACCCTGGGTCCGGCTTCCTCGGAGCGGTCGGCGATCGATCGGCTGTTCCGCGCCGGCGCCGACATGTTCCGCATCAACATGAGCCATACGTCGCATGACCGCATGCGCGAGGTCATTGCGGCAATCCGCTCAGTCGAGACCGAACACAGCCGGCCGATCGGCATCCTGGTGGACCTGCAGGGACCGAAGCTGCGCATCGGCAGCTTCAGGGACGACGCGGTGACGCTCGTTCCCGGCGCGGATTTCGTGCTCGATTCCGATCCATCGCCGGGCGACACGCACCGCGTCCAGCTTCCGCACCCGGAAATCCTCGCCGCGCTCGCGCCCGGCCACACGCTGTTGCTCGACGACGGCAAGATTCGGCTGCAAGCGCGCGAGACCGCCGGCGACCACGCCACGACCCAGGTCAAGGTCGGCGGCCGGCTCGGTGCCCGCAAGGGTGTCAGCCTGCCCGATACCACGGTTCCGTTCTCGGCCATGACGGCCAAGGACCGCTCCGACCTCGATGCGGCGCTGGCCACCGGCGCCGACTGGGTGGGCCTGTCGTTCATCCAGCGGCCCGAGGACATCGCCGAGGCCAAGAAGATAGCGCGCGGCCGCGCCGGCGTCATGTCCAAGATCGAGAAGCCGCAGGCGGTGCAGCGGCTCAGCGAGATCATGGATTTCACCGATTCGCTGATGGTCGCGCGCGGCGATCTCGGCGTCGAGATGCCGCTGGAAAAGGTTCCGGGCATCCAGAAGCAGCTCACGCGCGCGGCGCGCCGCGCCGGCAAGCCGGTGGTGGTCGCGACCCAGATGCTGGAGTCGATGATCAACAACCCGGTTCCGACCCGCGCCGAGGTCTCCGACGTTGCAACCGCTGTGTTTGAAGGGGCCGATGCGGTCATGCTCTCCGCCGAATCGGCCGCCGGGCAATATCCGGTCGAGGCGGTCGGGACCATGAATCGCATCATCGAGGAGGTGGAAAGCGATCCGACCTACCGCACCATCATTCAGGCGCAGCGCGCCGAGCCCGAGGCCACCGGTGCCGACGCGATTGCGGTCGCGGCGCGCGAGATCGCCGAGACCCTCGACCTCTCCGCCATCGTGTGCTGGACCAGCTCGGGCGCGACCGCCCTGAGGGTCGCCCGCGAGCGGCCGAAGCCGCCGATCGTGGCGATCTCGCCGAACATGTCGACCGGACGCAAGCTGTCGGTGGTGTGGGGCATCCACTGCGTCGTCGCGCAGGATGCGCGCGATCAGGACGACATGGTCGATCGGGCGAGCCGCATCACGTTCCGGGAAGGCTTCGCCAATGCCGGTCAACGCATCATCATCGCCGCCGGCATCCCGCTCGGCACACCGGGCGCAACCAACATGGTGCGGATAGCCTTCGTGGGCGACGAAGCCACCGGCGACGTCTGATACCAAGGGCATTCATCAATGACCTGTCGCCCTCGTCATGGCCGGGCCAGCGGCCGCGCATGACGAGTCGAAGACCGATGCGTCGCGGTTAGATATCGCGGCCTTCGACCTTGTCGGTCAGGGCCTTGACGATGTCGGGAATGCGCTCGAGGTGGGGATGAATCGCGAGCGCGCGGCGGAACACCTCGAGCGCACGCCTCTCCTCGCCGAATTCCTGCATGATCAATCCGAGGCCGGACAGTGCTCCGAAGTGACGCGGCTCGCGCCCGAGCACCTGGCGGATATCGGCGAGCGCGCGGCCGTAGTCCTTTTTCATGAAGTAGATGGTGGCGCGCCGATTCCAGGCCTCGACATAGTCGGGCTTGATCTCGACGATAGAGTCGAGCAGCTGGACCGCAAGGTCGAGCTCCTTGGCCTCGAATGCGGTCTTGACGCGGGTCATCAGCAGGTCGGCGGTGTCGCTGCCGGAGACGAACCACAGCGCCCAAATGCGCTCCTCGATCGCCTTGGCGGTTTCGGCATCGGGCGCCGCCTTGAGCGCGCCGAACAGGAAGTCGAGATTTTGCGTGCGGTCTCCCCGCTGCGGGCGCGGCAGCTTGGCCGGCGGCACCACCGGCTGCGCTGGCTCGGCCTGCGGGGGCCGCGCGTCCTGGCCCCAAGCGGATTCCGGCGCGCCGCACATGAGCGCCAGCGCGGCGATGCCGGCGCCTACACGAAGCAACGGGAGAGTCGCACCCATGCGCTCTAGCCTACAGCCTATCCGGGCGCCCAAGAAGCCGACGGACCGTCACAGCCGCGTGAGCCGGGCTCCGGTCAGCCCTGGCGCGCCTTGAACCGGCGCTGGGTCTTGTTGATCACATAGACCCGGCCCTTGCGCCGCACCAGCCGGTTGTTGCGGTGGCGGCCACGCAGGGATTTCAACGAATTGCGGACCTTCATGGTTCCAATCCAACGGCGCACGCAGCGCGTTCAGCGGGTTGTTCGATCGCGCGGTGTTTACTGAACCGCGGGCGCAACTGTCAACGTAGTGTCAATGCCGGCGCAACTCTTGTGGTTGTTCAATAGGCAGAACGAAGAGACACCCGTCTTGATGCCCACGAGGGGCGCCCCTACGGCAGCGCAGCGAGCTTGAACTTTGCCCGGGCGGTGTCAAAGCACCGAGCGACGGCGGATCGCTGCCGCCTCTCCTATTCCTGTCGATCGCAGCGAGAGGGAGGACTGCCTATGTCACGGCGCCTTCTGTTCGCGTTGGCTGCACTGCTCGCTCTTGTTCCGGCAACCGCATGGGCGCAAGTGTGGCCGACCAGGCAGCCGATCCGAGTGATCGTGCCGTTCACCGCCGGCAGCGCCACCGATATCATCGCCCGCACCGCGATGGAGCAGCTCTCGACCCAGCTCGGCCAGGTGATCGTGGTGGAGAACCGGGTGGGCGCCGGCGGCACGCTCGGGATCGGCGCCGTCGCCCAGGCCGAGCCGGACGGCGACACGCTCCTCGTTCACTCCACGTCGTTTGCCGTCACGGCGACGAGCTATTCCAATCCCGGCTATGACGCCCAGCGCGACTTTGCGGCCGTCACGGCGCTGGCGAGCCTGCCCAACGTGCTGGTGGTGACGCCCAACGAATACGCCACGCTCAAGGATCTGGTGGCGGCCGCGAAGGCCAATCCGGACAAGCTGAACTACGCCTCGGCGGGCGCCGGCAGCGCCGCGCATCTCAACGCCGAGCGCCTGCTCATGGCGGCCGGCATCAAGGTGCAGCACATACCTTTCAAGGGCGGTCCGGAAGCGCTCACGGAAATCATGGCGGGCCGGGTCGACTTCCATTTCATCCCGCTGCCGCCGGCGCGCGGCCTGATTCAGGGCGGCCGGCTCGGCGTGCTCGCCGCCAGCGGCTCTAGGCGCACCTCCGCGTTGCCCGACGTGCCGACCACGATCGAGGCCGGGTTTCCGGATTCCGATTACAATTTCTAGGTCGGCCTATGGCGGCGACCCCGAAGGACATCGTCGAGAAGCTCAACGCCGAGACCGTCAAGGCGCTGCAACATCCCGCCGTTAAGGAGAAGATCGCCAACGTGGGCGGCGACCCAATGGCGATGAAACCCGCGGAGTTCGATGCCTTCGTGAGACAAGACATCAACGCGGCGCTGGTCAAGGCGGCCGGCGTGCAGGTGAATTAGCGTACTGAACCCGTCCGTCCGATCCGCGAAGGGTGCGGCGACGCCGCGACCGCGACGCGCGTTGCGTCGGCTTGCCGGCTGCGAGGCCGACCTGTCCATGCTAGGCTTTCCGGCGGCGGCGGGCGCCCATGCGGACGCCCAATCACGCCGACAGGGAGAACCCCATGAGCACGCAGCTGTCCGAGGAGGAGCTTGCCTCGTTGATGCCATCGGAATTGGTGCAGAACCACACGCCGATCCCGACCCAGATCGTTTCCAGCGACGAATTCTATCCCGATCCGCAGAACGAGCGGCAAAAGGAGGTGGAAGCCCGCCTGCTTGCCATGGCCGACGAGCTCGGCGGCAAGCAGGGCCTGGATCGCCGCCGCTTCTTCCAGAGCGCCGCCGGCATGGCCGCCTCGTTCGTGGCGATGAACGAGGTCTACGGCCCGCTGTTCGCGGTGAGCAAGGCGGAAGCCGCCACCCCCGCCATGGCCCAGGAGCGCGCGAGCGCGCTCAAGGATCAGTTCATCATGGACATGCACACGCATTTCCTGCGCGACGACACTCGCATCATGACCTTCGTCAACATGCGCAACGCGGTCGGCAAGGCGGGCTGGAACAAGACGCTGGCGGAGCGCGAGCAGACCATCGAGGATCTCAAGTTCAACAACTACAAGAAGGAGATATTCCTCGACAGCGACACCAAGATCTCGCTGATCTCGTCGGCGCCCTCCGACATCGAGCAGGACTGGTTCCTCACCAACGAGCAGGTGGCGGAAGCACGCAGGAAGATCAACGACGAAGCCGGCTCACGGCGCGTGTTCGCGCACTGCATCTTCACGCCCGGCCAGCCCGGCTGGCTCGACAAGCTGCAGGCCGCGCTCGAACTCAAGCCGGAATCCTGCAAGGGTTACACGATCGGCGACAACACGCACAAGAACCTGAGCAAGTATCCCTGGCGCATGGACGACGAGAAGGTCGCCTACAAGGGCTACGAGCTGATGAAGAAGGCCGGCATCAAGAACATCTGCGTCCACAAGGGCCTCTTCGCGCCGTCGGTCGAGAAGCAGTTCCCGCATCTGCGCGGCTACTCCGACGTGGCCGACGTCGGCCAGGCGGCCAAGGACTGGCCGGACATGAACTTTGTCATCTACCACTCGGCCTACCGCTACGTCGGCGGTAATCCCAAGGACGCCTTGGCCGAGTTCGAGCGCACCGGCCGCATCGCCTGGACCACCGATCTCGCCGACATCCCGGCGCAATACGGCGTCACCAACGTCTATGGCGACGTCGGGCAATTGTTCGCGACCACGCTGGTCGCCGAGCCCAACGTATGCGCGGCGCTCATGGGCACGCTGATCAAGGGGCTCGGGGCCGACCACGTGTGCTGGGGCACCGACGCGCTGTGGACCGGCTCGCCGCAATGGCAGATCGAGGGACTGCGCCGCCTGGAAATCCCCGAGGCAATGCAGAAGAAGCACGGCTTCGCCCCGCTCGGTGCGGCCGACGGCCCGGTCAAGAGCGCTATCTTCGGCGGCAACAACGCCAAGCTCTACAATATCAACCCGCGGCGGGCGATGCTCGACGTCAAGACCGACCGCCTCGCCGCATTGAAGGCCGAGTATGAGAAGGAAGGGGCCGCGCCGAGCAACATGCGCTACGGCTACGTGGTGCCGAACGGGCCGGTCGATTATTCCGTGTTCGCGTAAAAGGCACGGCGATCGAGCGCGCGGCGATCCGGATCGATTGTGGAACTGGTAGCCAAAAGCCGCGAGCGCCCGGCCAGAACGCCGGGCGCTTTACTTCAGCAGCGAAGCTTGGTCTCGTGGCTCCGCCCCGCCTTCGCGCTGCGCGCTCCGACGGGCAGCCTTCGCAGATTCGCTGGAAAGATTGGGTGGGCTGGCTTGCCAGCCGGAGCTGCGAAGCAGCGAGCTGCGGATCAAGCACGGCCTTCGGATTTCGTCGAAGAGTCGTTGACCGGGTGGTCTCGCGTTGTACCCAGACGAGGATGCGCAACCAACCGGATTTCTGATCAGTGCCTTCAGCGCCTCGCAGACGTGCCCTCTCCTCCGTCAATCTGTTGGCCAATAAGCGCGATGGCCCGCTGATAGACTGGAGCAGCATTCCATGCCTGGATAGCTCCGAAATTGGCTTCGCCGGGTTGGTATCCCGCGCCCGCGCGCCAGCCGTGGGCCTTGAGGAAATTTGCCGTCGAGGCCAGCGCGTTGGCCGCATTGTCGAGATTTCCGCCTGTGCCGTAGTTCAGGATGCTCTTGGGCAAGAATTGTGTGTGGCCGACCTCACCGTGCATCGCACCGCGCGTGCTGGCGGAGAGGGTCCCGCGGTCGATCAGTGTCAGAGCTGCGTAGAGCTGCTCGGTGAAATAGGCCGTCCGACGGCAGTCATAGGCGAGCGTAGCCACAGCCGATAGAACGTTATGATTCCCGCGGTTGGCCCCGAAGCCCGTCTCCATCCCCCAAATGGCCAGGAGCGGCCCCGGCGGGACGCCATAGCGTTGCTGGATCGACGCGAAGAGTGCCGCGTGGGATTGCTTGAGCGCGCGCCCGCGTGCGGCGATGGCCGAGCCGCCCCGCTTGGCGAGAAACTGATCGAGCGACAAACCGAAGCTCCTCTGGCTCCGGTCCGCCGCGATGGTTGCCGCCGAATAGGTCGTCGCCATGAGCGCCGTGATGGTGGAGGCGCTTACGCCCCTTCCCCTCGCTTCATTTACGAACTGCTGCTTCCACGCCTCGAAGCCAGCCGCCGTGCTGCCGCACTGCGCGGCGACCGCTTTGCTGGCCATCCACACGAGCGCCACCAAGGCTGCGCCGGCGACCGTCTTGAACTGCCCGCCCTTTGTCATTCACAACTCCTCTCACACTTTTGCATCAGACGAAACGCTGGCTCGCGATCCCTGCATGACGCGCAGCCGGACGATGGGCGCGCAAAGATGCGAGCCGCCTTTCGCCTTGCGCGGAATCTTGGCTCGCGGCTGACTCGGGTCATAGCTGCCGACCTCCCGCGCACCCGCGCGGACTCTCCGGATGCAGCACGCCTTCCGCGCATCGGCGGGATGCTCCGGGCGTTCAGCATGCTTGGCCGCTGTCTTCATCGGATCGCGAGATCATCCTTGTCCCGCATTGCTTCTTGCACCATCAGGATATTCCCGAAATTGAGCGAGGATAAACCCTGAAGTAGCCGCACTCGTGTGAAGGTTTCCGATGCCGGCCGTGTGCGAGCTTCGGCGAGCTTCCGTTCAGGTTCAATGAACCAAACCATTCTCCGCAAGCCGCAGCTAAGTGCTTGATTTTGTGGTGGGCGCGGCTGGGATCGAACCAGCGACCCCTACGATGTCAACGTAGTGCTCTCCCGCTGAGCTACGCGCCCGAAACTGTGCGTGGGGTGCCATCGTCATATCTGCTCCCGCCGGCCGAGGCAAGCAACGGCGAAAGCGCGATATTGCCGACCGCCGGACCGGCCCGTCCGCGCAGCCATTACGAGACCTCGGTCCTTGTTCGGTGGATCGCGTCGAGGCAACGATCCACCGACTCCTCCCAGGACGGCAACCTGATGCCGAAAACACACTCGACCTTGCGGCAGTCGAGCGCCGAGTAAGGCGGACGTTGCGCCGGGCTTGGCCACTCGGCCATCGAAATCGGCTCGACGTGCGGCACGCGATGCCCGCGCCGCGCCCAGCCGGCAAAGATGGCTTCGGCCAGACCGTGCCACGACGTCTCGCCGGTACCGGCGAGGTGATAGATGCCGCTCGCCTCGCTCGGCGCCGTCGCGCGCCGCGCCGCGATGTCGAGGAGCGCCCGCGCCAGATCGGCGCCGGCGGTCGGGCTGCCGTATTGATCCGCCACCACGCGCACGACGTCCTGCGTCTCGGCCAGGCGCAGCATGGTGGTGAGGAAGTTCGTGCCGTGCCGGCCATAGACCCACGCCGTGCGCAGAACCAGCGCCGACGGATGGGCCGCCAGCACCGCCTGCTCGCCCGCGAGCTTCGAGCGGCCATAGATGTTGGCCGGCGCGGCAGGATCCTCTTCCACGTAGGGCGTGCGCTTGCTGCCGTCGAACACGAAGTCGGTGGAAATATGCAGGAACGGAATGCCGGCATGGGCCGCCGCCGCGGCCAGCCGTGCGGCGCCATCGCGGTTGAGCGCTAACGCCCGCTCGGGATTGCGCTCGGCCTCGTCGACCAAGCCAACGGCTGCTGCGTTCACGATCGCGCACGGCCGTTCCGCCGCCATGACGCGCGCGATCGCATCGACATTTTCGATGTCGAGCTCGGGACGTCCGACCGCCCGCGCGGTGAACCCAAGGCGCGCGGCTTGTTCGGCGAGGTCGCGCGCCACGCGGCCGTTCCGGCCGGCAATGAGGATTGGGCTTGAATTGACCATTACTCAGAGTTCACAGCGCAAGCGAATAGCGAATAGAGAATAGAGAATAGAGAATGGCGAATAGCGAATACTGCTGCTCACTGTTCGCCGCTCGCTAGTCGCTTCTCGCTGCTCGCTATTCGCTCCGCTTCAGGCGGCAGGTGGAAGCCGTGCGCATGTTCGTAGCGCTTGGCGTAGCGATAGAACGTGCCCTCGAAATTCGACAGCGCAATGATGAAGCCGGCCCATCCGTCCACGAAGCCGCCTTTGAGCACATAAAGCCTGGCAAAGGCCCACAGGCCATGCCCCAGTGCGCTCCACATCGAGGGAGGCTTGTTCGACGGCGTGCGCGCGCCGAGCGAGGAAATGACGTTGGTCTTGTGCAGCACCTCTTCCAGATCGTGGAACGGGCAGTGCAGGAACACGTTCTCGAGCCGGCCGACCGGTCGGTCGCTCAGCAGCTCATAGCTTTCATGCGTCAGGGACGGCACATAGCGCATGCGGTCCTTGCGAAAGAGCTGCGGGGTCCGGCAGCTCCGATACCAGCCCGACCCGCGGATCAATCGCCCCATGAAGTAGTTGTGGCGCGGCACCAGATAGGCGTCGTGCGCCGCGGCTGCCGCCAGCAGGGCGATGATTTCCTCCCGCGCCGCCGGCGGACAGTGCTCGTCGGAGTCGAGACTCAGGATCCACTCGTGCCGGCACTCGGCGGTGGCACGCGCGCGTATCTCGCCAAAACCCTGGAACGGCGCGGTTCGCACCACGCGCGCGCCAAGCCGTTCGGCGATCTCGATGGTGCGATCGGTGCTGCCGGTGTCCACGACGACGATCTCGTCCGCCCACTGCACGCTGCCGACGGACCAAGCGATGGTATGCTCGTCATTGAAAGAGATGACGCAGGCCGAGATCTTTTCCATGGGGCTGTGCTGGCATGTGGCGGCACTCAAGCGGGATGAGCCGGAAGTCCGTACCGCGGGTCTGACTGTTCGGCTGGGATCGATCTTGGCGACGATCGCGAGAAACCCAGCGCAGCCAGCCGCCTTAAGCGGCGAGCGGCGCCACCCTATGCGGGCGCCTCCGATCAGGCAAGACGGGCAATCGGGACGTTTCAGGCCGCCAGCATCTTCTGGACCTCGTTGACGAGATCGCGCAGATGGAACGGCTTCGACAGCACCTTGGCATCCTTGGGGGTATGCGAGTCCGGATTGAGGGCTACGGCGGCAAAGCCGGTGATGAACATGATCTTCATGTCGGGATCGAGCTCGGCGGCGCGCCGTGCCAGCTCGATGCCGTCCATCTCCGGCATCACGATGTCGGTCAGCAACAGCTCGAACGGCTCTTCCCGCAGCCGCCGGTAGGCGGAAAGCCCATTGTCGTAGGAGATGACCTGGTAGCCGGCATTTTGCAGTGCCTTGACGAGGAACCGGCGCATGTCGTTGTCATCTTCGGCGAGGAGAATCTTCGGCATCGCTCGGCCTGCGGGCGGTCAATCGGGAGAATTAATCCCATAAGCACTGTCGGCGGTAAACATGGGGTGAACCGCCGCCACGATCTTGGCAGCCGCCCCCCGGCCATGGACAATGCGGGGGAAAGCCGGAGGGTAGCCGCGGCGAGCGGCTTCGGGCATGAGAAAGGTTGGCGTTCTGCCATGAAGGAATCGTGCGAGACCGAACTGGAGCCTCCTTTCGAGATCCTCGAACCGGCCGAATGGACCGCGCCGGTCGTGTTCAATTCGCCACACAGCGGACGCGTCTATCCTCGCAGCTTCCTGTCCGCCGCCCGTCTCGACCTGGCGATGTTGCGTCGCTCCGAGGACAGCTTCGTCGACGACCTGATCCTGGGGGTGGTGGGGAGCGGCATGCCCGTGATGCGCGCGCACTTCCCGCGCTGCTACGTGGACGTTAATCGCGAGCCCTACGAGCTCGACCCGCGCATGTTCGACGGCCGCCTGCCCTCCTTTGCCAACACGCGCTCGATGCGGGTGGCCGGCGGGCTCGGGACCGTCGCCCGCGTGGTTGGGGATGCCCAGGAAATCTACGATCGGCGCCTGCCGGTGGACGATGCGCTGAGGCGGATCGAGACGCTGTACAAGCCCTACCACCGCGCGCTGCGGCGCCTGGTGACCCGCATTCACCGCGAGTTCGGCGCGGCGATCCTGGTCGATTGCCATTCCATGCCCTCGACCGCTGGTGCCAAGGACGAGCGGCCGCGCGCCGACATCGTGATCGGCGATCGCTACGGCACGAGCTGCGTCACCCCGGTCACCGATACGGTCGAAACGACCTTGCGCGGCCTGGGATACGCGGTCAGCCGCAACAAGCCCTATGCCGGCGGCTTCATTACCGAGCATTACGGCAACCCGGCCGCCGGCTTCCATTCGATCCAGCTCGAAATCAACCGCGCCCTG
>Ga0081538_10002729_pt1 | contig 16958 bp, 17 predicted proteins | sample TabmetS5T2R1_FD_71022 | JGI IMG/M metagenome (GOLD analysis project Ga0081538, IMG submission 71022) | Tabebuia heterophylla rhizosphere microbial communities from the University of Puerto Rico - S5T2R1 | ecosystem: Host-associated > Plants > Roots > Rhizosphere ... | reverse complement strand
CCTCGTCTTCACGGGCGTAGCTCATGAAAATGTCAGCCATTGTACCGTGTTAACCAATTCTTGATGAAGCCGAACTCGTGATTAGATGGAAACTTTTCCGCCTAATTTCCCCCGTAACTTGCGGCGGAATGTCTGTCTAATCTCCGCTCAGGGCGGTTTAGGCCGCTAATTGTCCGCATAATATCACGGGGTAGGATTTTATGTTGAAGGGTTTTAGGTGCCAGGGCCAGAGGAGGCGGAACCCTCCTCTCAGTGCTGCAAGTCAGACGATTGAGCGTCGTGCTTCCATTCTGACCTGCCGAGAGTGGCAAAGAGCTGACGAATCTAAGTCATCAGAGTTCATTCCGGTTAAACTAACGGTTACTACAAGGTGAGACGCACCCGAACATGATGTAGCGCACCACTGACTTCCATGACGCAATCGCGAACGCCCGTTTTTCGGATGCAACAGGCGCCGTGGATGATGCGACACTGCGGGACGCGGCTGTTGACAGGCTCGACACGCATGCCAGGGCGGGGCATGTGCCGATTGCCGCCCTCCGTATGCCTATGAGTTGGCGGGCTCATTTCGCCCACGCACACCTACCCCCTCGCTCCCCAGGACCCGTTCTGCCAGCCCTCACACGGCTATACGCTCATACCGTAACTCGCAGGCACTTCTCGTGGGGCCTTCATCCTCACTGACTGTAAGTTTCCTATCACGCTCATCTTAAGGAGATGGAGACAAGTGATGAACACCAGGGTGACAACGATGACGATTGGCACGACGGTGTAAGAGGGACCATGGGCATACTGCCAAGTTATCATTGACTCCAAATGATGTCGCTGAGACGGGCACTGGCCGCACCGCCTGCACCAAGCCCCCAGCGACCTGCATGCGTCATATGCAGGTCTTCGACGACAAGGGCCCCATGCTTGATCATGCTCTGCTCTCCCATCGTCAATCCGCGGTGTTCCAGTCCCTCTGTTCTCTCCGAGTGCCAGACCTCTTCCAGCGCCGATCATCAGGGACATGCCGCGCTGACTTCCCCGCCGAAGAGCTCCGGGGAGTTCGAATTCTACTCCTGAGGTATGAGCCCGACACGATGCTTGACACAGAAGATGTCATAGCTGAGGCGTTGGTGCTGGCCCTTGAGGCGGGAGATCATCGTCTCCGGGCCGCCCTCTAGCGCCACTGGGCAAACCCCATGGCACAGCCAGTTCCCGCCGGGGAGCGGTAGCAGGGCACGTAGTCGATCAGCGTCATGTCGAGATGTTCCACTGCCCCCGCCGTGGAGATCCAGTTCCTGATCTCGGAGGTCCCAGAGTTCAGCCGTCGCTGTGGCAAGCCGCTCAGCGCCTCGGCATCTTTGGCCTGCATGGCCTTGAGGATCTGATGATCGAGCTCTTCGTCGATGACGAAATGGCTGAGCCCACCCGAACCGACGACGGCTACCCGGGCATCGTTGGGCCAGGTCTCGATGGCGGCGCGTACGGCTCGACCGAGGTCAAGGCAGCGCTTTGGCGTCGGCTGATTGGGCGGATAGTAGGTGTTCACCATGATGGGGACGGTGGGGATCGTCTTGCCATTCAACAGGCGTCCGTATACGAAACTGAACGCATGGCCCATGCCTTCGCCGGGCTTGAGTTTACGGGAGTGCGCCACATCGAACCCCGCGCCGATCAGGCTCTCGATCAAGTGCCGGCCCAGGTTGGTGGCCACGGGGTAGGTTTTGTCCATCTCCCCATACGCCCATGCAGCGGCTCGCAGGCTTGGTGAGGCCGCGTTGGCATAGTGCGGACGATTAAGGAGCTCATCTCCCCAATAGACTAACATCGCTGGCATATTCTCATCGGAGAAGAGTTCTTCTTGATCGTCCCCGAAGATCACGAGGATGTCAGGCGACACCTGCTCCAAGGTCTTCGCCAGGGTGGCAATGCCCTGCTGGCAAGCGTCATAGCGCGCCTGCCACTTGTCCGCCGTGACCTCTCCGGCGAGCGACGGATCGGCTTTAGCGAGTAATTCGTCATAGCTTACGTGTGTACCGGTTGTATCCAGAAGCTCCGGATTGCGCTTGTCGCGCTCCTGGTGTAACGGCCAGAGCTCAGGCGGTGTGCTCAACTGCGGACTGTGAGATGTGGCGAGGCCTAACACAAGACGAGCCATGCGCGCCTCCTTTCGCAAAAGTTGCGATCATTTCCCTGAAGCCTTCTCTGGTAGCGTTGCCGGGTCTACTCGGTGGTTTCTTCACAGCGCTGCATAGGTGCCAGATCGCGGCCCTAGACGGTGTTTCCTCTGCGTTCTCCACCCTTGTCCTGGCGCCGAAGCTCCAGCCAGCAGCGGGTGGATTCGATGAGCGATTCCGGGTAGCGACGGGGCGATCGTAATCCTTATGCACACAACCGGTCAAGGGCCGACTTTCAGGCTTGGTCGGACGCTCTGGCGATGTTGGGCGGCACTTGGTAGAGGTAGGCGTGGAGGTGATGGATCTCGGCGTCTTTGTCTTCCATGTTGACCCGTAAGAGATCGCGGATCGACAGCATGGATACGAGCTGGCCCTCGCTCACGACTGGGAGGTGGCGGATGTTGGCCTGGTCCATCTTGTGGATGGCCGACTGGTAATCCTCATCGACATCGGCAACCACCAGATCGGTTGTCATCACCTCAGAGACCGGCGTACGGACAGGGTCGAGCCCACGGTCCAACACGCGCTGAACCACGTCGCGTTCCGAGAATACCCCGACCAGTTGAGTGCCGTCGAGGATGCACGCAATCCCGACGTTGTTCTTGGTCATGATGCGCACCGCCTCCGCCACGGTTGCGTGCTGGTCAACCGTGAACAGAAAGCCATAGCGCATGATGTCACGAAGTGTCTTCATTGCCGATCCTCCCATAGCTACCGCCTGCCCTACCCGATGGCGTCTCTATCCCTCAAACACACTGGTGATGGGCTGATGGCCACCGTCCGCTTCGTATGCCTCCTCGCGATAGAGCCCGAGGGCTTCGAATACGGGTATGTCCTGGATGGAGAAGAGCACTGCTTCACTCTGCCCCGCATTCGCATGCTCGTGCCAGGCCCACGGCGGCACGACAAAGAAATCCCCCTGGCGCCAGTCGAAGCGCTGGCCCTCGATCACACTGCAGCCTTGCCCGGCGAATACGTAATAGACGGCGCTGCTCGTCTGGCGGTGCGCCTGTGTCTGCACGCCGGGTCGGATCAATTGGATCCAGCAACCGATGGTACGGAGCGCAGAGCCGCCGGTGGCGGGATTGATATACTCCATCGCCACATCGTCAAAGGGGCTGGCATCGACCTCCGCCAGTTGCCGCAAGGCTGCATAGGTCTGTTCCCACGGATAGTGCACCAACGGCGGCAGATCGCGACGCGGCTTCGCCCAGGCGGGCTTTAAGCCGCCAGCGCCGAAACGGCGTACGGAATCGCCCACGGCTTTGCTCACCGGCTGGCGATCGTCGGGGAAGGGTTCGTAGAACATCGTCTCCAGGGACCGAATCAACGGGATGTCCAAGCCGTCCATCCAGACCACCGGGGTTGATGCGTCGCTGCCGTGGTCATGCCACGTCCATGAGGGCGTCAGCACCAGATCCCCGGGTGCCATCGGGCATTTTTCGCCTTCAACGGTGGTGTAGGCGCCATGCCCCTGCATAATAAAGCGAATGGCGGCGGGTGAGTGGCGATGGGCCGGGGCGCATTCTCCGGGGAGCAAGAGCTGCACCGCGGTCGATAGGGTATGGGTAGAGGTCTTGCCCATCACGCCCGGATTCGCCAGGCGCAGGATGCGCCGCTCGACGCCACGGTCAGGCGTCACCAACTCGCCGGCGCGCATGAGCAGCGGCTCAATCGCCGCCCAGCGCCAGCGAAAAGGCTGCACTCGTGTCCTCGGTTCGTGCGACATCACGGGCTCGGTCCAAGGCGCATCGAGGTGCGCCCGCTCGACCGCGCCGACGAATTCTTGTAAGGCATCCGTAGCCAGACTGGCTGATAAGGCCATGTGCCATTCCTCCTCAAGGACAGCCATGCGCGCTAAGTGCTGAGGTAAAAGCCCTGCGAGTCTATCCCACGAGGGCATCAGCGGCCTTCATTCGAGACACCTGAGGCGCTTATTGGGATAGGCACTCAGGACTGAATTGCGATGTTCGAGTCCCTCTCCCCCCGGCAGAGGGGCATGGTCCACCTTATCGCTCCAGCCATACTTGCTCCATAAACAAGTATGCCTGGTTGTCAAACCGGTAATTCTTCACATAGCGATGGTAGGCTTGAAACGCAGGATAGCCGGTGATGTTGACCCAGTACAGCTGCTCGGCGATCAGGCGTTGCATGTCGGCGCTGAGGCGTTTACGCTCCTCCGGATCCAGCGCCCGGCGCCACTGGCGCACCATCGCCTCGAGCGGGGGGTCGTCGATGCCCGTATAATTCGAGGCGCCACCTTTGAAAAAGCTCACCGAGCGCATGTTGATGTCGAGCAGGCGGGCCCAGTTCGAGACCACCATTTCGAAGTCGTGCGCCACCAACACGCGCTCCACCCATCCCATGGCATCCATCAGGGTGACTTGGGTTCGTACCCCGATCTTCTCCAACTGGTGGGCGACCAGCGCGGCGATGTCAGCCAGTGTCGGTTCGTGATTCGGCACCAGGATGCTCAGCGTCAATGGATTCGTCTCGTCGAATCCCACCTCTTTGAGCAGTCGCTTGGCTTCATCGGGGCGATACGGGTACATGTCGTTGAGGTCGATGGCATCCGGCACCCCGGAGGCTAACACGCTCACCAGCGGCTGTGCCCGCCCGCCGAATCCCACCTTGGCGATCTTGAAGCGATCGATGCCGTATCCCCCGACGGCACGGCGGGCTCGGACGTCGTCGAAGGGTTTGACGCGCATGTTCAGCAACGCCACGACCGGCGCCATCTCGGGTCCGGTGACCACCTGAATGTTGGGGCTGTTTTCGAGGACAAACACCTGCTGGATCGGCACCCGTGCGACGAAGTCGACCTCCCCCGCGCGTAGCCAGGCAGCGGCCCCGTAAGGCTCCTTTATCACCCGGAACTCGAGCGCGTCGAGGTAAGGAAGCCCCTTCTTGAAGTAGTGTGGGTTCTTCTCCAAAATCACGTACTCACCAGGGACCCACTGTTTCAATATGTAAGCACCTGTACCGCTGGGATGGCGCACCCAATCCTCGCCGTAAGTTTCGAACGACTTCGGGGAGGCCATCGGGATGCCCTGGAAGTACCCCGCAAGAGCCGTCAGAATGGCGCCTGAGGGTTCTTTCATGCGCACGCGTAAGGTGTACTTGTCCACGGCCTCGACCTGTTGGACTTCTTCGTAGTAGGGCTGCACCCAGGATTTGACCTCCGGGTTGAGAATACGATCGAAATTCCACTTGGCGGCTTTGGCGTCGAACTCGGCGCCGTCATGGAACGTCACGCCCTCCTGCAGATGAAAGACATAGGTCCGGCCGCCATCCAGGATCTCCCATGACTTGGCCAACTCGGGAACCACCTTGAAGTCGGGGGGAGGCGTCAGGGTGACGAGGGAATTAAAGATGTTGTTTGCCACCCAGGCCGTATTGCTACCGGCGGCCGATCCTTGGTGCGCGTTGAAAGAGGTCAAATCCCCGGGCAGCGCGATGCGCAAGGTGCCACCATATTGGGGCTGCTGGGCCCAGCTCAGGCTCGACCATAAGATCAGCGTGGTGAGAAGGCAGAGATTCGTGAGCCAACGCTTCTTCATACGCACCTCCCGAGAAGCGAGTGCTGAGGACTGAGTGCTGAGATCTGACCATTCACAAGCATTCCTCAAGACTCGTGACTCGGCATTCTTCTCCGTGATGCCGACTTATGCCTTCGGTCGCGGGGTAAAGGCATGGCATAGACCAACTCCGTACGAATCCAATCCGAGCACTCAGCGGCTGCGTCACCAACACGGCGGCGCCGTCGCTGAGGAAGCCAACCCCCACGCTGGCGGCGATGCTGGGGGGATCGAGACTCGTGGCCGACGAATAAGAGATTCTCGCATGGCTTGCGCAGCCTTAAGATTAAGATATAGAGCGGATTGCAGTATTAACGTCAGCTGAAAGCCAGGAGAAAATAGGGCGGCCTATCACCCTTTCCCGCACTGAGATGCAGGAAAGGGATTAATCTCGGATGAGCAGATGCTCTATGTAGAGGCGCAAACCGCTTGAGCGCTGAATGGGCATCCAGGCACCTACAGCTCTTGCCAAGCACCCTATAGGCGATGCAAAGGCCTGTGAACCCTTGCCAACAATGCCCCACGAGTCTAAACGAGTTAGTCAAAGGATGTCAACCTCTACTTTTTGAGCGCGAGTGACGGACCCTGTGACACGACCGGACAACCGCCGACCTACACCCCTCTTAAACGACCCCATTGACACCACCAAACAGCAAGGCTAGAATGCCGCCACTCGCCAGTCTTGCAGTCGCTATGGCCGCTATCGGCCTTCCAGAAGCCGTCGAGGGCGACGCCCATGAAGCATGCCGCGACTTTTCTGCCAGTGATCCGCGCCACCGTCCCTCATTTCCTCCTCCGACCGCAACTCCTGACCCGTGTATAACGTCCCTCCCGTAGGAGGGACATGCCGTTTCGCCCCGGTTCTCACGCATGACCTAGAACTGGTTGTCTGTGGTAACCGGTTGCCGGATCCATACCAACAGAACCGGCCTCGAATCGATGCCGCCTGGCGCACTCGGCGCACCAAGCGTGCTCATGTCAGTGGATGGGAACAACGGCGAGGAGAGGAGCCAATGCAGGAACACAGACGCAGGATCAGGCTGATGATCGCGATGACCGGGATACTCCTGCTGATGCCGCTTGCGGTCTGGGCGCAGCAACCTAAGTCCGGAGGCACGCTGCGAGTGGCATGGGAATCGGATCTCACGGGCATAGACCCTCATGTCTCCTCTGGCCTCCAGGCCTATCGCGTGGTGGGGAATCTGTTCAACAGCCTGCTGACCATCGATGCGGCGCTGAACTACGTGCCCGACCTGGCCGAATCCTGGGAGATCCTGGAGAACAGCAGGGTCTATGTGTTCCACCTACGGAAGGGGGTGAAGTTCCACGATGGCACGGATTTCAATGCGGAGGTGGTGCGCTGGAATTATCAACGTATCGTCGATCCCGAGGAGAAGGCGCTCGACGCCCCCTTTTACAGCATCGTCGAGGCGGTGGAAGCCATCGACGCGCACACGGTCAAGTTCACGCTCAAACACCCCAGCAGGACCCTGCTGCCGGTGATGGGCGCCTACCGTGTGGGATTTGCGCAGATGTCCCCGGCCTCATACAAACAGTGGGGCAAGGAAGACGTGCGCCTGCATCCGGTGGGGACAGGGCCGTTCAGGCTCGCTAGGTGGGAGCAGAACCAGATCATCGTGCTGGAGAAGAACCCTGACTACTTTAAGCCGGGACTCCCTTATCTGGATCGCGTTGATTTGCGCATCATGAAGGAGGGGGTGACTCGCGTCACGGCCCTACGGGCCGGAGAAGTCGATTTTGCGAACTATATCCCGATGGAACATGTCGAGCGCCTGACCAAAGATCCGCAGATCCAGGTGATCCAGGGGCGAGACGAGCAGCGCATTCAGTGCTACTTCAACCTCCGCAAACCGGCCTTCCAGGACGTGCGGGTGCGGCAGGCGTTGCTGGGGTATGGGATCGACCGCCAGGCCATCGCCAAGGCGGCCCTGCTGGGTCAGGCTCAGCCCCTGTGGAGCTTCGTGGCGCCCGGAGCCAGGGGCCACATCGATTTCGGCGACCGGTTCCCCTACGACCCCGAGAAGGCCAAGGCGTTACTCAAGGAGGTGGGGTACGATGAGAAGAATCCTCTGCGCTACGCCCTCATGACCCACGGCGCGGAAGCGGCGTTACCCACCGCCGCTACCATTATGAAGACACAATACGCCAAGCTCGGGGTAGACGTGACGGTGGAGATCATCGACCGGCCGATCTTCCTGCGGCGATTGACGCGGGACCGCGATTGGGACCAGCTCATCAATTTCAGCGGCGCCGCCTTCGACACCTATGCACTCGCCAGGTTGATCGATACACGGGGGGGGAACAACTCCTCCAACCATCAGGACACGCATGTGGATGCGTTGATCGACCGTCTCAGGGAGACAGCCACAGAAGAAGCCTACCTGAAGGCGGGGTACGACCTGCAGCGCTACGTGACCGAGAACATGCTGTACCAGAGCATCACCACGCTCCCCTTCACCCAGGCGGCGGGTGTGTATGTGAAGGGATATGGGCATTTGCGCGCGCCCAACCGCTTTGAGGCGACCTGGCTGGAGAAGTAAGGCTGACGCGGCGATGTGGGCTCTACGGTCATGCCATCCGCGAACGGAGAATTCGGTATGCACACACGGGAGAAGTTCGTCATGCGGGCTGGCGGTACACCGGCCCTTGTCGCTTGCTTGGCCGTGTTGTTGATCGGCCCGCTGACCCTGAATGCCACGGCGCAGGGGAAGCCTGAAGGCGAGATGGTATTAGCCTGGCATGTGACGATCGCCCCCGCCTGGTTCGACCCCATCGACACCCCGGCGCAGATCACCCCCTATGGCGCCCTGCATGCGCTGCACGATGCGTTGGTGCGGCCACTGCCGGGGGAGAAGATGGGCAACAGCCTGGCCGAATCCTGGACGGAGAGCCCCGACGGGCTGGTTTACGAGTTCAAGTTGCGCGAAGGGCTGAAATTCCATAACGGCGACGCCTTCACCGCGGAGGATGTGAAGTTCAGCTTCGAGCGCTACCGTGGGGTGGGGGCTAACGAACTCCACGCCAAAGTCAAAGCTGTGGACGTCGTCGCTCCGCACCGGGTGCGTTTCCTGCTGCACGACCCCTGGCCCGACTTCATGACGTTCTATGGCACCACCGCGACGGCTGCCGGCATCGTCGTCCCCAAGCATTACCTGGCGCAGGTGGGGGAGGATGGCTTCAAGAAGCATCCGGTCGGCCTCGGCCCGTATCAGTTCGTCAGCCACACGCCCGGAGTCGAGGTGGTCCTGGAGGCCTATGAGGGGTACTGGCGTAAGGTGCCCCACATCAAGCGGTTGATCCTGAAAGGGATCCCCGAGGTGGCAACCCGCCTGGCGATGCTCAAGAAATCGGAGGCGGATATCGCCTTCGCCCTGGAGGGGCCGGTGGCGGAGGAAGTCAAAGGGGACCCCAAACTGCAGCTCGTTGACACCCGGCACCCGTCGATCAATTGGATCGAGTTTCCCGAGCAGTGGGATCCCAAATCTCCCTGGGCCGATCGACGCGTGCGGCTCGCCGTCCAACACGCCATCGACCAGGCGGCCATCAGTGAGGCCGCGTGCTTGGGGTACTGCCCGCCGACCGGCAGCACCATTCCGCGGATGATGGATTTCGCGCTGCCGGTCGAACCCGTGCCCTATAACCCCGAGAAGGCCAGACAGTTGCTGGCCGAGGCCGGCTACCCGAACGGCTTCGACGCCGGAGAGCTGACGCCCATTCCGCCGTTCTTCGTCGCCGGGGAAGCGCTGGTGAACTATCTGAACGCCGTCGGCATCCGGGTCAAGATGCGCGTGCTGGAACGCGCTGCCTTCTATGCCGCCTGGCGTGAGAAGAAGCTCAAGGGGCTGTTCACGGCTGGGAGCGGGGGGTCAGGCAATGCCGCCACGCGCATCGAAGCCTTTGTGTACTCCAAAGGCGCGTATGCCATGGGCGGCTCGCCGGACCTCGACGCGCTGTTTGAGCAACAGGCAGTGGAGCGTGACCCGGCGAAACGAGAGGCGCTGCTGCATCGCATCCAACAGCTCATGGTGGAGCGTGTGATGTTCGCCCCCGTGTATGAGTTCAGGGCCCTCATGGGTGTGGGGGCAAGAGTCGCAGAGCACGCCATTAACGTCATCCCCATGTATCCGTTTCCGGCTCTCGAAGAGATGCGGCTGAAGGGCAAATAACGTAGCGCACGAGGTGAGCCCATGAGCTGGAGAGGGCTGGGCCAGAAGGTCGTGCCGTGAGGGCGAAATCGTCATCGCAAGTGCCTGGATTTGGAGCTTTTCAGCCGTGAAGAGGGCGCGTGCAAATCTCCCCTGTCGGTGTTATAGTGACCCTACAGTTGGCGCCATCTGATCGCCCTAACTCGGAACGCATGACATTGATAGACACCCGTATTCGCAGCCGCTGGCAACGTCCCCCTGCCCCTGTGTTACAGGGGGGTGCGAAGCGCAGGGCGATTCGTGACAGCAGATCAGCGGTGAGATGTAGACACCGTTATCGAAGCAGCGTGGGTACAAGGCACGGTTAAGATGCCGAGCACCGGGCTGCTGGAGGAGGGGTGGACGTGTTTGGGATTGGTCTACAGGAACTGATCATCGTTTTGGTGATCGCCCTCGTCATCTTCGGCGGGAAAAAGTTGCCCGAAGTCGGCAGCGGGCTCGGCAAGGCGATACGCGAGTTTAAACGCGGCACATCGGAGCCGGATGAGATCGATGTGACGCCGAAGGAGACCGTCGAGCAGAAAGAACCATCGGACCCAGCCGAGAAGGCTCGGGCAGATCAGGATCGAACCCGGACCTCATAAGCGCGGCCGTCACTGTCGTGGCCCGCCGTTGGGGAAAGGCCGAGCCGCGGGCTGATGCCTTCCGCACACGTCATCCCAAGAAATCGATGATGGTCTGTATGAAGCGCCGGAATCCCACCTCATAGCTCGGATGCACATTATAACTTCTGACGATCTTGCGGGTAACCCCTGCCTGCCAGACATCTGCCAGGCTAAAGGGATACTCGTGCGCTCCCAGGGGCAATAGGCAGTCCAGTGGGCCAAACGTCTCGACCATGCCTGCCGGCGGGACCACCGTGTCGGCTGTATTGCCGATGGTGCACAAACGAGCGCGAATCCGCCGGAGCGGTCGGTCGAGCACCGCGTGCTCGGCCCGGAAGATGGCTCGGCCCCACCGCCCCTGTGGGGTATCCAGCAGTGGCGCGGCGACCTCCGACCCATAGAACTGCCGTACGCGCATCGTGGCCACCCCATCCAGGATGAAAGGGCTCAGCGTATTGGCATTCAGCGCCGGGTCAGGGTGGGCAAAAGGCGCCCCGGCGGCAAAGAGCACCGCTCGACTCTCCGACAGATCAGGCGTGTCTCCTGCCCCCAGCAATATGCCGAGGGTCAGATAGCCGCCGATCGAATAGGCGAGAAAATCGACCCGTGTGCCCTCGGCAAATGGCTGCCGCGGCACCGGCGTGCCCTCAGGTCCATCTCCGACCGTCAACGCGCCGTGTCGTAGCTGCGCCACCAGATCGAGGAGGTCGTCGTAGCTCTGTCCTCCGGCGAGAAACAGGCGCTCTGGGTGGCGATCCAGCCGTTCGCTCAAGATCGTGTTGTAGCGGGTGGCGACGGTGTTTCCCGGCATCGCTTGACGCTCCCGCAAAGAGCGCTGCGTCTCAGCGTTGGCCATCCAGCGTCGCGGACGGCGGTTGACCAGGAAGGCGATGGGGAACAGCACCACCGGGAAACCGGCGCTGGCAAGCGTGCAGGCCCACGGGAAAAACTTGCGATACTCGCTCTCGTTGAGACCGTGCAGGATGATGATCGCCCGCTCGAATGGCCCCGGCCGCCGGGGTAACACCAGTGGCAGAGCGAAGGCGACGTTCTCAGGCTCATCCCGGTCGTCTGGACGCAACCGCTGAGCGTGCTGTGAGCGGAAGTCGCCTTTGAGGCAGACGAATCGCTCGGCCACCACCGGGGGGTGTGCCTGTCCCCAGGCCAGGAGATTTTCGTGAAAGGCCTTATAATAGGGCTCGGCAGACAGAACGTAGGGGATGGCTGGCATGTGTTAGAGGATCTCGAGGAGATCGACGAGGCGGGTGATCGTGTAGTCCGGCCGCGCCTTGTCCAGATCGGGGGGATTTTCCCGGCGATCGAACCAGGCCGCATCCATGCCCACGCTTTTTGCCCCCACCACATCCAGCGCGAACGTATCGCCGACGAACAGCACGTCACGCGGGGCAACTCCCATGGCCTCTGCCGTGTGCAGGAAGGCCTCGCGTCGTGGCTTGCGGTAGCGAATGGCCTCGGAGATATGGATCGGCCCAAAGTATGGCCGCAAACCATGCGTGGTGAGGATTTTCAGCCCGGTCTCGGCGCTATCGAAGTTCGACAGCAACCCCAGCGGGTAGCGCGCTTTCAGGGCTTCTAACACCTGGGTGCGTTCGGGGGGACAGACCGTGGAGTCATGCATGTAGCGATGATGGGTGGCCAACATACCGTCGATGCAGTGTTCGGCGGTGGCATCCCGCGGCATCCCGAGACGATCGCAGAGCATTTCATAGCGACGACGCGCCGGGATCTCGAGATGATCGCGCTCTCGTATGGCCAGCAATGTCTTGCTGACCGTGCTCAGCGCCTGATAATAGGTCTCAAAGCTCAGATGTGGCGCATATTTCGCCAGGACCCTGTAGGTTTCCCCCGCCGTCGTGCGGGTCGCGCGGCCGTCGATCGTGACGGTGGGAATGCGCGTGCGATCGAAATCCACCAGGGTATCGAAGAGATCGAAGATCACCGCCTTATACGTTTTCATACTGCTCCTTCTGTAGCGCGTGTAGAATCTGCTCGGCGAGCTTGCGGCTGACCATACTCACCTCTTGAATGGCCTCCGGGGTGGCGGCGGCAATGCCATTGATGCTGCCGAAATGCCGCAGGAGGGCCGTCCGGCGCTTGGGGCCGATGCCAGGGATGTCGTCGAGGGCCGAATGCACCGCCGCCTTGGCGCGGCGGCTCTTATGGTAGGTGATGGCAAAGCGATGCGCCTCATCGCGGACGCGCTGCAACAAGAACAGCCCCGCAGAATTGGCCGGCAGAATGACCGGGTTCTTGCGCCCTGGGATGAAAAACCGCTCCTCGGTGCGGCGTTTTTCCTCGGCGCCCTGCACCGGCTTGAGGCGACTTTTCGCGATGCTGATCAGATCAGGGGCTTCGATGCCTAACTCCCACAGCACGGCCTGGGCGATATTCAGTTGGCCCTTGCCGCCGTCCACCATGATCAGATCGGGGAGGTCGTCCTCCTCTAAGGCCCGTGTGTAGCGCCGTGACAGCACTTCGTACATGCTCGCGAAGTCGTCCGGTCCCTCCACCGTTTTCACCTGGAACTTGCGGTAGCGCGCCTTATCCGGCTCCCCATCGGTGAAGGCCACCATCGAGCCGACCGGGTTGGTCCCCTGGATATTGGACATATCGAAGCACTCGATGCGACGCGGGAAATTGCGCAGGTGCAGACGCCCTTGCAACTGCTCCAGCGTCGCCTGCTGGCTGCGCTCCCGATCTTTGCGGGCCTGGAAGCTCAACTCGGCATTTTTATTGGCCATGGCCACCAGGGCTCGTTTCTCACCGCGCTCCGGTACCAGCACGTTGACGCGCTTGCCGCGCCGTTCGCTGAGCAGATCCGCCAGCCCCTCACGCCCCTCCAGGGCAAAGGGCAGGAGGACTTCTTCGGGAAGCTCCTGGCCCTCGGCATAGTACTGGTTGATGTAGGATTCCAGGACGTCGGCGTCGGGAGAGAGCTGGTCGGTGAAGAGGTCCGCTTTGCCCCCAAGGAGCTTCCCACCGCGAATCGTCAGACGCTGGATTTCTACAGTATCCGCTTCCCGAAAGAAGCCAAAGACATCCTGGTCGCGCTCCTGGCCACTGGTCACTTTCTGGCGTTCGATCGTGCGCTCGATGGCACCGATACGCCGATAGATGCGTCCGGCCTCCTCAAACCGTAGCGCCTCTGAGGCGTCACGCATCTGCGCATAGAGCATCTTCCGCAGTTCTTCATCGCGGCCCTTCAGGAACATGGCGGTCTGCTCGACCAGCCCCCGGTATTCCTCATCGGAGACATGGCCCGGCACACACGGGGCCGAACAGCGGTGAATCTGGTAGTAGAGACAGGGTCGGGTGCGCGCGTTGAAGACGTGATCGGTGCACAACCGCAGGGGGAAAATGCGGGACAGTGTGCGCATCGTCTCGCGCACGGAGTGGGCGGAAGCATACGGTCCAAAGTAGAATGCCCCATCGCGAGCGGGGCGGCGCACAACGGTCAGGCGTGGGTATTTGTCGCGCGGGTCGAGGCGCAGATTGACGTAGGCCTTGTCGTCGCGGAGATTGACGTTAAAGCGCGGTTTGTGTTCTTTGATGAGGGTATTTTCGAGGATCAGCGCTTCTTTCTCGGTGTCGGTGACGAGGAATTCGATATCGTCGACATTCGGGATCAAAAACTGGATGCGGAAGCGGCCATCTCCCGACTTGCGGAAATAGGAGCGCACCCGGCTGCGCAGGTTTTTGGCCTTGCCGACGTAGAGAATCGTGCCCGCCTCATTTTTCATGAGGTAGACGCCGGGCTGGGACGGCATCAGCGCGAGTTTATCTTCCAGGTTCATCGTCACACCTATGCAAAAATCTCCGCCACCGGGCAGCGGAAACCGGGAACCACTGGGTCACCTTCTAGGGTCGCACGTTCGCCTAGCAAAACCGGATCGTATCCTGGTCGATAGATCGTCACCGTGCGTCGGAAGGGATCGACGACCCAGAGCATTTGCACCCCGGCGTGCAGCCAATCATCGATCCTGGCGCTGATTTCTTCGACGGTATCGTGTTTCGACAGGATCTCGACCACGAGGTCTGGGATGACCTCCATAATATGCTGCCGTGCCTCAAGGGGGGGCACACGCTCCTGGCGGATGAAGGCGATATCGGCGGCGCGTACGCGATCGGGATTGCGGCGGACGATGTACAGGGTTTCGCCACAACTTACAATGCCCAACCGTTGGGCCTCCACGTGCGAGCCCACTCGGACGACCAGTTTCGACTCCACCTCTCCATGCCAATTCACCGTCGGGGCCATTTCGCGCAGCTCTCCATCGATCAGCTCATAGCGCTTGCCATCGTCGGGCAGTCGCTCGAATTCTTCAGCCGTCAGGAATTTTTCGGTGGTAGCCATGGTCCATCCTCATCGTGCGTTTGGCCGTAGCTTCTGAAGTGGCAAAGGCCTCACAAGTGTACGCTGTTATAGTCCGCCTTGCAAGATCGAGCAACCAGCGGGTGAAGGGTTGGCGACTCGTGAGCCGTCGGCGTGGGTAAGTGCTTGACAATATTAGGGGGCAGAGCTATCCTCGCGCGTAATGAAGATTATAGGCTGGCTAGATTCCTTGCGGAGGACATGTATGGCGACCCCAGAGCCCATTTTCGAAGAGGTTCTGAGTCAAGTCAGGCAGCTTACTCCAGGTCAAAAGCTGAGCCTTATCGAGGCCATCGTGCCTGATCTGCAAGAGCCTCTTCAAAGGACCGAAGAGGAAGAGAAGCCACTCCGTTCATTGTATGGCTTGTGGAAGGATTTTGGTGTGAGCATCAGCGCAGCAGAGATCGATGAAGCACGCCGAGAAATATGGGACAACTTTCCCCGGCAAGACAGATGACGCCCAAGGAGTTGATCTATGGAAATCGACAAGGTTCTGCAACGCAAGCGCGATGAGATATTACGAATCGCCGCCAGCCATGGAGCGCGAGACGTGCGTGTCTTCGGCTCCTTGGCTCGCGGCGAAGCCGGACCCGAGAGCGATATCGACATCTTGGTGAAGCTCGATCCCGGCCGGAGTCTACTTGACATCGTCGCTATCAAACAAGATCTAGAAGATCTCATGGGCTGCGAAGTGGATGTCGTCACCGAAGCGGCAATCAGTCCCTACATCCGAGAAGAGGTGCTGAGGGAAGCGGTCAGCTTATGAAAGGCGATCAGCTCTATCTCAGGCATATCCTGGAGCCTACTGAGAAGATCGAATCTTATATTGCGGTGGGTCGTGATGTCTTTATGACTACCACGCACTGGCAGGACGCCGTGATTCGGCAACTCGAAAGCATTGGCCAAGCAACCAAGAGACTATCTTAGGACCTACGCTCCCGGCATCATGAGATCCCCTGGCATCGCATTGCAGGGCTGCGCGATGTCTGACCCGCAACAGTCACGATCCTGAAGGGGACAGTGCCGGGTGCTTGCCGGCGCGCGGTTTCGCAACGTAACGTTGAACCTTGATGTCCCCTTCCCTGTCCCTGGCCTCGGCAATGTCATAGGCTGTCTGCATCCTCAAAAGCGTATCCATCTTCGGGCCGAAAGCTTTTTCAATCCGCAGCGCCATGTCCGGCGAAAGCGAGGCGCGGCCATTGAGCAGCGCGGAGAGCGCAGGCCTTGTCACGCCGAGAATTTCCGCAGCCCTGGTGACAGAGAGGTCCAGGGGCTCAATGACTTCCATCCTGATGAACTGTCCTGGATGGGCCGGACGTGCCATACGGATCATGGTTTTTATCTCCTTCCGTGGTAATCCTCGTAATCGAGGTCCAAAATTTCTCCTTCGGTTCGGTCGATCCTGAATGTCAGGCGCCAGTTGCGCGTGACCGTGAGGCTCCATGTTCCCTTGCGGTCGCCAGTGAGCTGGTGAACTCTCCAGCTCGGAACATCCCTGAGCTCCCTGGCGTCTTCCATCTCCTGGAGGAACGTCACCATGTTGCGGACCTTCTCGACGACAGCGGGAGAAAGGCCGGAAGCATCGTCACGCTCGATGAATCGCCGCAGTCCACGATGGATGACATTCCGGATCTTCATTCAGGAATCATAGCAGGGATGGTGTCGCCTGTAAAGTTTCGCTTTACGCCTTCCCTCCTGGTTTGGGGTCATGGAAGAGGACCCAGACATGCATCCCTTCCGGTCAGATCGAGGGTTCTGTGAGGCGCGTGTGCCCCACTGCGGGGTACGCGTTAGTGCACTGGGGACTTGGAGAGCTCGGCCACGAGGTGCGTGGTTCGGGGTACCGAGGTGGCCTGGTCCTCGCCTGCAACTCCGTGTCCCCGGACTCTTCAGCTAGTCTAAGCGACTGTTCTTGATCGGCCCGAGCGCCATCCCACTCGTCCAATCCTCCTCGACATTGGGCACTCCACCTCACTATACGCCCTTGCCTG
>Ga0081538_10002728_pt1 | contig 16959 bp, 17 predicted proteins | sample TabmetS5T2R1_FD_71022 | JGI IMG/M metagenome (GOLD analysis project Ga0081538, IMG submission 71022) | Tabebuia heterophylla rhizosphere microbial communities from the University of Puerto Rico - S5T2R1 | ecosystem: Host-associated > Plants > Roots > Rhizosphere ... | reverse complement strand
CGACCCGATGTGGTGGGACGTGATCGACGTGTCCGCGACGCTGCCGGGTGGTGCGCCCCTGCGCCTGACCTACCGGCCGGGCGAGCCTGGCTCCGGCATCCATCGCATGCACGCGGAGACGACCGACGCCGGCGCCGCGCTGCGCGCGCTCGACATCTATGATTCGATCAATGGCGGGACGCTCACGATCACCGGCAAGGTGAAGGATGACGAGCCGCGCCGGCCGTTGCGCGGCCGCCTCGACTCAAGCTCCTTCCGGCTGGTCAACACGCCGTTCTTCGTGCGCTTCCTGTCGGTCGCGGCGCTGACCGGCCTCGCCGACGTGCTGACCGGCGAAGGCTTCTATTTCGACGGCGCCAGCGCGCGCTTCACCAAGACCATGGGCAAGATCGAGGTGACCAAGTTCCGCAGCGCCGGTCCGTCCATCGGCCTCACCTCCAGCGGCGTCATCGATCTGGACCGCCAGAAGATCGACCTCGAAGGGGTGATCGTGCCGGCCTACGCCATCAACAGCATCCTCGGCAACATCCCGCTGCTCGGCGACCTGCTGCAGGGCGGGCCGGGCGAGGGCCTGTTCTCCGCCGCCTACAAGATCAACGGCGACCTGCCGGAGCCGAAGATCGACGTCAACCCGTGGACCGCGCTCGCGCCCGGCTTCCTGCGCGACATCTTCACCCAGGACATCGACGCCGGCGGCGAAGACGCACCGCTGCCCAGAGTGCCGAGCGGCAGCCACAAATGAATTTCCCCTCGCCCCTTGCGGGAGAGGGCTACGGAGGCTTAGCGAGGCGCAGCCGAGCTTAGCCGAAGTTGGGTGAGGGGTCGCGCCGAAGGCGCGCAGCGCGTGAGCGCTTTTCATCGTGGCGAAGGTCGGGCGCTCTTACGAGCGCGCGCACCTGGCGGTGCGCTACCCCTCATCCAGCTGCGCCTAAGCTCACTTCGTTCGCTAAGGCTCCGCATCCTTCTCCCGCAAGGGGAGAAGGGGGTTGTCTTGGAGAATAGACGCGCTACCTTGCCCGCACGACCGCGTGCTTCTTCTTGCCGAAGGACAGCTTCACCACGCCGTCGGAATCGAGATCTGCGATGGTGATCTTGCGGTTCTCGTCCTCGATCACGGCGTCGTTCAGGCGCGCGCCGCCGCCTTTGATCAGGCGGCGTGCTTCGCCGTTGCTGGCGGAGAGGCCGGTGCGACGCAGCAGCTCGTAGGCCGGGATGCCCGCTTCGAGCTCGGCGCGCGGAATCTCGAGCACCGGCAGGTCCTGGCCCAGGCCGCCTTCGACGAAGGTGCGGCGCGCCGTTTCCGCTGCGGTGCGCGCGGCAGCGGCACCGTGGCACAGCGTGGTTGCTTCGTTGGCGAGCACGATCTTGGCGTCGTTGATCTCAGAGCCCTGCAGCGTCTCCAGGCGCGCGATCTCGGCCATCGGTACGTCGGTGAACAGCTTTAGGAAGCGGCCGACATCGGCATCCTCGACGTTGCGCCAGTATTGCCAGTAGTCGTAGGGGCTGAGGCGGTTGGCGTTGAGCCACACCGCGCCGGCCGCGGTCTTGCCCATCTTGGCGCCTGACGCCGTGGTGATGAGCGGCGCGGTCAACCCGAACAGCTCCTTGTTCGCGACGCGGCGGCCGAGCTCGGTGCCGTTGACGATGTTGCCCCACTGGTCCGAGCCGCCCATCTGCAAGCGGCAATCGTGGCGCCGCGCCAGCTCCAGGAAGTCATAGGCCTGCAGGATCATGTAATTGAATTCGAGGAAGCTCAGCGGCTGCTCGCGTTCCAGCCGCAGCTTCACGGAATCGAAGCTCAGCATGCGGTTGACCGAGAAGTGCCGGCCGTAGTCGCGCAGGAACTCGATGTAGTTCAGCTTGTCGAGCCAGTCGGCGTTGTTGACCATGATGGCGTCGGTCTTGCCCTTGCCGAAGGCGAGGTAGCCGGTGAAAGTCTGCTGGATGCCGGCGAGATTCCGGTTGATGTCGTCGTCGGTCAGCAGCTTGCGGCTCTCGTCACGCCCGGAGGGGTCGCCAATCTTGGTGGTGCCGCCGCCCATCAGGGCAATCGGCTTGTGACCGGTCTGCTGCAGCCGGCGCAGCAGCATGATCTGCACCATGCTGCCGACATGCAGCGAATCCGCCGTCGCATCGAAGCCGATATAGGCCGCGACCGATTGCTTCGCCATCAGGACATCCAATGCTTCCCAATCGGTGCACTGGTGCAGGTAGCCCCGTTCCAGGATGACTTTGAGGAATTCGGACTTCGGCGTGGACATGGTTTGATCGGCTTTGCTTTCGGTGGGCGGTGATGTAACACATCGGTGGGAAGGGCGTAAACCGGCGGGATTCCATGGTTTCCAGGGCAAAAGGCGAGGGCGCTGTGTGGGCGATCGGGCTGATGAGCGGCACCTCGTGCGACGGCATCGATGCCGCCCTGATCCATACCGACGGCACGTCGATCGAGGGCTTCGGCCCTACGTTCGAGCTGTCCTATGACGTTGCCTTCCGCGCCCGGCTGCAATCCTGCTTCGGGGGCAAAGGTCCGGTGGCGGCGGTGGAGCGCGAGCTGACCGAGCGCCACGCCGATGCGGTGCGGCAACTGTTGGCGGAGGCGGGGCGCCAGCCGTCCGAGATCGCGGTCGTCGGCTTTCACGGGCAGACCATCCACCATGCGCCGGCGCAGCGGCAGACCGTGCAGATCGGCGACGGAGCGCTGCTCGCGAAGCTCACCGGCATCGACGTGGTGAACGATTTCCGCAGCGCCGATGTGAGCGCGGGCGGGCAGGGCGCGCCGCTGGCGCCGGTCTATCACCTCGCGCGGGCGCAGCCGCTGGCGAAGCCGGTGGCCGTGCTCAATCTCGGTGGCGTCGGCAACGTGACCTGGATCGGTGAGGACGGCACGCTGATCGCATTCGACACCGGTCCCGCCAATGCCATTTTGGACGACTGGGCTCTGCGCCACACCGGCACGCCGCTGGATGTTGACGGGGCACTGGCGAAGAGCGGCCAGCCTTCCACTGCGGCCTTGGCGAAGCTGAAATCCGATCCTTACTTTTCACTGCCGGCACCGAAATCGCTTGATCGCCAGCATTTCAAAGCGCTCGCCGACGCTGCCCTCAGCGGATTGAGCGCAGCCGATGGCGCGGCGACGCTGGTTGCGTTCACGGTGTGGTCGGCAGCGGAGGCGGTGCGCACGTTTCCGACGCCGGCGCGCGAGTGGCTGGTGTGCGGCGGCGGTCGCCACAATCCGGTGATCATGCAAGGCCTGCGCGCCGCGTTGTCCTGTCCGGTGCGTGCGGTCGACGAAATCGGCTGGAACGGCGACGCGCTCGAAGCGCAGGCCTTCGCCTTCATGGCAGTGCGCTCGCTGCGCGGCTTGCCGCTCAGCTTCCCCGGCACCACCGGCGTGCCGCGGCCGATGACCGGCGGGCGCCACCATCGCGCCGCGTAGAACCTTCCGTCACCCTTGCAACGGTCGTCCTGCGCTCCAGTTATCTTAGGAGAGGGCGCATCTGACGAAGGACACCGATCATGGCCGTCCGCCTCAATCACACCATTGTCTCCGCGCGCGATCACCAGGCATCCGCGCACTTTCTGACGGAGATCCTCGGGCTTTCCGAACCCGTACATCTCGGGCCCTTCGCCATCGTGCAGATCGGCGACACATCGCTGGATTTCATGGAGTCCGGCGGCAAGATCAACACGCAACATTACGCGTTCCTGGTGACCGAGCTGGAGTTCGACGAGATCTTCGCGCGCATCCGCCAGCGCGGGCTGACCTATTGGGCCGACCCATCGCAGAAGCAGGAGGGCAAGATCAACGAGTGGGACGGCGGCCGCGGCGTCTATTGGGAAGATCCGAACGGCCACCTGCTGGAGATCATCACGCGGCCGTACGGCACCGGTGGAAGCCAGGCGCCCAAGCCCCATCCACTGCTCAACGCACCGAAGGAATGAGTTAGCGCGAGGCGCGGAGCTTGGCCGCGGTCTCCGGAATCGCGGCCGTCAGATAGTCGTCCACCGTCTTGCTCAGATTGTCGAGATGCTCGGTATAGAAATGCGTCGCGCCGGGGATGATGTTGTAGGTGATCTTGATCCCGCGCTGATGGCTGAGCTTGGCCACCAGCTTGGCGACAGAATCCTGCGGCACCACAGTATCCTGGTCGCCCTGGACCATCAGGCCGGACGAGGGGCAGGGCGCGAGGAAGCTGAAATCATAGATGTTGGCGGGCGGCGAGACTGAGATGAAGCCGCTGATCTCTGGCCGGCGCATCAAGAGCTGCATGCCGATCCAGGCGCCAAACGAGAAGCCGGCGATCCAGCATTGCGGCGCGTTCGGGTTCCAGGTCTGCAACCAATCGAGCGCCGCCGCCGCGTCGCTCAGTTCGCCCTCGCCCCGGTCGAACTTGCCCTGGGACCGGCCGACGCCCCGGAAATTGAACCGGAGGACCGAAAAGCCCTTTTTCTGGAAGCACTGGTAGAGCTGGTAGACCACCTTGTTATTCATGGTCCCGCCATGCTGCGGGTGCGGATGCAGCAACAAAGCGATCGGAGAATTAGGCTCGGCGTTCTGGTTGTAGCGCCCTTCCAGCCGGCCCTCTGGGCCATTCATGATGACTTCAGGCATGGACGGGCATCCGGGAAAGACCGCTTATCCGACAATGATACATGGTTATTTCACACGCCCCGCTGCGGGATTGCGGGCCATAAACTTGACTGAGGTAGTGGGACATACTATATCGACTGCGAGAGCGCTCTTTGCCGCGACCTGTGCCGTTAAAGTTGACTGGGTTAGTCAATTAAGGGCGGCGGGGCGGTAGTAAACACGATGGCAGCCATGAATTTCAAGCATTTCGCAGAGGACATCGATTCGATCATGGCCCGCGATCCGGCCGCCCGCTCGCGGCTGGAGGTGGCGTTAACCTATCCTGGGTTCCACGCCTTGCTGGCCCATCGGCTCTCCCATGCCCTGTACAAGCGGGGCTGGCGGGTGCTGGCCCGCGTCGTTTCCCAGACCGCACGCTGGTTTACCGGCATCGAAATCCACCCCGGCGCGACCATTGGCCGCCGCCTGTTCATCGACCACGGGATGGGGACGGTGATCGGCGAAACCGCCGAGATCGGCGACGACGTCACCATGTACCAGGACATCACCCTGGGGGGCACCTCGCCGTCGGTGAATTCGGACGCCCAGCGGAACAAGAAGCGCCACCCGACGCTGCGCGACCGCGTGATCGTCGGCGCCGGCGCGCAGATCCTCGGCGCCATCACGGTCGGCGCCGGCGCCAAGATCGGCGCCAACGCCGTGGTGGTCAGCGACGTGCCGGCCGGCGCGCTGATGGTCGGCATCCCCGCCAAGATCGCGGCGCCGCGCGGTGCGGATGCCGGCGATTTCGCCGCCTATGGCCTGCCCAACGGCGTGCTGCCTGACCCGGTGACGCGCGCGATCGAGGGGCTGATGGATCAGGTATCGCGCCTGCAGGCACGCATCGCCGTCCTGGAAGGCGAATTGAATGGCAGGGCTGCCAGCTCCCATGCGGAGAACGGCGCCGACACGAGACTAGGGGCAGACAGTGAGGAAGCAAGACGGTCTGACGTTGCGGCGGAATAGGCGCCGGCTTCAGCCCGTATGTGATGGAGGTTGGTCGTGAGATTGAGCACCAAAGGACGTTATGCGGTTATGGCCCTGGTTGACCTGGCGTCGCACAGCAACGGGCGCCCGGTTGCCCTGGCGGATATCTCGCAGCGGCAGGAAATCTCGCTCTCGTACCTGGAGCAGTTGTTCGCCAAGTTGCGGCGCAACGGCCTGGTGAAGAGCGTGCGTGGTCCCGGCGGCGGCTATCTGCTGTCGCGCAGCGCGGAGGATACGCGGATCTCCGACGCCATCATGGCGGTGGACGAGCCGATCCGCGCCACCCGCTGCAAGCCGAACACCGGCAGCGGCTGCCAGAGCGACAAGAGCCGTTGCCTCACCCACGATCTGTGGGAAGAGCTGACGCACCAGATCCACCTGTTCCTGAGCTCGGTCTCGCTCGCGGATGTCGTCAACCGGCGCATCCTCGGCAAGTCGCAGCTCGGTCAACCGCTGGAGACCGACGGCGCCACGCCGCCGGCCGGCGTCGAGGAGCCGGTGCGCACCAACGTTGCCGCGGAGTAGCAAAGCGAGTGCGATGAGCAACGCGATCTACATGGATGCCAATGCCACCACGCCGCCCAGCGCAGCCGCGCTGGCGGCGCTGGAGGCGGCGGCGCGCGTGACCGGCAATCCGTCCTCGGTGCACGGTTTCGGCCGCGCCGCGCGCGGGGTGGTGGATCGCGCCCGTGTCCAGGTCGCGCAGCTGGTCGGCGCCAAGGCGGAGAACGTGATCTTCGTCGCCGGCGGCACCGAGGCGAACAACCTGGCGCTCGCCAGCCGTGGCGCGCGGCCGCTGATCGTCTCCGGCATCGAGCACGAGTCGGTGCTGAAGCCGGCGCAGGCGGCGGGTGCGCGCATTGTGCGGATCCGACGCAATGGCCAGGTCGATCTCGACGATCTTGCTGCGGCGCTGCGCGAAGCGGGCCGGCCTGCGTTCGTGTCGATCATGCTGGCGAACAACGAGACCGGCGTGATCCAGCCGGTGCGCGAAGCGGCGAAGCTGGTGCACGCGGCCGGCGGCCTGCTGCATTGCGACGCATCGCAGACGCCGGGACGGATCGCGCTTGATATGAGCGCGCTGGGCGCCGATTTCCTCAGCATGTCGGCCCACAAGATGGGCGGCGTGCTTGGTGTTGGCGCCCTGGTGCTGAAGAACGATCTCGCAATCGCGCCGATGCTGATCGGCGGCGGCCAGGAAAGGTACCGGCGCGCCGGGACCGAGAATGTGCCCGCCATCGCGGCCTTCGGCGCAGCGGCGGAGGAAGCGCGGACTTTGGCTCATGCGTCGCGCTTGGCGGCGTTGCGCGATCGGCTGGAAGCCCGGCTCGCCGAACTCGGCATCGAGGCGCTCGGCAAGGACGCGCCGAGGCTGCCGAATACCGCGTGCGTCGCGGTCGCCGGCAAGTCGAGCGAGACGCTGGTGATGGCGCTGGATCTCGCGGGCTATGCAATCAGCGCCGGCTCCGCCTGTTCTTCGGGAAAGGTCAAGCCGAGCCCGGTCGCGCTGGCGATGGGCTATGGCGAGGAGATTGCGAAGTCCTCGATCCGCATCAGCCTCGGCTGGTGGAACAACGAGGCGGAGATCGACGGACTGGTGGCGCGGCTGGCGGATATGACCGGCCGCAAGGTTCATACATTGCCAGGCATGCAGCCGGCAGCCTGAAGCGAAGGGTGTGCATGAGATGAGTTCATTGCAGGAAATGAAGATCGCGACCGACGGCCAGAACCGTCCGAAGACGCCGATCTATCTCGACTACCAGGCGACGACGCCGACCGATCCGCGCGTGGTGGAGGCGATGCTGCCCTATTTCACGACGCACTTCGGCAACCCGCATTCGCGCAACCACAGCTACGGCTGGGAAGCGGAGCAGGCGGTCGAGAAGGCGCGCGCCCAGGTCGCTTCGATCATCGGCGCGGACGAGAAGGAGATCATCTTCACCTCCGGCGCGACCGAATCGAACAACCTCGCGCTCAAGGGCGTAGCGCACTTCTACAAGGGCAGGAAGAACCACCTCATCACCGTGGTGACCGAGCATAAGTGCGTCCTCGATTCCTGCCGGCACCTGGAGCTGGAAGGGTTCGAGATCACCTATCTGCCGGTGCAGCAGAATGGCCTCATCGACCTCGAGAAGCTGAAGGCTGCGATCCGGCCGGACACCTGCATCGTGTCGGTGATGGCGGTGAACAACGAGATCGGCGTGATCCAGCCGCTGGCCGAGATCGGCAAGATCTGCCGCGAGCGCAAGGTGTACTTCCACACCGACGCGGCCCAGGCGGTCGGCAAGATCCCGCTCAACGTCGATGAGATGAACATCGACATGATGTCGATCTCCGGCCACAAGATCTACGGCCCGAAGGGTATCGGCGCGCTCTATGTGCGGCGCAAGCCGCGCGTGCGCCTCGAGGCGCTGATCCACGGCGGCGGCCAGGAGCGCGGCATGCGCTCTGGCACGTTGCCGACGCCGCTGTGCGTGGGCCTGGGCGAAGCCTGCGCCATCGCGCAGCGCGAGATGGGCGCGGAAGCGGAGCGGCTGAAGGGCCTGCGCGACCGCTTCTACAAGAAGATCAAGGAGCAGCTGCCGGAGGTCTACCTCAACGGCGATCTTGACAGCCGCATCCCGGGCAACCTCAACCTCTCCTTCGCCTATGTGGAAGGCGAGGGGCTGATGATGGGGATCAAGGACCTGGCGGTGTCGTCGGGTTCGGCCTGCACGTCCGCGTCGCTGGAGCCCAGCTACGTGCTGCGCGCGCTGGGCGTCGAGGAGGAACTTGCGCATACGTCACTGCGCGTCGGGTTGGGCCGTTTCACCACCGAGCAGGACGTCGACTACGCCGTCGAGCATATCGTGCAGGCCGTGCAGCGCCTGCGCGCGATGAGCCCGCTGTGGGAGATGGCGCAGGAAGGTATCGATATCAAATCGATCCAGTGGGCAGAACACTGACCCCGGACCGATCGAATTCAGGAGAGCACACATGTCCTATAGCGAGAAACTGATCGACCACTACGAGAACCCGCGCAACGTCGGTGCGCTGGACAAGGGCGACGCCAGCGTCGGTACCGGCCTGGTCGGTGCGCCGGCCTGCGGCGACGTCATGAAGCTGCAGATCAAGGTCGGCGCGGACGGCCGCATCGAGGATGCGAAGTTCAAGACCTTCGGCTGCGGTTCCGCCATCGCCTCGTCCTCGCTCGCGACCGAGTGGGTGAAGGGCAAGACCCTCGATGAAGCCGAGACGATCAAGAACACCATGATCGCGCAGCATCTGTCGCTGCCGCCGGTGAAGATCCACTGCTCGGTCCTGGCCGAGGATGCGATCAAGGCCGCGATCAAGGACTATCGCGAGAAACACGGCAAGCCAGCTGAGAAGGCCGCGGAGTAGCGCATCGATCATGGACACCGGCACCAACATCCCGGGCAGCGCGGCCCCCGTGGCTGCGCCTGACGTCAAGCCGAAGCGCGCCCCGCGCCCGCGGCCGGCGGCGATCAACCTCACCGCCGCGGCGGTCGAGCGCGTGAAGGCGCTGCTCGACAAGCGCGGCAAGCCGTCCGCCGGCATCCGCATCGGCGTCAAGACCAAGGGCTGCTCGGGCCTCAGCTATACGCTCGAGTTCGCCGACGAGAAGGGCCCGATGGACGAGGTGGTCCAGCAGGATGGCGTGACGGTACTGATCGATCCCAAGGCCACGATGTTCGTCCTTGGCACCGAGATGGATTACGTCGAGGAGAAGCTGCAGTCCGGCTTCGTCTTCAAGAATCCGAACGAGAAGGGCCGCTGCGGCTGTGGCGAATCCTTCCACGTCTGATGTCGCATTGTGATGTCGAATTCAGCCGACAATTCGCGCGCCGCGCGCGCTGGCCTTACGTCGTGCTGGTCCTGCAAGGGGCCGGTGACGGCGCAGGCGCTGTTCTGCCACACCTGTGGCGCGGCCCAGCCGCCGGCGCAGCTTGATCACTTCCGCCGGCTCGGGCTCGAGCCGGACTTCGACCTCGATCTCGACATCGTCGAGAAGCGCTATCTCGGCTTCCAGCGCGCCATCCATCCCGATCGCTTCGCGACCAAGCCCGCCAAGGAGCGCGCCTTCGCGGAGCGCCAGGCGGTCGCGCTCAACGAAGCCTACGAGACGCTGAAGGATCCGCTGCGCCGCGCGGCCTATCTGCTCAGCCTCAACGGCATCGACGCCGCGGTCTCCAAGGACCAAACGGTGCGCGATCCCGAGCTGTTGATGGAAGCGATGGAAGCGCGCGAGGCGCTGATGGAAGCCACCAGCATCGACAAGGTGGAGAAGCTGCAGGCCAAGGCCGGCGCCGATGCCATCGCCATCCTCGCCGATCTCTCCAAGGCGTTCGCGAGCGACGACCTGACGGCCGCGAACCGCCTGACCACGCGATTGAAGTATCTGCGCAAGTATCTCGAGGAGACGCGCACGCGCCGCATCGCCCTCGAGCAGGCGCAAGGAACGGCATAGCAATGTTGTTGCAGATCCACGAGCCGGGCGAGACGCCGGAGCCGCACGCCAAGGAGCGCGGCGTCGCCATCGGCATCGATCTCGGCACCACCAACTCGGTGGTCGCCGTGGTCGACGGCGAGCAGCCGGAAGTGCTGCGCGATGCGCACGGCGACGGCCTCATTCCGTCGGTCGTCGCATTGATGCCGGATGGCGTGATCGTCGGTCGCGACGCGCAGGCTCTGCGCGCGCAGCATCCCGACCGCGTGGTCAGCTCGATCAAGCGCCTGATGGGCCGCGGCGTTCATGACGTGAAGGCGCTGGCGGGCGTGCTGCCGTACAAGATCGCGGCCAGCGGCGATTCCGTCGGCATGGTACGGCTGGAGGTTGCCGGCCGTTCCGTCACGCCGATCGAGATGTCGGCCGAGATCCTGCGGGCCGTGAAGGCGCGCGCCGAGCAGTCGCTGGGCCAGGACATCGACCAGGCCGTGGTGACCGTGCCCGCCTATTTCGACGACGCCGCTCGCAGCGCCACCAAGGACGCCGCGAAGCTCGCCGGTCTCGAAGTGCTGCGCCTGGTCAACGAGCCGACCGCCGCCGCGCTGGCCTATGGTCTCGATAGCGGCGCGGAAGGCGTCTACGCGATCTACGACCTCGGCGGTGGTACCTTCGATATCTCGCTACTGCGCCTGCAGAAGGGCGTGTTCCAGGTGCTGGCAACCGGCGGAGATTCGGCGCTGGGCGGCGACGATTTCGACCATGCGCTGGCCGAACGCGCCATCGCCGCAAGCGACGTCGAGAATCTCGATGAAGCCGGCGCCGCTTCGCTGCTGCTGGCCGCGCGTGCCGCGAAGGAAAGCCTCACCGACAAGGACAACGCCAAGCTCGCGGCCGAGGTCCACGGCAGGAAGATCGACTTCCCCGTATCGCGCCGGGAGTTCGAGGCCCTGATCGATCCGCTGGTCCAACGCACCATGCGCGCCTGCCGACAGGTGCTGGACGACGCGCGCGTGATGCCGAAGGAGATTCAGGGCGTCGTCCTGGTCGGCGGCTCCACCCGCGTGCCGCTGGTGCGCCGTCGTGTGGAAGAGTTCTTCGGCCGCGCGCCGCTCGCCGACATCAACCCCGACGAAGTCGTGGCCGTCGGCGCCGCGCTCCAAGCGAAGGCTTTGACCCGCGGCAGCGATACGCTGCTGCTCGACGTCATCCCGCTGTCCCTCGGCATCGAGACCGTGGGCGGCATCGTCGAGAAGGTGATCGACCGCAACACGCCGATCCCGGTCGCCAAGGCGCAGGAGTTCACCACCTATCAGGATGGCCAGACCGGCATGCTGGTCCACGTGGTGCAGGGCGAGCGCGAGACGGTGGATGCCTGCCGCTCCCTCGGCCGGTTCGAGCTGCTCGGCATTCCGCCGATGGTGGCGGGCGCCGCCCGCATCCAGGTCACCTTCGCGGTCGACGCCGACGGCCTGCTCACTGTTTCGGCCACCGAAAAAACCACCGGCATTCGAGCCGAAATTGCGGTGAAGCCGAGCTATGGCCTGACCGAGGCCGAGATGGCCGACATGCTGCGCGACAGCCTGGTCCACGCCCGCGAGGACATGGAGCAGCGCCTGCTGATCGAGGCGCGGGTCGAGGCGGAGCGGGTGCTGCTGGCGCTGGGCGCGGCGCTGGCGGCCGACGGTGCGCTGCTGTCTCCCGAGGAGCGCGGCGGGATCGATTCAGCAATCGCTAAGCTTCGCCAATCCATAAAGGGCGAGGACCGCGATCTCATCAATGCGGCGGTGGAGGGGCTGGACCACGCAACCCATGCCTTTGCCCAGCGCCGGATGGACCGGGCGGTGGCCTTGGCGCTGAAAGGCCATTCCCTTGACGAGGTTGAGGCTAGTATGGCAACTGACCCGGCCCCGCAGGGGAGCCAGCCAGGGGCCTCCGGCCCAACTCGTTGAAATTGCGGATTTCCGAACGGAGTCAAGTAGATGCCCAAGATGACCTTCATCAATCCCGATGGCACGCGCCTCGAAGTCGAAGCGCCAGTCGGGCTTTCGGTGCTGGAAATCGCGCATCGCAACAACATCAGCCTGGAAGGCGCCTGCGAAGGCTCGCTCGCCTGCTCGACCTGCCATGTGATCGTCGATCCGGAATGGTACGACGTGCTGCAGACCGCGACCGAGGACGAGGAGGACATGCTCGATCTCGCCTTCGGCCTGACGCACACTTCGCGCCTGGGCTGCCAGATCAAGATGACGGAAGAGCTCGACGGCCTCACCGTCAGCCTGCCGACCGCGACGCGCAACATGATGGTCGACAAGTAACGGCCACGGGAAATCGATCGGAGCTGGACGACGATATGGCGAAGAAACTGCGCTGGACCGACGTCCACGATATCGCGATCGAGCTGGAAGAGGCGCGACCCGACGTCGACATCGTCAACCTGCGATTCACTGACCTCTGGAAGTGGGTGCAGGAGATTCCGGATTTCGAGGACGATCCGAACAAGTCCAACGAGAAGATTCTCGAGGCCATCCAGGCCGCGTGGATCGAGGAGCGCGGGTGAGCGAGACGTCTCTGACCACCCAAGCTCAAACCCCTCTCACTGAAAAAATCGCGGGCGAAGCGCTCGAAGCCGGACTGCGCCGCACGGTCCAGTTCCCGCGCACCGGCTCGCTGTTCCACGCGATCCTGGCGCGGCCGTGGATCGATCCGCTCTGCCTCTGGGGCCTCAAGCGCGCACTTCCCGCCTCGCGCGCCTGGGCCGCCGCGGGCGCAAGCAGCACGTCGCTCGAAGGATTCGCACGCCAGCTCGGCCTGTTCGGCCTGCCGCCGCGCCTGCGCACCAAGCTCAACACCACTCACCGCCTGCGCCTGCTGTCCAAGGCGGCGCAGACGCGCTGGGCCGAGATGGCGTTCGAAGGCGCGGAGGGCGACCTGGCTACGGCCGAGCGCGAACGGCGCCTGACCGCGCAAGCCTACATGGCCAACCGCTTCCGCTATCTTTCCTTCGCCAAGAAGTATCGCGTTTCTGCGGTGCGCTATCGCACCCCAAAGCCGGACTTCGCGATCGAGGCGCTCAGCCAGGTGCTGGCCGATCCCGACGCGCTGTTCCTGGCGCCCGAGATCCTGCCGCAGATCGAGCGCAGCAAGAGCGTCGATCATGGCGACGTGATCGAATATTGGCTGCGGTTCGAGAGCGATGGCGTCGGCGACGATCCGGCCGACACCTGCTACGCCCACATCTACGAGCCGAAGCAGCATGCCGCCAACCTGCCGAGCTTCTTCTTCGCCCACGGCCTCGCCATGGAAACGGAGATGATGCTCGACGGCCCGCGCAGCTTCCTCAACATGGCGCGGGTCGGCATGCGCATCATCCTGCCCGACGGGCCGGGGCATAACCGGCGCTGCAGGACCGGCTATTACGGCGGCGAGAGCTTCCTGACCGAGCCGCCGATCTCCGGCATCCAGCATTTCGTGCGCGCCGCGCGCGAATATGCCGCGATGATCGCCTGGTGCCGCGCACAGGGCCCGGGCAAGGTCTCGCTCGGCGGCATCTCCCTCGGCGCGCTGACGGCGCAGGTGGCGGCCAGCCGCTGGCGCTACTGGCCGGCCGAGTGCAAGCCCGACGCCCTGTTCCTGATGACCGCGACCGCGCGCATCAGCGCGCTGCCGCTGGAATCCTCGCTCGGGCAGATGGCCGACATCGACAACGAAGTGCGCCGCCATGGCTGGCGGCCTGAGCATTTCCAGGTGCTGGAGCCGATCACCGACGCCGGCGCCGAGCCGCCGCTCGACCCCGCCAACATCGTGCTGATGGTCGGCAAGCGGGACGACGTGACGCCGGCCGCCGGCGGCCACCAGCTGGCCGGGCAGTGGCGCATCCCGAAGGACAATCTGTTCGTCCGCGACCGCGGCCATTTCTCCGCCGCCATCGGCCTCGGCATCGACCCGGCTCCCTATGCGAGGATGTTCGACCTCCTAAGCCGTTGAATTTGCGGCTGAGTTGGCCCAAGTAAGCGGGCAGGATAGGATGCCCGCTAAATCGCGGTAGATGGGAGCCAGGTAGCACCACCATGAACTCGCTCGGTTTCAACAAGCGGCCGGAGGATACGCGCGTGGTCGTCGCCATGTCGGGCGGCGTCGACAGCTCGGTTACGGCTGCCTTGCTGAGGCGCGAGGGCTACGACGTGGTCGGCATCACCCTGCAGCTCTACGACCACGGCCTGACGGTGGGCAAGAAGGGCGCCTGCTGCGCGGGGCAGGACATCTATGATGCGCGCATGGCCGCCGACAAGATCGGCATCCCGCACTATGTGCTGGACTACGAGAGCCGCTTCTCCGACGCGGTGATGCAGGACTTCGCGGATTCCTATCTGGCCGGCGAGACGCCAATCCCCTGCGTGCGCTGCAATCAGCGGGTCAAGTTCCGCGACCTGCTCGCGCAGTCGCGCGAACTCGGCGCCGAGGCCCTGGCGACCGGCCACTACGTGAAGCGCGTCGTCGGTGCGGGCGGTGCCGAGCTGCATCGCGGCGCCGATCCGCGGCGCGATCAGAGCTATTTCCTGTTCGCGACCACGCCGGAACAGCTGGACTATCTGCGCTTCCCGCTTGGGGACCTCCCCAAGACCGAGACCCGCGCGATCGCGGCGCAGTTCGAGCTGGCGGTGGCGGACAAGCCGGACAGCCAGGACATCTGCTTCGTGCCGACGGGCGGCTACGCCAAGGTGGTGGAGCGCCTGCGCCCCGGCGCGGCCGAGCCAGGCGAGCTGGTGCACATGGACGGGCGCGTGCTGGGGCAGCATGACGGCCTGATCAATTTCACCGTTGGCCAGCGCAAGGGCCTCGGCCTCGGCAACCTCAACGAGAACGGCCAGCCGCTCTATGTCGTGCGCCTGGAGCCCGAGACGCGCCGCGTGTTCGTCGGCCCCAAGGCGGCGCTGGCGAAGTCGAGCGTCACGCTGCGCGAGGTCAATTGGCTGGGTCGCGCCGGCGAGCCGACCGAGAACGTCGAGGTCGAGGTCAAGCTGCGCTCGATGACCGAGCCGAAGCCGGCGATCGTCTCGCTGCTGCCCGGCGGCCACGCGCGCGTCGCGCTCAAGGAGCCGCAGTTCGGCATCGCGCCGGGCCAGGCTTGCGTCATCTATCAGGGCAGCCGCGTGCTCGGCGGCGGCTGGATCGAGCGCGAGAGCGCAGCGAAGGCGGCATAGGGGGAAAGATGGATCTCAGCGAACTGACCGAAGAGCTGCGCAAGCGCGCGGGCCAGAACGTGAAGCTCGGCTACAAGGTGAAGTTCATCCTGGAGGATGACGGCATCATATTCTGGGACGGCACCGAGCATCCGCCGGCGATCGACAACGAGGACAAGGCGGACGCCACCACCACCATCAAGATCTCGGCCGAAAACCTGCAGAAGCTGATGGCTGGCGGCCTCGACCCGACGCTCGCCTACATGACCGGCAAGCTGAAGGTCGAGGGCAGCATGGGCGTGGCCCTGAAACTGACCTCGATGTTCGCGGATTAGGCCACAAGATCAAAGGCTTGCGCTATCCTTGACGGGGCGGACGGCGGCCGCTATACGCTTGCCTCCGCATTCCGGCCGGTATCTCAATCCGGCCCCCGGTGGCGCCGTAGCTCAGCGGTAGAGCAGGGGAATCATAATCCCTTGGTCGGTGGTTCAAATCCGCCCGGCGCTACCAATTTTTCCCAGAAGCCTCGCCCATTCATCGCGCATTCACCTCGTGCGTCGAGAATGATGGCATTGGACGGGGGGCGCCAAATGGCGGGCAGCGCGGCGTCGAAGCCGGACTTGGCTTCGGAACATCGGCAGGAGTGGGAGAAAGCTCCTGGAATGGCCCTTCTGATGCAGCGCATCAGAGCGGCGACGGGAAAGAGCGGATTTGCCCAAGCACTCGAATGGGGCCGGCTACGCCGCGGCCCGGGCAAGATCACGTTTCCGGAGTACTTCTCCCTCCGGCTTTATGACGACAGACTCTATACGAATGAGATGAAGGCCGAGTTCCTATCGGAGACTCTACATTGGCCGCTGTGTGAGCGATGCGCCGACCTGCATTGGCGAGCCGCGACCGAAGACAAGTGGCTGGCCTATACGCTGTTAGGGCGGTTCGGGGTACGCGTTCCCAATACCTTAGCGGTGGTGGACCGCAGTCAGCGTTCCTTCGGCAAGACGCAGAAGATCACGAATGCCGTTGAATTGCTGTCGTTTCTGAGCGGCGCAACCCTGCCGGTGTTTGCCAAGCCCAATGGGGAAATGGCGAGTTTCGGAGCCGTCATCATCGATCGCGGCAACGACGACCTGTTCCGACTCGACGATGGTCGACACATGACCGCAGATCAGATTTTCGAGCAGATCATTGGCACAAGGACCTATCTCTTGCAGGAGATAGTCCAGAGCCACCCCGAGATCGCCCGGCTCACACGGAATGTTCCAACCGTACGAACCATGAATCTCGTCTGGCCGGATCGCATCGAGACGCCATACACGCTGATCAAGCTGCCGACCGGCGCCAACGTCGCCGACAACTACTGGCGAAAAGGCAACCTGCTTGCCGACATCAACCCAGAGACGGGTGAGATCAGGCGCGTCGTCAGTGGCAAGGGCCTTGACCTGAAGGAACACGATACGCACCCGGACACGGGCGAGAGACTGGTCGGCACACGCCTGCCAATGTGGGCGGAACTGCTGGAAGTCAACAGAAGTTGCGCACGCGCCTACGCCGCGGTCCGGTATCAGTCGCTCGACATCGCCCTGACACCGGAGGGTCCCTGCGTGATCGAAGTCAACAGCGGATGTTCATTCCTCTTGCCACAGATCGCGACCGGGCGCGGTTTGCTAACGCCCGCTTTTCGCAGTTTCCTAACCTCCTGCGGTTGGAAGAAGTTG
>Ga0081538_10002727_pt1 | contig 16962 bp, 13 predicted proteins | sample TabmetS5T2R1_FD_71022 | JGI IMG/M metagenome (GOLD analysis project Ga0081538, IMG submission 71022) | Tabebuia heterophylla rhizosphere microbial communities from the University of Puerto Rico - S5T2R1 | ecosystem: Host-associated > Plants > Roots > Rhizosphere ... | reverse complement strand
CCATCTGCGGTTACAACCCTTAGTCCATATCGCTAATAGCCGTTGTCCCACCTGTCCAGCAGAAAGTGTAACACGGCCTTCTGGCTGTGCAGACGGTTTTCCGCATGGTCGAAGACGATCGATTGGGGGCCGTCGATGACCTCGGCGGTGATCTCTTCGCCGCGGTGCGCAGGTAGGCAATGCATCACCAGCGTCGTGGGTTTGGCCGCCGCCAGAAGCGTCTGATTGACCTGGTACGACTGAAAGACCTCCAGGCGCCAGCGTCGCTCCGCCTCCTGCCCCATGCTGACCCACACGTCGGTATAGATGACATCCGCCCCTTTGACGGCCTGAAACGGGTCCTCCATGATTTCCACGCTCCCGCCATGCGCCGTCGCCTCTTCCTGCTGCTTGCGGATGAGCTCTGCCGGCGGCCAGTAGCCTTTCGGACAGGCCAACGCCAGGTGCATGCCCATCTTGGCAGCCCCCTGTAGCCACGAGTTGGCGACGTTGTTGCCATCCCCCACCCAGGCCAGCTTCACTCCCTCGCAGCGGCCGAATTTCTCCTGAATGGTCAGGAGGTCGGCCAGGATCTGACAGGGATGGTGCAGATCGGTCAACCCATTGATCACCGGGATCGTGGCGTACCGCGCCAGCTCCTCCACCTCCTCGTGGGCGAAGGTCCGAATCACGATGCCGTCCAGATAGCGGGAGAACAGACGCCCGATATCCGCCACGCTCTCCCGCACCCCCATGCCGAGGTCATGATTGTTCAGGAACAGGGCCAACCCACCCATCTGAAACATGCCGATCTCAAAGGAGACCCGCGTACGGCTGGAGGGTTTTTTAAAGATCATCCCCAGCGTCTGCCCCTCTAAAAAGCGGTGCGGCACGCCGCGCTTGAGATAATCCTTGAGGCGGGCGGCCGACTGCAACAAGGCCTCGAGTTCCGGCCTGGTGACGTCGTCCAGCGTCAGAAAATCGCGCTTCATCGCCGGTCTCCCTACCCCTACACTTTCGCGAACAGTTCGTCGAGCGTCGCCCCCAGGAGGTCCACTTCCGACTCTTTGACGATGAGGGGAGGCAAGAAGCGGAGGACCGTATCCATCGTACAATTGACCAAAAAGCCACGCTCCAGACAGCCGTTCACGAACTGAGCACCGGGGAAATCCAACTGGATGCCCAGCATTAACCCCCGGCCGCGCACCTCTTGGATAAAGGAGTAGCGCTCCTGAAAGCCTTTGAGGCGGTCCATAAAGTAGGCCCCCACCCGCTGGCAATTTTCCAGCATGCCATCGTCGTGGATGGCCTTAAGCGCCGCCACTCCGGCTGCTGTGGCTAGGGGATTGCCGCCGAACGTCGCTGCATGCGTGCCCGGGACAAACGATCGAGCGACCTCTTCGCGGGCCAACAGAGCGCCGATGGGCACACCCCCGGCTAGCGATTTGGCGAGCGTCATGATATCGGGGGGAACCCCATCGTGCTCATAGGCGAAGAGTGTGCCGGTGCGCCCGATGCCGCATTGCACCTCATCGTAGATCAGCAGCAGTTGGCGCGCATCGCACAGCTGGCGCAGTCCTTTGAGGTAGCCCGGACTGGGAACGTTGACCCCCCCCTCTCCCTGAATCGGCTCGACCATCACGGCGCAGGTCTTGGGAGTGATCATCCGTTCTAAGGCCTGCAGGTCATTGAACGGGGCATATGTAAAGCCATCCAGCAGCGGCTCAAAGCCCTTGTGATACTTATGCTGCGCCGTGGCCGAGAGCGACCCCATGGTGCGGCCGTGGAAGGAGTTCTCAAACGTCACGATTTCGTATCGTCCCTCACCGAAGTGATCGTGGGAGTATTTACGGGCCAATTTAATCGCCGCCTCGCATGCCTCCGTGCCGCTATTGCAGAAGAAGCTGCGATCGGCGAACGACAGCTGTGCCAGCATGTCGGCCAGTTCGATCTGGGGTTGAATGTGGTACAAATTGGACACATGCAGGAGGGTACCGGCCTGCTGGCGGATGGCCTCAACAACTTTTGGGTGACAGTGGCCCAAGTTGTTCACCCCCAGGCCAGCCAAGAAGTCATAGTACATTTTGCCGTCGGCATCCCAGACACACATCCCCTCGCCGCGGATCAAGGCGATGGGAGTGCGCCCATAGGTGGTGGCGACATGGGCGTTGCCGCGATCGATCAAGCTCTGATTGCGCATCTCAAGGGCACTTTGTTGCACGGCAATGGCCTCCTCACACGCATAGACATTGTGGATGACGGAGATGGTACGGGTCAGATGGCAATGATCAGCGAGAGCGGCTGCACTGACGACGGCATCCCACATCTCCGTCCCACCAGTGCAGGGGGCATTCGGGGGTGAAGCGGCTCATCGTCCAGGCCAGCTTAGACATGGTGGGGCTCCGCGAGTAGGGCCGTAAGTTGTTGGCGATAGCGTCGCCGCACGGCGTCGAAAAACGCCAGATACTCAGGGGTCCGATAATCGGGGTATGTCCATTCCCACGGCACAAAGCGGCCGCCGGTATAGCGCAGCGTCACCTCCGCATAGATGCCCTGGCCGAGATAGAGGCGATGCTGCCGGTCTTTAGTGGTTGCCAGCACCAATTTGGCCAGGTCGACATAGCCTGGGTCGAGATTGACCTGTCGACGCCAGCCCTGCCCGACGGCCATGGCATACGTCCGTTCCACGGCATTGGTCTCATGTTTGATGCCGGCCAGGGCATCGGCAGCGATGAGCGCTTCAAAGCTCCAAAACAGGCGCTGCAATGCCGGTCCCATCTCGCGCTCATAGAAGCGGGTTGCCACAAAGGGGAGCAAGGCGGTTTCTTGGTCGATCCGTCCATAGGTGGCTTCCAGTTGCCGGCGTACGGTCATGATTGGAGCCTCGCGAGCGAGAATAAGCCCCATGATCAATTTTACTGGCGGCGGTTCGATAGCCTGCGCCACAAAGCGATTCCTCTCGACGGCGATCGACCAGCGGCGCGCAGCCCGCGTCCTCGCACCGGCTCGGCGTCAGGTCTGAAGCAGGCAAGGCGCTGAGCACCCTGGCGCTGACCGATAGTACCGGTCTGGCCTGCGAATGTCGCCTGAATGTAACGAATTGCACTAGGGATGTCAATCGTTGAAACGCAGGTCCCGATCTCCGTCCTGTTGATCATGAACGGCACATGACATAGGATAAACCCGCGACGGAAGCCGCAATAGACCGGAATATAGGCAGAAAAAATAATTGACATCCTTAGTGGGCTGGCCTTACACTGATTTTTGTCATTCCTTGCCGCACTAGGGCGGAAGCGACATATCAGGGCTGAAGCATGGTGGGAAATTTGCGACGGTGTCCTCCCCTCCCTTATCAGGATACCAAAGCATGTCCGGCACTTCAGACCTCACAGCAGGGGGGTGAGACGATGGCGGAGGTGTTTATCGCGGGTGTCGGCATGACCGCCTTTGGCAAACGGAATGAAACCTTACTCGAACTCATGGCCGAAGCGCTCGAGATGGCGCTCAAGCGCTCCGGGCGTGACACCCTCGATGCCATGTATGTCGGAGTGATGAACCCCGAGGAATTTTCCGGCGAGAGCAATATCGCCGCCGCGATCACAGACGATCTCGGCCTGTGGGGTCTTCCTGCCACCCGTGTCGAGACCGCTTCCGCCACCGGTGCTGCGGCGCTTCATGCCGCCTTTTACGCTGTCGCGTCGGGTTATCTACGCGCTGTGTTAGTGCTGGCGGGGGAAAAGATGACCCACCTGAGCACGTCCCGTACCACGCGCATCCTGGCCCAAGTCATCGAACGCTACGAGCGCAATTGCGGGGCCTCGATGCCAGCGCTGGCGGCGATGCTCAGTCAGCGCTATATGAGCCAGTACAAAATCTCCCTGCCGCACATGCAGCGCGCGCTCTCGGCAGTGGCCATCAAAAATCATTTCAACGGTGCACTCAATCCCTATGCACATTTTCGCACCGAGATCTCCTACGAACAGTATGAGCAAAGTCGGATCGTTTCTACCCCTCTGCGCTTGTATGATTGCGCGCCCATCAGCGATGGCGCGGCTGCCGTCATCCTCACCTCCGACCCGACCGACATCAAAATCAGCGGCATTGGACAGGGGACAGACACCCTCGGCGTGCGCTTCCGTGATTCCTTTACCGCCTTTCGCTCCACGCAGCTGGCAGCGAAGAAAGCCTACGATATGGCCGGACTCAGGCCGCGAGATATCGATTTCGCGGAGGTGCACGACGCCTTTACGCCGTTTGAGGTCATCGGGACCGAAGACTTGGGGTTTTTCGAGCCCGGCAAAGGGGCCAGGGCCGCGGAGAAGGGGAGCACCAGCCTGGAAGGCGAATTCCCCGTGAATCCGTCCGGTGGCCTGAAGGCCCGCGGTCATCCGGTGGGCGCTTCAGGACTCGCCCAGATCGTCGAAATCGCCTGGCAACTCCGACACGAGGCCGGGAAACGTCGCCAGGTGCCGCGGAGCAACATCGGCTTGGCCCAGAGTACGGGTGGGTTGGCCAACAATAACTTCGTGACCATTGTCGAACGGGCCGATCAGAAACGGGTGATCCCGGTCAATTGGCAGAGCCCTTATCAGGTCGCGGTCACCCCTTCCGCCCGACCGAAACATGACCCTGAAGCCGCCACACGTGAAGGTGTCCTGCAGACCTACACCGTGCTCTACACCACACCTGAAGGCTTTCGTTCGCCCCTCCAGATTGCGCTCATCGAAGATGACGAGAATTTCGTGATCATGGCCCGCGGCCGCAATGCCCAACCGATACGCATTGGCACACGCGTGGTGATCACCCGCATCGGGGAAACCTACTATTTTTTCAACCGCAGCCTCGCCGATAAAGTACGCATTCTCTGGCGGCGGAAGTACCGCGATTTAGCGCATCACGATTTGATCAAGGGCTTTTACTCTCGCCTCACGGCGGACATCGACCGCTTCACCCATGCCATTCGCAAGACACGAGCGTCATCGGCTGGAATAGCGAGGCTGAAACCATGGTCGTCACGTGTGCGTTCTACGGTTTCATCAACCGAACGACCAAAGTAACCCTGCAAGTCGACCGAGAAACGCTGGAGGTGGGCCAGTTGTTTGCCTTTGAGGGCGATCATTATGTCATCCTCTCGGTGTTCGAGGCCGACGGTCATTATCGTGCGAACGTTGGCTTGGAACATCTCCATCGTGTGCGCACGCCTGCTCGCCCGAAGCCTACCCCCCTCAGCATACTGGCATTCGAGGACAAGGCCGCTAAAGCGCCCGCGAAGGACGGGCAGGAGGCCGTTTTGCAGGCGCGTCTACAGGCGGCCGAAGCCAAGCTCCAGGATCTACAACGGGAGCGCGATGAAGCGCTCAAGCTGCTCGACCATGCCATCCAGCAGCTCAATCGCCTACAGCAGAGTGCAGGGCACTGAGGACCATGCGGCGCAGTTTCACCCTCACCTGAACATTCTTCCCCCAAGGGGGAGGGCTGGGTAAGGGGATCGCTAATGGCAACCCTGGGCGGAGGGGCCACGCACCTATGTTTCCAGAGAGGTTTCAGGAGCTTGAGGATAAGATTCGTCTGACGGCGGAGTTAATGGCACAACTCAAACAAGAGAAACTGCAGCTGGAGCAGAAGCATCAAGAGGCTGAAAAGCGCATCGCTGAACTCGAGGGCGAAATCAAACGCCTACACACCGAGCGCCATGCGACCAGTTCGCCAATGGATACGCTCATCCACCAGCTGAACACGCGGCCGGCGGATGCGCAAGAGCAGACCTTGCACCGCCTGACGGAGGCGCTTGTCAAAGAGCCCAACAACGTCAAAGCGCTCTTCGAATTAGGTAATGCGTACGAGCGACAGGGGATGTACGAGCAAGCCATTCAGGAATATCGCAAGGCGCTCAAGCTCGATCCAGATTTCGTGGATGCGATTGAGCATCTGGCCTTCCTGCTCGAGAAGTTGAACCGTGACAACGAGGCGTCGCCGCTCTGGGAACGCATTCTGTCGTTGAAAAAACACGCCTAGCCCCACCCTGCTGCCGACCGCCCTGCGCACGCAGGCATTGACCGGCGTCACCCCCGTTGACCCTCTGCCGCAGGTGGTGTATAAGGTGGGCGTCGGTGCGTGGAAGAGCCGAAGCCGTGCACCATGACAGGCAAGTTACATCATCGCGGCGCGTGTCCAACAAGCGCACATTCTACTGATGACGTTCATGTCAAGTAAGGAGCAGCAATGGCCTACGAAGCGCAGATCGAAACCGCGAAAACCCACTTCGGTAAGATCCTGGAGGAACAACTGGCCCGGGTGGAACGCCTCAAACAACAGCCCGACTGGTTGGACTTCAGCCAGATTAAACCCATCAAAATCGGCATGATCGGCGGCGATGGGATCGGCCCTACCATCGCCATCGAGTCGCAGAAGGTGCTGGAGTATCTACTGCGCGACCAAGTGAGCAGTGGCAAGGTGGAATTCCGCACCATCGAAGGCCTGACCATTGAGAACCGCGCTGCTCACCTCAAGTCAATTCCCGACGACGTGTTGGCCCAGATTAAGGAGTGTCATGTCACCCTGAAAGGGCCGACGCATACGCCGGAAAAGGGCGACGGCTGGCCCAACCTGGAAAGCGCCAACGTGGGCATGCGCAAAGAGTTAGACCTGTTTGCCAACGTACGTCCGGTCCGCGTCCCCTCGCAAGGCATCGACTGGACCTTCTTCCGCGAGAATACCGAGGATATGTATGCCGTCGGGAGCCAAGGTCTCAACGTCACCGATGACCTAGCCATGGACTTCCGGGTGATTACCTCTCAGGGCTCGGAGCGCATTATCGATGCTGCCTTCGCCCACGCCAAGCGGACTGGCAAGGATTCGGTGACCATCGTCACCAAAGCGAACATCGTCAAGACCACCGATGGCAAGTTCCTGGACATCGCCCGCCGTGTGTCCGAACGCTATCCAGGCATCAAATGGGAGGGCTGGTACATCGACATCATGACCGCAGCCCTGATCAATCCGGCCCGCCAGAAGCAATTCCAGGTACTGGCACTACCCAACCTCTATGGCGACATCCTCACCGACGAAGCCGCCCAGATTCAGGGAGGCGTGGGCACCGCTGGCAGCGCCAACATTGGGAAGGTGTACGCCATGTTCGAGGCGATCCATGGCAGTGCTCCGCGTATGGTCGCCGAGGGCCGGGCCCAATATGCCGACCCCAGCTCAATGATTCGTGCTGGCGCCATGCTGCTGGAACACATCGGCTTCCCCGAACAAGGGGCTAAACTCCACAAGGCCCTGGATGTGTGCGGCCAGTACGAGAAAAAAATGGTCATGACCGGCCGCAGCAACGGCGCGACCAGCGCCCAGTTTGGCGAGTACCTGATGCAGACGGTGGAGGACCCGAACCTCGACGCCAAATGGGAAGCATACGTGAAGGCCGGATAGATCAGCGCCTCACCCGCTGTCCCCTGCCCCAGCGACGGTGGCCAGGGGGTATAGCGTACAACCTGAAACAGACTAGCCCCATGGGCGCACTACTCCTGGGAAAACCGGTTTCTGATCGGATTCGTGCGGAGGTCGGCGCCGAGATCGCGCGTCTAGCACCACATGCGCCGTACCCGCCGGGTCTAGCCGTCATTCTCGTCGGCAATGACCCGGCCTCGGCAATATACGTCCGCAACAAGCAACGCGCCTGTGAGAAGGTGGGCATCCACTCGGTGTCCCGCCTTCTCCCCAGCGACACCGGCGAGCTTACTCTGCTGGCGTGCATCGAGGAGTTCAACGAAGACCCCCACATCCATGGCATTCTCGTCCAGCTCCCGCTGCCTTCGCCCGAGCATGAGGCGACTGCGATCGAGAGCATTGCCCCCCTGAAAGATGTCGACGGCTTTCACCCACTCAATGTCGCCAAGCTCTTCGAAGGCCGGCCTTATCTGGTGCCCAGTACACCCGCTGGCATCCTGGAACTGCTTGCGTTACACCAGGTGCCTATCGTCGATAGCCGCGTAGTCATCATCGGTGCCAGCAACATCGTGGGCAAACCCTTGGCGCTCTGTATACTGCACCACGGCGCCGTCGTCACCATCTGCCACAAATACACGCGTGATTTGGCGGCAATCAGCCGTGAAGCTGACATTCTGGTCACGGCCGTGGGCAGGCAAAAGCTGGTGACAGCAGACATGGTCAAGCCAGGAGCGGTGGTCGTTGATGTGGGGATTACGCTGGTGGACGGGCATGCGGTAGGGGATGTCGACTTCGCACCGGTGGCCGAGAAAGCGAGCCTGCTTACCCCGGTGCCGGGTGGCGTCGGCCCGCTCACCATTGCCCTGCTCCTGGCCAACACCCTGAAAGCCTATAAGACGATTCTCGGATTAGCATAGCTGTGTGCATTCCCTCCTCCCTCATCCTAACCCTCTCTCAGAGGGAGGGAGAACCAGCGGCGCCCCGTGAGCCAACCGTCCCCCTGACCCTGACGTCCATGCTCCCAGGGGCAGAGGGAACTGCGAAACGGTGCCGTCCTCAGTTTTTCCCGCTCTCCCGCTTGCGATAAGTCCACTCTGGTACGAGAAGCTTGATCTCCCGCTCAAGTACGACACGCTCCAACGCCACCTGTTCGAGGTCCTCTGGTGCGTGGGTCTCGCGGTCCTGCCGCATTTCCGCCAGCATGATGCCGAGGGCGGTCAGGTGTTTATCCAAGATGGCCGCCAGCGCGTTGTTATCTGACAGGCCCTTGACTTCCCGCATCTTCTTCTCCAACGTCTCCTCGATCTCATCTCGGAAGCTGGAGGTGGGATCATGGTAGCGGTGCTCGAAGGCGAGATAGGCCTGGCGGCGCCCTCGTCCGAGCGGTTCGGGCCGTTCATGCAGGTAAAAGTCGTGCAGATCCTGGTAAATTAAGCCCAGGCAGGACCCCAGCGCAAAAGCGCGCATGGTGGGGCTTTTCTCCTCACCTCGTGGCGCGATGAGGGGAATCTGGAGGGTGCGATTGATGTGCAGACGGGCGCGTTCTTCCAGCCTTTCCGACAGGTAGAGTTCCTGATAATCCCGGAGGCGTTGGAGACCGCGCAGCGACACACCGTGGGCAGTACGAAAGAGGATTAATTGATCGGCATCATAGGTATTGGACGGTTCAACATGGGTCAGCCCGAGATGGGTCAGCAGCTGTCCCGTGCGTGAATTGATGTAGTGTCCAAAGGCGGAGGCTTCGATGATGTTGTTCCGCATCGGGTAGGCTGGATCGATTTTCCAATTCGGCGCAGCCCGGTTGATTTGGGCCTCCAGGGTCTCCTCGACGTTATTGACACGGAACAGGAGGTCCTCATAATCGAGCATCTGGGCCATCTGCCGGTACCCATCTGTTGCGAGGTGCTGCACACACTCGGCCAACGCCCGCGGGCCCTGAGGATCTTCCCCGGACAACACTTCGAGGTGGGTGCGTTTGGTTTCGCGTATGAACAGCGTGACGACTTCCTCCACCTTCGGCCGGATCAGGCTTTGCAGATCTTCAAAGCGACACACGGGAAACCGTGCATTCACGCGGTAGCGCCCATCCCGCGACGGGCCTTGGGCCTCCGACAGGCGAGCGATCTCGCGCTGCAGGGTGTCGAGATTCGTCATCAGCGTCTTCACGAACTCCATCGCCTCGAAGGCAAACTTGCGCAGCGAGCGGTAGAAGTGGAGCTGTTTCTCCAGCCGCTGCGAAGTCTGCAAACGTTCGGCAAAGGAAGCCAGCTGCCCATTGAGCACGGCATTTTCCAGTGTATCGCTGCGGAATTCTTCCCCGGCTGAACGCGCCGCTTTGGCCAGCCGCTCGATCTGCTCCAGACAGTGCTTTTCAATCGACTCCACCGGCCCGCGCAGCGCCTTCAGGAACTCCAGCGCCGCCGGATAACGCCGCCCCGGATGTTCGATGAGCTCCCACACCCGCTCTTTTAAGGCCGCCCGAAACGTGGTATCCAGTGCCTCCAATCGTTCACGTGCCTTGGCCAACTCCCCCTCATAGGCATCGAGATAGTTGCTGACCTGGCGCTCGAACAAGCGGATATAGGGATTCATATCCCCGGCCTTGCGGGGTAGCTCGCGTCCCCACTCGATGGGGCGAATACTGGGCTCCATCGACTCCAGCAAATCGAGCCGGATCTCATGGCCGCGCACGAAGTGTTCCGTTTCCTCGTGCACCGCGTCGGGGGACACCGGCGCCGCGCTGAGGCAATCGATAATGGCGTGACGCAGCAGCGTCTCATCGAAGGGTACCTCACCGACCGAGATGCCGTAGGTGCTGTACGCGCAAATCATGCCTCGGTCATCGAGGGCTTGCAGCTCGGCGGGCAGGTAGTTGGCGGCGCGTTCTTCGATCTGTTTACCGACTGGCGAGTAGATGAACGTCAGGATCGCCTCACCGACCGCCCCAGCGAGGCTCTCGATGTCGATCGTACCCTCTTCGGTCTGACCATCGAGGAGGTAGTTGTAGCGGAATGGCGCTTGGTTGGTATGTTCGACGTCTTCATCCCCATAATCCGCCCGCCATTCGCCGGTGCGCGTGTGGTAATCGAGTTCAGCGAGCGTAGCATAGCCGTTCTTGCGCAACTTATCTTTGGAGCCGATGACATTGAACGCCTCAGGCAGCACCAGATGCCCATCTACCCGCACGCCATCGGTGAGTCGTCCCGCCCACCAGTGCAGGTTGTACACCAGGTCAAGCAGCATGCCCGAGCCGGTACCACCGCACACCGAGGAAATCACGTGAATGTCGAGCCCATCGCCGGTGATATATCGCACCCCTAGCTCGGCGGCGCGACGTGGTAGGCTCTCGTCCAGGAGCGCGCGCATCTTCCCGACGAGAATTTCTTCGATGCGGCGCCGTCGCAGGAAGAAGCACAGCCTCCCAACCGGACGAATGCCTTCGGCCCCTGAGCTGATCTGGCCTGGGCGCAGGGTTGGGGGAAACCACGGGCGGATGTGCTCATAGGTATGCTCGCGGTGCATGGCGTCGATGATGCGATTGGCGTTATAGCCACCACAGGAAAAGTACTCCGACGGTGGCAGCTTGCGGACCTTCTGGCTTGGTGTGTCGATGACCTGAAAGCGCACGAACCCTTCGTCTACCAGTTCAGGGAGCATCTGCATCATCTTTTCCTTGACCGAGGTCACCCCGAGGTAGCCGGTGCCGCCGATGCCGATGACCAAGGTGGGTCGAAGCTCCGCAATCGAACCGGCAGGTCTCTTCATCGTCTCCCCCTTTTGAAAACAGGACCGCGTGCGGAGTGCTGAGGACTGAGAACTGAGAACCGCTTTCACTCAGCGCTCAGCACTGTACCCCTTACGCATCAAAGGTCATCTCATAGTTGCCGAATTGGATGCGGACGGGCTTTTCCAGAGTTTCCCCATCCATCAAGATGACACCCCGCTTGCCGGTCACCTCGATTCCGTCCACAGAGACATGGCTAGGCGTTCGGAAGCTCCGCAAGTAAAGCGCCCCCGACCGCTCCCACCAAGGCCCGGCGGAGATCTCCGCGTCGATCTCAACGCCAGTCTCGCGCCGATCTAACTGGTAATCGCAGTGTGTCTGGGTCCCGATGGTTGCCCCCTTTCTCGGAAAGACGCGTCGCCAGGCTTCCTCCTTGGGATTGCTGTTCAGCACGAACAACTGTGGAGTCCCCGGTCCAGTCGATAACAACCAACCGCGTAGAGGGGTTCGGACACAGTGGCCGATGAACGCCATCCCCGCAGCGCCGGCTACTCCCAGCGCCATCCCCACCAACACAACATACTTGCTGATGCGGCCCCCAGTCCAGGGCGTTGGAGATACGGTCAATTTTGCTGGGTAGATGATCTGTACCGGATTCACACGCAAGCTCTTAGTGCTGATGAGTCGATCGTCCCAGACCTCCGCAATAGCGTTCCCCTCCGCCCGGAAAGTCACGGTATAGGCTCCTGCGGCGGGCAGCGTAAAGAGTTGACTGCGATAGCGAACGCTTTCTCCCTCGCTCACTCGTCCCAGCGGAAACATTTGCCATGATTGACCGTCGCGCCATACCTCGGCTCGTACCATTGGCTCACGGCGAAAGTCGACCGCGGTGCCACCTGCCAGCTCGGCCAACAGCTCGACACGGTCGCCAGCAAAGACGGCTTCTTGGACACGCCCGTTCCTGGATGCGAGGACCGGCGAAGTAGTGGAGGGTCCACGGCGCATCACAGCGAAGTGAAAATAGGGCGCACCCACCTTGAAGGACGTGCCAATCTTGCGGTTGAGGCTCGGATGTTGCTCGCTCGAGAGTTCGACTTCGAGGCGATAGTCACCCTCTGTGGTGGTCTCCTCGAACGTACCTGTGAACACGAATTCTCCGTCTTCGCCCCGCGGGGTAAGCCGTCGCGACACCGGCAACGGCGCATGCGGCAGCCAAAAGCTTGCCATGATCTCCGCCCCTGTCAAGAACTCTGCCAGTTGTGTATCTTCCCGCAGGTTCCGCAAGCCGAATGAGTGTACCTTGACCCCCAGGTGCAAGACCTCATGCAGGGCATACTCCTGCTTGGGAGGGCGCTCCCATGCGAGGGTGATCGCCGAGTGTACCAAGGCCTTGGTATTGTGGACGGGATTGCCGTTTTGATCGACGACTTGATAGATGCCCTCGTATCCCGAGAGGTCGCCAAACGGCCGTGAAATAATGGCCAGCGACCAGTGCTGATAGGGATAGACACGCACCCACGGGCTTTCGGCAGGCGAAGCCCGTCCGAGACCGAAGCGTTGTCCCTGTGGCGTCACCAGCACCATGTCGCGCGGGCCGATGACAATGGCTTCCGCATCAAACTGATTGAGGTAAAACTTGCCGTCCGGCTGCCGCGGCAGGTTGTACAGGGTGGGCGGGCGTACCTGCAGGAAGATATCCAGGAACGCATCGAGGTAGTCCCGTTGGCGGAGAATACGATAGAATTTGCCGTGCGTGCTGTCGGCGATCTCTTTCAGCAGGAGCTCGCCGGAAGTCATCTGCATGGGCTCGTTGGGTTGCGGCTCAGCACCGCCAGCCAACGCTTTGCGGGAGTATTCGGTGAGAGCGATCGTGAAGACGAGGATATTCTCTTGACGCAACTTGGGATAGAGCGCCCGCAACTCGCGCAGTGCCAGCTCGTCGTCACGGGTCCGGCGCTGTGCGGCGCGCCCAGAACGGTCCAACTCGCCATCGCTCATCACGACGAGGTAACGCGTCCCGCCGTGCCCCTCCAGAGTCTCTACGCCCTTGGCTATGCCGAGGCCGATCTCCGTACGCTGGGCCCGGCTATCAATCGGCGGGAGACTGTCCTTGAGACTTTTCAAGGTCTCCCGTTGGATAGCCGTCACAGGTTTCATCACTCGGGCTTTGGCTCCGAAAAACACCACGCCCAGATGATTGCCATCCACGCTGTTGAGGAGATCGATGAACGTTTGTTCGGCATCGCTCCGGATGTTGTGGGGGTCGTTGTCTTGCATCGAGCGCGAGATATCGAGCGCAAGGACGCCGGTTGACTCCCACGCACTCTCGGCAACGCACCACAGGCTTAAGAGCGCAATGAGGCATCCCCAGGCCCCGATGACCCTTCGTCTCATGCCAGCCCTCCCTCGTGTATGCACCCGATGAGCATGGATATCAGCCACACGGCGATTCCGAGGTCCATCCCATCCGAGTGTTCTGTTGCCTATCCTAATGGCGACACTTCCCCTTTGCAACACCCCGCACCGCATCAGGCTGAATTTTCTGACGAGCCACGCGAGCTCGGTCAGCCTGTGTTCTGTTCGCACCGCCAGCGCGCCGTTTCGGCTGCTGAAGAGCTGCGCTGCCGCACACAGGGCTGGCCATGGGGGATTTTTTGGAGCTTCGACAAGATAAGCCGTGCCAGAACGGCCGACGCCAGTGCCGGATGGGGTTGGCGGCTCGTGCATCTGATAAGGGATGGAGGAAGAGGAGACGAGCTGTTTGGCCGATGTGTGTCAATGGACCGTTTCCAACTTCAGCCATAATGCGATGTTGGAATCATCAACGCATCAACGTCCAGAGTGTACTCTCACGGACCTGCGCATCCGGGGTACGGCCATGACAGAAGGACGGATCCTGCCAGCAAAAGAACGGCGTGGAGTCGTAAGGGCCCTTTGGCGCTCGTGTATTCCGTGGGAGCTGACTCCCACGGAATACACGAGCGCCTGCGCCCTCGACGGTTTGATCACACTTTTCCCGAAAATGTTCTCGTCGGCACACGATCCGTCACGCGTCGCAAGACATCTCGCGAGAACAGCGCGAGCGGCAGGATCTGGCGCTGTTTGGCCAGAACCTCCTCAAGTGTATTGCCATCGCTGACAATGTTATCACCTGAATCGAGAACAGTCTCAGCGGTATGGACGAAACCACCGCTTTTCTTAGGATACCGATAGAGGCGTGTCATATACGTCCGCTCGGCGCATTGCAACATACGGCTCCCAACTAAATGTATACTTGACATACCCAAGCACCTCCCATCCGTGCTACTTCACATCTGTGACACGGTCAGCATCTGCAGAGCTCATTGGTGAGCAAGAAGGATGCCAGAGCATTGGGGAAATCAAATATGAGAAGATTTGCCATGTTCTTCTGGCGTAAGATCTTGCGGGCCAGCCCTAGAGAGTGTTGAAGACCTCCGCGCTGGGCATGCACACAGATCGGGTCCCCTGCTAGGAAGGCTGTTCATCGTGCAAAGTGCACACCGCATTGGGCATTGCTCGTCATGATGATCGTTGGGCAGGATTTCAGCTTGCAATGTAGATGGGTAAGAGAATGGTAAATGTGGACCCAACGCCGAATTGGCTCTCCACATGCAGATGCCCCTGGTGTTCTTCGATAATCTTATGCGTCAGGGCGAGGCCGAGGCCTGTGCCTTTTTCTTTGGTGGTAAAGAATGGTGTGAACAGTGAATCGAGTTGTTCGGGGGTCATTCCTGTCCCCGTGTCTGCTAGTGCGATGAACACAAACGACTGAGCGGTGTCGGCAGCTGCACCGAGGTCGATATGTGCCGTCGTCTCACCCAGTGTGGACTGCCACGGCACTCCACTGCCAGTACGGATGATCAACCTCCCCCCTGCCGTCATAGCTTGAATGGCATTGATGGCCAAATTGCCCACGGCACGCGACAGGTATTCCGGGTCAGCGCGTATCTGTGCGAGGCCTGGCGCGAGTTCCTGAACGATGGTGATGCCGCGTTCCGCCGCTTGTTGCTCATAGAGTGCCACGCAACGGGCGATGACCTCATGGACATGGAGCGGCCGCGGCGAAATACGTGGCGGTCGGCTCAGTTCGAGCAACTCCTCCATGATGGCGTTCACACGATCGACCTCTTTGGGAACGATGTCCTGGAAACGGGCGATAAACGCCGGATCCTTCGCCCGGCGTGGCACCATGTCAACGAATGTTTTCAACGCCACGAGCGGATTCTTGATCTCATGAGCCACCATGGCGGCCATGCGCCCAACCGCTGCCAAGCGATCAGCCCGTCGTAAGCGTTGTTCCAGCTCACGCACTAGGGACAGATCGCGGAAAATGCCGAGCAGCCCAGTGGTTTGCCCGGCCTCGTCCTCAAGCAAGCTGGTGTTGATCTCCAGAGGGACTTCACGACCATCGGGTCGCACGAACGATACACCCCGCTCCCACCACACCCCTTTCCCTTGGATTCCATCCAAAAGAATCCGTAGAAATGACGGGGTCTTGGCGAAGAGTTCCTGACACAGTCGCCCCTCGACCTCACCTACCGGATATCCGGTAATATGCGCCGCCATATCATTCCACTTGACGATACGTCCATCCATGTTCAAGGTCACCAAGCCATTGGTCATCGAGGCCAGGACACGGGCGTTATACCGTTCCAGATTTGACACCTCCCTCAATTGGGCATCAAGTTCGCGGTTAGCCGCTTGCAAAGCCGCCTGCTGGGCTTGTAAGTCAGTCGTCATGCGATTGAACGTTGTCGCTAATTCACCGATCTCATCTGTCGAGCGCACATCGATGTGATGGGCTAGATCGCCTCCAGCCACGGCCAACGCTCCAGCCCGCAGTTTCTCGAGAGGTGAGGTGATCCGGCGCGCCAAGACCAAGGCGGCGAGGCACCCAACCAGTGCCGCGGCCATACCGAAGATCAAGATGGTGAGTCGCGTCCGCTGAATTTCCCCATACATTCCCTGCAGTGAGATGGCGACGCGCACCGTGCCCCACTTATCGTGCTCGCTGCTTGGGAACACGGGGATCGCCACCTCCAGGATATTGCCCTGATGCGGGTCGACCCCAGACTGGATGAGCGGCTCATGGGTCTCCTCAGCCTTCCGGCTGAGCGGATCCATTGTAAGATGCTGCCCCTGCAGATCGCTACGCTGGCTGTGTGCCGCCACACGCCCCTCGCGATTGAGGATGATGACGTAGACGACGTCCTCCTCTTGCACGAGGCGTCCAACTTGCTGCTCTAGAAATACATAGTTGTAGGTCACGAGAGCCGTGGTGCTGACCGCTGCCAGATTCCGCGCAATTGTTATGCCGCGTTTTCGCACCTGCGCCTCAATAGCCTTGCGTTCTCGGTGCTCGACAACCACCATCATCACTGCCGTCAGGAAGACCACTAAGCACACGACCGACATGGCAAGCTTAGTGCGAAGGCGCATGTCGCGGAAATTCATGCCCTGCCTGACCTCACTTCCTGTCAGGTGCCTGCCCGGTCTGCTCTAACCAGACCTTACGCAGGGAGACATATGGGTAGCCGAGGGCGTTGACCTCAACCCCTTTAACGTACGGTTGGAACACCGTTTCATACGTATAATGCAGCAACGTGACCACCGGTGCATCGTTCAGGATAATCTGCTCAGCCCGGCGATAGAGCTCGACACGGCGTAGGTCGTCTGTCTCCCGTCGCGCTTCGTCCAGGAGCTTATCGACCATGGGGTTGCGGTATCGACAATAGTTCGTTTGGCTCTGAGAATGAAAAAGAGGATATAAAAAGTTATCCGGGTCTGGGTAA
>Ga0081538_10002726_pt1 | contig 16973 bp, 14 predicted proteins | sample TabmetS5T2R1_FD_71022 | JGI IMG/M metagenome (GOLD analysis project Ga0081538, IMG submission 71022) | Tabebuia heterophylla rhizosphere microbial communities from the University of Puerto Rico - S5T2R1 | ecosystem: Host-associated > Plants > Roots > Rhizosphere ... | reverse complement strand
CATCATGCCCGGCTGGCGGCTGCGCAGCTCGGCCAGGCCACCCTCCAGGAACGGCCGCCCGCCGTACAGGAAGACCACCGTCCCGAGCACGGGCGCGACCCACTCCGAGCCGGCGAACTGTGGCGGGGTGAAGCCCAGCCACTCCTGGACCATCTCGGAGTAGACGACCACCGGGACGGTCAGCAGCAGGCTCCACCAGAACCGGTCTCGGAACTGGGCGGCATGGTCCCCGTGCCCACCGTGGTCGCCGTGCCCCTCGTGGCCGCCGGCCGGCCCGCCGTGGGTGTCCGGCTCGGCGTGCTGGCGGTGCTCGTTCGGCGACAGCTGGCCGGTGGCGGGACTGTGGTCGCCGCCGTGAGCGCCGTGGCCGTGGTGGCCCGTGGCCGCCATGTGCTCCTCCTCTTCGCGCGACGGGTGCCGCAGGACTATGGGTACCCCCGTCGGACGCGAACCAGCCCGGTCCTATACCCCCTTAGGGTATAGACTACGCCAGCTTCTCCGAGACCGAAACGTGCTGGCCGCTGTCGCTGGTGAAGGGCTCGCGCCGCCAGCCGCTCCAGCGCTCCCGGAGCCGCATGCCGGCGATCCGGGCCATCAGGTCGAGCTCGGACGGCCAGACGTAGCGGAACGGCGCCGAGAGGGTCTCCACCTCGCCCTCGGTCACCCACCAGTGGTGGGAGAACGCGATCTGGGTGGCGACGTCGTACTCCTCGAAGCCGAGATGGGCCGGGGTCACGGTGAACGCCCGCACGGTCTCGCCCGGCGGGAGCCGGCGCAGAGCGGGGACCCCGACCTCGATCACGAAGCGGCCGCCCACCTCGAGGTGGGCGGCCACGTTCTGGAAGCAGGCGACCTGCTCGTCCTGGGACGTCAGGTTCATGATCGTGTTGCGGACCAGGTAAGCGAGCCTGAAGCGGCCACCCACCCTGGTGGTGGCGAAGTCGCCGACGGTCACGCCGACGGCCTCGGCACCTGGCCGGGCCCGGAGCTCGGCCACCATGTCCGGCGACAGGTCGATGCCGTGCACGCGGACGCCCCGCCGGGCGAGGGGGAGCGCGATCCGGCCCGTGCCGACGCCGAGCTCGAGTGCGGCCCCGTCCCCGGCGACGCCGGCGAGGAAGTCCACGACCGGGTCGATGGCCGCCGGCTCGAACAGCTCCGGCCACTTGGCCTCGTAGCTGCTGGCGATCCGCCGGTCGAAGACGTTCCTGCTCACCGGCGGAGCATGACAGGCCGGCCGGCCAGCGGCCCCCGAATTACCGGCTGCGCTTGCGCAGGGCGGCGATCAGCTCGTCCTTGCTCATCGCCGAGCGGCCCTCGATGTCCAGCTCCCGGGCGCGCTCGCGGAGCTCCTCGATGCTGCGCTCCTCGTACGGCAGGTTCCGGCGGCCGGTGGGGTGCTGCTCCTTGGCCGGCTCCGGCTTCGGGGCCTCCAGCTCGCCCTGGATCCGGTCGGCGGTCTCGGTCACCGTCTCCACCGCGGTGTCCATGGCGGCGTCGGCCTGGCGGGTCACGACCCCGACCAGGGTCCGGGCGACCTCCCGCTGGACGGCGAGGCCCTGCTCGGCGACGTCGAAGGCGCGGTCGACGGCGCCGACCACGTCCAGGGTGGCGATGGGCAGCCGGAAGTTGCGGGTCAGCTGCTGGCTGATGTCGGTCCAGGCACGGAGCACGTCGATGACGGCCCCCTGGCTCTCGCGAACGGTGCTCAGGAACATGCTCTGGGCGTCGGTGTCCCGCTGGATGCTGGTCGGCACGGACGATTCCTCTCGGTCGGTCGGTTCCGTCTCTCCTGCAAAGTTTAGTACGCATCCGCGTACTTCAGCAAGCAGAGCAGGGGCGGCCGTCGTCAGTCGGGCAGGATCGGGACCGAGAGGCCCTGGTCGCGGCCGAGGAGGACGGCGCGGGTGATGGCGTCGGAGCCGAAGCGGGCCCTGACGTCGTCCAGGGCGGTGTCGAGGGCGGACTGGCTCTGGCGGTCGAACGGCAGGGTGAGCTGGATGGCGCCGCTGTCGTCGAGGTTGGCTACGGCCAGCCCGAGCAGGGTGATGCCCTGGCGCTGGATCATCGGGGTGGCGGTCGCCAGCAGGGTGCGGGCGGTGGCCAGGATGGTCGGGGTGTGGCTGGTCGGCCAGGACAGGGTGTGGGAGCGGGTCGCCCTGGTGAAGTCGTCGAAGCGGAGGCGCAGGACGACCGTGCGGCCGGCTCGGCCGGCGCCCCGCATGCGGCGGGTGATGCGGTCGACCAGCGAGATCAGAATGACGTCGAGCTCGCCGGGCGACCTGGGGGAGCGGCCGAGGGCGCGCTGGGACCCGATCGAGCGGCGCCGGCGGCCGGTGTCGACCGGGCGGGGGTCGCGGTTGTGGGCCAGGGCGTGCAGGTGGCGGCCGGCCGCCTGGCCGACCATGGTGACCAGGGTCGCCTCCCCGAGCCGGGCCACCTGGCCGACGCTGGTGACCCCGTGGCCGCGGAGCTTGGCCGCGGTCACCGGGCCGACGCCCCAGAGCCGCTCCACCGGCAGCGGGTGCAGGAAGGCGAGCTCGTCGTCGGGCGGCACCACCAGCAGGCCGTCCGGCTTGGCGACACCGCTGGCCACCTTGGCCAGGAACTTGGTCCTGGCCACCCCGACCGTGATGGGCAGGCCCACCCGCTCGCGGACGTCGCGGCGCAGGCCCATGGCGATCTGGACCGGCGAGCCCGAGACCCGCCACAGGCCGCCGACGTCCAGGAACGCCTCGTCGATGGACAGCCCCTCCACCAGCGGGGTGGTCTGCCGGAAGACCTCGAACACGTCCTTGCTGGCCTTGGCGTAGACCCCCATCCGGGGCGGGACAACCACCGCCCGAGGGCACAGGCGGCGGGCCTGGGGGCCGCCCATGGCCGTGCGCACCCCGTGCGCCTTGGCCTCGTAGCTGGCCGCGAGCACGACGCCGCCGCCGACGATCACCGGCCGGCCGCGCAGCCGCGGGTCGTCGCGCTGCTCGACCGAGGCGTAGAACGCGTCCAGGTCGGCATGCAGGATGGTCGCCTTGCTCATCGAACTGATGTTCGCACTCCCGGGGGCGGCGTGTCGACCACCTCGGTTAGGCGACACGGCGCGAGGGAAGGCAAGCAACGAGGGGATCCCGGCGAAGGGAGGACGTCCGGGCCGTCGAAGTCGGCGAACGTGAAGAACCCCAAGCAGTACGAGGCCCTCAAGGACAAGGGCATGTCCAAGGAGCGCGCGGCCAAGATCGCCAACAGCCCCGGCGCCTCCAGCAGGGGCGGCAAGTCCTCGGGCAAGGGCGGGAACGCCAAGCGGGGCGGCACGACGGCCCAGAAGAAGGCCGCCGGCCGCAAGGGCGGCAAGGCCGCCGCCAAGAAGAGCTGACCAGGAGGGCCGGGGGGCGGGCGAGCGCCCGCGCCCCGCCGCCGGGAAGCGCTAGGCCGGGATCACGCCTGGCGGGAACTCCGGCATGATCAGCGGCTCTTGTGTCGTCCGCAGGTTGGCGCCAAGGGGCGGGAACGGGTCGTCGGAGTAGACGCCGATGTTCCGGTCCCAGAAGGACTGGATCACGTCGCCGTCGCCGATGCTGTGGACGTACACGTTGGCCCCGGCGCCCTTGAGGGCGGAAGCGAACGACGGCCGGTAGCGGCGGCTCTCGCGGCCGTTGGCGGCCAGGCTGATGGACATGTTCCGGTCCTTCCACCACATCATCACCGCGGGAGCCCGGTAGCGGGTGGTGAAGTCGCCCGCGATCGGGTCGTCGTACCGGTTCTGGGCCTGGGTGTGGTACAGGGCCAGCATGAAGTTCTGCAGCGGGTAGGCGGTGCGGAACGAGTCCAGCTCGGCCCGGTCCTCGATGTGGGGGATGATCCGCTCGCGCACGCTGCGCTCGGGTGCCTGGGCCAGGAACCTCTTGTAGATCTCGAGCCGCTCCCACTTGGAGTCGAGGATGAGGTGGGCGTCGGGGTGGCTGCGGAGCAGGCCGACCAGGTCCTGGCTGCGCATGATCGTGTACTGGCCGAGGTACTTCTTGCCGGCCAGGTCGGCCCAGGTCGCGTCGCGGAACGACTTGTTCAGGCCGTAGTTGGCCTCCAGGCCGTTGTGGGCGGCCAGGGCCGTCCCGTCGGCCAGGCGGACCAGGTCGACCTCGAAGACCTTGAACCCGCGGCTGTAGTTGCGCTGGAACGCCTCCAGGCTGTTGGTGTAGCCGCGGTTGTCGATCGCGCCCAGGGCGTGGGCCACGAACCCGTACGGGTCGTACCGGCTGGTCATCGCGTCGGGCCGCAGGGCGACGGAGCGGGTGTAGCCGATGTCCAGGGTGGTCGCCCTCGAGGTGAACACCCGGTTGGTGCGCCCGAACCAGAGGACGTCGTCCGGCCCGCCGGCGGCGTACCAGAAGATGTCGTTGGGGCCGTCCCCGCCGTAGTCGCCGACATACGGCTGGTAGGTGCCGTTGACGGTGGTCGCGGCCGCCCCGAAGGTCCCGTCGGAGCGCCCGTACCAGGTCACGTCGTAGCCCGAGCCCGGTCCGTACCAGAGGATGTCGCGCCGGCCGTCGCCGTCGAAGTCGCCGGTGAAGGGGCTGTACCTGCCGGCGACGTCGACCGCCTTGCCGGTGAAGCCGCCCGAGGTCTTCCCGAACCAGAGGACGTCGGGGTCGGCGCCCGGGCCGTACCAGAGGATGTCGCGGGCCCGGTCGCCGTTCCAGTCGCCCAGCAGCGGCTGGTAGGTCCGGCCGACGGTGACGGCGTGGCTGGAGAACCCGCCCGTGCTCCGGCCCCGCCAGAGCACGTCGTAGCCGGCGCCCGGTCCGTACCAGAGGATGTCGCGCCGGCCGTCGCCGTTGTAGTCGGCCACCAGCGGCTGGTAGGTGCCGGCGACGGAGAGCGCGTAGCCGCTGAAGCCGCCGGAGGCCTTCCCGTACCACAGCACGTCGTTGGCGGCGCCGGGGCCGTACCAGAAGATGTCGCCCTCGCCGTCGCCGTTGAAGTCGCCGAGCAGCGGCTCGTAGGTGCCGCCGACGCTCACGGCATAGCCCGAGAAGGTGCCGTCGAGCCCGCCGTACCAGAGCACGTCCGGGTTGGCCCCGGGCCCGTACCAGAAGATGTCGGCCCGCCCGTTGCCGTTGAAGTCGCCGACCAGCGGCACGTAGTTGCGGCCAACATTGGTGGAGGCCCCGCGGAAGTTCCGGTCCGGCCGGCCCAGCCAGACGTGGTCGGGCAGCGAGCCCGGGCCGTACATGAAGACATCCGACCGGCTGTCGCCGTCGAAGTCCCCGACCACCGGGGTGATCCCGGTCGGCACGGCGGCCGCCTGGGCGGCGGTCGCGGTCCCGTCGGCCACGGCCGCCCGGGGTTGCTGGTCCTGGGCGCCCGTCTCCTGGGCGGCCGTCGGCGACGCCGCGACCATGGCCAGGCAGAGCAGGGCGGCGAGGAGCAGGCCAATCCTCGCCGGCCGCGCCTTGGCGGAAGGCATACGCACTGACCCCTCCTCATCCCGCAGTGCCGGATCGGCCGAACATATGGGAACAGGCACGCCGAAAAGAAGGGATTCGCGTACTAGGTTAAGTACGTAGTTCTACGTTGACTTGGCGTAGACCGTCGGCCGAGCCATGGGCTCAGACGGGCCGGAGGCTGGCCAGCACGCGGTCGTAGGCCCGGGCCAGCGCGGCCGCCTCCTTGAGGTTGGCGGTCAGGACAAACCACCGGTCCGGTCCCTCCAGGGTGGTGGTGACCAGCGTGGCCTCGGCGTCCTGGCAGCGGCTGCCCTCCAGCCGGCCCACCCGGACCGGCTGGCAGGAGCCGGCGGCCGGGGCCGGCGGCTCGGCCGAGGTGGCGATCAGGCTGATCCCGTAGCCCTTGGGCGGCAGCAGCGACAGGGCGACCCCGCCGCTGCCGCTGCTCTCGGTGACCCGCCAGCCGGGCGGGTAGCGCAGCCGGAAGCCGCCGCCGGCGCTGGTGTGCTGGCGCCAGCTCGCCGGCGGCGCCGGCAGGGTCGAGGGCGTGGCCTGCACGGTCGTGGTCGGGCCGGGCCGGCTGGGGCCGGGCGGGCCCGGGGCCGGGCGGTCGCACCCGGCCCCGGCCACGCCGGCCAGCACCAGACCGGCCAGGACGAGCAGCTTCGTGATCACCCCTCCATGATGCGCCCCGAGACGCGTTCGTATGGCGGGATCCGGGGTAGATCAAGACTGGTTCGCGGGGGCGGGAGATGGAACGATCTACGACCGACGATCCACGAAGGGCGCGATCCATAGGGGCGTTGGTGCTCCAGCCGGAGGGATGGACTCATGGCCATGCGAAGCGATGTCGACCCGGTCGAGACCAGAGAGTGGCTGGACGCGCTGGACTCGGTGCTGGCCTTCGAGGGGACCGACCGGGCTCGGTTCCTGCTCGCGGAGCTGGCCGCCGAGGGACGCCGGCGGGGAGCTCCGGCTCCGTACTCGGCGACCACCCCGTACGTCAACACCATCCCGGTCGACCAGCAGCCTCCCTATCCGGGCGACCTGGCCACCGAGCACAAGATCCGCTCCCTCAACCGCTGGAACGCGCTCGCCATCGTGCTCCGGGCCAACAAGGAGTCCTCCGAGCTGGGCGGGCACATCGCCAGCTGGCAGTCGGCGGCCACCCTGTACGACACCGGCTTCAACCACTTCTGGCACGCGCCGTCCGAGCGCCACGGCGGCGACCTCGTCTACTTCCAGGGCCACATCTCGCCCGGCATCTACGCCCGCTCCTACCTGGAGGGGCGGCTCACCGAGCAGCAGCTGGACCGGTTCCGCCAGGAGGTCGACGGGGACGGGCTGCCGTCGTACCCCCACCCCTGGCTGATGCCCGACTACTGGCAGTTCCCGACCGTGTCGATGGGCCTCGGCCCGCTCATGGCCATCTACCAGGCCCGGTTCCTCAAGTACCTGGGGACCCGCGGGCTGGCCGACACCGCCGGCCGGAAGGTCTGGGCATTCCTTGGCGACGGCGAGACTGACGAGCCGGAGTCGCTCGGGGCGATCTCGCTCGCCGGCCGGGAGCGGCTGGACAACCTCATCTTCGTCGTCAACTGCAATCTGCAGCGCCTGGACGGCCCGGTCCGGGGCAACGGCAAGATCATCCAGGAGCTGGAGGGGGTCTTCCGCGGTGCCGGCTGGAACGTCATCAAGGTCATCTGGGGCAGCCGCTGGGACGACCTGCTGGCCAGGGACAGCACCGGCCTCCTGCTGCAGCGGATGGAGGAGTGCGTCGACGGCCAGTACCAGGACTTCAAGTCCAAGAACGGCGCCTATGTCCGCGAGCACTTCTTCGGCGCCTACCCCGAGCTGCTCGAGCTCGTCTCCGACATGAGCGACCAGGAGATCTGGGACCTCAACCGGGGCGGCCACGACCCGGTCAAGGTGTATGCGGCCTACGACGCCGCGGTGCGCCACACCGGCCAGCCGACCGTGATCCTGGCCAAGACGGTCAAGGGCTACGGCATGGGCGAGTCCGGCGAGGGCCAGAACATCACCCACCAGCAGAAGAAGATGGCCGAGGCGTCCCTCAAGGTCTTCCGGGACCGGTTCAACCTGTCGATCCCCGACGACCAGCTGCTCGACTACCCCTACCAGCGGCCGGCCGACGACAGCCCCGAGCTCCGCTACCTCAACGAGCGGCGCACCGCCCTCGGCGGCCCCGTCCCGGTCCGCCGGCCGCGCTCGGAGTCGCTGCCCGTCCCCGAGCTGTCGGCCTTCGGCGCCCAGCTGGCCGGCACGGGCGAGCGCGAGATCTCCACCACCATGGCGTTCGTGCGGATCCTCAACTCGCTGCTGCGTGACAAGCAGATCGGCAAGCGGGTCGTCCCCATCGTCCCCGACGAGTCCCGCACCTTCGGCATGGAGGGGATGTTCCGCCAGTTCGGGATCTGGTCCCAGGTCGGCCAGCTGTACCAGCCCGAGGACGCCAACCAGCTGATGTTCTACAAGGAGGACCGGACCGGCCAGCTCCTCCAGGAGGGCATCACCGAGCCGGGGGCGATGGCGTCGTGGATCGCGACCGCCACCTCCTACAGCAACAGCGACTGCCCGATGATCCCCTTCTACATCTACTACTCGATGTTCGGCTTCCAGCGGGTCGGCGACCTGGCGTGGGCGGCCGGGGACAGCCGGGCCCGGGGGTTCCTGGTCGGGGGCACCGCCGGGCGGACAACCCTCAACGGCGAGGGGCTCCAGCACGAGGACGGCCACAGCCACGTCATGTCGTCGCTGATCCCGAACTGCGTCTCCTACGACCCGGCCTTCGCCTACGAGGTGGCGGTCATCGTCCAGGACGGCCTGCGCCGGATGTACGCCGAGCAGGAGGACGTCTTCTACTACCTGACCGTGATGAACGAGAACTACCGGCACCCGGCGATGCCCGGGGGCGACGGGGTGGCCGAGGGGATCATCAAGGGGATGTACCTGTTCCGCGAGGGCGGCCCGGCCCGCAAGGGGCGCGGCAAGGCCAAGCCGAGGGTGCAGCTGCTGGGCAGCGGGACCATCCTGCGCGAGGTGATCGCCGGGGCCGACCTGCTGGCCGAGGACTTCGACGTCGAGGCCGACATCTGGGGCGCGCCCAGCTTCACCGAGCTGCGGCGCGAGGCCCTTGACGTGGAGCGCTGGAACCTGCTGCACCCGACCGAGCCGCCGCGGACCAGCTACGTGACCAGCTGCCTGGCCGACCGGCAGGGCCCGGTGGTCGCGTCCACCGACTACATCAGGACCTTCGCCGACCAGATCCGGCCGTTCGTGCCCCGCACCTACAAGGTGCTCGGGACCGACGGCTTCGGCCGCTCCGACTACCGCCGCAAGCTGCGCCGGTTCTTCGAGGTCGACCGGTACTTCGTCGCCGTGGCCGCGCTCAAGGCCCTGGCCGAGGAGGGCACCGTGCCGGCCGAGACGGTGGCCAAGGCGATCGCCAAGTACGACATCGACCCGGAGAAGCCCAACCCGGCCCGCAGCTGACCAGGCCTCCCAGACCTGGGTTGATCGGAGGGAACAGTGACAGAGATCGCGGTCCCTGACATCGGTGACTACACGGACGTCCCGGTGATCGAGGTGCACGTGGCTCCGGGCGACGTGGTCGCCGAGGAGGACCCCCTCGTCACCCTGGAATCCGACAAGGCGACCATGGACGTCCCGGCCACCGCCTCAGGCAAGGTGCAGGACGTACGGGTCAAGGTCGGGGACACGGTCAGCGAGGGCACGATCGTCGTGGTCGTCAGCGGCGACGGCGCCGGGCCGCTGACCACCCCGCCGAGCCTGGTCGGCCAGCAGGAGCCGGAGCCCGAGACCGCCCCGGCCGCCCCGGCCCCCGCGCCCGCACCGGCCGCCCAGGCGCCGCCGGCCCCGCCAGCGGCCGCCCCCGCCCCGGCGCCCGCGCCGGCTCCGGCCGGGGCCATCGCCGACTTCACCGGGGCCCACGCCAGCCCCAGCGTGCGCCGCCTGGCCCGCGAGCTCGACCTGGACCTCAACAGCATCAAGGGCACCGGTGAGAAGGGCCGGATCACAAAGGACGACCTGCTGGCGGCCGTGCGCGGCCCGGCCCAGCCGGCCCCGGCGGCCGCCGCGGCACCGGCCGGCGCCGGCATCCCCGAGATCCCGGCCCAGGACTTCTCCAGGTTCGGCGCGACAGAGACGGTCCCGCTGCCCCGGATCAAGAAGATCTCGGGGCCGTTCCTGCACCGCTCGTGGCTGAACGTCCCCCACGTCACCCACAACGACGAGGCCGACATCACCGAGCTGGACCCCTACCGCAAGGAGCTCGACACCGCCGCCAAGGCCGAGGGCTACCGGGTCACGCTGCTGGCCTTCCTGATGAAGGCGGCCGTGTCCGCCCTGCGCCAGTTCCCCGAGGTCAACAGCTCGCTGTCGCCCGAGAAGGACTCGCTGATCCTCAAGCGCTACTACCACATCGGGATCGCCGTCGACACGCCCGGCGGCCTGGTCGTGCCGGTCATCCGCGACGTCGACCGCAAGGGCATCACCGACCTGAGCAAGGAGCTGGGCGAGGTCTCCAAGCGGGCCCGCGACGGCAAGCTGTCGCCCGACGACATGTCCGGGGGCAGCTTCACGATCTCCAGCCTGGGCGGCATCGGGGGGACCAGCTTCACCCCGATCGTCAACGCCCCGGAGGTCGCCATCCTGGGCGTCGTCCGCTCCAGGATGACCCCGGTCTGGAACGGCTCGGAGTTCGTGCCCCGGATGCTGCTGCCGCTGTCGCTCTCCTACGACCACCGGGTGATCGACGGCGCCCTGGCCGCCCGGTTCACCCGGACCCTGGCCACCGTGCTCGAGGACGTTCGCCGCCTGCTGCTCTAGTCGGGAGGACCCATGGAGATCCGTATCCCGGATATCGGCGACTTCGCCGACGTGCCCGTGATCGAGGTGCACGTCAGCCCGGGCAGCGTCGTGGCGGCCGAGGACCCGCTGGTCACGCTGGAGTCCGACAAGGCGACCATGGACGTGCCGTCGCCGGTGGCCGGCACCATCGGCGAGGTCCGCATCGCGGTCGGTGACCGGGTGTCGGAGGGCGACGTCGTGGCCACGCTGGAGGGAGGCGAGCAGGCGGGCGCACCGCCCGCGGGCTCCCCGCCCAAGGAGCGGGTGCACGAGAGCGCCCACCCGGAGGCGCCCGCCGAGCCGGCCGGCTACGGGTCGCAGGCCGGGGTCTACGAGCGTCTCGAGGTCCGGGTGCCCGACCTCGGCGACTTCGAGAACGTGCCCGTGATCGAGATCCACGTCGCCCCCGGCGACCGGATCTCGGCCGAGGACCCGCTGCTCACCCTGGAGTCCGACAAGGCCACCATGGACGTCCCCGCCCCGACCGGCGGGACCGTGGCCGAGGTCCGGGTCGGGGTCGGCGACACCGTGTCCGAGGGCGACGTGATCATCGAGCTCCAGACCGGCCAGGAGGGGGCCCCGGCGCACGCGGACCCGGCGGCCACCCACGCCGCCCCCGCCCAGGTGCAGACGGCCCCGGTCGCGGCCGCGTCCGGTGCCGGGATCGAGGCCGACGTCCAGGGCGAGGTGCTGGTGCTGGGGGCCGGGCCCGGCGGCTACAGCGCGGCCTTCCGGGCCGCCGACCTCGGCAAGTCGGTCGTCCTGGTGGACAGCTCGCCCATCCTGGGCGGGGTGTGCCTCAAGGTCGGCTGCATCCCCTCCAAGGCCCTGCTGCACGCGGCCAGAGTGATCGCCGAGACCAAGGAGATGGCCGAGCACGGGCTGTCCTTCGGCGAGCCGGCGGTCGACATCGACAAGCTGCGGGACTGGAAGGAGTCGGTGGTCCGCCGGCTCACCAACGGCCTGGCCGGCCTGGCCAAGCAGCGCAAGGTCACGGTGGTCACCGGCTACGGCACCTTCGCCTCCCCCAACCACCTGGAGGTCAGGGCCGACGACGGCTCCACGACGGTCGTGGGGTTCGAGCAGGCGATCATCGCCGCCGGCTCCGAGCCGGTGACGCTGCCGTTCATCCCTCACGACGACCCACGGGTGGTCGACTCCACCGGGGCGCTCGAGCTGGGCAGCGTCCCCGAGCGGCTGCTGGTCGTCGGGGGCGGGATCATCGGCCTGGAGATGGCCACCGTCTACTCCGAGCTGGGCTCACAGATCACCATCGTCGAGCTGCTCGACCAGCTCATCCCCGGCGCCGACAAGGACCTCGTCAACCCGCTGTACAAGCGGATCTCCAAGCGGTACGAGGCCATCTACCTGACCACCAAGGTCACCCAGGTCGACGCCGAGGCCGACGGGCTGAAGGTCCACTTCGAGGGGGCCAAGGCGCCCGAGACGGCCACCTTCGACCAGGTCCTGGTCGCGGTCGGCCGCCGCCCCAGCGGCCGCGCCATCGGGGCCGAGAACGCCGGGGTGGCCGTCGACGAGCGCGGCTTCATCAACGTCGACAAGCAGCTGCGCACCAACGTGCCCCACATCTTCGCCATCGGCGACGTCGTCGGCCAGCCCATGCTGGCCCACAAGGCGGTCCACGAGGGCCACGTCGCCGCCGAGGTCGCGGCCGGCCAGCCCAGCTACTTCGACGTCCGTGGCATCCCCTCGGTGGCCTACACCGACCCCGAGGTGGCCTGGGTCGGCGTCACCGAGACCGAGGCCAAGGCGGCCGGGGTCGAGTACGGCAAGGGGACCTTCCCGTGGCTGGCCAGCGGGCGCTCCCTGTCCCTGGGCCGCGACGAGGGCATGACCAAGCTGCTGTTCGACGAGGCCAACCACCGCATCATCGGCGCCGGCTGCGTCGGCCCCAACGCCGGCGAGCTGGTCGCCGAGACCGCGCTGGCCCTCGAGATGGGCGCCGACGCCACCGACATCGGCCTCACCGTCCACCCGCACCCTACCCTGTCGGAGACCGTCGGCATGGCCGCCGAGGCCTTCGAGGGCACCGTCACCGACATCTACGTCCCCAAGCGCCGGAAGTGACGGCCCCGCGCCGTCGTCAGATCAGGATCGTGGTGCCGGCGCCCGACTCGAGGGCGCGGCGGTAGACCAGGTGGGCGGCGGCCGCGTCCTCGACGGCGTGGCCGGTGGACTTGTAGACGGTGAGCTCGTCGCGGGAGGTGCGGCCGGGGCGGGTGCCGGCCAGGACCTCGCCGATCTCGGTGATGGTGGCCGGGTCGAGGCCCTGGAGGTCGTGGGCGCCGGCCGGTGGCGGGGTGGTGGCGGCGCCGCGCCACTCGACGAAGACCCGGGCGGCGCGGACGGTGGCCGGGTCGAGTTCGGGGCCGAAGGTGCCCCCGACCGAGCTGACGTGGGTGCCCGGCGCCAGCCAGGCGGCCTCCAGGATGGGCTCGCGGGTGTCGGTGCAGCAGCAGACCACGTCGGCCCCGGCGACCGCCTCCTGGAACGAGCCGACCGCCCGGGCCGACGGGTGGTCGCCGGCCAGGGCCTCGGCCCGGCCGCGGGTCCGCGAGGCCACCCGGATCTCCTGGAAGTCGCGGACCAGCGGGAACGCCTCCAGCTGGGAGCGGCCCTGCACGCCCGCGCCAAGGATGGCCAGGACGGCCGCGTCGGGCCGGGCCAGGGCGCCGGCCGCCACCGCGGCCGCGGCCCCGGTGCGGGCCGCGGTGATCCGGGTGCCGTCCATCACCGCCAGGGGCGTGCCGTCGCCCGGGTCGAACAGCGCGATCAGGGCCTGGTGGGACGGGCGGCCGCGCTCGTGGTTGGCCGGGAACACGCTGACCAGCTTGGCCCCGAGGGCGACCCCGGCCAGGTGCACCGGCATGGCCCCGAGGATCCCGTCGGGGGCCGACGCCGCCACCCGGGGCGGCACGGACGCCCGCCCGGCGCTGTGGGCGGCAAGGGCGCCGGCCAGGGCGGCCAGCAGCTGCTCGAGGTCGAGCAGGGCGGTGACCTCGGCCTCGCTCAGGACCAGCACCTCGGCCATCGTCGGCTCCGTTCGCCTCGTACCTCTCGACGGCGGCCAATCTAACCTGCCCGGGCCCTGCCCGATCGGGGAGGATCCGGGCCATGGCCACCGACGGGGGACCGGCCGGGGCGGGGGCGCTGCGGCTGCTGGGCGCGAACCGGCCGTTCCGCCTGCTGTGGACCGCCCGGGCGGTGTCGTTCCTGGGGGACTCGCTCGGCCTGGTCGCCCTGATGCTGCACGTGGCCAGCACGACCGGGCAGGCCTTGGCGGTGGCGGCGCTGCTGCTGGCCGGCGACTTCGCCCCGGCGCTGCTGGGCCCGCTCACCGGCACGGTGGCCGACCGGCTGGACCGGCGGCGGGTCATGCTCGCCTGCGAGCTGGTCCAGGGGGCCCTGGTCGTGGCCATCGCCCTGTGGCTGCCGTCGCTGCCGCTGCTGCTGGTCCTGGTCGGGCTGCGGGCCGTGGCCGGTCAGGTCTTCCAGCCGGCGTCGCGGGCGGCCGTCCCGGCGCTGGTGCCCGAGCCCGACCTGGAGCGGGCCAACGCCGCCGTCGGGGTGGCCACCAACGGCGGCGAGACGCTCGGCCCGCTGGTCGCGGCCGTGGCCCTGCCGCTCCTGGACGTCCGCGGGGTCCTGCTCCTGGACGCGGCCAGCTTCGCCGTCTCGGCCGCCCTGCTCGCCCTCCTGCCGGCCCTGCCGGGCGACGGCCCCGGCCGGGACCGGGCGTCGTTCCTGGCCGACGCCAGGACCGGCCTGCGCTACCTGTGGCGGGAGCGGACGGTCCGGGCGGTCGCCCTCGGCTCTGTCGCCATCGTCGCCTGCAACGGCATCGACGACGTGGCCCTGGTGTTCCTGGCCACTGACACCCTCGGCGGCGGCGACGGCGCCATCGGGCTGCTGCTGGCCGCCGTCGGCATCGGGCTCCTGGCCGGCTACGCCCTGCTGGCCCGGACCAGGCGCCGGGTCGCCATGCCGGCCCTGCTGCTGGCCGGGTTCGCCGTCAGCAGCGCCGGCAACCTCCTCACCGGCCTGGCCTGGGCGGTCGCGGCCGCCTTCGCCCTCCAGGCCGTCCGCGGCCTCGGCATCGCCGCCCTGGACGTCGCCGCCACCACCCTGGTCCAGCGGATCGTGCCCGCGGGGCTGCTCGGCCGGGTGTTCGGCACCCTCTACGGCGGGATCGGGGTCGCGGCCGCGCTCGCCTATGTCCTCGGCGGCCTGCTCCTGGACCGCACCAGCCCCCGGACCGCCTTCGTCACCGCCGGCGCGGCCGGCCTCCTGGCGACCGCGGCCACCGCCCTGGCCCTGCGGCGGGCCCGCCGGCCGGGCCCGGACTGATGCCGAGGGGACCGCTCAGCGGGGGGTGCGGCTCTGGAACAGCGCCCGCAGGCGGGCCAGCCAGCCGTCCGACCCGGGCTTGTCGGGGGCGCCGGCGTCGGCGCCGGTCGGGACCGGGTCGCCGGCCAGGAAGGCCCGGAACTCGGTGGTGGAGGCGAGGTCCGCCTCTCCCCTGGCTTCGGGGGGAGGCTGGGACCGGCCGTCGTCGGGGTCCATGGCTCCTCCTCAAGGTCGCGTGACCGCGGAAGCCTACGTGCCCCACCCCGCCGAGGCCATTCCCGCAGGTCAGCGGCAGCCGCCGGCGTAGCCGGCGAACTCGGTCCCCCTGGCCACCTCCTGGCCGGCGGCGTCGAAGCCGGTGAAGCCGACCGGGCGGGCGTCCGGCGGCAGGGGCGCCACGACCCAGAAGGCGAACGGGAACCCCTTCCTGCGGAAGGTCTTGACCTCCACCGGGGACCGGCCCCGGACCTCCAGCACCACCTTGGCCACCTCCTCGGACCCCATCCCCGAGACCAGGGTGGCGGTCACGCGCTCCCTGGACGGCGTGCAATGGATCCAGGCGACGTTGGGGTTGTCCTGAGGCGAGAACGACTCGCCCATGAGCAGGTCGCCGTTCTGGCGGCGGGTCTCGATCCAGTAGGTCTGGTCGGAGCCCTTGCGGGCCACCATCTCCCAGGCGTAGTCGCCCTGGCCGCCGCGGCCGACCAGCTTCGGGGCGTCGGCGAACAGGCCCGGCTCCTCGGCCACCGTGGCCCGGGTCGGCGGGAGGGCGTTGGTGATCGGGCGGATGGACTCGACCAGCTGGCGCACGACCCGCCGCACCTTCAGGCCCTCCTGCCTGCCGGTCCCCTCGACGTCCAGCCGCAGGACCCGCAACGGCCCCGCCTCCGGGCACAGGTCGGCCGGCTCGCACTGGTAGGGCCAGGCGATCAGGTAGCCGACCATGCCGCCCTGGTCGCCCATGACCCAGGCGCGGCCGTCGGGCCGCCGGCCCGAGGACCGTTTCCCGGGCAGCGTCGAGAACGACTGCCCAGGCGGGACATCGCCGCCCTTCACGGGCCTGCCCGGGTACTCGCTGGGCGGGGCGACGGCGGTGTAGATGGTGATCCGCCGCTGGTCGGTGGCCGACACCGGCCGCCCGCCCGGGGACAGCACCAGCCACGGCTGGCCGAACTGGTGGTAGCTCCGGGTCGTCGACTGGTCGACCTTCCAGCCCTTGGGCAGGGTCAGCTCGAACCCCTGGCGCTCCCGCCGGACCACCCCGTCGGCCGACACGGGCACGGGCGGCGGGGCCGGCCGGGTCGTCTCGGGCGGGGCCGTCGTCGAGGCCGGGGCCGGAGCGGTCGTCGGGGCCGGGCTGCCCGGGCCGGCGACCTCGTCGGTCCCCCCGCCGCGGAGTGCCACCGCCCCGCCGACGGCCACGGCCAGGACCAGGGCGACGGCCAGCCCGGTCGACGTGGCCACGGCCAGGGCGCCGCGCCCGCGGCGGCGCAGGAACCGGTCGTAGGCCCCGGCCTCGCTCGGCTCGGCCCTGGCCTCCTCGGCCAGCGCCGCCCGGACCAGCTCCTCCAGGTTCACGGCGGGGTCCTCCGGCTGTCCGCGCGGTCGGGGAGCTGCCGCTCCAGGTCCCGGCGCAGGCGGGTCATGGCCCGGCTGCTCAGCGACTTGACCGTGCCCACCGGGATCCGCAGCAGCCTGGCCACCTCCTGCTCGGGCAGGTCCTGGTGGTAGCGCAGCACCAGCACGGTCCGCTGGCGGGCCGGAAGCCGGCGGATGGCCGCCCGGACCACCATGAGCTCCTCGTGCGGGCCGAGGTCGACCACCTCGGCCCGCTCCCGGCCGGCGTGGCTGGCCTCCAGGCGCAGCCGGCGCAGCAGCGACCGGTGCCGGTTCACGAGCACCTTGCGGGCGTAGGCCTCCGGGTGCTCCTGCCGGCGCACCAGCGACCACCTCCAGTAGATGCGGACCAGCGTCTCCTGGGCCAGCTCCTCGCCCTCGGCCCAATTCCCGGTCAGCAGGAAGCCCAGGCGGCGCAGCCGCCCGTACTGGCTGACGAAGAAGTCGGGGAACTGCCGGTCCTTGGGGCCCACGCCCTCTCCCGTGCTCGTTCTGGCGTCCCTGAAACGCCCAGCAACCCCGAAAGGTTCCAGTGATCGCTGCTACACTTCCGAGGTCCCGGACCGGGGCCACGGGCCGGGCTCGGCGGCGTAGCTCAGAGGTAGAGCAAGCGGCTCATAATCGCTGTGTCGGTGGTTCGAGTCCACCCGCCGCTAC
>Ga0081538_10002725_pt1 | contig 16978 bp, 16 predicted proteins | sample TabmetS5T2R1_FD_71022 | JGI IMG/M metagenome (GOLD analysis project Ga0081538, IMG submission 71022) | Tabebuia heterophylla rhizosphere microbial communities from the University of Puerto Rico - S5T2R1 | ecosystem: Host-associated > Plants > Roots > Rhizosphere ... | reverse complement strand
CACCCCGAGACCTCCGGAACCCCCGAACACCGATCCTTCCGCTGTGTCCCCTCCCCCTGCCGGTTCCGGCGGGCTTCTCTGTGTCCCTGCTGGAACCTCTTAGGAGGACTGCAGTGACCCTAGCCGCTGGCACCGGCTGCCGTAGGTGCCAGCGGTCACCGCCCGCAGGTGATCTTCGACACAGGCCGCGGGTCACGTCCACCAATCGCTGTGGTAGGTTCTCGGCTTCCCAATACGTGTGAGTGATCGAGCATGACCCATGGCGACGATTCCCAGGTGGACCGCCACCGTGTCGACGCGTTCGCCCCTGAGGATGAACTGACGATCCAGGAGTTCCTCCAAGCGGCGCCGACAGCCCCGGCTCGGCCCTCTCAGCGACGGCTAGAGTCGTCGCTGTATGAGCGGATCGGATGCGCCGGCGGACTACTGTGGCTGGTCCACACGCTGTACCTGCGGGTACTGGCTGACCCGCTGCTGCTGTCCTACTTCAAGCACTTGGACGATCAAGACCGACAATGGCTGCGCTGGCACATGCTGACGCTGCTGGCCGTCGTGACCGGCGGGCCGACCAAGTATCAGGGCCGGGATCTCCACGAAGCCCACGCCGATCTCCACATCACCGCCGACGCGTTCGACCGGGTGGTCTCGCATCTGCAGGCAACGCTCCAGGAGCTGGAGATCCAGCAGCAAGACCAGCAGGCCATCCTCGCCGCGGTGCAGGCACGGCGGGACGAGGTCGTAACCTTCGAGAGGTCTTAGTACTCCAGCCGCACTTGGCCTTCGCCGCTCGTGGTGGGCGCGTAGCCTCACGTTCCACGTCCATGCCTCTCGAGGGCGGATCGGCGGGAACCGGACGGGTAAGGAGCTCCGAGCATGGAATACGGCCGCGCCACCATCGTCGATGACCTCGCGTCGCTTGAGTTGCAGGAGCCGAGAGAGGCCGCCGCTGCGATCTACGACCGGGCCATCGGCCTGCGGCTGCTTCACGAGGATCGGGACTCAGGCGAAGAGCACTATCTCATCCGCTACCCCGCCGGGACGAAGGGCCGGGTGCATCGGCACACGGCGGCGCACACCATCGTGGTCCTCGAAGGACGGCTCCAGGCCAACGACCAAGTCATTGGACCGGGAGCCTATGCACACTTCCACGGCGGAGAGCCGATGAGACACCAGGCTGCGGATGGGAAGGCTTGCCTGTTCGTCACGATGTTTCACGGCCCGTTCGACGTCCAGATTCTTGGCGACTAGTACTCCAGCACCTGCTGCTCCCGGGTTGTCGTGGGCGCGTCTGGCGCTGGCTTGATGCCGTCGGCGCCAGGGTGACCAGCTGAGGCGGAGGCCGGGTCGGCTGGTGGCGGCCAGACGAGGTAGGCGAGCAGACGGCGGTCTTCGGGGACGCTGAGCGGCAGCAGGCCGGGACCGACGTTCAGGCTGCGGCGCCCCCTTTCCGATCGGCCGCTGGTGGCCTGGGCGCACCTCGTAGGGATGCAAGCCGACCTCGCCCTTGGCGGTCTGGAAGCTGTCCTAGGCGGGCGCTCGACCAGCTGCCACTCGTCCTCGGTTGGTGGACCGGGCTCACGGCATTCCACGCCGCCGCGTCGGGGCTCTCCCGAGGTTCACCGTCAGGGTGTGATGAGGGTCACCGCTCCTGTGTGACGGTGCCACCTCTCTTTGGTACCGCGGTAGCACAAGCTGTTTCAGGGTCTCATGCCGCGAGACCCTTGCGGGGGCCACGTTTGCGAGGCACCGGTCCAGGATCCGTCCTGGTGGAGATAAGGACTTGGCGCCAGGCTCGTCGATGCATCGGTGGGCAGCGCGGACTCCACGTACTCGACCTACGTATAAGCAGCTGGCACAGCCTCGATCCATGCGTTGATGCCTAACGGGAGGTGGCAATGACCACGGCCAGCAGGAGAAGTGGGACGCCGCGTAGCGGCGGCCGGCGCCGGCGCACCAGCAGAGAAGTGAAGTCCACTAACCTGGCCGCCCCATTCCTGGCCGAGGTCGCCGAGCCGGTCCGCGATCAGCTGGCCGCCTCGGTGGCGCTGCGCGACTTCCTAGCCACTGCGGGCACCCTGACCCTCCAGGAGCGGCGGCTGCTGGTGGAGCAGGCCTTGGTGCTGCTGGAGCAGAACTTCGTCCACCTTCCCCTGAAGGCGGCGATGCACGCGGTCAACCCGGTGCAGCGCCTACGCCTGCTGCGGGTCCGCCTGGAGCGCCAGACGCCCGAGACGATGGATCGGGAGTGGTTGTTCCACGCCGAGCTGTCGGGGATCTTCCACTCGGTGCGTGACCTGCACACCAACTACCTACTGCCCAGCCCGTTCGCCGGCAAGGTCGCTTATCTGCCGTTCCGGGTCGAGGAGTATTTCGACGACACTGGAGCGTCCCGCTTTGCGGTGGCCGGGGTGGTGCAGGGCTTCACCGCACCCGGGTTCGGCCCAGGCGCCGAGGTGACCCATTGGGGCGGGATCCCTATCGACCGTGCCGTGGATCTGAACGCGGCCCGCTTCGCCGGCAGCAATGTCGCCGCCCGGCACTCGCGGGGCGTGCAGTCGCTGACCGTGCGGCCCTTGGTCATTCACCTGCCGCCGGATGAGGAGTGGGTGACCGTCGGCTACCTCGGGAACGACGGCGCCGAGCGCGAGCTCCGGCAGCCCTGGTTGGTCACCGAGAACCTGCCACCGTTCGTGGGCGATCTGAACCAGGTGAGCACGACCGCCGCCTGCCTCGGCGTCGACCTCGATGGCGATGAGGCCGGTCGGGCCAGGACCCTGCTGTTCGCGCCCCAGGTGGCCGGCCAGGCACAAGCCGGTGAGTCGCCGGCGCTCACCAGCAGCCCGGGCGCCGTCGGTCAGGATGTGCCGACCAGCATGCCGGGTGTGTTCCGGGCCCGGAGCGTCGAGACCGCCTCGGGCATCTTCGGCCATCTCCGCATCTTCACCTTCAGTGTCAATGACCCGGTGGGGTTCGTGCAGGAGTTCGCCCGGCTAGTCGGCCTGTTGCCAGCAGAGGGGTTGATCCTGGATGTTCGCGGCAATGGCGGCGGGCACATTTTCGCCAGCGAGTTCACCCTCCAGACCCTCACCCCACGGCGGATTGATCCCGAGCCGGTGCAGTTCATCGCGACCCCGCTGAACCTGCGGATCTGTCGCAAGCACAAGGACAACCCGACCAACCAGATCGACCTGGGCCCATGGTTCAGGTCACTGGACCAGGCCACCGAGACCGGGGCCACCTTCTCGGCGGCCGTGCCGATCACCCCACAGGAGGGCGCCAACGCCATCGGGCAGCAGTATGAGGGTCCGGTCGTGCTCATCACCGACGCTCGCTGTTATTCGGCGACCGACATCTTCGCGGCCGGGTTCCAAGACCACGAGATCGGCCCCATTCTGGGCGTGGACGACAACACCGGCGCCGGCGGGGCCAACGTCTGGACCCACGGGCTGCTCATGAACCTGCTCGCCGTCCCCCCAGCCGACCCCGACTCGCCGTACGTCGCTCTCCCCAAGGGGGCGAACATGCGGGTGGCCATCCGTCGCACCCTCCGAGTTGGGGGCCTTGCCGGGACGCCGGTCGAGGACCTCGGCGTCCAGCCCGACGAGCGTCACCGCATGACCCGCCACGATGTGCTGGAGGGCAATGGCGATCTGCTGGACCGGGCGGGTGCGTTGCTGGCTGCCCTGCCCGCCCGCAGCCTGAACGTCCAGGCCGAGAAGGGCGCCGGCGGCAAGCTGACCGTGACGCTGGAGGTCAGCAACATCGACCGGGCCGACATCTACCTCGACAACCGGCCCCGGGCCTCGGTCGATCTGACCGGAGGGACCTCCTCGATCGACCTTGAGGACGCCGCCAGCGCGGGATCGGTGCGCGTGGAGGGATTCGCCGACAGCAAGCTAGTCGCCGCCCGAATGATCTCGCTGTAGCCCCTCTCATCCGAGCCCGTCTGAGGAGGCCGCAGGAATTGGTCAGCCAGAGGCTCCCACCGTCGGACAAGGTCCGCGGCTGCGCTGCCAGCTCAGAGGGGACGTCGACCCGGAATCAGCTTGCTGGGGACAGCGGGATGGCGCGGTGGGCCTTGCCGCATATTTCCGGATGGACTCTTTTATCGGGCGTGGGCGAAGTTTTGACATCAGGTTAATTACGATGATGAGATTTGTCTGGGAGAAGTCTGCCCGTCGGCCACGGATAACCCGCCGTTGGTGGGCGCCGCCGGGCACCCACGACGAGGAGAGCCAACAACTGTGATCGAGTTCCAGCTCCACCGGGCCATCAACGGCCAGTTCTACTGCCGGATCGTGGCCAGCAACGGCGAAGTGCTCTTCATCAGCGAGACCTACCCCAACAAGAAGGATCTCGTGTACGCGGCCGACGTGGTGCGGGCCTACGCCACCAGCGCGCAGATCCTCGACTACGCTGCCTAAGACAGGCAACGGACGCAATCTGTGCAGGACGCCCACCCCTGCACAGCGAGCGCTCGCTGTGATGCGGCCCTGGCCTCAGCCAGGCTGGTCGACGACATGTCCATCCCTGGCGGCCGTAGCCGACTCCGGAAGCCCTAACGGGCGGCCAGAGGGGTCGCTCGCTTGCCCAGCTCCTGGCCCCGCCCCAACGCGCGGCAGCGCCGCGGCCGGGACGATGATCACCGGCAGGCGCGTCCGGTCGGGGTAACAAATGGACGGGTCAATCCGCTGATGGTTCCGGGTCGTTCCAATTTCCTCTGCTCCTCCTCAAGGGCGGTCTGCGGCGGCTGTCCTGCCGCCGGCATCGCACATGGGCCCGATACAGGTTGCCGACCACTCACAGGTCATCAATTGCTATAACAGGACGTAGAGGTGGCGCTAGGGGCCTTGTAATGCTGCTAGCCTTAAGGAGAAAAAATGGATGCAGCGCCTTCATGAATCTCCTAGCACTGGTGTTCGCTCTAGTTGCGATGATAAGCTCAGTTAGCGTCGCCATACGGCAGTCTCGAATTACGCAGCACGATAATACACTCGTCCTTGTCCGAATTGTTCGGAGAATTCGGAGCAGAGAGTTTAACAGTCCGTGGGCTACGATGAGAGTAAGCTTTGCGAAGAGCAATCTCCTGCTGACGTATCCTTGAGGCAGCTTCCGCAGCCGGCCATGGCCCATTCGAGCCGAGTCGCCTCATTCTTTAGCAGTATCGGCATACTGGTGGCGCACGAAATCATCGTTGAAGCAGATCACCAATAAGGCCCAGGGAGCGCCGGAGCGTGAAGCGCTTTGAGGAGCGCTCAGAGCGGTACCACAGCCGCCGCAGGGTGCCGCCGTTGCGTAGGATGTACTGCCGGCCCGAGCGTTCGATCAATCCCCGACGGCCAAATTCGGACAGGACGCGGCTGACGTTGGCTCGGGTGCCGCCGCAGAGGTAGGCGAGTCGGCTTGGGGCAAACCCCAGTCGACTACGGTGCCATCGCCCGGTGGGGCATGCCAGGACGTGGTCGCCAACTCAAGCAACCGTTTGGCCACCCGACCCTTGAGATCAAGGAAGAGCATGTCATCGGATAGGCCGTTCTGGGTGATCACGAGCCGGGACAGAGAGGACAGCAGGGCCAGGGCCACCGGCGGGTGGGCGGTGAGGAAGCGAAGAAACTGCTGGCCATCAACAGCCCAAGCAGTGGTGTCGGTCACGCAGATGGCCGAGCCAGAGCGACCCGTGGCGCCCAGGACGGCGAGTTCGCCGAGCAACTCACCGGGCGCGACGATGGCCAGGATTCGGACTCTGCCGTCGGCCGCGGTTTTGGTGATTTCCACACGTCCCGACAGGACGCAGTAGACGGTGTCTGGAGGGTCGCCCTGGAGGAACATGATCGTCCCGGCGCGATAGCGGTGCAGCCGTCCTTGGCGGGCGAAGGAGGCCCGGATCTCTGGGGGAACGCCGCCGAACAGCGGTAATGCGGCGAATGCCGCCTCGGGTGAGGGTGATGGTGCAGGCTGCGCCATGGTCGGCCCCTAACCAACTCACTGACCAGCTAGCCTGACAGATGCCAACAGCGACGAAACGAATCTGGGCTTGGCGGCGGGCTGACGGGGGCGGTGTGTTCAACAGCACCGGCGTGTGTGTCCTGTGGCACTGCCTCGGCAGGCGGGCCGGCTTACCGTTGGCTCAGACGGCCTGCAGCCACGGCCTATGCGGCCAGGGGCAGATATCACCGCAGAAATGAGGCTTCCATGGCCGCCACCACCGCGGCATCCTGCACCACTACTTCGCCGACCATATCGACGCCGCGGTGATCATGACCGCCGACGATCAACTGTATGTGCACTTCAAGCCGACAGGGGCCGACGAGGTCCGCTTCCTGGACCTGTTGATTCGGATGACCGGCGTGCATATCAAGGCGCGGCATGTCCTCCAGAAGGAGGACTACCGCACTATCATGGAAACCGTCTTCGTGGTGATCTCCTACTGCATGTCCAGCCTTGATAATCCGCGGTCCGATCGGGGCCGACCACGGGCCACTCGCGAGCGGTCGGCGGCATTGGAGTACCTCCAGCGCGAGTGCACCCGCGCCGAAGAAAACCTGGACAACATCATTCAGCGTCGCGCCGAGCGCACCTACTTCAACGGCATGCTCGGCGCCGTCTTGGCGCTCGGCTTTGCCGGGATGGTGCTAGCCAACCTCCTGGACCGCAGCGGGAACTTCGACAACTACAAATACCTGCTGGTCGCCGCGCTGGCTGGAAGCATTGGGGCGACCATCAGCGTCATGTGGCGCATCACCTTCGGCCGGTTCTCGCCCAGCAACGCCATCATCGCCTTCCAGCAAGGCAAGAAGGCCTCGATCACCCTGGCCATCCTAGGAGCGGTCCGACCGTTCATCGGCATGGTATTTGGGATCATCGTCTATGCCCTCAACCGAGCCGGGCTGCTCCCCCTGGCGCCGCCCGACCCGGGCGCCGACGTCCTCTACTTCTACGCGGCGATCGTCTTCTTCGCCGGCTTCAGCGAGCGGTGGGCCCAGAGCACCCTGAAAAACGCCATGCCGCTGTCAGGGCGAGGCACATCCCAATCAGACACCCTCCCGTCGCCATTGCCTCCTGAGGACCAGGTCAGCCGGTAGACAGCCCAACCAGCCACGGGGACTTTCGTCGGCGCGACGCCGTACGACAACACCCCAAGGACCACCCGGAGGCTCCTGGCCCAGGGGCGGCGCGCTGGTTGTCGGGGGTGGTTTGTACCCTCTGGGCATGGCTGCAGCAGCGCACTCCTATACCTATCTGGAGCGGTCGGGGGCCGACCCGGTCGGCCGGCGGGCGCTGCTGCAGACCTCGGGTGGGGTCACGGTCGACGGCCCGGCCGCCAACCCGCGGTTCTTCACCGGGTTCGTGGCCGGGGCTGAGCAGGCCGCCGCCGGGTTGCTGGCGGTGGCCGATGTCGCCCAGGCCCGCTACTACCAGCCGCAGCGGGTCGGGCTGCGCGACCCGGTGGTGACCTGCAATGGTGACCGGTTGCGGTTCGAGTCGTTCTCCGGCTGCTGTGGGGTCTACGCCCGCCTGGATGTCTTGTCGGAGGCCTTGGACGGCGAGGTGCACGATCGCGGCACGACCAACGTCGATGTCAACGGGCCGCTGCGGGAGGCGCTGGCCCGCATCGGCGGCGCCGACCCGCTGCATCTGGGGGTCGGCGCCGCCGAGCTGGCCGTGACCACCTTGGATGGGCCGGTGGTGGAGAAGAAGGTGCCGCTGCCCGAGCGTTGGCTGCGGGGCTTTGCCGAGGTGCAGGTGATCTCGGCCGGCTTTGACCTGCGAACCGAGCTGGCGGCGGTCGAGGGGCTGCGGTTCCTGCGCTCGCTGCCCGGCGGCGCTCGCGGTCCGGCGTTGTGGGCGGTGCCGGCTGGCCGGTCACTGCGGCTGACCTCGCGGCCGATGGCGGGTGCGGTCTGTGTGCCTGGCCCGCAGCGGCTGGCGACGCTGGGGCGTCTGCTGCTCCACGCCCGCGCGCTGCGGGTCTATGGGCCGGTGATCGGCCCGGCCAGCTCGCCGTCGGCGAGCGCCTGGGAGCTGGTGCTGGACGGCATGCGCCTCGTGTTGACGTTGTCACCGGAGCCCTATCGCGGCTTCTCTGGGGAGGGGGCGGTGCTGGAGGCCCTGGCCGCCGAGGAGGTCGAGGCCGATGCCGACATGGTCGGGGCGTTGCTGGCCTTCGAGCCGCGGGTTGAGGTCGACCTGCTGACCGAGCGGTCCGGGCTGTCGGCGGCCGAGGTGCGGGCCGCGCTGGGCCAGCTCGGCACGGCCGGGCGGGTGGGCTATGACGTGGCCGAGGCGGCATATTTTCACCGTGAGCTGCCCTATGACGCCGCCCGGGTCGAGGCCATGAACCCACGGCTGGCCAAGGCCCGGGCGCTGGTGGCGGCCGGGGCGGTGCGCCTGGACGCCGAGCTGGCCATCGTGGTCGTCGGCGACCACGCCCACCGGGTCCGCTTCGATGACGACGGCGGGGCGGCGTGCACCTGCTCGTGGTGGGCCCGTTACCGGGGCGGCCGCGGCAAGTGCAAGCACGTGCTGGCGGCCGAGCTGGCCCGCGCCGGCCGGCCTACCGACCGGGACGATCCGGTGGCGGCCAGCGGGTCGGGTGGGCGGTGAGCCCACCCGATTGGCCGGCATTGCGGGCGGTGATCGACACCGGCCAGGCCCGCTTGGTCGCGGCGGCCGTGGAGCTGCTGGACGAGCGCCAGCGCCGCGCCCTTGCCCCGAAGGTCCGGGCCTATGCCCGGCCGCTCGCCAACGACGTCGGGCTGGACTGGCACCTGCGCCGGGGCCGCATCGCCGCCCTCCGGGTGGCCGGGGCCGGCTGTCTGTCCGGGGCCGACACCGTGGCCCGCTGGCTGACCCGCCGAGACCTGCGGACCTGGGAGGAGCAAGACACCACGACCGAGGTCCTGCGGGTGCTGCGGGCCCGCCAGGTGCCCTGGGTGGCTGAGCTGACCCGCCGGCTGGCGGCCCGGCTCGGTCCCGATGAATGGGACAACCAGCGGTGGCGGCTGGTCGCGGAGCTGGCGAGCAGCCATGAGCTTGGGGATCTCGAGGTGCCGACCAGCGACGGGTTCGTGCTCGGCTGGGCGCGGTCCCAGCGACCCCACGGCCGGCTCGCCGACACCCTGGCCGCCGACCCCTTCTTCGATGCCCTGGCCCCGCATCTGCTCGAGGTGGATGGGATCGGGGGGCTGTTCGCCTGGTCCGGCTCCCGGTGGATGCCGCCGGAGGCCAGCTGGCCACGAGCCCTGGCTGCCCTGGCCACATCTGGTCGGCTGGAGCGGGCCCGGCTGCTGGACCGCTGTCTGGGGCGGCTGCTGCAGGGCGGGCCGGCCGCGGAGCTGCGCGGGTTCCTGCTGCTGCACGAGGCCGTGGATCCCACCCTGGAGGAGGTGGCCGATCGCACCCGCGACTATGCTCGGCTGCTCGCCGATGGCCCGTCCCGGGTCGCCGGGTGCGCCCAGCGGGCGCTGCGCCGCCTGGATGAGGCCGGCCGGCTGGAGCCGGAGCGGCTGGTCGAGGTGAGCCGGGCGGTGCTGGTCCGCCCCGAGAAGCAGCTTGTCCGCGGCCAGCTCTCCTGGCTGGATGCCGCGGCCCGCCGCCAGCCGCAGCGCGCCGGCCTGGTGCTGACCGCCGTCGCGGTCGCCTTCGCCCAGGAAGCGGCCGAGCTCCAGGCCCGGGCGCTGTCGGTGGTGCTGCGCCACGCCCGCCGTGCCGATGCTGCGGCCTCGGCAGAGCTGCTGGCTGCGGCCGCCGCACTCCCCGCCGATCTGGCGCAGCGGGTCGCCTCGGCCCTGGGCAGCCAGCTGCCGGCCCAGCAGCCGCCGCCACCATCGGCCCTGCTGGCGCCAGCGCCGCGGGAACTGCCGCCACCGATCGGCACGCCCGCCGAGCTGGCCGAGGAGCTGGCCGCGCTCTGGGAGGGCCAACCGACGGTCGAGCCGGTGGCGCTGGAGCGGCTGCTGGCCGCCCTGGTCGCCTTCGCCCGCGCCGACCGGACGGCCCTGGCCGAGGGCCTGGACCCGGTGCTGGCCCGCTACCGCCTCCGGTCCTGGCTGCCCACCGACCCGATCCCAGCGGTCACCTTCCTGAACGAGTATCAGCAGCTGAGCTGGGCGGTCCTGGCCGCGGTGGCCCCACCGGCCCGGCGGCGCCTGCTTCGGGGGTTCATGCAGGCCGTCTGGGGGGCCAGCGAGCGCCGCTGGCGCGGCGGCTGGCTGGTCGCGCCCGGCCCGCGGCTCGCCCTGCTGTACCGGCTGCACGAGATCGCCGTCGGGCTCGGGCAGCTGTCCTCGCCGCCACTGCTGGTCGCCACCCCCACCACCGGCAGTGGCCACCTGGACCCGAGCGAGCTGGTGGCTAGGCTGGAGCAGGCCGCAGCCGCGGGCTGGGAGCCCTGGGAGCACGACCTGCAACAGGCTCTGCTGCGCCTGCCCCGCGCCCCTGACCCGGCGGCGACCGCCCGCGCCCGGCGGCTCCGGACCCCGGCTGGCCAGCGAACCTTCGCGTGGCTGCGCGACGGCGGGATGGCCGACCCCCAGGTGACCAGGGTGGTCCGCAAGATCCGGGGCCGGCCACGCTGGTCGCCGGGCGCCTCGCGGTTGGCCGCCGACGAGGTCGCCGGGGTGCTCGCGACCGTGACCCCACCCAACAACCCCGCCCGGCCCGGGGCGCTCCCGCCGTCGCTGGCCGCCGTCCGGCGCCTCCTGCCCCAGCGCCCGCCCCCCTTGGCCACCCTGCTGTGCGAGCTTCCCGAACCCGAGCGCTGGGAGCGCTGGCACCTCGGCGGATGGCAGCACTGCTGGCCGGCCCTGCTGCCCTCCCACCGCGACGCCGTCGCCGCCCAGCTGCTGCCCTGGCTGGCCAACCGCTTCGCCGGCGCCCGCGGCGTCGGGCAGCTGCTACCGGCCCTGGCCGAGGCCGACGGGCCGGTCGGACCAGGGCTGACCCTCGCCCTGGCCTACGGGCTCGGGGCCCGCGACCCGGTGGACCGGGCGGCCGCGGTCGACGCCCTGCTGGTCCTGGCCGGCCGCCGCCAGCTGGAGGGGGCCGCCCTGGGCGCCGAGCTGGCCGCCCTGGCCTCCCTCGGCCTGCTCCAGCTCGGCCGGGCCGTCCCGGCGCTGCGCGACGCCGCCCGGGCCGGGGCGCCCGCCGAGGTCTGGGCCATCACCTCGGCCGCCATCCCCGGGCTGCTCCCACCCGCGGTCCAGCGGCCACCCCGAGGGGCCCCCGACCTGCTCGCCCTCGCCGCCGAGGTCGCCGGCGGGGGCCCACCCATCCCCGAGCTGGCCGCCATCACCGGCCGCGGCGGCTCCAGCCGGCTGCTGACCGAGTCACGCCGGCTCCAGCGGCTGCTCGCCGGGCCGCCGGCTCCGGCCCGGGGTTGATAGGCAAGTAGACACTTGCATATACTGGGCGCCATGAACGACGTGTACAAGGCGCTCGCCGACCCCACGAGGAGGGCGATCCTCGACGAGCTCAGCGAGCGGGACGGGCAGACCCTGTTCGAGATCTGCACCCGGCTCGCGGCCAGGCACGCGGTGGGCTCGTCGCGGCAGGCCATCTCCCAGCACCTCGACGTGCTGGAGGCGGCGGGCCTGGTCAGGACGAGGAGGGAAGGCAGGTACAAGTTCCACCATCTCGACACCAAGCCGCTCGAGGCGATCATCGAGCGGTGGCGGCCAACCCACGGAAGGACGGATCGATGAGGATCTACATCACCTCGGTGCTGGTCGACGACCAGGAGAAGGCGCTGCGGTTCTACACCGACGTGCTCGGCTTCGTGAAGAAGCACGACGTCCCCGTCGGTGGGGCGCGCTGGCTCACCGTCGTGTCGCCCGCCGCCCCCGAAGGCCCGGAGCTGCTCCTGGAGCCCGATGGCCACCCGGCGGCCAAGCCGTTCAAGGCGGCCCTGGCGGCCGACGGGATCCCGGTCACCTCGTTCGCCGTCGACGACGTCAACGCCGAGTTCCAGCGGCTGCACGGCCTCGGCGTCCAGTTCACCCAGGAGCCCCTCGAGATGGGCGGGGTGACCACGGCGGTGTTCGACGACACCTGCGGCAACCTGATCCAGATCGTCAAGGCCTAGCTGTCCACAGATCGCTCCCAGCCCCTTCCGGTCGGCCCGGGACTGGTGCAGGCTCCGGCCACCGGCCGGGCACCCGGCCCGGCCCCGGGCCGTTACCGACCCATGACCGGTGGCTGGCTAGCGTCCTGGCCATCGAGCAGCCGACCAGGTAGGCACACCCATCACGAAGTCCGTCTTGACTGAGCCGCGGTCGGCCGACCGGGCCACCGAGCGCGGGGCGGCGGTGGTGGAGTTCGTCCTGGTGTCGCTGGTGGCGGTGGTCCTGGCCATGTCGCTGGCCCAGCTGGGGCTGTTCCTGTGGGAACGCAACGCCCTCATGGGGTCGCTGTCGGAGGGGGCGAGGGTGGCGGCGGCCGAGGGCCGGTCGGCGGCCGACGGGCGGCGGGTGGCGACCGAGCTGCTGCGGCGCTCGGCCGGCGCCCGGGTGGCGGACGCGGTCCCGATCCAGGGCGAGGACCGCGGCGGCCTGGTCGTCCTGCGGGCCGAGGGGACGCTGCCGTCGTTCGTCCCCGGCCTGCCCGGCCTGCCGGTCCGGATGACGGCGCGGATGCACGAGGAGGAGGCGTTGTGACCCTCCGACCGGGTGTGGTCCGGGACGAGGGGGCGGGGGAGCGGGGGGCGGCGGTGGTCGAGCTGGTGGTGGTGTTCCTGACCCTGGCCGTGCCGTTGGTGTACGCGATGATGGTGATGGCCGACGTGCAGCGGGCCCTGCTGGCCACCTCGGGAGCGGCCCGGGAGGCGGGCCGGGTGTACGTCACCGGGTCGGACCGGCGCGACGCCGAGCGGCGGGCGGGGGTGGCCTACCGGGAGGTGCTGGCCACCTACGGGATACGGGCCGGGGACCCGAGGGCTGACCTGCGCCTGCGGGGCGGGTGCCCGCCCGCGGCGGAGCCGGGCTGCGTGGGCGGGTTCGGGCCGGGGGCCGAGGTCGAGGTGGTCGTGACCTACCGGGTGCCGGTGGCGCGCCTGCCGTTCCTGGGTGGGCTGGCCGCCCCCGGGCTGACGGTCGGGGCGACCCATCACACCCGTGTCGACCGCTACCGGGGGCCGGGTGGATGAGCCGGCGGCGGCGCCCGGGCCCCGGGGAGGACGGCCAGGCCCTGGTCCTGCTGATCGGGCTGGTGGTGCTGGTGCTGATGGTGCTGGCGCTGGGGTGGGACACCTCGAACTGGTTCCTCGGGCACCGGGCGCTCGGGAACCTCGCCGACGGGGCGGCCGTGGCCGCGGCCAACGACGTCGACACCAGGACCTGGTACCGCAGCGGCGGGCGCAGCGTCCGGGTCGCCGAGGAGCGGGCCCGGGCCACGGTGGTGGCGTACCTGGCCGGGTCGGCGGGGGACTCGGGCGTCGCCGGGGTGCGGCTGCGGTCGGTGCAGGTCGCCCCCGGGCGGGGTGGCCCCGAGGTGACGGTCCGGGTGGCCGCGCCGGCCCGGATGGGCCTGCTGCGGCTCCTGCGCCTGGTCCCACCGGAGATGGAGGGCGACGCCGCGGCCACGGCCCGCCTGGTCCCGCCCTGAGGGGGGGTGGACATGAATCGAGCGGCCGGGCGGGGGAGGGTCCTCCGCCCGGCCGCTCGTTCGCTACGCGCTAACGCCTCGGTCACGAGACCGGGGCGCTCCCATGGCAGGTGCCTGGGACCACCTCCTCTCCTGGTCCGTGTCGGGCCGGCTCGCCTGGGTGGCTGAGCCGGCGGGAAACGGCCGCTAGCTGTAGTTTGTGTGGGAACTCCCGGCCCGGCCGGCGGATTCCCACGATCTGCAGTCGGACATCTACGTAGATCACAGGATGATCTCGACGTGTATACGATTTGACTCCAACCGGGTGGTGCCGTACAGTCCGGCTCGCTACCCCCATGGCACTGCACCAAAGAGCCTCCCCCCGGCTCTGCGACACCGAGAAGTATCGCTCTGAATTCGCGTCCGCGGATCGGTCCGAGCTTCCCCTTTCCTGTCGCCCCCACGACAGGGACTGCTCGAGGCGCTCCCCCCAGCGCTTGCCGCGGGCTCGTGAATTCTGAGTCGCAGGACTGACGCACGGCTTGTCAGGAATGGCAGGGAATTTCCGGGCAGGTTCGTGATCCCCCCGTCGGCCGCGTGACCGACTGGTCGCGCTATAGAAATAATCGAGGTGGCTGCAATGGCGGCCTGGTTCTCCCCGTGCCTCCCCGAAGGCGTCCGCGCTGCTTGCCTGCCCGCGATCACTGCCATCGAGGGGGGGCCCTCGTGACGCAGCTCCACGACGACGTCAACGGCCTCGGTGACGACTGGTACCCCGGGCGGCTGCACGCCGTCCCCGACCCGGTCGACGACGACGACCTTCACCCCTCGGCCTTCGAGTCCCCGGCCTCCCCCACAGAGCCGCTGTTCGAGCAGCTCCGCAGCGCCTACCTGCACCACGACGACACCAACGACTGGGCCCGTGACACCGACACCGGCGGCTGGGCCACCGACGACTCCGGCGGCTGGGAGCCCGGCGGGGTGGCCGCCTACGTCGAGGACGACACCCGCTACCGGTGGGTGGACGAGCCGGAGACGTGGGAGTCGGGGTCCGAGGCCGGCTGGGACGACGTCGACGCGGACGCGTTCGACGACCTGGACGACGAGGAGGACGAGCTCGACCTCGAGGCCCTGGCCCCGCGGGCCCGGGCGGGCCGGCGGCCACGGTCGGCCCAGGGCCGGGCCGGGCTGCGGCGGACGAGCACGCTGCTGAACGCCTCCACGATCGCCATGTTCGTGGTCGGGGCGCTGGCCGCGGCCGGGCTGACGGTCTGGATCCTCTCGGCCCGGCTGCTGACCACCCGCCAGCTGTTCTTCCTCACCCACTCCATCTTCGGGATCATCATCGTCCACGCCTTCGGCGGTGGGCTCGGGACCCTGCTCACCAGCGGGGACTCGCGGATGAAGGACCGGATCCGCAAGCTCTCGACGGCCGCCCTGGCGGTGGTGGCCTGGCTGGCCTCGGGGATCGGGACCTGGTTCGGGTACGCCGGCTACCGGGCCAAGGTGCCCCCCGGCGGCGACATCACCATGTACCCGCGCGAGTACCTGCTCAGCAGCCCGCAGCTCGCGTTCTGGGAGACCTTCGCCATGGAGTGGAAGGTCCACATCGGTTGGACCACGCCCTTCCTGGCGACGGCGGTGGCCTTCACCGCGCTGCGCTACCGGCGCCGGCTGGTCGCCGACCGGCTGGTCCGCAAGGTCATGACCATCATGCTGCTGCTCGCCTTCGCCGGGGCGCTCGTCGCCGCCGGGCTCGGGGCGGTGGTGAACGTGACCGCCCCCAACGACTTCATGCACCGAGGCTGGAGTCCCTGACGGCCGCGACGGAAGAGACGGTGATGAGCTGATGCGCGATCGAGCAAGGCGCGCTGCCGTGGCGGCACCGCAGGCGCGACCCGTCGGCCGGCACGAGCGCCGCCCCCACCTGGTCGACGTGAGCGAGCACAAGGGGGCCGACGCCACCCGGGCGACGCGGGCCTCGCGCTCCCGGCACGCGGCCCCGGGCGCGTGGGCGGCCTGGTGGGCCGAAGGGATCGAGCGGGTCGCGGCCCGGGAGCGGGAGCGGTGGACCAGGGCGTCGCGGCGGCGGTCGGACCCGGCCGGTTGGCTGGAGGACGCGGTCACCGGCTGGTGCTCGCTGCTGCTGGTGCTCGGCCTGTACCTCGACGGTTCGGGCCACGCCCTCTGGTCCTGGCTGTTCTACGGCGCCGTGGCCGGGACCGCGGCCTGGGTGCTGACCCGCGGCCAGCGGCCGGGGGCCTGGTCGCTGCGAGCGGTGCCGGCCGGCTACCGGCTCGGGCTGGCCGGCCTCGGGCTGGCCCTGGTGGCCGTGACCGCGGACGCCGTCTGGCACCGGCTCGCCGGCGGCGAGCAGGGACTGGCCCGGCTGGTGGCGCCGTTCCATCTGGTGCTCGCCGCCGGGGCCGGGCTGCTGGTCGGGACGGTGCTGCGGGCGGCGTGGTCGGGACCGGGCTCGGCCCGGGTGCGCGGGCTGCGGGCGTTCTGGCCGGTGGTGCTGGCCACCACGCTGGCGGTGGCCCTGACGGCCTGGTTCTTCCAGGACGTGTCGCCGGTCGCGGCCGCGGGACGGCCGCAGTCTCCAGTCGGGGCCACGCAGGTGTACGAGCTGCTCGGCCTGCTGGCCCACAACCTCCTGTTCATCGCGCCGATGCTGCTGCTCCTGCTGCGCTGGCAGACGCCGCTCGGCACCTTCACGGTCATGGCCGGGTCGGTGGCGCTGCTGCTGGCCGCCCGGACCGGGGCCGGCCTGGTCGGGCTGGCCGGGGCGGCGGTGCTGGGCGGGGCCGCGGCCGACGTGGCCGTGGAGCTGCTGCGGCCCTCGCCCCAGCGGCGCTGGGCGGCCAGGGCGGCGGCCGTGATGGCCCCCGCCGTGTACTGGACGGCGCATGTCGCGCTGCTCGGCGTCGGCTACGGGGCCGCCTTCGAGCCGGCGACCTGGGCCGCGTCGGTGGCCTGGGCGTCGCTGTCCGGGCTGGCCCTGGCCCTGCTGATGTGGCCTCCGGCGGTGCCGTTGACCGCCTGGAACCGGGGCCGGGCCCGGGCGCCACGGCCGTCACCGGCAATGCCGGCGTCAATGCCCGCGCGAATGGTCGGGAGGTGACCTCGATGCCAGCCACGACAGAGACCGCCGAATCGATCCACGAGCGGTTCGAGGCCACGGCGCTGCCCCTGCACGACTCGATCTACCGGGCGAATCTCCGCATGACCGGCGACCCGGTGATGGCCCAGGACCTCACCCAGGAGACCTATCTCAGGGCCTACCGCGCCTTCGACTCCTTCCAGGCCGGCACCAACTGCCGGGCCTGGATGCTGCAGATCTCCCACAACCTGTTCTGCCGCGACTACCGGGGGCGCAAGCGCATCACCTACCGGACCG
>Ga0081538_10002724_pt1 | contig 16981 bp, 17 predicted proteins | sample TabmetS5T2R1_FD_71022 | JGI IMG/M metagenome (GOLD analysis project Ga0081538, IMG submission 71022) | Tabebuia heterophylla rhizosphere microbial communities from the University of Puerto Rico - S5T2R1 | ecosystem: Host-associated > Plants > Roots > Rhizosphere ... | reverse complement strand
GCCACCATGCGCGGGTGGCCGGCCGGGAGGACCTGCCGCAGCGGAAGGGCCAGCAGGCTGGCGTCCAGGCTGCCGCCGCCGTTGAGATGCTCGCTCAGCGTCTGGGCATCCTCGTCCCAGGACTGGTCCAGGATGGTCTGCCGCAGCTTGTCGGCGGCGGCCCGCCAGGCCGGGACCGGTCCTGGCAGGTCGAGCCGTTCGCCGATGGCCGCGACCCGGTCCAGGGCCACCTGGCACATCGCCGCGGAATAGGTGAAGACCCGGCCCTCGCTGCGTACCTCCCAGATGCCCTGGTCCGGCTGCCGCCAGGCGTCCCCGGCCATGTCGGCCAGCTGGGCCAGCGCCGCCCACAGCGACGGCTCGAGCTGGCCGCCGCTGCGGACCCACTGGTCCGCGCAGTCAAGGATCTCGCCGTAGACATCGTGCTGGCGCTGGTCGGCCGCGCCGTTGCCCCATCGCACCGGGGCGGAGCGCCGGTAGCCTTCGAGCTCGGGATCCTCCCGCTCATCGGGCACCGGGCTGCCGTCGAGGTCGTACATGATCCGCGGTTGCCTGCTCTGCTCAAAGGCGTCCAGCACCCAGCCCAGGAATGCGTCGGCCTCAATACCGAAGCCGATGCGGCGCAGGGCGAACACGGTGAAGGCCGCGTCACGGATCCAGGTGTAGCGGTAATCCCAGTTCCGCACCCCGCCGACCGGCGCGGGCAGCGAGGACGTCGGCGCGGCGACCAGCGAGCCGTTGACCCAGTCGTCGCACAGCTTCAGGGTGATCGCCGCCCGCCGGACCAGCGGTTCCTGGAGACCCTCGTAGCTGAAGTGCGTCATCCACCGGCGCCACGCCGCGGCGGTGGCCTGCAGCATGGCCCCGGCGTCGAAACGATGATGGCGATGGGAGCGGCCCCAGGACAGCACCAGGTCCAGGGAATCGCCTTGCTTCAGGTCGTAGGTGCCGCGCAGGCCGCTCAGCGGGCGGCTGGACCGCAGGTGGAGCTGGAGGTCCGGCCGCCGCGAAGGGTTCAGCCTCAGGCCACTGGCTGCCATCCACGTCTGGGCACCGCCGCGAGGTTCCAGCTCAACCCGGAGCCGCACGTTTCCGTCCAGAACCACCGCCGACCGGACCAGTTCGCCCCGGCCGCCGGGAACATCATCGGTCAGGTCAGCGCCGGAACGCAGCGCGAGGGCGTCGGTGAGCCGGACCAGGCCGGTAGGGCTGCGCAGCTCGGTGACCAGGACGCCGGTGTCAGGCTCGTAGCGCTGTCGGGCCTCCGTCAGCTCGTCCGGGGTGATGGTGAAATGGCCGCCGCGTTCCCGGTCCAGCAAGCCGCAGAAGACCGGATCGGAGTCGAAGCGGGGAAGGCACAGCCAGTGGATGCTGCCATCCAGGCCGACCAGAGCCACGGTTGCCCCGTCTCCGATCAGCCCGAGATCCTCAAGCGGCGGGTAACCGTCGCGGACCCGGAGGGGCCGGAACGGTGGATCCGTCTCGAGCATGACGCTGATGCTCCTTCACACCGATTGTCCGCCCCTGCTGGCAGGGCCAGTATCATCGAGACAGCACCTGAGCGCATCACCCGACGAGGGTGAGGCAGATCCAGGCCCAGTCCAAGGAGTGCGGTCCGTTGCCCGCAGCGTGATCGGTGTCGACTAGCCCAGGATCAGCCAGAGCAGGTATCCGACATAGGCGGCGACGAACGCGCCCCCTTCCCCACGGGTCATGCGCTGACCGGACAGGAGCACCGGGACGGTGATCACTGTGGCAACCGCGAGGAGGAGCAGGTCGGCTGCGACGACCTCCGGCGGGATCTCGATCGCGGAAGGGGCCATCAGGATCGCGATGCCGAGAATGACAGCGATGTTGTAGACGCTGGAGCCGAGCAGGTTGCCGATGGCGATGTCGCGATCTCCGCGGACGGTGGACATGAGCGTGGTGACCAGCTCGGGCGCGGTTGTGCCGATCGCGACCACGGTGAGACCGATGATCGCCTCGCTCACCTCCAGAGACCGGGCAACCTCGATGGAGCCATCGACGAGCAGCTCAGCTCCCACGATGATGATCGCGATCCCGGCCACCAGGGCCAGCACCTGGAGCATCGGTCGACCTCTGCCGCGAGCGGGGGCGGCGACCGTCTTCGAGGGGTGCCCAGAAGCAACCGCCTCCGACTCCTGGCGGCTCGTCCAGACGATGCCAGCCGTGTAGGCGGCCCCACCAAGACACAGCACGATCCCGTCCACCCGGGCCAGGCTGCCGTCGAGCGCGAGAAGCCACAGCGCCAGGCTGGCCACGGTCATCGCGGGCAGCTCGAACCGAAGCGTCAGGCGTTCAAAGGTGATGGGCCGGATCAGGGCGCTGAGGCCCAGAATGAACAGGATGCTGATCAGGTTGGCCCCGACAATGTTGCCCACCGCCAGGCCTGGGCTTCCCTGTCGCGCTGCATCGATGCCGATTGCCAGCTCAGGCAGGCTGGTGCCGAGCGAGACGACCGTCAGTCCGATCACGATCGGCCGGATGCCAAGGCGGGAGGCGAGCGCGGTGGCGCCACGCACCAGCAGCTCGGCTCCCACGAGCAGCCCGGCGAGTCCGGCCAGGATGAGCAACGCGCTCCACATGTTCGGCGATGCTCAGGTGTGGTCGTGCCCGGTTGAGGCGCTCATGCGAAGTCTCTCTCCCACCGTGATGCTGACCGGCCCCAGTTGTTGGTCCACCCGTTATCAAAAGTTCGGGTGGATGGTCGCCCAGGCCTTGGCGTCGTCGGTTGGGTCAGCTAGCCAGGGGCGCTGTGAGGCCGGACGGTGTTGTACTCGATCCGCCAGTCCTCCACCAAGTACCCCTGCACGGGAAGGCAAGCGTATGGAGCCCGACAGCAGCCTCGATCCAAGCCGGTGGTCGACTGAGCCCTGCATGCTGCCGGGTTGTGCGGCTGTACCGCGAAGCACGCTTGGCGGCCGCTCGTTGACCTGGGGGCTGCGATGGCGGCTGTAGCGAAGCTGACATCACAATCTCTACGTTCTTGGTCGAACTTCGCATCTTGACAGCAGGGCCGGAAGGGTCTCGACTTGCCCAGGATGTCCAGTATCGGACAGACGGGGAGGACGTCAGCGTCTCGACCGACGCCGGGGCGAGCTTCACCGGCACCAGCACCCCGGTCTGGGAGCTGCCCTCGGTCAGCGACGAGCGCCGGGGTGGCCAGTTGGCCGACCAGTTCTGGCAGTGGGCCGCCCTCAACCCCACGACCGGCCGGGTGACCGTCGCCTACTACGACCGCAAGTACGGCGATTCCCAGCAGACCGGCGAGTTCGACATCACGATGCGCCGCAGCAACGGCCACCATGTGCGGGTGACCAACCAGACCCTGCCCCCGACCCAGGAGTTCCCCGAGGCCGGCGCCAGCACCGGCATCTTCCTGGGCGACTACATGGGCCTGGCCGTCGGGCCGGACGGGGTCGCCCACCCGATCTGGACCGACACCCGCAACCCGATCTTCTCCCCCAGCACCGGCGGCGACGTCCGCGAGCTGGTCCCGGCCGGCCAGGGCAGCGACATCTACATGCGGTCCCTGCCCGGGTAGCCGCCAGCGGGCATCGAACGATGCTCGCGCACTATGTGCGCCCTGTGAAGTCTGTTGGCATACGTACCGAATGCCGTAATAGGCGGATGTCCGGGTGCCACCGGCGACGACGCCGTCTGGCCGCACGGCCAGAGGGGGCGTAGCCCGCGACGCCCTCCATGGGCGAGCCGGTCTGCCACCATGACCGCATGGCGACCGCCGAGGACCGCGACGCGCCCCCCGAGCGGGGCAGCCTGGGTGAGGTCGTCAGGCTGTTCCTCAAGCTGGGCACGATCGCCTTCGGCGGCCCCGCCGCCCACATCGCCCTCATGTACACCGAGGTCGTGGAACGCCGCCGCTGGGTCAGCGAACAGCAGTTCCTCGACCTGGTCGGGGCGACCAACCTCATTCCCGGGCCCAGCTCCACCGAGCTGGCTATCTACCTGGGCTTCCGCCGAGCCGGGTGGCGGGGGCTGATCGCCGCCGGCGCCTGCTTCATCGCCCCGGCCTTCGCCATCGTCCTGGGCCTGGCGGTGCTCTATGACCGCTACGGGACCACCCCGGTCGCCACCGACCTGCTGTACGGGGTGACCCCGGTGGTCCTGGCTATCATCGCCCAGGCCCTGGTCCTGCTTGGCCGCACCGCCATCACCAGCGTCGGGCTGGCCGTGATCGGGGTGGCCGCGCTTGGCGGCTACCTGGCCGGCCTCCACCCCCTGCTGCTGCTCGCCCTTGGGGCGGTGGCGTGGCTGGCCATCACCGAGGGCCGCCGGCTGGTCAGCCGGTTCGGGTCCACGAGCACCATCCTGGTCGCGCCGGCCCTGGCCGGCTCCTGGCTGGTGGGCGCCACCGCGTCGGCCACCGGTGTGGGCTCGGTCAGCCTGGCCACGGTGTTCTGGACCTTCCTCAAGCTGGGCTCGGTGGTGTTCGGCAGCGGCTATGTCCTGCTCGCCTTCCTCCGCGACGACCTGGTCGAGGGCCTGGCGGTGATCAGCGACCAGCAGTTGGTCGACGCCGTGGCCATCGGCCAGGTCACCCCCGGCCCGGTGTTCACCACGGCCACCTTCCTCGGCTACCTGATCGCCGGGACCTCGGGCGCGGTGGTGGCCACCGTCGGGATGTTCCTCCCCTCGTTCCTGTTCGTGCCCCTGATCGACCGGCTGCTCGGGGCCATCGGTCGCTGGGCCTGGGTCCGGACCGCGTTGGACGGCGTCAACGTGGTCGCGGTCGCCCTCATGGCCGGGGTGTCGGCCCAGCTGGCCCGGACCGCGCTGGTCGATCCCCTCACGATCGCGCTGGCCGTCGGCACCCTGGGGGTGCTGCTGCGCTGGCGGCCCAACCCGACCTGGCTGATCGCCGCCGGCGCCGCCGTGGGCCTGCTGCGCGGCTGGCTCAGCTGAGGATGCGGTGTCGACCGCGAAGGCCCGTGTGTCACAGGCAGCAGGGGTAGCTCGTCTCCAGAGGTGACCGCCCGGGTGACCGCCCGAAGGTGGATCGGGAAGGAGGCACCGATGAAGGTGTTCGTCGCCGGAGCCACCGGTGCGATCGGCGCCCAGCTCGTTCCCCAGCTCGCCGCCGCCGGCCATGACGTGATCGCCATGACCCGGTCGCCGGCCAAGACCGACGCCCTGCGAGCCCTGGGTGCCCGGCCGGTGGTGGCCGACGCGCTCGATCCCGACGGGGTCGCCCGTGCCGTGGCCGAGACCGAGCCCGGGGTGATCGTCCACCAGCTCACCGCCCTCAAGGGCGAGCCGGGCTTGAGGGAGATGAGGAACCCCGACCGTCTCGGCGCCATGACCAACCGTCTGCGCACCGAGGGCATCGATCACCTGCTGGCCGCGGGCCGGGCCGTCGGCGTCCGCCGCTTCATCGCTCAGAGCATCGTGGCCATCGGCACCTATGCCCGCACCGGCGGCCCGGTCAAGACCGAGCAGGACCCGCTGGACCTCGATCTGCCGGCCAAGGGGCGCTCCGGCGCCGACGCCATCCGCTACCTCGAGGACGCCGTGACCGGCATCGATTGGGCCGAGGGCATCGTGCTGCGTTACGGGGCCTTCTATGGGCCCGGCACCGGCGTCAGCGACGACCCCGAGGCCTTGCTGACCAAGGCGATCCGGAGGCGGCGGCTCCCGATCATCGGTGGCGGCGGCGGTATCTGGTCGTGGGTGCACATCGAGGACGCGGCCAGCGCCACGGTGGCGGCTGTCGACAACGGTGGGCCCGGCATCTACAACGTCGTCGACGACGAGCCGGCGCCGGTGCGCGAGTGGCTGCCGTTCCTGGCCGAGGAGCTGGGGGCGAAGCAGCCGATGCGGGTCCCCCGGTTCGTGGTCCGGCTGCTGGCCGGCGAGGCGGCGGTGCTGCAGATGACCGAGGTCCGGGGCGGGTCGAATGCCAAGGCCAAGCGCGTGCTCGGCTGGCAGCCCCGCTGGTCGAGCTGGCGCGTCGGCTTCGCCAAGGGCCTCGGCGAGTGAACGACCGGCTCTTCGAGGAGCTGCGTCCGGTCGGGTTCGCGGTCGCCTACCGCATGCTCGGCAGCGTGAGCGAGGCGGAGGACATCGTCCAGGAGGCGTTCCTCCGCCTCCACCACGCGCTCCAGGACGGCGAGCGCATCGAGTCACCCCGCGCCTATCTGTCCACGGTGGTCACCCGGCTGTGCATCGACCACCTGCGCTCGGCCCGCGCCCGGCGCGAGACCTACGTCGAGGCCCTGCCCGAGCCGCTGGTCGGCGAGCCGGGGGCGGCCATGCCGCTGGTCCCGGCGAGCGGATCGGCCGGGGCCGCCGGCGACGACCCGGCCAGCCACGCCGAGATGGCCGACTCGCTGTCGCTGGCGTTCCTCGTGCTGCTCGAGACCCTCTCGCCGGAGCAGCGGGCGGCGTTCCTGCTGCGCGAGGTGTTCGACTACCCCTACGACCAGATCGCCGCGATCGTGGCGACCAGCGAGCAGAACGCCCGCCAGCTCGTGGCCCGGGCCCGGCGGCACGTCGAGCAGCGACGGCCCCGCTTCGAGCCGTCGCGCGAGCAACGGGAGCGCCTGGCCCGGCGGTTCTTCGCCGCCGCCCAGGACGGCGACCTCGGCGCGCTCGAGGAGTTGCTGGCCCACGATGTGGCCCTGCACGGCGGCGGCCTGCCTCAGCCGCTCACGGGCCGGGTGCGGGTGGCCCGCACGCTGCTGGCGGGGATGCGGGCCGCCACGACCCGCCTCGGCAGCGTCTCGCTGCGCGAGGTCACGGTCAACGGGCAACCCGGGGCGATGGTGCTCGACCCGTCCGAGCGGCTGATCGGCGTCATCGCTCTCGACATCGCCGAGGGCGGCCAGATCCAGACGGTGACCTCGGTGATCAACCCCGACAAGCTGCGGCACCTGGGCCCGCTGGCCGACCTCGGCCCGCTCAGCGGCCGCGGCCGCCGCGGCGGAGCAGAGCGAGGGCCAGCAGGCCCGCCGGCGTGAGCACGACCCCAGCAGGCTCTGCGCCGTTGGGCGTTTGCGTGATCTGAGGCCAGTCGTCCTTGATCCAGCGGTCGATCGCTGCCTGGTCAGGTCGGCCGGGCGGCGGACCGGGTGGTGCACGCTCCAGCCAGACCGCTCGGTCCCTTGCTCGGCAGGCACCGGCTCGCCATGGCCGTGTTCCTGCCACCCTGGTCACCAGCCAGACACCCAACCGGCTCCAGGAGGCCCCGCGATGGATGCCACCGGCGACACGGGAAAGGCCACAGCCCCCGAGCGGGCAACCACACCCGAGGCCCAAGGGGCCATGCCAGCGCCCCACCCGGCCAGCACCAACCCCTTGGGGCCGGACGCGGCCCAGATTCTGGCCACCGAGCACTGGAGCCTGCTCGCGTCACGATCACTGGTCTGGAACGAGGCCATGAGCCGGGCCACGGTCTTCCTGAGCGTGCTGTCGGCCGCGACCATCGCCCTGGCCCTGCTGGCCGACGCGACCGGCTTCGGCGCCCAGACCACCACCCTGGCGCTGGTGCTGCTGCCGGTCGTGCTGTTGCTGGGCATCGCGGCCCACAGCCGCCTGGTGGAGATCAACCGGGAGGAGGTCGAGCTGGTGCTGGCCATGAACCGGCTGCGGCACGCCTACCTGAAGATCGCGCCCGCCCTGGAGCCCTACCTGTCCACCGGCCACCACGACGACGAGCAGGGCCTGGCGGCCAGCTATCTGGCCGGCAGTCGTCGGCTGCGGCGGTGGGGCCAGTTCCTGGTCAACACCCCCACGATCGTCGCCACGGTGGACGCCGCGCTGGTGGCGGCGATCGTCGTGCTCGTGGCCCGGGCGGCCGAGGCCGCCACGACGGTCGCCGTGGCGGCGGGGGCGGCGGCGTTCCTGATCGTCTGGGCGGCGCTGTTCTGGCAGCAACGCCGCACCCTGGACCCACGGCGCCGCTCCACGCCGAGGTTCCCCACACCGCCAGACCAGACCTGAACGACCTGCCGGTTCGCCTGCCTGGCTGCAGCCGATGGCTTGGGCCGCCTGACCCCGCGTTATACTCCCGACCCGCCCTCGGCGACCTCAGTAGGACGACATGGTTTCTCCAGGACAGACCCGCAACCCGCTGCTGCGGTTGGCCACCATCATCTGGGCGCTGATCCCCCTGCTGACGCTCGGCCTGTTGGCCTTCGTCCCCTTCGCCCACGCCGCCGCCAAGCTCCAGAACCGACGGCTCTGGCTGGTCGCCGCCTGCTACGCCGTCGCCACGGTGGGGTTGTTCGGGCCCCTGGCCGACGCCTCCAACACCAGCGACCTGGGCGCCGCCCTGTTCACGGCGGCCTGGTTCGCGCTCATCGTGGGCTCCACCGTGCACGCGTTGGTGCTCAGGCGCCGCGTCTTCTCTCCGCCCCCGGTCCAGCCGGCGATGGCCACCGCCCTGGCCGACCGCGAGCTGCGCCAGCAGGCGAAGGCGATCGTGGCCGGCGATCCGGCGCTTGCTCGGGAGTTGCGCATCGGCCGTCCCGACCTGCCGCGCCAGTTCAACGACGGCGGCTTGATCGACGTCAACCACGTCCCCGACCACCTCCTGGTCGAGCGGCTCGGTCTGTCGCCGGCGGAGGCTGCTCGGGTGGTCGAGGCTCGTGAGCGCCTTGGCGGGTTCAGCAGCGCGGCCGAGTTATGCGCCTTCGCGGAGGTTCCGGACGCAACCCTCGACCCCGTCCAGGACCGGCTGCTGTTCCTCGCTGCCGACTGATCTGGTGGCCTATCGGTCCCGAGCGCGGAGGGCACGGCCGGCGGGAACGACGCAGCTCGAAGCGTGCTTCGCGTCCCCGGTCACCGCGCTCGACCGTCGAGGTTGCCTGCCTGCGACACCGCCTGATCGAGTGCGTCCTCGGCCCAGCGGCCGAAGCTGTCCAGCAGCTCGCGGACGACACCGGCCTCGGCCACGGGCCGCCGCCCCTGCTCGGCGGCGCGCCGCGCGGCCTCCGCCCACTGGGGGAACGCGGTACCGACCGCGGCGGCCTGGTCCTCCAGCACGGTTGCCCAGACCCCCTCCTGTGCCATGACGACCGCGAACGCCACCTGCACCATCCTCTTCGAGGCCATCCGACAGACGCGCCGGATGACCTCGGGATCGGTCGAGGTAGCCAAGGTCTCGCGTGCCCGTGCGAGCACGGCATGCGTGTCGTCATGGAACCCGGCGGCCACCGCCGCTGACGGCTTGGTTCGCGGCAGGCTCGGCCGGAGATCCTGGCCGAAGATGCACACCGCCAGCTCTCGGAGGAAGACCTGCCCGCTGTAGCGCTGGGCCGGGGAGCGGATCTCCTGGAGGTGGGTGAGGCCGACCCCGGCGCTGAACAGCACCGGGAACCGCTCGACCAGGGCTCGCTCCACGCGGTCGGCGCGAACTCGGTCCTCGTCGGTCGGAGCTGCCAGGAGTACGGCGATGAGGTCGACATCGGAGCGGCCCGGGACAGCGTCGCCGCGGGCGACGCTGCCGTAGAGGTAGGCGCTGTGCAGGCGCGGTCCGAACGCCTCGGCCAGCAGGCCCGCCGCCGCGTCGGGCACGCCCTGGTATTCAGGCTGCACGTTGGCGAGGTCGGCCTCCGGACGGATGTAGCCCTCGGGGTCAAGCCGGTCCATCTGGTGATTGTCGCGGACGAGGCCCGGTCGTGGTGCTGCCGGCCGAGAACGGCCGCCACAGGCGGCCGCCCGCAGGTCCGGCCTGGCTGTGTATTCAGGCCAGACACGGCGCTCGGCTGTCGCTTGCTGGCGTTAGGATCCTGCCGGTCCGGACCACGGGTCACCCAAGCGATTGCTACCAGGCGGGCAGTCCAGGTGCGTCGTACTACTCCACCACCGCCCCTGGATATCACCAGCGTCTTCCCCGAGCTTGGTGGCTTGGCACGGCGGGCGGTCCGCCTGCACCCGCACGCGGGCACGCCAGGCTTGGATGACAGCTCCCTTGGCGGCCCCTGCTGTGGCCGGCCGATGATCCCTGGCCGACCTGCCAACACCCCCACGACCGGCTGGAGCGGATCCCGCTGCCGCCCGAGATCAGCTCCTGGGTCCTGGGACCAGGCGGTCCAGTGGGCCCAGGGCACCGGCCTGTCGGTGGTCCGTGAGGGGGACGGCCCGATCTTCGCCCAGCGGCACCGCGACCAGCTCCCGGAGCTGGCTTCGCCGCTGGTCGGGGTGCTCCAGTTGTACGCCCGGGACGTGCCGCAGCTGCCGTTTCCCGAGTCCACCAACCTTCCAGCTGCTGTGGTGCCCCAATGAGCATGGCGAGCCGTGGTGGGGGCCATGCCCGATCACCGTCTGGCGGCGGGCCGCGGCAGTGACTGCGCCGCTGTTGGCCCCGCCGGCGCCGCGGTTCGACGATGACTGGTCGGCGCGAACCTATGGACCACCTGCTCACGATTGCCAGCGACGAGTTCGGATCCCAGGGGCGCTGGCTGCCCTGGGAGGATCGCGGGGATGCGACGATCACCGCCGGGAAGCGGAGCATCGTGGACCGGGACGCCTGGGCGCCCCACGGCCTGATGCTAGGCGATGTAGGGTCGCTGTATCTGTTCACCTGCACGACCTGCGCTGAGCGCCCGCTGGCCGGCACGATGCAGTGCACCTAAGGCCGAGACGAGCAGGTGGCGGCCCTGCCACAGCATCCCGTAGGGGTCGAGCCGCAGCCGTCCCCGGTGCTGCTTGCTGTCGATGAGCAGCACGCCGCCGGGGCCGATGACCAGGTGGATGCTCCTATAGCGGTCAAGCGGCATTCGCTGGCCGGGCGCCGGCAACATGGGCACGCCCCGCCGCTCCGCCCAACGCTCATCGAACACATGCCACTGACCTGGCCTATTTCGTGGCCTTCTCGGCGGAGGCGACCCACGCGGCGTAGGCGCCGCTGCGCACCAGCGCCTGGAACTCCTTAGCCATGCTGGTGTAGATCGGCGGCACCGCCATGCCGCGCCAGCGCATGTCGGAGACGATCTCGCGCGCATGCCGCAGCGCCCTGATCTGGTCGCCGTTCACCGTCGATCACCTGCGGATCGCCGCCGACGCCTCGGGATCGGGTGGTCGTGGATGGCTGCGGGGCCGACCAGGCGCGCGGCTGAGGCGATCAGCCCGATCTCGTCGGCTCGTCGCTGGAGGTCGTCCCCGGCGCGCACGTGCAGCTCCACCCAACCCTTATCGAGCCCAGTTCTCTATCTCTCCTCTAACCCCTTCCGCCCCGCCGGCTCATCGGTCGGCGGCCCCGGTGCATCGCCTCGCCCTTCCCGCTACCAACACCGCTTCGTTGGCGCGACGGTGGGCAACGGCGACCAGCGGTCTGAACCCAGCATGGTGGTCGGCGCCGACCCGGGCAACGGTCCACTCGCCCTGGGGCGACGGCCGTCGAGGCGATGGCGATGCGGCGCCGCCTGGGAATGGCCGCACGGTCAGACCGAGCCGCCTTGGTCCCCGGAGCTGCTCGAGAGCGGCACCGACACGTTCGCCTCGTCGGCGGCATGCGGCATCGGGGCCGGTGGCCATCCTGGCCTGCTGCCAGCCCGGGTCCCACGGTTCCGGCCAGCCGGTAGGCGAATTGGCCGCTCGCCCTGACGACAGCGTGGCCACCAACCGCGATCGTGTGTCCAGAACCGAACCTCGGTTCGAACGGCTCACCGACCAACGACCGCAGAGGAGGCGCCGACATGGTGGCCACCACCACGCAACGCCCTGACGCCGTGCGGCGGGTCGAGCCGCTGCTGGTGCCGCTGTCGTTGCTCACCCTGGTCACGGGGCTGGTCGATGCCGCTTGCTACCTGGGGCTGGGTCGGGTGTTCACCGCCAACATGACCGGCAACGTGGTGCTGCTGGGCTTCGGCGCCGCCGGGGCCCAGGGCTTGCCGGTGCTGGCGCCGACGGTGTCGCTGGCGGTGTTCCTGGTCGGTGCCGCCGCGAGTGGGCGACTGGCCCACAGCCTGGTCGGACCGTCCGGGACCACGGTGTCCGAGCCGGTGCGGCGCCGCTGGCTCACCATCGCCCTGCTGGCCGAGCTGGTGCTGGTCGCGGTGGCCGGGGTGGCGGCGATCGGCCTGCCGGTGGGTGACGGCGGCGCGCGACGGTATGTGGTGATCGGGCTGCTGGCCGCGGGGATGGGGGTGCAGAACGCGACCGTCCGCCGCCTGGCGGTCCCCGATGTCACCACGACCGTGCTGACCCAGACCCTCACCGGACTGGCCGCCGACTCCCGACTCGCCGGTGGCCACAGCCCCCGAACGGGACGCCGCCTGGCCGCGGTCGGTCTCATCGCCGCCGGGGCACTGGTGGGCGCGCTGCTGCTGCTGGTGGACGTCGCGCTGCCGGTGCTGGTTGCGGCGGTGGTGATCGCGCTGGCCGCGGTGGCCGGGGCCCGGCGGGGCCTACCGCGGTAGCGGGAATCCATGGACTCCAGCGAGCGGGCAACCAGGATGGGCGCTGGCCGCGACGACACCGGACCAGCAGCCCGGCACCGTAGCGGCATGGACGATGCTCATGTTCGGCACCAGACCCGCACCGCGCGCGCCGGATCGAAGGTGGCGGCGCTGGCCGTCCTGGCAACCGCCCAGCTGGTGATCGCGCTCGACTACTCGATCGTCAACGTGGCCCTGCCCGACATCGGCCGGAGCCTCCACTTCCCGGGCGGGACGGTCCAGTGGGTCATCAGCGCCTACACCCTGACCTTCGGCGGGTTCCTCCTGCTCGGGGGCAGGGCGGCCGACCTGCTGGGCCGTCGCCGCACCTTCATGGCGGCGCTGGGGCTGTTCGGGGTGGCCTCCCTGGCCGGAGGGCTCGCCCACCATGTCGGCGTGCTGGTCGCCGCCCGCGCGGTCCAGGGCGTGGGCGGAGCGCTGCTGTTCCCCTCCACCCTCTCGCTGGTGAACACGACCTTCGAGCAAGGACGGGAACGCACCCGCGCGATCTCGGTCTGGGGGTCCGCCGGGGCCGCCGGGCTCTCGCTGGGGGTTCTGGCCGGGGCGGTGCTCACCGGGCTGTTCGGCTGGCAGGCGGTGTTCTACGTGAACGTGCCGGTGACCGCCGCGCTGCTGCTGCTGGCCCCGGTCGTGCTGCCCGGGCGCGAGCCGACGGCCACGGCCCGGCGGTTCGACCTGCCGGGGGCGCTGCTGGTCACCCTGGGGGCGATGGCGATCGTCGACAGCCTGATCTCGGCACCCACGCAGGGATGGACGTCGGCGCGGACGCTGCTGGGGGGAACCATCGGGCTGGGCCTGCTCGCCGGGTTCGTGGTGGTCGAGCTGCGCTCCGGCTCGCCGCTGATGCCGCTGGGGCTGCTGCGGATCCGGACCGTCAGGGGCGGGATGCTGGTGGCGGCCGCGTTCATGTCCTCGTTCGGGCTGCAGCTGTACTTCCTGACCCTGTACCTGCAGCAGGTGCTGGGCCAGGCCCCGCTCCAGGCCGGGCTGAGCTTCCTGCCGTTGTCGCTGTCGGTGCTGGCCGGCACCCAGCTGGGTGCCAGGCTGGTTGGCCGCCTGGGCGTCTCCAGGACGCTGGCGGCCGGCATGGCCGTCGGGGCGGCGGGCCTGGCGATGTACGCGCGGCTGCCGGCCTCATCGGCACTGGCTGAGTTGCTGGCAGGGATGATCGTCGCCGGCGTCGGGCAGGGCGTGACCTTCACCACGATGTACGTCGCGGCCGGCACCGGGGTCGCCCGCGCCGAGCAGGGCGTGGCCTCCGCCATGGCGTCCACCGCCCAGCAGGTCGGCGGCTCGGTGGGCCTGGCGGTGCTGGTGGCGCTGCTCAGCGCGCGGGCCGCGGCCCTCGATGGCGGCCCGGGCGGCCCCACCGCCACGCCGGCCACCGTCCTCGCCAGCGCCCTGCACTTGACCTTCGCCGCGCAAGCCGCGATCGCCCTGCTCGGCGCCGCCGTCGCGCTCCTGGTCATCGGCCGCGCGCCCACCCGGCCCCGCCACCGCCCTGAGCCTCACCACCGCGACGAGGAGCACGACCGTCCACTGGCACAGGCCACAGCCTGACAACACAGGCTGAAAGGAGAACGCAGCATGCGACAGGTTCGACTGGGACAGACCGACCTGAAGGTCTCGGCGATCGCGTTCGGGACCTGGGCCTTTGGTGGCGACTGGGGCGCCGCCGACCTCAAGGAGAGCACCGACGCCATCCACCACGCCCTAGAGCTGGGGATCAACCTGTTCGACACCGCCCAGGGCTACGGCTTCGGCGCTGCCGAGGAGCTCCTCGGCCAAGCGCTGTGGTCCCGGGTTCGCCCGGGGCGCTGGCCGAACTGGTCGCCGAGGGCAAGATCCGCCACGTCGGGGTGTCCAACTACGACGTCGACCAGCTGCAGGCACTCGGCCGCCACGGACCGGTGGAGACCCTGCAGCCGCCGTATCACCTGTTCCGCCGCGAGATCGAGGAGCGGATCCTCCCGTACACGGCCGCCCACGACATCGGCGTGCTGGTGTACGGGCCGATGGCCCATGGCCTGCTCTCTGGGCGGATGACCCCCTCCACCAGCTTCGACCCCGACGACTGGCGGGCCAAGAGCCCCGACTTCACCGGCGAGACCTTGCGCCGGAACCTGGCCGTGGTCGAGCAGCTCGAGGGGTTCGCGCGGGAGCGCGGGATCAGCCTTCCCCAGCTGGCGGTGGCCTGGACCCTGGCCAACCCGGCCGTGCCGGTGGCGATCGTGGGCGCTCGCCGGCCCGCCCAGCTGGACGGGACCGCCCCGGCGGCCGACACCGAGCTCTCGGCCGCCGAGCTGGCCGAGATCGACACCATCGTGGCTGATGCGGTGCCTGTATGGGGCCCGCACCCCGAAGGCATGTGAGAGGAGCAACCCTGATGGCAAGACTCGCCTTTGTCGGCCTCGGGCTGATGGGCACGCCCATGGCCACCCGGCTGCTGGAGGCCGGCCACGACCTCACCGTCTGGAACCGCACCGCCGAGCGGACCCGACCGCTGGCCGACCGGGGGGCGTCGGTGGCCGCCACCCCGGCCCAGGCCGCCGCCGGCGTGGACGCCGCCATCACCATGGTCGCCAACCCCGAGGCGCTGGAGCAGGTGGTGTTCGGCGCCGACGGCCTGGCCGCCACCCTCGGCCCCGGCCAGCTGCTGATCGACATGTCCACCGTCGGCCCGGACGCCGTCAGCTCGGTGGCCGCCCGCCTCCCCCACGGCGTCGGGATGGTCGACGCCCCCGTGCGGGGCAGCGTCCCCGAGGCGACCGCCGGCCGCCTGGCCATCTACGTGGGCGCCGACCCGGGTGACCTGCCGCGGGTCCAGGCGATCCTGGCCCCCCTGGGCACCCTCCATCATGTCGGCGGACCGGGCGCCGGGGCGGCCACCAAGGTGGTGGTGAACTCCACCCTGGGCGCGGCCATCGCCGCCTTTGGCGAGGCCCTGGCCCTGGGCGAGGTCCTCGGGTTGGACCGCCCGGTCCTGCTGGACACCCTCGCCGACACCGCGATCGGCTCCACCGTCAAGGCCAAGCGGGCCAACGTCGAATCCGGCGAGTATCCGCCCAACTTCAAGCTCAGCCTGGCGCTCAAGGACCTCCGCCTGGTCGACGAGCTCGCCCACCGAGCCGGCCAGCGCCTGGCGGTCGCCTCGGCGTCGCGGGACTGGCTGGAGCGGGCCGCCCAGGCCGGCGCGGGCGACCTCGACTACTCGGCCGTGCTCGCCACCATCACCGGCGACCGGACACCGACCCGGGCATGACCCGGCCTTCGTCGCCTCCATCGAGTGGCGCACACTGTCGTGTGTGCTATCCGACACACGCAGCGGAGGTGTGACATGGCCGGCCGACTAAGCGGCAGCAGGGTCGTGGTCCTGCTCGCCGAAGGGTTCGAGGACCTGGAGTTCTGGGTCACGGTGATGCGGCTGCAGGAGGAAGGCGCCGAGGTGACCGTGGCCGGGCTTTCCACCGAGCCGGTGCACGGTAAGAACGGGCTGGAGGCCAAGGCCGACGTCGAGGTGGAGGGCGTCTCGGCCGACACCGTGGACGCGGTCGTGGTGCCCGGTGGCTGGGCGCCCGACAAGCTACGCCGCGACGACGCCGTCAAGGACCTGGTCGCCAAGGCCTACCACCAGGGCAAGGTTGTCGGCTTGATCTGCCACGCCGGCCTGGTGGGGATCTCGGCCGGGATCGTGGACGGCAAGCGGGCCACCGGCAGCCTTGGCATCAAGGACGACCTGGTGAACGCGGGTGCGACCTGGGTGGACGAGCCCGCCTTCCGCGACGGCAACCTGGTGTGGGGCCGGGTGGTGCCCGACATCCCCGACTTCTGCCGCGAGCTCGTCACCGCGATCCAGGCAGGGCAGGGCGATCTCCAGCAGCATCGGCATGCAGACGCACAGCGGAGCGTCAGAGACGCCTTCGGCTAGTTGAGCACCAGCCACCGCAGGGAAGCAGATAGGACGACCGCCGACTAGGCGGGATTCGTCGGCTGGTCTTCTTGCTGGCCGGTATCCAAGATGCCCGCCAACGGGGGGCAGCGACGGGGGCTGGCCGTGCAGATATCCGGCCGCCGGGGCGCGATCCTGGACACGGATCAACAACCGCACCCAACCGTCGGGAGATGCGACATGCCGCAGGCGCGGATCACCAGACCGCACCGGACGGCCGGTGCTCGCCGAAGCCGGGAACCGGTGGCGCCCCTGGACCCTCGCGACCCGGAGGTGGTCCGGGCCAAGCAGCTCCAGCGCCGCCATTGGGCATTCAAGGCGGGACGGTCGCGGTGAGCACCTGGCCACGCCGCGCCAGCGTGGCCAGCGCGAGGTCGCTCCGTCCGCGGCTTGACAGGTCCACGGGCTCGCGGTCACATCCAACCGGAACGTCGCCGGCCGCGCGCCACGCTCGCCGGCGCAACTGGTGGGGGTGAGGGTGCGATGACCGTCCGACGGGTCGTGGTCGACCACGTCGTGCTGGTCGTGGCGGACCTGGAGGCCAGCCGCCGCTTCTACCGGGCCGCCTTGGCGCCCTTGGGGATCGAAGAGC
>Ga0081538_10002723_pt1 | contig 16985 bp, 20 predicted proteins | sample TabmetS5T2R1_FD_71022 | JGI IMG/M metagenome (GOLD analysis project Ga0081538, IMG submission 71022) | Tabebuia heterophylla rhizosphere microbial communities from the University of Puerto Rico - S5T2R1 | ecosystem: Host-associated > Plants > Roots > Rhizosphere ... | reverse complement strand
CGCGGGGAGGGGGGGCGGGCGCGGCTGGGGGAGCGGGTCTGAGCGGGTACTCCAGCCGGCGCTCTGCCGGATTCCGCCATCCTTGGGGCTTCAGACGAAGGCTGGCTTGTCACCGTCCGTGCCGGGCTTGTTCACTCCCAGATTCGCGCGCGCCCAACGATCGGGGTGCGTGACGACGTCGGTGACGAGGGCCGCAACGCTCTTCCGTGATACCTCGGTCCCCTTGAAAGGCTCATCTCTCTGGGTGACCTCGTAAGAAACCTCGTCGGCGTCGGTGAGCCACGCAGGGCGGAGGATCGTGTAGTCGAGATTGGATTCCTCGATCGTGTCGGCCGCCGCTCGGTACGGCCCCAGCATCGGGCCGATCTGACGGCGGTTCCACGCTCCGAACGCGCGGGGAACCTCGTCGTAGATACCGAGGGCAGTGATGAAGATCAGGCGCCCGACGCCGGCGGTTGTCATCGACTCGACGATCCTTGCCGCCTGCACATCGAGATCGCCGGCCAGATTCGCGTAGACGACGTCCTCGCCGCGAGCGGCTGCATCCAGCTCGTCCCGGTCGAGTACGTCGCCTTCCACCACTCGGGCACCCTCCGGCGCATCCGCGAGCTTGCTCGCGTCACGCAGCAGGAGCCTCAGCTCGACGTCCTCGCCAGCGAGCATCTCGATGGCTCGCCGGGCGATCTGCCCGCCGGCGCCCAGCACTAGCACGTTCGTCATCTGCTCGTCCTTGGGTCACGCGTGAGCCGCGGCGACGCCGGACCGGACGTGGCTGTCGAACCAGTCGATCGGGACCTCCGGGTGCTCGCCGAAGTAGATGCAGCCATCGAAGCGTCGCTCGGTGCCCTCGATCCAGTGCAGGTCCTTGTCTTCGACCGGGAGGGCGTCGTAGATCGATTGGACATCCTCGGGGCGGGTCATCGTGTCGCGGTGGACCTGGGCGACGAGCGTGGGGACCGTCACGGCCTTGACGTGTTCGATCGGGGACTGCTCGGCGAGGTGGAAGCCGGTCCGCTCGTGCACAGCCTTGTCGAACTTCTCATAGCCGTCGGTCATGCCGATGCCCTTGACGAACTCCTCGATGACAGGGCGCGCCGAGACCGGCTGCAGCATGACCATCGCCTGGATCTCGGAGAACTCCTCCGGGTGCTTGGACCAGGCGACGGCCGTCGAATCGGCGCCCAGGCACACCGACAGCAAGACCTTGGTCATGTCGTTGGTGTCCGCACGCGAGGCGGCGTAGCGAAGGGAGCCGATCACGTCGCGGTATTCGAGCAGCCCGATACCGGCGATCCCACCGTTGCCCTGTCCGCTCATGCCGTGGTTGCGGATGTCGTAGGCGAGGATGTTGTAGCCGGCGTCGTGCAGGGCCCGGTACTCGGGCAGGAAGCTCACCTCGAAGCCACCCAGTCCACCGAACTCAGGCAGGTGGCCCGGGTATCCGTAGCGGTTCCCGGGGAGGAAGTGGTTGTGGATGACCAGCCTGTCGGAGTCCGCCGGGATGAACCAGCCCTCCAGCGGGACGCCGTCCATCGAGGGGGACGACTGGCCCGAGTACGCCAGCGCGGTTCGCACGTTCGAGCGCGAGCGCTACGTCCTCGATCTGCTGGACGCGCCGGAGACGTGCCGCGAGCGCCTCGTTCGGCGGTTCCTCGAGCCGCCCCTCTACAGCACGGCCTTCTCGCGCGGGTTCGGCACGATCTACACGGCGGCCTACTTTCCGGCCGAGGGGCGCGCCGAGTACCGCTGGCCGGAGTTCACCTGGACCCAGTCCTTCGACCGCTTCGTCGAGGGACGACACACGGAGCGGTTCGAGCCTGGCCTCCGGGCGGCGTAGCCGGCTGTTGCGCTGCCGCCGCTCGTGTGGAATAACGCCCGCGAACGCACGACGATCTCAGAGGTGATCCGATGCCCGAGCCGCGAGAACTGCTCAACTACATAGGCGGCGAGCTCAAGCCGCCGAGCGACGGTGAGACGCTCGACATCGTCAATCCGTCGACCGGCGACGTGTACGCGACGTCGCCGCGATCCGGGCCGGAGGACGTCGACGACGCCATGCGGGCGGCCCAGGCCGCGTTCGAGGACGGCTGGCGCGACGCCACTCCCGGCGAGCGGATGACCGCGCTCCTCAAGATGGCGGACGCCATCGAGGAGAACGCCGAGCGCCTCGTCGAGATCGAGTCCGAGAACACCGGCAAGCCCAAGGGCCTGACGATGAGCGAAGAGATCCCGCCGATGTGCGACCAGATCCGGTTCTTCGCGGGCGCGGCGCGCTCCCTCGAGGGGCGGGCGACCGCCGAGTACATGCAGGGCTTCACGTCGTCGATCCGCCGCGAGCCGATCGGCGTGATCGGCTCAGTCGCGCCCTGGAACTACCCGATGATGATGGCGGTCTGGAAGTTCGCGCCGGCGCTGGCGGCGGGGAACACGATCGTCATCAAGCCGTCGGACACCACCCCGGCGAGCACCGTCTACATGGCCGAGCTGTTCGCCGACATCCTGCCGCCGGGGGTGTTCAACGTGGTCTGCGGGAACCGCGACACCGGCGCGGCGGTCGTGAGCCACCCGATCCCTCAGATGGTGTCGATCACGGGGAGCATCGCGGCCGGCAAGGCCGTCGCGCACGCGGCGGCCGACACCCTGAAGCGCTGCCACCTGGAGCTCGGCGGCAAGGCGCCCGTGGTCGTGTTCGACGACGCCGACCTGGAGAGCGCCGCCGAGGACATCGCCGTCGCCGGCTACTTCAACGCCGGGCAGGACTGCACGGCGGCCACCCGCGTGCTCGCGAGCAAGCGGGTGGAGGGCGACATCGCCGACGCCCTGGTGGAGCAGGCCGGCCAGGTCAGGCTGTCGAAGGACGAGGAGCCCGGATCCGAGGACTTCTTCATCCCGCCGCTCAACAACGTCAACCAGCTCGGCCGCGTCAGCGGGCTCGTCGAGCGCGCGCCCGCGCACGCAAAGGTGCTGACCGGCGGGGAGCGAGTCACGGACAACGGCTACTTCTACGCGCCCACCGTCGTCAACGGGCTCGAGCCGAACGACGAGATGGCCCGGCAAGAGATCTTCGGACCGGTCATCACCGTGCAGCCCTTCACCGACGAGGACGAGGCGCTCCAGTGGGCGAACGGGACCGAGTACGGGCTGGCGTCGAGCGTCTGGACCACGAACCACAAGCGGGCGCTGCGCATGTCGCGCGGGCTCGACTTCGGCTGCGTCTGGATCAACTGCCACATCCCGCTCGTCGCCGAGATGCCGCACGGCGGCTTCAAGCAGTCCGGCTACGGCAAGGACCTCTCCCAGTACTCCTTCGACGAGTACACGCGGGTCAAGCACGTGATGTCGTCGATCGAGGGCTGAGCGGGCGGTTCGAGCCGGGGACCCGCGTGAGCTTCATCGCGGTGTTCCTGTACGAGGTGGAGCCGGCGGCGACCGAGAGGTTCTCGGCGGCGTACGGCCCGGACGGCGGGTGGGCGCGCTTCTTCGCGCGCGGGGACGGCTATCTCGGCACGGAGCTCTGGCGTTCGTCCACGTCGGGGGAGTACCTGGTGGTGGACCGATGGACGTCCGATGCGGCGTACGAGACGTTCCTCCACGCTTACGAAGCCGACTACCGCCGGCGGAGCGAGAGGAGCGAGGAGCTCTACGTCAGGGAGCGGCCGATCGGGCGGTTCGAGCGGTAGCGCGGCTCGCGCTCGCTCGAGGTGACGGCAACCCGCTCTAAACTCGACCCCATGTCGGAGCTCCCGAGTCCAGGCGGCAAGGCCGGAGCGCCCGAGCGCGCGACCGCCGGCGGCGAGCTCGGGGGCGGCGGCAAGGCCGTCACCGTGCCGCCCGGTCGGGGGCCGGCCCGGAAGCGCCGGTCGAAGGCACTGCGCGCGGCCGGCGGCAAGGGGCGCGGCTTCGAGCGCCATCCGGTCGACGAGCACACGGCGCATTCGCCCGCCGGCTCGAGCGCCCGTCTCAGCGACGACCAGCGCATGCTGCTCGGCGACCTCTTCGCGGTGGTGGAGGAGCACGCGGAGGAGGCGGCCGAGGAGGTCGATCGCCGCCTCGTGGAGGCCGCGTTCGTGTTCGCCTGCGAGCGCCACGCCGACCAGCGGCGCGCGAGCGGTGAGGACTTCATCGTCCACCCGGTGGGCGTGGCGAAGATCTGCGCCGGCATGCGACTCGACACCGCGACCCTGTGCGCGGCGCTTCTGCACGACACGGTCGAGGACACGAGCGCGTCGCTCGACGAGGTGCGGGAGGCCTTCAACCCCGAGATCTGCAAGCTCGTGGACGGCGTGACGAAGCTCTCGGGCGTCACCTTCCAGAGCCGCGACGACCGCCAGGCCGAGAACTACCGCAAGATGATGGTCGCGATGGCCCAGGACATCCGGGTCATCCTCATCAAGCTCGCCGACCGCCTCCACAACATGCGGACGCTCGGCTCGATGCCGAAGCAGAAGCAGCAGGAGAAGGCCAAGGAGACGCTCGAGATCTTCGCCCCGCTGGCACACCGGCTCGGCATCCACGCGATCAAGTGGGAGCTCGAGGACCTGGCGTTCGCCACGCTCCACCCGCGCAAGTACAGCGAGATCAAGCAGCTCGTCAGCCAGCAGCGCAACGAGCGGGAGGCGTACGTGGCCCGGGCGGGGCAGTACCTGGGGCAGGAGCTCGAGGCCGTCGGCATCCAGGCCGAGATCTCGGGTCGCGCCAAGCACTTCTACTCGATCTACTCGAAGATGACGAAGAAGGGGCGCGAGTTCAACGAGATCTACGACCTCACCGCGATGCGGGTGATCGTGGACTCGGTGAAGGACTGCTACGGCGCGATCGGCGTCATCCACTCGCTGTGGAAGCCGCTGCCCGGGCGCTTCAAGGACTGGGTCGCGATGCCCAAGTTCAACATGTACCAGGCGCTCCACACGACGGTGATCGGCCCGGAGGGCCGTCCGCTCGAGATCCAGATCCGCACCCACGAGATGCACCGCACCGCCGAGTTCGGGGTGGCGGCGCACTGGATCTACAAGGGGGACGGCAAGGGGCCGCCCGAGGAGAAGGTGGAGTGGCTGCGCCACCTGCTCGACTGGCAGCAGGACACGAAGGACCCGCAGGAGTTCGCGGAGACGCTGAAGGCGGACCTCTTCGAGGACGAGGTCTTCGTGTTCACGCCGAAGGGCGAGGTCAAGTCGCTCGCCGCCGGCGCCACGCCGCTCGACTTCGCCTACTCGATCCACACCGACGTAGGCCATCGATGCGTGGGCGCGAAGGTGAACGGCAAGATCGTGCCGCTGCACTACGAGCTGCAGTCCGGCGACATCTGCGAGGTGCTCACGTCGAAGAAGGAGCGGGGGCCCTCGCGCGACTGGCTAGCGCTCGCCAAGACCACTCGCGCGCAGTCGAAGATCCGGGCCTGGTTCAAGCGCGAGCGGCGCGAGGACTCGGAGCGGACCGGCCGCGAGATCCTGAGCGACAGCCTGAAGCGGGCCGGGTTCCCGCCGCAGAAGATCTCCGGCTCGCCGCTACTCGCCGACGTGATCCGCGAGATGGGCTTCAAGAAGGGCGAGGACTTCTACATCGCCCTGGGCCAGGGGAAGATCTCCTCGAAGACGATCACCTCGAAGCTGATCCACCGGCTCAAGGAGGGCGAGGCGGCCGTCGAGCCGGCGTCCGCGGCGACGGAGCTTCTCGAGCGCAAGGAGAGCCCGAAGAAGACCGCCGCGTCGTCCACGTACGGCATCCGGGTGCAGGGCGTGAACGACGTGATGCTGCGGATCGCGAAGTGCTGCCGCCCCGTGCCCGGCGACCCGATCGTCGGCTACATATCGCTCGGCAAGGGGATCACGATCCACCACGAGGCCTGCCCGAACGCGGTCGCCCTGATGCGCAACCCGGAGCGCTTCACCCGGGTCGAGTGGGAGGGCGACACGACGACCTCCTTCCGCGTCGAGATCCAGGTGGACGGCTGGGACCGCCATCGCCTGCTGGAGGACCTCTCCCGAACGTTCGCGGAGACCGGGATCAACATCCTGGAGGCCCGCTGCACCGTGGTGCATCCGATGGTGAAGAACCGCTTCGTGGTCGAGGTGGGGGACACCCAGGCCTTGAAGACCTGCATAGGGCGCATCAGAAACATCGAGTCGGTGTTCGACGCGTACCGCGTGACTCCGACCGGCTGAGGGGATCCCAGCAGAGACTGGGCAGCCGGGCTTCGAGACCCGGACGTGACGGCGCTAAGCGAGATGGCCTCGGTTTGGTCGGGGCTTCGTCTGGGTGAGGCCGGAGCCTTTCGCCTACACGGGACGCTTCTTGTGGCCGGGTTCTGAACGCGGGACTCGCGTGGTACCCGTGCTGCCGGTGGCCTCGTGAACGCGGCGCGAGGCGGCCCGGGTGGGGGCCGCCTCGGCGCCGACTCGGATCAACCGGGGAGCACCACGTTGCCGTGCCGCCGGAGGATCTCGGCGACGTTCTCGGGCGGGAGGATGCTCGGCGGCGGGACGGTGGGCGCCGCGGCGGGCACGCTAGCCTCTTCGATGAGGTTCTCGAAGCCGCCGGGCGTGAGCACCCAGATCATCCGGGCGCCGTCCGGCCCGACCGTGAAGTGGTGGGGGACGTTACGCGGGCCGAGGGCGTGCTGGCCGGAAGCCAGCTCGACGGTCTCATCGCCGACGACGATCGTCACGTTGCCCTCTAGGACGTAGAAGCCCTCGTCCTCGGTGTAGTGGACGTGCAGCGGGGCCTCGAGCCCCGGCGGCGCGGTGATCTCGAGCAGCGTGTACTGGCCGGCGGTGTCGGCGGCGGAGGCCTTGACCTCGGCCAGCCTGCCGAAGAACCAGCGCGGCCGGCCGAGGGCAGTGGGGGACTGGGGAGCTGTCAACGGCTGGGTCGCCATGGGTTGCCTCCTAGGGGGCTGTGAGCGGGGTTGTCAGAACGACTTCGGCTACTATATTCCGCGGAGAAACTTCGTCAAGGAAATGTCTCCGCGAAAGTACGACATGAGCAAGCGGGCCGCGGCCGTCGCCCGGACGAGGCAGCGGATCGTCGACGCCACCCGCGAGCTGCACGGCGAGCGGGGCATCGCCGCCACGAGCTGGGACGACATCGCGGCCCGTGCGGGCGTGGGCGTGGGCACCGTCTACCGCCACTTCCCATCACTCGATGAGCTCATCCCGGCCTGCGGCCAAATCACTATGCAGGTCGTTGCGCTGCCCGAGCCGGCCACGCTGCAGGCGCTCTTCGAGCACGCCACCGAGCCGGCCGAGCGCATCGAGCGGCTCGTGCGCGAGGCGTTCGCGATCTACGAGCGAGGCGCCCCGGAGCTGCGCGCGATCCGCCGCGAGGCCGACGTCCACCCGCGCGTCGCCCAAGACCACGACCAGCTCGACGCATCGCTGAGCGCGCTCGTCGACACCGCACTCGCGCCACTCGACACCACCCAACAGGACCGGGCGGAGGCGCGCGCCCTGATCGACCTCAACACATGGGAGGCGCTCCGCGACCAAGGACTCGGGCCAGCCGAATCCGCCGCCGCGATCAGCGACATGCTCGCGACGCGGCTGACCACCCGCCGGGCGTAATCGGGGTCACATCTCACCCGGCCGACCGAGATCCCCCAACCGAGACGCACTCAGCCCTGACGTCAGCGACGACCCCGTCACACGCCATGGAGAGCGCCGCTCCTGCGGCCATGGGCTACCGCAACCGCTCACCGAGGGGGCGTTGGCGGTGTGCCGGGTGTCGTAGCTACCGCTTCGGCGTCACTCGGCCACGGTGTCGCCGTGGCGATGGGCTACCTTCCATTCGCCGCCCTCGCGGCGGTACACCTGCGTGGCCCGCAAGGTGTAGCTGCGCGGCTGACCGTCGACGGAGGCCGAAGTGTGCTCAAGGCCGGCGGTGTAAGCCATGTCGCCCATCACGTCATACGCCTGCAGTTCGAACGCGTACGACGTGCAGTTGGAGAAGCTGCTCGCCAGGGAAGTGAAGAGTTCGTCCAGCTCATGCTGCCCATGGGCGTTGCGCCACGCACCCAGGACGCTCACGGGCTCGTTGCGGGACCAGAGCGCCCGGCGTGGGGCCGGGTCGCCGTTGTGGAGGGCGAGCTCCGCCTCGTACAGGGTGGTTTTGACCCAGGCTAGGAAGGCGTCGCGGTCGGTCATGCCGCCAGCATGCTCCTGGTCCAGCGCTTTCGCGCGTCGTGGCAATGGAGCATAAGCGCAAGACAACCACGCGTCGCCCCGTCGACCCCGCGAGCGTCCGCTAAGACTGACAATCGCGGGAGCCCACCGCTGTTCTTCACAGAGCTGTAGCCACGGACGACGAACAGCAGCGTTGCGAGTCCGCTCGATGAGCACGAGCCGTGAGTAGCCGGGGGCTCCGCTCTTGTTGACCTGGGCGTTGGTGGTTTGATCTTGATTGATATCTCCGTTGTCCTCCCGCCGTCTCGCCACTGTGTCCTGCCGGTCGTGTGCGGTGCGCCCATGGCTCGCCTTCCTTCGTTCGGGGCGCGCGGGCAACTGCATGCACGGCACGACGGGAGGTCGCGCTCGACGAGCCCGTCGTCGTCGACTGCGCCGACCGGCTCTGCCGCGAGAGCGGCTATGCGGTTGTCATCCTCGCCGGATTGGGCTATCGCCCGGTTTACGACTTCCAGCGCGGGCTGGCGGAGTGGCGCCGGGACGGGCTGCCGCCCACCGCGCCGCCCCGCGCAGCCAGGGCGGCTTGCGGCGACCCTCGCCGGCCGCCGCGTTCTGTGCGCCCCGCCGCCTGCGCCGAGGCCGCGTAGGTGGCGTCGCCCTCGTAGGGCTGGCACGCTTTCGACGGCTTTTCGATCGGGCTGAGAGGGGGAGGGAGGCATGATGGACTGGAGCTTCGGCGGGGCCTGGCCCTACGAGCCGCGCTGGTTCGACACGCCGGACGGGCGCGTCCACTACGTCGACGAGGGCGCGCGTGACGGGCGCCCGGTGGTAATGCTGCACGGCAACCCCACCTGGGGCTTCCTCTATCGCCACTTCATCCCGGCGCTGGTCGAGGCGGGCTACCGGGCGATCGTCCCCGACCATCTCGGCTTCGGCCGCTCCGACAAGCCCGACGCCCCCGAGCTCTACCGCATCCACCGCCACGCCGAGCGCCTCGAGGCCCTGCTCGCGTCGCTCGACCTGCACGATGCCGTAGTCGTGCCGCAGGACTGGGGCGGGCCGATCGGGCTGCGCTGGGCCGTGCGCCATCCAGACCGGGTGCAGGGGCTGTTCATCCTCAACACTTTCGCCCACCGGCCGCGCGAGCGCGTGAACCTGCCGGCGCCGCTGCGGCTGTTCCGCACGCCGGGCGCCGGCGAGCTCGCAGTGAAGGGGCTCCACATGTTCGTGCGCGGCTTCCTGTTTCGGGCGGGCGTCGTCCACCGCGAGCGCCTCACACCGGACGTCAAGCGCGCCTACCTGGCGCCCCACCCGGGCTGGAGGAGCCGCACACCGATCCTCGTCTTCCCGCGCGAGATCCCCTCGGGACCCGACGGCCCGGTGTCCGACCTGTGCGGCGAGGTCGAGGCGGGCCTCGAGCGGCACTTCCGCTCCAAGCCGGTCGAGATCGCCTGGGCCATGCGCGACATCGCCTTCGTACCGGAGATCCTGGAGCAGGCCTGGCTCGGCACCTTCCCCGATGCCCACGTGCTCCGCCTGGAGGACGCCGGCCACTACCTCCAAGAGGACGCCCACGAGCGCATCGTCCCCGCGCTGGCCGAATTCGTCGGACGGGAGGCGGCATGAACCCCGCTCCTTCGGTCGCGCTTCTCGACGTGAACGAGACGCTGTCCGACCTCGCACCGCTGGCCGAGCGCTTCGAGCAGGTGGGCGCGCCGGGCGACCTGGTCCAGACGTGGTTCGCCGCCACGCTGCGGGACGGCATGGCGCTGGCAGCGAGCGGCCGGTACGCGGACTTCCCGGATGTCGCCCGCGCCGCCCTGCGGTCGCTCCTCGCCGTGGATACGACCGGCGGCGTTGCGCCCCGCCTGGCCGCCTGCCTCGACCGTGTAATAGCGGGCGAGGCCCTTCCAGGGGGCAGACCGAGCGCATCCTGGTCGCCGACAGGTGGTCCCAGTCGACACTGCCGGGCGGAACGTAGTGGTTGCCCTCGAGCAGGATCATGTCGTCGCTTTCGGCGACGGTGATGCGGTTCCAGATCGCCCGCATCGTCCGTCCTTAGGCTGCAACCGCGACGGGCCCGCTCGGCTCGACGTGCAGCTCAGTGGTACAGGCCTACGCCCGCGAGCATCGCCACCGCACCGGCGCAGAGTAGGAAGAATCCAGTCGCCGCGAGCAGGTAATGGAGCTCGGAGCGCCCCTTGCGCGGCCACTATCCGTTCACCAGCGCAGCTCCATCCGTCGGCATGAGCGCACCGGCCACGGCGGCGGTGATCTGGATCCCCAGCGCGCCGTTGGCGGTGAGGCGCCCGGGAACAAGCGCAAGGAGCAGTCCGAGCGCGGTCAAACCTAGCCAGCGCCAGGACCTGATGGACTCCATTCCACTTCGACCTGGCGCGCTGCAGCGGGATTCATGGTCCCCTGCGACCTCACGCGCCGGGGTGACCGAGCTCCGGTGGCGCAGGGGTGGGTGCCTGAGACCCGTGGGTCACCGCGGCGGTTCGAGCCCGAGGCCCAATCACCAACCCACACGTCATCGGCTTGGCGCGCGCCCCGGAGGTGACGGGGCCCGCGCGAAGCTCCGTAAGCGATCAGCCAGTGGCGGTGACCGTGATCCTGGCCACCGGCGCGTTCACGTCCCAGCCGTGCACGTCCGGAACCAGATCCCTTCGTCCGGTGATGCCGCCGTGGTGGCGGATCACGTCGTTCTGGGCCAGCGCCGGATCGCTCTGCCCGGTCCCGGGTTCCCCGGTTACGCCGATCAGGCCCTGGCACGGAGGCACGATGTCGGCGAAGTCCTCCGTGTTGGCCTCGGTGCCCGCTTCATAGCCGGCGGTCTCGACCGTGACGCTGTCGCCGACCCGCCGCGGCAACGCGAGGCTGTTCACGCCGGTGAAGCCGTCGTTCGTGCAGATCAACATCGATGCGAGCGACAGGAAGCGGGCGCCGCGGCCTGCCTCGATCGAGAACGTGGTGCTCTGGCCGAACATGGCGTCGCCCGGGGTGCCGGCGGGCACGAGCGGTCCGCCCGGCGCCTCGACAACGTCTGAGACGTGTCTGTCGGAGTCGAGCCGGGCCAGCATCGGCGCGTTGTTGCCGTTTTCGGCGATCTCCTTGAGCCCGAAGCTCGCCGCGCGCCCGACCCGAAACAGCTCGTTCCTGCCGCGGTGCGTGGCGGCCACAGCCGGGGTCAGCGGCTGGCCGCTCGTCAGGTCGGTGAAGGTGACCTCGAAGGTCCGGGCCCGCTTGGCGTCCGCGGCCGGTGCCGCCGCCAGCGCGACGATCGCCGCGGCGACCGCAGCTAGGGCCTTTCTGCCCTGCATCCGTGCCTCCCCTCTGCTCGGGTTCAGCCTGCGGGCCGACCTTAGGCGGCAGATCTTGCGAGAGCCTTGCGAAACCATGAACTCTCGCCGGTGGTTCTGACCACCGAGCTAGCGCCGATGGGACGAGACGATCCGCAACGCTGCAGCGATTGCCGCCAGCGCGAGCGCGGACAGGGTCACGATGGCTCTCGCTTGGAGGTCGTCGGCGGCGCGCGTTGAGGGACTCATCGCTCGATCCGGGCCTCGGGCACGAAGGCCGCCAGGGCGAACCAGAACTGCTGGTCGTGGCGGACCGGCTCGAGCCGCGTGCCGGCCAGCTCGCCGGCCACCGCCCGGCCCGCGATGTCCCAGCGCGACCCGGTCTCGCGATCCACGAAGCCGACGTCGCGCCGCTCGAAGCTCAGCGTCCGGCCACGCAGGCGCGGGTCGAACGCCGCCGCGGTGCCGATGTCGCGTGAGCCCGTGATGGTCGGGTCGTCGAAGGGCGACACGACCCCGCGTTTGTAGAGCACGACGACCGGGCGTCCGCCTGCCTCGGTCTCGACGACTGGCTCGCGCGCCAGCCGGCTGAAGGACACCACTACCGTTTCGTCGCTGGTGAAGATGGCTACGACTCGTTCCTTCGGCGGTAGGCGGTCGTCGGTCTCCTCCCCGAACAGGAAGGGCTCCGACTCGGGACGGTCGTAGCCCACGTAGGGGGTGGTGCCGTAGTCGCGCTCCGCGCCGGTGTCGCGCGAGAGCACGTCGCCGCCCGGGTGGATGCGCTTGAAGTCGGCCCAGCTGAGCGTCTGCGAGGGCAGCACCTTCAGGCGCGTGCCGGTGAGCTCGCCGACGATCGCTTCGGCCGTGAGCTGCTGCCACCAGGACTCGGTCTGGCGGTCCCACATCACCAGGTCGGAGCGGCGCAGGTTGCCGGTGGTGCCGAAGGTCAGCGTGCGGCCGCCTACCCGGCGATCAAACACGAGCGACGAGTTGCAGAGGGGGCAGTAGGTGACCGCGATCGGTCGGCCGCCGAGCGTGTCGTTGACGATCTCGTGCCAAACCAGGATCTGGAGCGGATAGGCGCGCACCTCGCCGCCGCGCTCGACGACGAGTACGGGCTCCCGCCGGGAGAGCCACTCCTCCGCATCGGCCTGAGCGATGGGCTTGGGCTCGTCGATCGGGGGTATGCCGTCGCGCGGCGGGCCGCCCGACTGGAACTCCGACAGCGGCACGTTGTGCTTCGAGAAGTCGGTCTCCCAGCCGCTTGTGTCGAACTGGAGCGCCTCACTCGTGGTCCCGTCGCGAGCCGGAGCGCTTTGCCGCGAGGGGTCGTCGTCGCTCGCGACTGCGACGATGCCCAAGATGACCGCGAGCGCGACGGTGGCGATTGGCCATAGGCGTCTCATCTCCACCTTCGACCCGGCCGGCGGGCACTGGGTTCACGCCCGCTTTGGATCGTCGAGCCGCTGAGGGGCGTCCAAGCTGGGATGGGGAGACGTTACGACCTCGTCGTCCTAGGCGGCGGCACGGCAGCGCTGATCGCCTCGCTGTATGCGGCGCGGGCGGGCGCCCGGGTTGCGCTCGTGGAGCAGGCCGAGCAGCCCGGTGGCGATTGCCTGTTCACGGGCTGCGTGCCGTCCAAGAGCCTGATTGCGTCCGCCCCGCGCGCCCACGACATGCGCACCGCCGCCGGGTTGGGCCTCGAAGAGGCCCAGCTGTGGCGTGAACGATGCGGCGCTTCGGAGCGGGACCGCCCGGCCGGGCGCGGGCGCGTCGCCCGAGTTGCTAGTCTGATATAGGACTATTCTGCCCAAAGGAGGTTTGCATGACAGCGAGAACGGCCACACCTGCGGGGACCGTCGAGCGTTTCTCGGAACTGCTCGGAGAGGGCCGGCTCGACGCCCTGCTCGAGCTCTACGAGGACGGCGCCGCCTTCGTGCCCGAGCCGGGTCGCGCGGTGAACGGCCGCGAGGCGATCCGCGGTGAGCTCGAGCGCCTGGTCGCCATGGGCCCGCGCATGAGCGGCAGCGTCGAGAAGGTGCTCCAGGCCGGCGACACGGCACTTGTGGCCTACCGCTGGCGGATGGAGGCGAGCGCCCCGGACGGCACGCAGGTCCGCCAGGAGGGCCTCAGCGCCGATGTGCTGCGCCGTCGCCCGGGCGGTTCGTGGGGGGTGATAATCGACGACCCGTTTGGGGGCGCGGACACGACCGGCGGCGGCGACAGCGCCGGCATCTAGAGGCGCGCGGGTGGCGCATGCGACCCGTGAGAACCTAGGCTATCTGCTCGCCAAGGCGTCGCAGCGCTGGAACGAGCTCCTGCAGGAAGGCTTCGCCGAGGTCGGCTACCCCGAGGTGCGGGCGTCGTACGGGTCGGTGTTGATCCCGCTGCTCGAGGAGGACGGGCTGCGGATGGGCGAGATCGCTCGCCGCGCCCGCCTCTCGAAGCAGACGATGACCACCATGGTGCGGCTGTGCGAGCGCAACGGCCTCGTCGAGCGCCGCCCCGACCCCGGCGACGCTCGCGCAACGCGCGTTTACCTGACCGCCAAGGCCCGCCGCTTCCAGCCAGCCGCGGAGTGCGTCCTGGCCCGCCTGGAGCGCGAGGCGAGGCGTTCGCTTGGAGAGCCGCGCCTCACCGAGCTACGGCACGCATTGAAGGCGCTCTCGCAATCCTCGGCGCACCGACCAGGTGCTTGAAGGGCTTCGCTCGGCTCACGATCGGCGCACACCCGGCGCCGATAAGGATGAACGAGAACGACGGCACCAACGCGATCGCGACGGCGTAGCCGATGACGGCGAGGGTCCGCACAACCGGGCCCGGGGTGAGCTGGCCGAGGGCGACGGAGTGGAGTAACGCCTATCGGTCATCCATTGGTATGTGTGGACGGCGTCGTGCTCATCAGCGGGATGATCACGACGCCACGCAATAGCACCCGGCCCGGAAATCCACCCGCAGGGCCTGAGCCAGCGGGGCCGCGACGACGCTGTTTGAGGCTCTGTAGAGCCTGATCCTGCGAAGCGGCTGAACGGATTCGAACCCTCGACCTTCTGCATGGCAAGCAGAGCGTGGGGGACGGGTGCGGGTACAACGTGCCTGCAAACAGGCGGTTTCTGCCGCCTCTGCGCGCCGCCTGGGGGTCTGGGATCTCATGGCGATTTTACGGCGATTTGAGGACTGATTGAGGACCGGCGGCTCGAGAGTCTCGTTCTGTGCGCCGCTGCGGCCGTCATGAGAACTGCGCCGCCGCGACGCGACCGCGCACGAGTGCGAGGAGGGCACTGATCTGCGCGTGGTCGATTGTGTGTGCCGGGTTGCTATGGCGCTGGTGGAGGGCATCGCGTACGACCTCCAGCCTGGGGTCGTGTCGCAGCGCCCACCGGCCCGCGGCGTCCTTTGAGGAGTGCCGGCGTTCCTCGGCAAACCGCCAGGCTCGGCATGCGCTCAGCACGGTCAGCTGGGCGTACGGCGGGTCGTCGCCGATCGCTTGCCAGTCGGCCAGCTGGGCATCGGCCGCGTCAAGCACCCATTGGTCTGGGACTCGAGCGATGAGCTCGCCAGGCGGGGCGCCGAAGAGGCTGCGCCCGTGCGCGCGACAAACCGAGAGCTCGACGGCGAGGTCGCGCTCGCCTCGGTCGCGGCCCTCGAGGTGCACGCGTCGCTCCGGACCCTTGATCCTCAGGTAGGCCTCCATGGTCGGCAGCGGTGAGGGCGCGACTGCCGCCGTGCGCGTGACCACCCGCATGTCGACGGGGACCGGTCCTCGTGGCCGCCGCTGGCCGACCGCCTCGGCGAGACCCGCAAGGTGTGCGTCGGTGAGTGGATCGTCGACGATCAGGAGCAAATCGATGTCACTGCGGCCAGGGAGGTAGTCGCCGAGCGTCAGGGAGCCGTGCAGGACCACCGCGGCGAGGGCATCGCCGAGCGCCCGCGACGATGCGTGCGCGAGCGTGTCGGCATGTGCGAGCGCGTCGTGTGCCGAGACGCCGGTCAGCGGGGCTTGTGCCAGAACGGGAACACCCAACGGAACACGCTGAGTCCGGGACGCTTGCACCAGCAGTCCGGGTGGCATCCGCAGGCGATTGCGCCGCTGCGTTCGCGTGCATGGCCGATGAGGGCGGCCGCGACGTAGAGCGCCGCGAGGAGCAGCGTGCCGCGCCGGAGCATCAGCTCACTCACTCGTCCTCGATCGGCTGGGCGATGGCGATGTCGTGTCCGTCGGGGTCCTGGACGCCGAACTCGCGAAAGCCGCTGGGTGCGTTGTAGAGCGTGTAGTCGATCGGCGCGCCGCGGCGCTTGACCTCCTCATAGATGGCCTCGACGTCGTCGACGCGGATGAACACGTTCCACACGTTGGGGACGATTCGCCAGTTGGGGACGATCCGCTCACGGTCCTGGCAGAGCGCCATCAAAACGATGACTTCGTCTCGCTTGGCGACGATGAAATCGGGTGGTTCGCCATGGACCTCGCAGGTGAATCCGAGCCGGTCGCGGTAGTACCCGACCGATCGCTCGATGTCGGCGACGAGAAGGACTGCCGAGCTTCCTGTCAGCTTGGCCATCAGAGCTCCGGTTCGTAGCAGAGGTCCAGCGCCCCGCTGGGCGTCGTCATCGGTAGCGCGACGGCCGCGACTCGGCGAGATCGACGGGGGCGAAGACGATGCAGCCGAGCTGGTCGTCGCGACGCAGCAGCCAGTTCGATATGGCGAGGACTTCGCAGCCGGCATAGCCGCGTGCCGCGGCGAGCAGCATCGAAGTGCCGACAAAGATCATCGCGGCATCGCCTGTCACATCGATCGCCCCGTTGTACTCCGGGATGAGAGTGAGCGCCAGGAACCCCGCCAGGGTGACCAGATGCGCCACTGGGCCGGTCGCGTGCAGTTGGCCCCCGCCTCGTCGCGCCCGGGCCCATTGCGCCGCGAGCAGGACACCTGGGAAGGCCAGCAGACCAAGGGCCCACAACAGCGGGGTGAAGCCGCCCGTGACCTCGGCCTCGATCACGCTGCCGACCAGATAGCCACCCAGCAGGATTCGCGCGGCTGTACCGGCGGGCCCGATCGCGCGCGAGCGATCGGCCACGGCGCGACGTTGCGTGAGGTGATCGAGGGTGCTCGTGGTCATGGCTTGCTCCTGAGGGTGGGCCGCGTGATGCTGTTGGGGGAGGGGTTGCCTGCCACCGTAGGCCCTCCCCCCGGGGGCAGAGTCAAGGCGCGCTTGGCGATCGCCCGGGATCGCCGGCGGCGAAGTCCGAGTCGTGGCCGGCGAGCGACGCCGCGTGGTCGATGCGGTAGGCCGCGATGCGGCGGCGCACCGCCTCGAGCTCCTCGAGCTGCGCATCGATGCGCTGCTCGGCACGATCGAGGGCATCGGCGATCTTTGGGCCGATCGGCTCGTCGGGATGCGCGAAATAGGCGTCGGCGAGCTGCTTGATCTCCTTGATCGTCAGCCCGACCGATCGCATCTCGCCGATCACGCGCGCGCACCACAGCGCCGTGTCGTCGAAGAGGCGGTAGTTGCCCTCGCTGCGACCGGCCGAGTAGATCAACCCGAGCGCCTCGTACTC
>Ga0081538_10002722_pt1 | contig 16990 bp, 14 predicted proteins | sample TabmetS5T2R1_FD_71022 | JGI IMG/M metagenome (GOLD analysis project Ga0081538, IMG submission 71022) | Tabebuia heterophylla rhizosphere microbial communities from the University of Puerto Rico - S5T2R1 | ecosystem: Host-associated > Plants > Roots > Rhizosphere ... | reverse complement strand
GAGATCAGCGCTCGGGTCGGCGCCGGGGGGCTCGAGGAACCCGAACGTGGTGGCGAGCAGGAGGAGGCCGTTCACGAGGCTCTCCTTCTCCACGCCGAACGGCCTGCGGCTCTGCCGCCGGCTGGTGCCCCGGAAGGCCAGGAAGCGGCCGTTCGGAGCAAGCGCATTGGTGAGGTCCGCCGTGCTCCAGCGCGCCCACCCGGCGACGATCCGCAACCGCTTGCCGCGCGGGCTGCGCCAGGGCCGGAACGAGCCGTCCGGGAGTCTGATGCGGTCGCGCAGGCGGGCCAGGATCTGCGTCTGGATGCCGCCGTAGGAGACGCCGGTGACCCCGATGGCGCGCGGATCGACGATTCGCTGGTCGGCGAGGAGGCCGAGGAGGTACTGCGTGTCGCGGGCCTCGTAGCGCTGGTCGGCGAGACGGAACCAACCGCGGTCGCACGCCGGCGGCGTCCGCGAGTCCGGCGTGCCGCAGGAGCGGCCGAAGCCGCGCGCGCTGTAGTTGATCACGGCGTAGCCGCGCCGCGCATACCACAGGTTGCTGTAGTCGAAGGCGAATCCGAAGCCCTGATCGGCACCGGACCCGGGCTCGAACGCCAGCTTGCTCCCGCCGAAGCCGTGCATCATCACGAGCGTGGGGAACGGCCCGTCGCCGGACGGCGGAAGGGTCACATCGACGTCCAGCGGCACGCCGTCCCAGCTCGGTACGCGCTGGGCGTCGTTCGCCGTCGGGCAGAACCGGACCCCGTTCTGCGGCGTGCACGGGTGGCCGAACGGGTTCGGCGGCGCCGCCGCGGCCGCGGCCGGGAACGGCAGCGCGGCAGCGAGGGCAAGGACCAGGAGTCTCTTCATCCGAGGCGTCCCTCCACGCGTCGGCGAAGACCGTATCCGACCCGCGGGTCTACTGGGGCGGCTCGGCGGCGGGCGCCTCGGTGGAGTCGCCGCGCGTGCCCGCGGCCGCGCGCTTGTCCCCGTTGCCCTTCGGGGCCGGGGCGGAACGCTCGCGGGCGGCGGCGACCAGCTCCTCGAGCCCATCCCGGAGATAGCGGCCGATAACCTCGAGGTCGGGCATCGCGTCGTAGTCGGCGAGCAGCCCGAAGTCGACCTTGCCGTTGTAGCTCATGATCGCGATGGCCAGCGCGTGGTTATCGGGGAGGAACGCGATCGGAACGATCTCCTCCATCTCGCGCCCGAGCAGGTAGAGCGGGAATTGCGGCCCGGGGACGTTGGTGACGATCAGGTTGAAGAGGCGGGTGGAGAAGTTGACGCGCGAGGCCTGGGCGAGCAGGGTGGGCGGCGCGAAGCCCTGCAGCCCCGCGATCACCTCCGCGCCGAGCGCCTGCTTCGACTGCTTGAGGTTGCCCATCATGTCCTGGACCGTATGCAGACGCTCGACCGGATCCCGCACGTACACCGGCAGCGGTCCGCGCATCGCCAGGATGCGGTTACCCAACGTGCCTTGCTCGTCCTCCGTGCGAATCGACACCGGCACGAGGGCGCGCAGTTCGAGGCCCTCGGTGCGCACCCCGCGGCTACGCAGCCAGCGGCCGAGGGCTCCGGCCACGATCGCGAGCACCGCGTCGTTGACGGTCCCGCCCAACGTGTTCTTGATCTCCTTGAAGTCGGACAGCCGGCCGCGCGCCCACCAGACTCGCCGATGGGGGCCGATCTCCACGTTCAGCGGCACGTCCGGGGCCGGATTCAGCCCCGCCCACACCACCTCGCCGAGGCCCTCCGCGGCGCCGCGCACCTGGCCGAGCGTCCGGCCCGGCCGCTGGAGCGCACCCAGGGCCTGCCCGGCGAGGCCGACCGGTGTGCGGACCAGGCCCTTGATCCCCTCGGCCACGAGCGCGGCGTCGGAGGGCACGGCCTGGGGTGTCCACTCCTGCGCGGCCTGCTCGGCGGGCACCGGCTGGAGGTCGAACAGGACGGTGGCGATGTCCACGCCGGAGACCCCGTCGACCAGCGCGTGATGGGTCTTCGATATGAGCGCGAAGCGCCCGCCCTCGAGGCCCTGAACGAGCCACAGCTCCCACAGAGGCTTCGAGCGGTCGAGCCGCTGCGAGAAGATCCGGCCCACCAGGGTCCGGAGCTGGTCGTCGCCGCCGGGACGCGGCAACGCCGTGTGCCGCACGTGGTAGTCGATGTTGAAGCTCGGGTCGTCGACCCAGAACGGGCGCCCCATCTCCAGCCGTGGAAACGCGAGCTTCTGGCGATAGCGGGGCACCAGATGGAGCCGCGACTCGAGGTGGGCGAGGAACTCCTCGCGGGTGGGCGGCGGGCCGTCGAAGGTCACGAGCGCGCCCAGGTGCATGTGCGATGACTGCCGCTCCTGGTGCAGGAACGAGGCGTCGACCGCCGTCAGCCGCTGCTTGTGGTCCTGGTCGGCCACTCCGCCGGAGCCTACCCGCGACAATCGGTCGTGTGAAGCTGCTGGCAATCGTGCTCGGGGTTCAGGTGACGATCGGCCTCATCATCGTCGCGCTCGTGGCGACGGACAACGTGCCGTTCACGGACGGCGAGGCGGACGGCGCCCCGGCCCCCCGTCCCACGGCCGCCCGCTTCGACGGCGGGGGCGCCTGGCGGCTCGTCGTCGAGCAGGTCGAGCTCGGTCCCCGGCCCGCCGGGTCGGAAGCCTCGCGCGCGCTGGGCGAGCGCCTGCGCGAGCTGCTTCCCCGGGGGCGGTTCCAGGCGGTGCCCGGCGGGCTGCGCAACGTCATCGGGACGGTGCGCGGCCGCGAGGGGGGCTACATCGTGGTCGGGGCCCACTACGACACGAAGGACATCCCCGGCTTCGTGGGCGCCAACGATGGCGCGTCCGGCACGGCCGTGGTCACCCAGCTCGCGCGCACCATCGAGCGGCCGCGGCACACCATCCACTTCATCCTCTTCGACGGCGAGGAGAGCCCGCGCGGCACGCCGGATTCGGACTTCCAGGAAGAGGGACTGCGGGGCAGCAAGGTCGCGGCGCGGCGCTTCCGCGACGCCCGGGCGATGATCCTGCTCGACTTCGTCGGCGACCGCCGGTTGCGCATCCCCAGGGAGGGATTCTCGAACGCCGCGCTGTGGCGCCGCTTGCGTGCCGCCGCGAAGCGGGTGGGCGCCGGGCGGGCGTTCCCGGAGGCGACCCGGGCGAGCATCTACGACGATCACGTGCCGTTCCTGGAGGAGGGCGTCCCCGCGATCGACCTGATCGACTTCGGCTTTCCCTGCTTCCACCGCCGCTGTGACGACCTGACCGCGGTCTCGCGCCGCAGCCTCGACGCGGTGGGGGAGACGGTGTACGCGCTTGTGCGCAACCTCTGACGCGCGGGATGAGTCGCTAGCCTCCGACGGGCATGGCAGCCGCACCCGAGAAGCTTTTGCTCGCGGCGCCGCGCGGCTACTGCGCGGGCGTCGACCGGGCCGTACAGACCGTCGAGCGGGCGCTCGAGCTGTACGGGCCGCCCGTCTACGTCCGCAAGGAGATCGTGCACAACAAGCACGTCGTCGAGCAGCTGCGCGAGCGGGGAGCGATCTTCGTGGAGCAGGAGACGGAGGTGCCGGAGGGCGCCACCGTGATTTTCTCCGCGCACGGCGTCGCGCCCAGCGTGCATGCCAACGCCGAGCAGCGGCGGCTCGAGACGATCGACGCCACCTGCCCGCTCGTGACCAAGGTGCACGTCGAGGCCAAGAAGTTCGCGGCCGAGGGGTACACGATCGTGCTGGTCGGCCACGAGGGCCACGAGGAGGTCGAGGGCACGATGGGGGAGGCGCCCGACCACTTCGTGCTGATCGAGACCGAGGAGGACGTGGACCGCCTGGAGGTTCCTGATCCCGATCGGGTCGCCTACCTGACCCAGACCACCCTCAGCGTGGACGAGACCGACCGCATCATCCGCCGCCTGCGCGAGCGCTTCCCGAACATCACCGGACCGAAGTCCGACGACATCTGCTACGCGACGACCAACCGACAGCTCGCCGTTCGCCAGATGGCGCGGGAGTGCGATCTCGTACTGGTCATCGGCTCGCGGAACTCCTCGAACTCCAACCGGCTGGTCGAGGTCGCTCGCGACCACGACGCTGACGCCCACCTGATCGACAACGAGTCCCAGGTGCAGGAGGAGTGGCTCGCCGGCAAGCGCGTGGTGGGCATCACCTCGGGCGCCAGCGCGCCGGAGGAGCTGGTGCAGCGGCTCGTCGACTTCTTCCGGGCGCGCGGGACCGCGGACGTCTCCGAGTTCGAGGTGGTCCAGGAGGACGTCCGGTTCATGCTGCCCAAGGAGATCCGGAAGGCCCTCGCGGCGCGCCCGCTGCCCACGGCGGGCTGAGTCAACCTGCCGGCGGCAACGGCGTGAACTGGATGCCGTGCAGCCGCAGCCCGGGCGAGTCCGCCTCCACGACGCCGTCGACCTCGTACAGCCCCGGCTCGACGCCGGCGCCCGAGAGCACCGCGAACGCGCCGCCCGCGGTGAAGCTGAACCGCGCCGCCGCGCCCGCGTCCTCTGCCTCGATCCAGTCCTCTCCGTCCGCCCAGTCGCGCACCAGATCGAGCCGCTCGCGGTCGCGCGGCAGCGTGATGTCGGCGGTCTGCGGCACCATCAGCGCCCCGGGCGCGTCCTCGGGCCGCAGCGGCCCGAGCGGCTCCCGCGACCCCGCCGCGCCGAGGCATTCCTGGAGCGCCAGCTCGGTATCGCGGTACTCGCCCTCGCCGTAGTGCACGAAGCTCAGCCTTCCGCCGCGGTCGAACAGGTAGCGCGCCGGCCAGCCGCGGTTCCCGTAGAGGCGCCACACCTCGAGATCGGGATCGAGCAGCACCGCGAACGGCACCTCCAGGCGCTCCACCGCGCCGGCGACCAGCTCGGGGTCCCGCGCGAAGGAGTAGCCGGGCGAGTGCACGCCGATGACCTGCAGGCCGTCGCCGGCGTAGCGCTCGTGCCAGGCGGTCAGGTAGGGGAGCGTCCGAAGCGAGTTGATGCGCGCGAAGTCCCAGAACTCGACCAGCACGGCCCCCCGCCCGATCAGCGTGTTCATGCGCAGGAAGGCCACGTTCAGCCACCGCAGCCGGGGCGGAAACTCCGGTGCGTAGATCTCGGCCTCCGCGGGCGGGCGCACGGGCCAAAGGATGACGGCACGGGGTAGCCTGCCCGGCCGTGACCACCTGGGACTACACCACCACAGTCATCACGCACGGCTTTCTCGGCCGCAAGGCGGAGGAGCTCGACCGAAAGGAGTTCGAAGCGGCCCTCAACGAGGTAGGCGCACAGGGCTTCGAGCTGGCCACCGTCTTCCTGGATATGTCCCTTCACCGCGAGAAGGACGGCCACGTCCTCGTCTTCAAGCGGCGCGTCGACTAGACCCATTTAGGTAGGCGCTTGCGCCTTCTGGGTCTATCGTGATCCTTGAGGCGCGGACCCGTGGACTCGTCCACCGCCGTCGCGGCATTTGGGCCCTCCGCGGGTCGCAGTTCGCTGAGACGTATCACCGACCGCTCCCGAAGAAAAGATGCAGAGCAACGATGCCAAGCGCCACGACGTGATCGTGGTCGGAGGCGGCCAGGCCGGGCTGGCGATCGGTTACTTGCTTGCTCAGCAGGGACACGACTTCACGATCCTGGAAGCGGCGGCAGAGCCGGCCGCGGCGTGGCGTGCGCGCTGGGATTCGCTCGAGCTGTTCACTGCCGCCCGCTGCTTGTCCTGGCAGCACACGCGGGGCTCTGCCCTGCTCGGCTGGGTGCGGGACGACGCCGAATACATCGCGCAGCAGATCAGCACCTTCGCGTCGACGCGCGGCGAAGGGCGTGCACCCGAGCGCGTCGCCTAGGAGACCGACGTGAACGCTACTTCAGACCATTTCCCGACGGACGTCGCGGGACTTCCCGAGGCCCATTCCCCCGAGCTGGTGGAGCTGGCCGACGGCGACCGCTACGAGCTGCGGCTCGCCCCCGTCGCAAAGCGGCTTGGCGACGCCACCGTGCGGATGCTGGCTTACAACGGCTCGATCCCCGGCCCCACGCTGAAGGTCCAAGAGGGGTCGGAGGTCCTGGTGGACATCGAGAACCAGGGCGACATGGACGCGACCGTCCACTGGCACGGGCTGCGGCTCGAGAACCGCTACGACGGGACCCATGAGACCCAGACGCCGATCGCGGTCGGCGGGCGCTATTCCGCGCGCGTCGCCTTCCCGGATCCCGGTGTGTACTGGTACCACCCGCACATCCGCGAGGACTACGGCCAGGAGATGGGGCTCTATGCCAACGTGCTCGTAGAGCCGGCGGACCCCGACTACTGGCCTCCCGCCCATCGCGAGGTCGCGCTCACGCTCGACGACATCCTGCTCGAAGACGGCAAGCTCGCCCCGTTCAGCCGCGCCGAGACGACGTACGCGGCCATGGGCCGCTTCGGCGACGTGCTGCTCGTCAACGGCGAGACCGACCTCTCGCTGGACGCAAAGCGCGGCGAGGTCGTCCGCTTCTATCTGACCAACACCGCCAACACTCGCGTGTTCAAGGCGGCCCTGCCCGGCGCGCAGATGAAGCTGGTCGGCGGCGACAGCGGCCATGTCGAGCACGAGCAATTCATCGAGGAAGTGATCCTCGCCCCGTCGGAGCGCGTCGTGGTCGACGCCCTCTTCGACGAGCCCGGCGACCTCGTGCTCGAGCACCGTACCCCGGTGCGGGTCTATCCGCTCGCCAGCATCCGGGTGAGCGAGCAGAGCGCCGAGCCGTCGCTCGACGAGCGATTCCACGTCCTGCGCACAAACGCCGATATGGCCGCCGAGCGCGACCGGATCGCGGCGTACCTGGACGCCGACCCCGACAAGACGCTGGCCTTCATCGCCGAGATGCACATGGAAGCGCCGGCGGGCACCACCTACACCTGCCCGATGCACGCCGAGGTGGTAAGCGAGGAGCCCGGCCACTGCCCGGACTGCGGGATGAAGCTGCTGCCGACCGAGCTCGTCGCCGAAGCGGGCGGCCACGCGCACGAGGGGCACGAGCACGCGCACGAGGGTCACGGCCACCACGACCACGCCCACGGAGGCCACGAACACACGACGGCCGGCGGGATCGAGTGGGAAGACGACATGGTCGAGGTGAACCGCATGACGACCCCGGCCAACATGCGCTGGAGGATCATCGACCGTGAGACGGGCGCCGAGAACGCGTCGATCGACTGGCGTTTCCGGGTCGGCGACAGGGTGAAGATCCGGCTCCTCAACGAGATGGCCGGCGACCATCCGATGCACCACCCGTTCCACGTCCACGGCGCCGGGCGCTTCCTGGTCCTGAGCCGTGACGGGGTGGTCGAGCCGAACCTGGTCTGGAAGGACACGGTGCTGGTGCGCACCGGCGAGACGGTCGACATCCTGCTCGACGTCACCAACGTCGGTCGCTGGATGGCGCACTGCCACATCGCCGAGCACCATGAGAGCGGCATGATGTTCAGCTTCGAGGTGACGGAGTGAAGATCGCCGGTGGGGCTCGGCGGGAACGCGCTCGCTCACTAGTGGGGCGATGGGCCTGAGTCCTCGGCGACTCGCGGAGATTGCGACCGCCAAGCCGCGGCGGATTCTCGTCATCTGGGGCGGCCTGGTGCTGGTCGGCTTCGCCCTGATCGGAGCCTTCCTTGGATCGGCGCTCTCGAGCGAGGGAGACGTGACCAGCAACCCGGAGTCCAAGCAGGCAGAGGAGCTGATCGACGAGCGGTTCCCTCAACGCGATCCCTCCGATGAGCTGGTAATCGTCCGCTCGGATCGGCTGACGGTGAGCGCTCCGGCGTTCCGCGAGCGCGTGGGGGGCCTCACCGCCGAGCTCCGCCGCCTCGAGGGCGTCGAGCGGGTCTCCAGCTACGTCGAGCCCGGCGGCCAGGCGCTGGTCTCGCAAGACCGCCACGCCACCGTCCTGCCCGTCGTCCTGGCCGAGGACGAGGAGGAGGACAGCATCGACGCGGTCGTCGCGACCGTCGAGCGGGCCGATGGAGCCGGGGGCTTTGCCGTCGACATCTTCGGCGAGTTCACCGTGGGACGTGATTTCCAGGAGGTGTCCGAGGAGGACCTCCGCACCGGCGAGCTTCAGTTCGGCCTGCCGGCCGCGATGATCGTCCTGTTGCTGGTCTTCGGCACGCTGGTGGGTGCGGCGATCCCGCTCACCATGGCGCTGATCTCGATCATCGTCGCACTGGGCCTGGTCGGGGTGATCGGCCAGTTCTTCGAGGTCAACCTCTTCGTGACCAACATGCTGGTCGCGATGGGGTTGGCGCTGGGGATCGACTACTCGCTGTTCATCGTCTCCCGGCTGCGGGAGGAGAGGGCGAAGGGTCTCTCCCACCGCCAGGCGATCCTTACCGTGGCCAGCACCGCCACCCGGGCGGTGGTCTTCAGCGGCACCGCGTTTTCGCTCGCCCTACTCGGCATGTTCCTCGTGCCCGACACCATCCTGCGCAGCCTGGCCCTGGGCGCGATCGTGGTCGCGGTGGTCTCGGTGGCCGTTGCGCTCACCTTCCATCCGGCGCTGCTGATGGTGCTGGGAGATCGGGTGGACAGGCTGCGCGTGCCGTGGCTGGGCAAGCGGGTCGCGGCGTCGGCTGGAACCGAGGGCCGGGTTTGGGGCGGCGTCGTGCGCGCGGTGATGCGCCGTCCCGGCTTGAGCCTCGCCCTCGCCGTCGCGCTGCTCCTCCTTGCCACCTCCCCGCTGCTCGGCCTGAAGCTCGGGGCGTCAGGCCCGGCCAGCCTACCCGACGACACCGTCGCCAAGCAGGGGCTGCTGGCGTTGGAGCGTGACTTCCCGGCCGGCGCCACCGATCCGGTCGAGATCGTGGTGGACGAACGTGGCGCGCCCCAACTGGATGAGGAGCTCGAAGGGCTTCGAGACCGGCTCGAGCGCGACCCCGACTTCGCCGCCGACCGCACCACGACCGAGGAGGGCGCCGACGTCGTGGTGGTTTCGGTTCCTCTCACCGCCGAGGGCAGCAGTGAAGAGGCGTCCGCGGCGATCGACGAGCTCCGCGAGCAGTACGTGCCCCAGGCGTTCGGCGAGTCCCAGGATCGAGTTCTGGTTGGCGGAGGTCCGGCCGAGAACCGAGACTACTTCGCGCTGATCGGCGATTGGCTGCCGATCGTGATCGCCTTCGTCCTGGCGCTCAGCTTCCTGCTCCTCACGCTGGCCTTCCGCTCCATCGTCGTGCCGTTGACGGCGATCGTGGTCAACCTGCTCTCCGTAGGGGCCGCATACGGATTGCTCGTGCTCGTCTTCCAGGAGGGCGTGGGCGCCGACATCTTCGGCTTCGGCGAGGTGGAGAGGGTGGAGGCGTGGGTGCCGGTGTTCCTCTTCTCGGTCCTGTTCGGGCTGTCGATGGATTACCAGGTGTTCCTGCTCAGCCGGATCCGCGAGCGCTACACCCGCAGCGCGGACACCACCGACGCCATCATCTTCGGTGTCGGAACAACCGCCCGGCTGATCACCGGAGCCGCGCTGATCATCGTGGTCGTGTTCGCCGGTTTCGCCGCCGGCGAGCTGGTCTCGTTCCAGCAGATGGGCTTCGGCGTGGCCGTCGCCCTGCTCGTCGACGCAACCCTCGTTCGCTCGGTCGTCATCCCGGCCGCGATGCGCCTGCTCGGCGAGCGCAACTGGTACCTGCCCCCCTGGCTCGAGTGGCTCCCGGCCGTCGCGATCGAGGACGCGGACGTCGCGCGCCACGAGAAGGCCGCCGCCGCGCCGAGATGACGGCGAGAGCGGTCACAGCGCGCTCCTCGCGATGCGGCCGCGCCGGACGGCTACGATCGGGCCGGTGGCGATGACGTGTCCTTCATGCGGTGGCGAGCTCGTCGAGCTAGAGCGCAGCGGGGTGCGCGTCGATGCGTGCCGACGCTGCCGAGGCGTGTGGCTCGACCGGGGCGAGCTCGACCGCGTCGTCGAGCGTGAGCGGCGAGTCGTCGCGGAGGTCGACCACGACGAGGAGGACTTCATCCGCGAGATGACCGGGCGCGGCAAGCCCGAGAAGCGCTACGGCTTGGATGCACACACCGCCGAGCGCATCTATTCCGACTACCGGTCACACCGCAAGCACAAGAAGCGCAAGAGCTTTCTCGACGAGCTCTTCGACTGACGAGCGGAGGATTTCCGCTCAGGTCCCGCGACGAGGCGCGGTCGACGCCCGCACCTCATCCCTCACCGCCTGGTCTCGAGCTCCCGCTTCCGCGCTTGAACCATCTCTGCCAGGACGTCTTCGGGAACGGGCCTGTCTGGCGTGAAGCGGACGGTTCCCTTGCTGATGTCGAACCTGTCGAGCTGCGGCCGGACGGCTTCAATCACCGCCGGACTGCGAGGTGTGTCGATTGGCGACTCGCCCGCGGTCGTAGATTGACTCACCCCCGTGAGTGCCGGGGGGACGAACGGGTCTCAGCCCGACGGGGGCGTCGCCTGCCCTGCGACGTCGCCCAGGGCGTTACCGGCCCACTGACTCGGCCCAGCGGCGCATCGCGTAGCGGAACCAGCCGTCGCCGTATGGGACGTAGATCCTGACCGGGACTCCGCGGCGGGCGAGGTCCCTCGCGTCCGCGCTGCGCACGCCAAGCAGCATCTCGACGCCGATATCCGGCAGGGCACGCAAGAGCGCCTCCCGCAGGATGGGGTCGTGGGTGGCGATCGTGAATGCCGCGCCCCTCTCCCGGAGCTCGTGGGCGAGCTCGAGGAAGGCCAGGTCGGTCGCTTCACCCCAGGACCGCGCGACCCGCCGGTTCTCCGCGTAGGCGCCCTTGACGAGTCGGATCGGCACCCCGCCTTCCGCAAGCGCCCGGGCATCCGCCTGGCTGCGCTTGAGGTTCGCCTGGATCGTCGCCGACACCGCGCCGCCCCTGCGGGCCACGGCCGAGACCGCCGCCAGTATGCGGCCGGCGCGGCGCTCCTGCTCGGCGCCGACCTGGATGCGCCGCCCGGCCGGAAGCGCAGAGGCGATCCGCTCGAGGCGCTGCTCCACGGCCTCCCCCGGCTCGTCGAGGCCGATGTGCGAGAGATCGATCGCCAGGAACGTGCTCTCCGGAGCGCGCTCGAGCATCTGCGCGAGGGCTACGTAGTGGTCGCTGACGCGGTCCGCCTGGATCGGATCGGAGATGTTCTCGCCGAAGAAGTCGATCGAGCTCGTGAGCCCCGACGCCGCGAGGCGATGCGCGCAGGCAAGTGCATCATCCACCCGGGTCCCGGCGACGTAGCCCCTGGCCAGCCGGTAGGCGCCCCGCTCCCCGCCCGGGAGGGCGCGCACGGCGCGCTCCCACCCCGGGCTCGTGGCGAGCGTTAACAGGACGCGCCGAGCGGTCACAGCGCCGGACACCCGGTGGATGATGCCGCGACGCTCGGGGATCTCGCGACGCGAGCCCTCCCGCCGGGTTCTCGAGCGGCGGTGCCAGCCGACCCCGCGAACGCGGCGTTCAGTCCGGGTACTCGTCCTTGCGCCAGGCGCGCGGCTCGTCGGGCCCAGGCTTTGGCGTTCGCTCGAGCAGGAACGAGTTGTATGGCGCGACGAATGGATCCGGCGCCGACACCGTATAGGTGTGGTAGACGGTCCCGTTATCGCGCGCGAACGCGATGAAGCTCGGGTTCTCGCGCAGGCCGTCCTCGAGCTTGGCTCCAACCTGCCGCCCCCAGTCCTGGAGCCACTGGGGTGGGTTGGCGAGGATCTCGTTGACCTCGGGTATCTGCCGCGCCTGCTCGGGGGTCAGGGCGAGCCCGAAATCGAACGGGAAGTCCGTCCCAGCGGTGGAGACGTAGGGGAACTGCCAACCCATCCGCTGCTTGTACGCCATGAGCCGATCGATCGGCGCGCGCGAGAAGCAGATCAGCGTCACGTCGCGGTGGCCCAGATGCACGCGCGTGGCGTCGAGCTCATCGCCCAGATTCGAGCACCCGGGGCAGGCACCGACCTCGTAGTCGGGCCCGAACATGATGTTGTAGGCGAGCAGCTGCGAGCGCCCGTCGAACAACTCGGCCAGCGTCTTCTTCCCATCCTCGGTGTCGAATTCGTACTCCTTCTCCACCGCCACCCAGGGAAGCTGACGTCGCTGATCGGTCACCTTCTGCCCCAGCTCGGCGTGCTCGGCCTCGAGCTTCGCGAGCTCGTCGCGCGCCGCCTGCCATTCCTCGCGCGTTCCGGTCTTGTGCTCGGGCATCGTGTCCTCCTTTGGCTGTCGGTCACCTCAGCCTACGCAGTCGAGTCCCGGGGTTAAGACAGGCGAGCCGCGCCGAACTCATCGCCGCCCCGGCGCCAGTGCGCCGGCGCCCCCCGCCCGAGACGGCAGCAGGCGCTTCCGCCGAAGCGAACCGGAGCCGCCGCCGCGTGTCCGGCAAGAAGCGGATTCAGAGGTGTTTCCTTAGCACTTTAGACCTATGCTTAGGCGAATGGCTATTACACTGACGCAACTGCGCAGCTTCCTGGCGGTCGTGGAGAAGGGGTCGGTGACCGGGGCGGCGGAGGAGCTCTACGTCACGCAGCCGTCGGTTTCGGCCGCGGTCTCCGCCCTCTCCAAGGAGCTCGGCGTGGCGCTGACCGACAGGTTGGGCCGCAGCGTCGAGCTGAGCGCCGCGGGTAAGGCGTTCGTCCCGTTCGCGGCGCATGTGATCGGCCTGCTCGACCAGGGCGGCCGCGCCGCGCGCGAGGCGGCCGGTGCGGCCGCCCGCGAGCTGCGCATCGCGGCGGTCACCACCGCCGCCGAGCACATCGTCCCCCAGCTGGTGCGGGAGTTCTCGGCCCGCCGTCCGGAGCTCACGTTGACCCTCGACGTGGGCAACCGCGAGCGGGTGTTCCGCGAGGTCGCGAGCCATAGGGCCGACGTCGCCATCGGCGGGCGGCCGCCTGCTCATGGTCAGATCTCCGGCGAGGCCTTCCTGGACAACCCGATCCTGCTGATAACGGCGCCCGGTGACCCGCTCGCGCGCCGTAGTTCGGTGCCGGTGGACGAGCTGGGTGGGCGCCCGTGGCTGCTGCGGGAGCCCGGGTCGGGGACGCGGACGATGACGGAGGAGTTCCTGGGCAGCCATGGGCTCACGCCGCGCATGCTCACTATGGGCTCCAACGGTGCGATCAAGCAGGCGGCTCGCGCCGGACTGGGTGTATCGCTTCAGTCGCGGGCGGCCACGGCTCTCGAGCTGCGCAGCGGCTTGCTCGACACGATCTCGCTGCGCGAGCCGTTGCCAACGCGGCAGTGGTACGCGCTGTGGCCGAGCACGGGTCCGCTCCGCGAACCCGTCCGGGATTTCCTGGACTTCGTCATGAGCGCGGCGGCCAAGCGGCTGGTCGAGCGGTCTTGGCTCGCGAAGACGAGCGAGCCCTAAGCGGCCTTCGGGGCCCGGCGGCCGACTGCCTCGCGTACCGCTGTCGTGACGGCCTTGCTCGTGATACCCAGCCGACGAAGGACTTCCGCCCCGGGCGCCGACGCGCCGAACCGATCGATGGAGACCGTCCGTTCCGCGAAGCGCTCCCATCCGAGAGCGACGCCGGCCTCCACCGAGACGACCGGCACGTCCGGGGGGAAGAGCGACTCGCGGTACTCGTCCGGCTGGACGTCGAGCAGCTCCCATGAGGGCATCGACACTACGCGCGCGGCGATCCCCTCCGCGCCCAGCTCGTCCCGCGCCTGGAGCGCGAGCGCGACCTCAGACCCGGTGGCCGCGATGACCGCGTCCGGCCGCCCGCCAGCATCGGAGATCGGGTAGGCGCCGCGCGCGAGCCCGCTGGCCGGGGCCAGCCGCGTTCGGTCGAGCACGGGCACCGCCTGGCGGGTGAGGAGAAGGCATACGGGGCCGTCGCAGTCCTCGAGTGCCACTCGCCACGCCTCGGCCGTCTCGGCGGCGTCCGCCGGCCGGATCACGGTGAGGCCGGGGATCGCGCGCAGCGTCGTGTAGTGCTCGATGGGCTGGTGGGTCGGGCCGTCCTCGCCGAGGCCGACCGAGTCGTGCGAGAAGACCCACACGACCGGTAGCCGCATGAGCGCGGAGAGGCGGATGGCCGGACGCATGTAGTCCGAGAAGATCAGGAACGTCGAGCCGTACGGCTTCACGATTCCGCCGTGGAGCGCCATGCCGTTGACGATCGCGCCCATCGCGTGCTCGCGAACGCCGAAATGCACGTTCCGGCCGGCCCGTTCGCGGCTGAAGCTCGGCTCGCCCTTGAACTCGGTCTTGGTCGACTCCGCCAGGTCGGCGGACCCTCCCAGCATCGTCGGCAGGTGCGGGGCGAATGCCTGCATGACAGCGCTGCCGGCCGCCCGGGTCGCGACCGACGCGGCGTTCGCCGGGTCGAACGAGGGCAGTGCTTCGGCGAGGCCCTCCGCCGGCCGGCCCTGCCAGGCGCGCTCCCACTCGGCGACCCGAAGCGGGTCCTCGATCCGCAGTCGCTCGACCCGGCGCTCCCATGCCCGCTGGAGCTCATGTCCGCGTGCGACGCACGGGCTGAACGCCTCGTGGACCTCGGCCGGCACGTGGAACTGCCGGTCGGGATCCCACCCCAGCGCCTCCTTCGTCGCTCGCACCTCGTCCTCGCCGAGGGGAGCGCCGTGGGAGGCGGCCGTCCCCCGCACGTTCGGCGCCGGCCAGGCGATCGTGGAGCGCACGCGGATCAAGGACGGGCGCTCCTCCTCGGAGATCGCGGTCTCCACCGCCCGTGCGAGCGCGCCGAGGTCGTTTGCGTCCTCGACGCCCTGCACGTGCCAGCCGTAGGCGCGAAAGCGTGCCTCCACGTCCTCCGTGTCGAAGGAGAGGGCAGTGTCGCCGTCGATCGAGATGTGGTTGTCGTCGTAGAGGTAGACGATGCGGCCGAGGCCGAGGTGGCCCGCGAGCGAGGCCGCCTCGGCGGCGACCCCTTCCATCAGGTCGCCGTCCGAGCAGATCGCGAACACCCGGTGGTCCATGACCTCGGCGCCGTAGCGCTCGCGGAGGAAGCGCTCCGCCATCGCCATCCCCACGCCGTTCGCGAATCCCTGGCCGAGCGGTCCGGTGGTGGTCTCGACGCCGGGGGTCTCGTGGCCGCCGCGGATCCGCTCGGGGTGCCCGGGCGTGAGCGATCCCCACTGCCGGAAGCGCTTGATCTCGTCCAGCGACACCTCGTACCCGGACAGGTGCAGGAGGCTGTACAGCAGCATCGACCCGTGTCCGGCCGAGAGCACGAAGCGGTCGCGGTCGGGCCATGACGGGTCGCTCGGATTGTGCCTGAGGTAGCGCGTGTACAGCAGGTATGCGACCGGCGCCATGGCCATCGGCATCCCCGGATGACCCGACTTCGCCGTCTCGACCGCGTCCATCGTGAGCGTGCGGATGGCGTCGACGCAGAGCTGATCGACGCGCTCGCGCCCCGTCGCCGGGTCGGCGGAAAGGACTGCTTCGGGGCTCATGCGTTCGCCACCCGGGTGGCGGCCTCTTCCTCGGGGACGCCGGCGTGCGACTGCTCCCGGAAATCGACTCGATGGACCCCGCTGTCCGCACGCCTCCCGTTACCGCCCAGGGCGATCGCGGCGCGAGCCGTCACCACGTGGTAGAGGATCAGCAGCTGGACGAGCGCAAGCGACTCGGACCGGTGGAGCTCCGTCCCGATCGTGAACTCGCCCAGTCGCTGCGAGCGGAGGTGCGTGGCGAAGTGGAGGCGGTCCCAGATGGCCTCCTCGAGCTCGGCCGCCCGCTGGCGCTCGATGTTGCCGGGAATCCGCATGTGGCGAGCGGCTCCCCGCTCGACGAGCGTGATCCCCCTTGCCCCGTTCCCGATGAAGGGGGAGAGGTCGGGATGGGGCAGACCGTCTCGGAGCACCAGCTCCGCGTCGAGGTGCTCGGCGGCGGCGCCCCTCTCACCCGGCATGAACGACACCACGAGGTCGGCATAGCGCTCCTGGGGCCGTATGTATGCGGCGGAGTCGGGCTCGCGCCGGTCGAGCTCTGCGAGCACTTGGTCGGTCGTGTAGCCGCGCCGGGAGCAGTCGCGATCGACCTTCCACTTGCGCCGCAGGTCCTCGGGTGGAGCGAGGAAGACGCGCACGTCGTAGATGTCCCGCATGTCCGCCGTGTGGTAGCCGAGCAGGCCCTCTACGACGGCGAAGGTCTTGGGGCCAACGTACACCGGCGGACCGAACGTGCCATCGGCGTGGCGGTAGACCGGCTTCAGGATCGCGTTCCCGACCCACAGGTGGCGGAGGTCCTGCCCCATGATGTCCACGTAGTTGCACTCCGGATCGAGCGGCGTGATGTTCCGCTCCGCGCGCTGCTTGCGGTCGTAGCGGTGGTAGTCGTCGGTGCAGACGTGCGTGACCTTGTCCTCGCCCAGGATGCGAACCAGGCCGCGGGTTAGCGTTGTCTTGCCCGCCGCCGAGTCGCCGACGACGCCGAGAATGGTGGGCCGGGGCACGGCTCTTCCTCCTTAGCCGCAAGCAGCCGGCCCGGCCGGCTGCGCGGGGATCGCCTTGTCGTCTCTCTGGGCGAAGACGCTGCTCTTCAGCAGGTCCTCGGCCTCGATCGTGATCAGCTCGTCTCGGCCGAGCGCGCGGTCCGACTCGAACAGCCGGCTCGCCTGGCGCAGGCGCGCCCGATCGATGGCGTTGCGGATGCTGCGGCCGTGCGCGAAGCGCGGCCTCCGCCGCCGGCGCTCGATGTAGTCGCGAAACACCTGCCGCGCCTCGGCCGAGAAGCGATAGGTTCGCTGCTCGAGCATCAGGTCGCCGATCCCCATGAGCTCGTCGACCGTGAAGTCCGGGAAGTCGATGTGGTGGGCGACCCGTGACTGCATGCCCGGATTCGAGCCGAAGAACTCGTCCATCCGGTCCCGGTAGCCCGCCAGGATCACGACGAGCTTGTCGCGCTCGCTCTCCATCGCCTGGAGCAGGATCTCGATCGCCTCCTGGCCGTAGTCGCGCTCGTTCTCGGGCCGGTGCAGGTAGTAGGCCTCGTCGATGAACAGCACACCGCCATGGGCCTTCTTGAGGACCTCTCTCGTCTTCGGCGCGGTGTGGCCGACGTACTGGCCGACCAGGTCCTCGCGCG
>Ga0081538_10002721_pt1 | contig 16994 bp, 10 predicted proteins | sample TabmetS5T2R1_FD_71022 | JGI IMG/M metagenome (GOLD analysis project Ga0081538, IMG submission 71022) | Tabebuia heterophylla rhizosphere microbial communities from the University of Puerto Rico - S5T2R1 | ecosystem: Host-associated > Plants > Roots > Rhizosphere ... | reverse complement strand
AAAACCCCAAACGCCCCCACCCAAGAGGCAGGCGGGGGGGGAGGGGGGGGGAAAAAAAGTCCCGCAACACCACCCCGCGCCCCCCCCCCGCCAGTTTGGCGGGGCCGAGGGTTAGAGAGTCTACGATCGAAAGACTGGGAGACGCAAAGATGGCACAAGACTGGAAGGGATTGGCTGCCGAGCTGCAAGAGCTGTTGAGTTTGGACATGGCACCGATTGCGATCACGTTTCTTAATGCGGTGCCTACAGGAATACCGGTGTATGAAGGCGCCATGCCAGCGCCCACGCCCGATGGGCGGACGGGGAAAGTCTCGGCAGGGTGCGTATTCTGGGTGAAAGCGGCGGATCGGACGTTTGTGACTCTCCCCACAGATCATGGCAATTGTAGTGTGGGCAGCATGACGCACGGCTTCAAAACCATGCAGGAAGTGGCTGGTAATGCCGATGTGGCAGCGCTGCTGGCCAGTGGCTGGGTGACTATGGACGTGGTGCCGCAGATTCCGGTGGTGCGTCAGAAGCCGCAGTGCATTACCTATGGGCCGTTGCCAGATACGCGTTTGGATCCCGATGTGGTGCTCCTGCGCTTGAATCCCAAGCAGGTCATGATCATGCACGACGCCATGCCAGGCATGCGTATGGAGGGCAAGCCGCAGTGCCATATTATCGCCATCGCCAAGGAACAGCAGGAAGTCGCCGCCAGTGTGGGCTGCATGCTGAGTCGCGTGCGCACAGGACTGCCGAACAGCCAGATGACGTGTGCGATCCCTGCCCGCCGCTTAGCTGAGGTGGTGGAGCGGCTCAAGATCACCTGTGCGGCCGATACGACGGTAGCGGCATATGCGGCTGAGGACGCGCGGCGCTTTGCCTAGTGCAGGCATGAGATGCCCCTCCCATGCGCTACGTGTCTTACACATTATGCTCCACAGTTGCGTTTGAATTTGCCTTGACGTGGGAGTGATTGTGTATATACTGTTAGTGTTAGAAAGACACGAACAGCTTCCAGAATTATTATGACGCGTATGGGAGAGAAGGGGCCGCACACGTGCACACCTCAGCAGAGTTTTTCAACTTGTACAATCATGGTTTTATCCGTGTCGCCGTGGGCATCCCCGAGTCGCGGGTGGCAGATCCAGCCTTTAACGCGGCCCGTACGGTGGAGCTAATGGAGCAGGCCTGGCGTGAGCAAGCCGTGCTCATCCTGTTCCCAGAGCTGGGCCTGTCAGCGTATGCGTGTGATGACCTGTTCCACCAGCAGGCCCTCCTGGAGGGTGCTATCGAAGCCCTGCAGACCGTGCAACAGGCGTCGGCCGCGTTGCCCCTGGTCACCGTCGTGGGATTGCCGCTCCAGATTGATCACCTGCTTTTCAACTGCGCCGTGGTACTGTACCGGGGGCGTCTCCTGGGCGTTATCCCCAAGACATTTTTGCCAAATTATCGCGAGTTTTATGAGCTGCGGCAGTTTGCCCCGGCGGCCTCGGCCACACGCGACACCATGACGCTGTGTGGCCAAACGGACGTGCCGTTTGGCGAGCGCTTAATGTTTCGCGCTGACCCTGAGGCGTGCTGTACCTTCTTTGTAGAGATTTGTGAGGATCTGTGGGTGCCGATCCCGCCCTCGTGCTACGCGGCGCTGGCCGGCGCCACGGTCCTCTTAAACCTCTCGGCCTCGAATATCACCATCGGCAAGGAAGAGTACCGCCATAGCCTGGTCTCGAACCAATCAGCACGCTGTCTGGCGGCCTACCTGTACACTGCCGCCGGGACGGGCGAATCGACTACTGATCTAGCCTGGGACGGCCACGCCATCATCTATGAAAACGGCGCGCTGCTCGCCGAATCAGTCCGCTTCCAATATACTTCGCAATTAGTGCTGGCCGATCTTGACTTGCAACGCCTGTCCCAGGAGCGCATGCGCCAGACGAGTTTTAATCAGAGTGTACAACTCCACCGCGACGTCATACGTCAGTTTCGAGACGTCTGCTTCACGCTGGAACTCCCCCAGACCGGACGGCTGCTGTGTCAGCGTCAGTATGACCGGTTCCCGTTCGTGCCGAGTAACCCGGCAGTGCGCGACCGCCGGTGTTACGAAGCGTACAACATCCAGGTCCAGGGGCTGGTGAAACGCCTCACCAGCGCCGGCATCACCAAGGTGGTGGTGGGTATCTCGGGCGGGCTGGATTCAACGCAGACCCTCATCGTCGCCGCTCGCGCTATGGACCTGCTGAACTATCCACGCACTCATATCAAAGCCTACACCATGCCGGGCTTTGCCACGAGTACGCGCACCCTGAGCAATGCCCGCGCCCTCATGGAGGCTATCGGCTGTGAAGCCCATGAAATCGACATTCGCCCGAGCTGCGAGCAGATGTTGCGCGACCTGCACCATCCCTATGCGCGCGGCGAACTCGTGTATGATGTGACATTCGAGAACGTCCAGGCCGGTGAGAGGACAAGCCACCTCTTCCGCCTGGCGAACCATCACAATGCCCTGGTCCTGGGGACCGGTGACCTGAGTGAATTGGCGCTTGGCTGGTCAACTTACGGGGTGGGCGATCACATGTCGCACTACAACGTCAACGCCAGTGTTCCCAAGACCCTGATCCAGTTCCTCATGCGCTGGGTAGCCGATACCCACCTGCTTGGCACCTCGGCCAGTCACGTGTTGCAGGATATTTTAGCGACGGAAGTGAGCCCGGAGCTTGTCCCCGGTGACGGTACGGGAGACCAGCCGAATCAGAAGACCGAAGCCGTTATCGGCCCCTACGAGCTACACGATTTCTATGTGTATTACACCACCCGTCTGGGCTATGCCCCGCCAAAGGTCGCCTTCCTCGCCTACTGTGCCTGGCGCGACCGTACCCTCGGCCACTGGCCGGATATCCCGGAAGCTCATCGACATGAGTACAGCATTAGCGACATCAAGCACTGGCTGCGTGTCTTCGCCTGGCGTTTCTTCCAGATCAGCCAGTTTAAGCGGACCTGTGTGCCCAATGCCCCGAAGGTTGGTTCGGGAGGCTCGCTCTCCCCACGCGGGGACTACCGGGCCCCCAGCGACGCCGAGGCAACCGCCTGGCTAGAGCAGGTGAAGCGTATTCCAGACCACGAATAATGCCTTACCTCCCTCTGAGAGAGGGTTTTAGCAGGAGAGTGAGGCTCGGTCTCGCAAGCCCTTCATCATACAGTCAATCCAGTCCCTGCCGCGGTGCTCAGCGCCAGCCATCTCATTGAGGATATAGTGGGTCAACAGATCGGGCAGGTCCACCTCCTGCGCCACCACGCCATGCGCGGCCTGCCCCACGTCATAGACCTGCACGGACCGTCTGGACTGTGTGCGCACCGCGAAGTAACTGCGGCGTCCCAGACACAAATCGACTAATGCCGAAGCCGTGATGCACTTACGGACGTCAGGGACAGCATCGTCTGACACACGCTGCACCGTCTGGCGCTGCCGATCAAAGCGATAGGTCCAGGAGCGGTGCGCGTCATCGGGGAACATGACGGTCACCTGATAGACTACACCGTAGCGCAGGTACTGCATAGCTATCTGCTCCTGGCTGGCGATGCCCCGCGCCAGGTACTGCGGCAGCCCGACCTCCATGACGCCCCGGGCAAACTCCCGCAACCCTTGGAGGCCATACCCGGCTGGATTACGGTCTTCGAGGGCCGGGATGGGCGCAGAGGCATCATAGGCAATGAGGTCGGTATCATCTTCCAGCATGGTAACGTAAGCCGCTACCTGCTGGTACACGTCGACCTGCCCCTGCGCCACCACCAGTGTATCCCCCGGATTGACTTCTGCGACACGTAACGTCGGGCTAACCTGGCGCAGATCCTGCACAAACCTCACCAGCGAGATAGGAAAAACGTGCCGATTCAGCCAGGCCAGGTCATCGCTAAACCGGAACCCCGCGGCAGCCGGGACAACACAACCAGCAGCGAGGCGGGAGGCCGTATGCAAGTTGATCCCATGCAGCGCCGCAGTATTGGCTCGCTTACTCTCGAACAGGTCAAAATGCTGACTGGCATACATGGCCAGATGCACGTCCAGCTGGCCCACCTCACGGCGCACATGCTGGATAGTATCGGCTGTGAGGAAGGTATCAACCTGGTTGAAGATCGCGCCCGTCTCGTCCTGCACAATGAGGCCGTACTCCAGGACGTCTCGGTTCAGGGACGGAGTTGGGAGGAGCCGCAGCCCACCCATCTGCTGCGCTACGAAAGGTGCGAGGCGGCGTATATCACAAAAGCCCAGGCGGTGCAGTCCATAGAGCAGGAAGGGATCATCAGGACAGAAGACCGGCACGCGTCGGTCAAGCACCGCCAGACTCGGCAGATCGAAGTGATCGAGATGCCGATGCGACACAATAATGCCCTGCAACGTTGGGAGCTGCTCCAACCGCACCGCGCGTCGCGGACACGACGTCACTGTCCCTTCCTCGAAGGGATCAAACAACACCGGATCCGTCAAAAAACATCCGGCCGTTGTCTCAAACAACCAGCAGGCATGCCCGACCAGCGTGGCGCGCATGGCAATGTGCTCCTCCAAGACGGGCTGCGCCTACGCGCCGGCCTTCTGCAACACTTGCTGGACGAGCTGCCGCACCTCCGCCGCGCGGCAGGGCTTGCTCAGACGGGGGACCTTGGTCTGTTCGAGAAACGTGCGCGCTTCCTCGCTCAGCGTATCTCCAGTGAGGAAAATCACGCGCCGGAGCAGGTACGGGTGCTGCTGTTGCAGTACATGATAGAGCCCGGGGCCATCCAGCTCCGGCATGCGGAGATCACAGAGTATGAGATCATAGGCCTGCGTGTGTAGCTTGGCCAGTGCTAGCTGCCCGTTCGCCGCCGTATCCACGGTATGTCCGTCCCGGCGCAGCAGATGGGCTAAGGCACTGGCGATACCTGGCTCATCATCTACAACCAGTATGGTTGTGGCGATCTTGGTGACGGTGGATGGGGTGTCTATGCTACTGGGAGCCCTGCCAGCACCCATCTCCGCTGGCCCGGGCAGCACCACCCGAAAGACCGTGCCCTGCCCGGGCTGGCTCTCGACGCTGATACTGCCTCCGTGTTCCTCAATGATCCCACGGCAGAGCGACAGCCCTAAGCCGGTCCCCACCCCAGAAGGCTTCGTAGTAAAGAAGGGCTCGAAAAGCCTGGCCTGCAGAGTTGTCGGAATCCCTGGCCCAGTGTCCGCCACCTCAAGGACAACCCAGGGCCCGCTAGGATCATAGCGGGTGGTGAGGGTGAGACGCCGGGGCAGTGGCACTTCACGCAGCGCGTGATGGGCGTTGGTAACGAGATTCACGATTACTTGATGCAGCTGGTGGGGATCTGCCCATAGCACGGGGAGAGCTGGCGCGAGTTGCCAGTCTATCGTAATCGTATCCACCTGGAGCCCATAGACCAGCAGCTCCATTGCCCCGTGGACCACCGTATTGAGCGCCACATTTTGGCGCTCGGGTGGGTGCTGCCGTGCCAGGGTAAGGAAGTTACGCACAATCCGCATACAGCGCTCGGCAGCCTGCATAATGGCCTGCACGGGTTCGACTTGGACGTCGTCCTGCCGCTCCTCGTGGAGGAGGTCAGCCTCCATCATGATAACGCCGAGCGGATTATTGAGCTCATGCGCCACACTCGCCAGCATTGTGCCCATAGCGGCGAGCTTCTCGTGCTGGAAGAGCATGGCTTGCTGCTGCCGCAGCTGGGCTTCAGCCTGCTGGCGCTCAGCCATTTCGTGCTCGAGGGCGGCCGTGCGCTCCGCCACCCGCTGTTCCAGGACGGTGTGGGCCTGCTGGAGCGCTTCCTGAGCCGTCCGCGCCTCCTGATACAGTCGGGCATTGTCGAAGGTCAGGGCCGCACGGCGGGCGAGTTCCTCGGCCAGGACCAGGTCTGCCGCACTGTAGCGCCGCACCCCCTCGCCGCGCACACAGGTGATCGTACCCAGCACCCGGCCACGGGCCAGGAGTGGAACGACAATTTCTGACTGAAACCCCAGGGCTTGCACCAGGGTCCAATGGGCCGCATCCCGGGCCTCGGTCTGCAGCCGGGTCGCGGACACTGCTGGATCAAACCAGGACTGCCCCGTACGCAGCACCTGGGTCAGCGTGTGTGGGGTATCTGGGTCCAGTATCGCGTATTGCTGGCGTAACTGCTCAGCCAGGGCAGCCTTGGCGGGGTCGGCATGGACGACCGCGAGACGGTGAATCTGCCCGTCGTCGTGCAGGATGTCGACACAACACCAGTCCGCCAGGGTTGGGACGATCAGGTGAGCGAGCTGCTCGAGCTGGGTGGTAGGGTCGAGCGACGAGGCCAGGAGCGTGCTAGTCTCGGCGAGAAAGTGCCGGGCCGTCTCGGCCTGCTTGCGTGCCGTGATGTCGCGGGCAATCTTCGAGGCCCCAATGATCCGACCCGTACTATCCCGGATCGGAGAGATGGTAAGGGAAACATCCAGTCGAGTGCTATCCTTGTGCAGCCGTTGGGTCTCATAATGATCGATACGTTCCCCACGCTGCAGGCGTTCGAGAAGATGGGGAAAGTCATCGAATAAGTCAGACGGAACCAGGAGGGTGAGCGGCTGGCCAACGACCTCTTCTGGGCTGTACCCATAGAGCTGTTCTGCGCCCCGGTTCCAGCTGGTGATGATGCCCTCCAGGGTATGGCCAATGATTGCATCATCCGAGGAGTCGACAATCGCCGCCAGGCGCTCCCGGGTTTCTTCACCCCGTTTGCGCTCCGTGATGTCACGGGTGAAGCCGCGCGTATGGATAAACTGGCCCTGCTCCCACAGCACGTTTGAGTTGATCAAGACATGCTTGATCGTCCCATTCTTGCAGACCAGCCGCGCCTCGTAGTCCTGGAGCTCTTCGCCGGCATGTAACCGCCGCAGGATATCCGCAATCACGTGCTGGTCCGCGTGGAACTCGGCAATGTGGTGCCCGAGATATTCGTCACGGGGATAGCCGAGCAGGCGTAATTCGGCCTCATTCACACGCAGGATAATGCCGTCCGGGCCGACCCAGTGTAGCGCCATGGGGGCATGGTCGAAGAAGTCGGCCAGATCCTGCTCGCTGCGCCGCAGGGTCTGCTCGAGGGCTTGTCGTTCCGCCATCTCGGTGGCGAGCGCGTGCGCCTGCTGCTGGAGCTGGGCAATGGTCCGCAGGCGCTCGTCGGGACTCGTCAGCGCCGTGTAGCTCTCCGCCGGGATGACGTGGGAGTGCGCCGCACAGACCGTGAGGAACTGCTGGGCGTGTGCGCCCTGGACAAAGCCGCGTATGGGGTACGCGCACAACAGCGCGAAGGTGTAGGTCTTGATGAGATCGTGCCAGAGCGCCTCGAGTTGGAGAGTGGCATCGCCGTGCCCCGCCGCCCACAAGAGCGCAACCATCTCCCCAAAGACGCGCACGTGTGGATACTGACTCCCAGCGCGGGCAATGATGCCCCCAACGACGTCGGCAAACCGCTGCGCCTCTGGCCAGCCATTGACCGTTAACTGCGCCAGTGTCTCAGCCGCATCCAGTGCGACGTACTGTCCCTGCGCACACGCAGTGGCGAGATCTACTCCGTCGGCACGGAGTCGTGCGTCCAGCTGCTCCCGATGCGGCGGCGTGGCGATGACGATAGCTGCCTCCCCTGCCGCCAACCCGGTACCTACGAAACGACTCACCGCATCGACAAGGTGCGTATCCGCTTCATACACGAGAATCACATGGTCAGACGTCCCCAGGTCACCACAGTCCGTCGGCAGCATGCCGGCCTCGCAACTCCCAGGCTGTGCGGCGCTCCGCGCCCCATACTGCGCCGCTCGACCCGTTCTGACTAACGCCTCGGCCGGGACGATGCGTGTGCTCATGGTCGGCTCTCCTTTCCTCCCAGAGGAAGACATCCCCTCGTGAACATCTGTAAGACAGCACGGCTCTCCTGTTCCCTTCGCAGCTTTATAAGCCTATATTTTATCGTGCCTTATGACCACATCTCGGCGCATACGCCAATTGACAGCCGGCCTGATCTCTCATATTGAGAAGATCTCTCTCTCACTGAGAGAGCACCAATGCTGCTCCACAGCAATCAGCCCCCGCTGCACGTGCCCTAGCCCCTCCTTAGAGACCGCGTATGGGTTCCTGCAGCAGTCCCTGTGGCATAGTCTTTGCTAGCTTTTTCCTTGAAAAGCTGAAAAGCGCGTTTCCTCGTCATGGGTGCTCTGACCGCTATGGATACTTTACGTGCTGCCGCAGCGATTGCACAGTTTCAGACCTTGATCCGCACCTACCCCAATACGGCAGCCATAACACTGCTGACTCAGAGCATCAATGCGTGGCTCGCCTATTACCCGATCCTCCAGACGGTGCTCGGTGGCTACAGCCCCTCCATCGTCGTATTCATCCACGAGCAGTTTTATGCCTTTGCCCTTGCTGTGCTCGACGCGATCAGCGCTACCTTCTGTGGCTTTTTTGGGCTCCCCTGGACCGGTGCGGAGGTTTCTCACACCCATCTGACCAATGAGTTTCCCCGCCTGTGTACGCGGTACCGCTTCCATGGCGACCCTCAGAACCTCCTCACCCAGATGCGCGATCTGCATGCCCGTATCATTGCTCGTCAGAGCCCAGACACTCCGCAAGATGCTGCTGACAATCCCAGAGACATCCTCACTGATCTCGTGATCCGGCTCGATCGCTACATCGTGGCGATGTGCAAGTTCTTGGGCGCCAATCTCGAGCACTCTGTGCTGCATCTCACTCCCCGCCAGGAATAGAGCCAGGGCTGCGCCGGTCCGAGACACTTCCCCTCAGCCGGCGAGCGTGACTCCGAGCAGGCGACCAATGCCGTAGGTCGCCCCTGCCGCCACTGCTCCAAAGAGCAATTGCCGGAGCCCCGTGGCGAGGACGGTCCGACCCGTAAAGAGCGTAATGGCAGCGCCGACCAGAAAGAGGGCGAGGGCGCTCACCAGCAGACTCATGATGACTGCGCTCGTGCCTGTCAAGAACAAAAAGGGAGCAACCGGCACAATTGCACCACCCGCAAACAAGACAAACGACGTTCCTGCCGCGGCCCACGCCGACCCCCCCAGTTCCTGAGGATCAATGCCCAATTCCTCACGCACCAGAGCATCCAGGGCGCTGTCTTTATCGGCCATCAACTTTGCTGCGATGGCCTGGGCCTCGTCCTTGCTGAGCCCCTTAGCCTCGTAGATCAGGGCCAGCTCTTGCTGCTCCTCCTCCGGGACCGTCGCGATCTCCTCTGCCTCGATGGCGATCTGACGCTGATTGAGTTCGCGGGCACTCTGTACTGAGAGCCACTCTCCCATCGCCATTGAGCAGGCGCCGGCGAGCAGCCCCGCCAATCCGGTGACCAGGATCGTCTGTCCCGAGAGTTCGGCTCCCGCCACCCCCATGACCAGACTGAGATTGGAGACCAGACCGTCGTTCGCCCCCAGCACAGCAGCACGGAGCGCGTTCCCACCAATAGCCCGGTGGCGCCCTTCAAAGCGGGCAAGTGCGTTCCCATCGAGGCCCGTCTTGCCAACGATGGCGCTGAGGAGGCGTGCGTGGGAGCGCTCATCGACGGGAAGCATGGTGTTCTGCGCTTCAGGCTGCCGATCGTACATGTGACGACCCACGCGCTCAGACGTGGCGATGGTCGGTAACACCCACTGCGGCCCCAAGCGCCTGGCCACCCAGATAAGCACGCGTGCCCGCCAGCTGGGCTGTGGCGGTGGTACTGATGCACCAGCCGCCCGGAGATGCCGCTCCCAGAATCGGGCATGCCTTTCCTCAACTGTAGCCAGACGTTCGTAGATCTGAGACAGTTGCGTCTGTGGCTCGAGCGCGGCTAATGTGCGGTAGAGTGCTGCACTATTAATTTCGTCTTGCCTATTTTCTCGGTAGCGGGCCACATCATCTTTCGGGGGCATGTTTCCTCCTGTGTTGCATCAAGGAACACACACATCCGATCAGGGCTAGGAGCGCTCGCCCAGGATAGCCTGACGTTTGGCTGTCAGCGCCTGCATCAGAGCGTCATAGGGCTCGATAAACTTCTGTACTCCCTCATTTTGCAGCTGCCAGGTGACACAATGGAAGTCAATGCCCACGCCTTCGAGGTCGCGCAGGATGCGGTGCGCCTCTTGCAGATCTGCCTCAATGGTCTTGGCAACGACCTTCCCATGGTCCGCAAAGGCAGTAATGGTCTCGTCCGGCATGGTATTGATGGTGTACGGCCCGATCAGCGGCTCAACATATCGGGTATCGTGATACAGGGGATTTTTGGTGCTCGTGCTCGCCCATAGCGGACGCTGTACCCGAGCGCCTTGCGCTTCCAGGGCGCGCCAGCGTTCACTCCCAAAAAGGCGTTTAAAGCTCTGGTAGGCTAGCTTGGCATTGGCAATAGCGACCCGGCCTAAGAGCTGCTCGCAGCGTGTCATGTTCTCATTGGGCAGACCCGGATGGAGACGATGCCCAAGCAGCTGATCAACGAGCACATCAATGCGGCTCAGAAAGAAGCTGGCCACCGACGCCACACTGTTGACCGGCTTACCCGCGGCGAGGCGCCGTTCCAAGGCACGTATATAGGCCTGCGCCACGTTTTCGTAGTCCTTAAGCGCAAAGAGCAGTGTGATATTAATAGGGATCCCCTCGTACAACATCTCCTCAATGGCGGGAATGCCCGCTGGCGTGCCAGGAATTTTGATGAACACGTTGGGACGATCGACGGCGCTAAACAGCCGGCGCGCCTCCTGCATGGTGCCAAGCGTATCATGGGCTAGATACGGCGAGACTTCCAGACTCACAAAGCCATCAATCCCAGTAGAGGCGTCGTACACCGGTCGCAAGATGTCACAAGCGTCTTGCACGTCCGTGACCACGAGGTACTCATAGATGGCCGTGGTCTCTCTCCCCTCCCTTACCAGCTGCTTGATTTTTGTGTCGTACGCCGAGCTCCCCACAATGGCCTTGTGGAACGTGGCCGGGTTGGATGTGACGCCGCGCAGGCCTTGCTCGATCACGCGCCTGTGCAACTCACCATCGGTGATCATATCGCGCGTCAGGTTATCGAGCCAGTAGCTCTGTCCGCATGTCATCAATTGGAGTAATGGATTCATTGTCATAGCGTTGCGCCCTCCTGCGCCTTGTTGCGTACGCGGCCAGCGTAGTGCGGACTTCATAAGAGAGTCTGATCTCCTCAGGCCGTGCCTGGCTAGCGCGAGGCTACGTCCAGCATGCTGACCGCGGTATGCACAATGTCAGACGCGGCGAGCTGCAGAGAGCGCAGCACCTCATCGGGGGTACGGCCGGATTTGGGGATCTGGCGCACATACATCTGTATGAGCGTGTATGTGCCGCCATGCAGGGCGAGCGCATCAGCCACCGCCGAGCCCATGCCCGCCCCGTAGTTATCTTCTACCGTGAGTACCTGGCCGTGATTTTCCTGGGCCAGTTCTAGTATAGCTACATCATCAAAGGGGAGCGAATACAAATCTACAAGCGTGGCTGCGATGCCCTGCTCCTTGAGCACAGGCAGTGCCTTCCGGGCCTCATGGACCATATAGCCGGCGGCTATAATACAGAGGTCGTGTCCTTCAGCCAGGACATGATGCCCGCCAAGCGGAAACGCTGTAGCGCCATTGTACAGAAACGGCACATCGGGTCGGAGCGTTCGCAGATAACATGGCCCCTCGTGTGCTGCCATGGCCACGGTAAGGGCGTAGGCCGCATAAGCATCAGCCGGCTGCAGCAGGTAGAGGAGCGGTTGGCCCTCGTGAGTACGGACTGTGCTCAAGGCCCGGAAGAAAGCCACGTCCGACAGCGCCATCTGGCTTGGTCCATCAGCCGCCAGGCTCACACCTACATGCGATCCTACGAGTTTCAGGTTGAAACGGCTAATAAGTCCCATCTCCAGCTGATCGTAGGCTCGCACTAAAAATTTGCCAAAGGTCGAAACAAACGGCAGCTTGCCGCCGGCCGCGAGCCCCCCCGCGCATGACAGCATATTTTGCTCAGCAATGCGACACTCGAAAAAGCGCTCCCGCAGCGTCTCATCGTGCAAAAAGGTTTCGGAGTACGTGGAGTTGCGGACGTCCGCATCCAGGGCGACCAGGTGCGGATAGGCATGCCCCAGGGCCCGCAAGGCCACACCATAGGCGCGACGTGGAGCCATCGCCCCCTTGTCCAGCACCCCCTCCTGTCCGCAGCGTTGTAAGGCCTCGTGGAAGCTGGGGGCCTCTTGAGCGGGTTGTGGACGTGGAACTTCTACCGCAGGGACGGGCGGACGCCGCAGGTCGCCCTTAGTCAAGGCGGCTCCCAGGTGCTTGGCCATGGCGTCGAGTGCTTCTAGAGCCTGGACTTTTTCCGCCTCTGTCGCCGGCTTGCCATGGCTGTTGCTGCCCAGTACTGAGGGAAACCCCCAGCCTTTAACGGTCTGGGCCACAATGGCAAAGGGCTTAGCAGTGGGATTGTACGCATGCGAGGCATGGACTTCCAGGGTGCGCTGGATCTCCCGAGGGTTATGGCCGTCGATCACGCGCACAGCCATACCAGCGGCGCGGAGCTTGGCGGCGGTGACGTCCGGGGTCTGCTGCGGGCTCACTGCGTCAGACTGCCCATAGGCGTTGCAATTGAAGATCGGGCAGACGGCGGTCAGGTGATGATCCATCAGAAAATCGACGGCCTCCCAGATCTGGCCTTCACGACTCTCCCCATCGCCAATGAGACAGAAAATCCGTTTGTCCAGACCATCTAACCGGGCTGCCAGGGCCAGACCATTGGCAATCGACAGTCCCTGCCCCAGCGATCCGGTAGCAGCCGGGAAGAAGGGAAAACCTTCCGCCGGGTTAGGATGGCCATCAATTTCGCTGTCGATGGCCCGCAAGCGCAGCGCATCGTCCCGTGTCATCGGTCGCCGGTGCTCCGGGCCTTTGCCAACGGCCAGCCCGAGATCAGCTGCCGCGGCATAGACGATGGGGCAGGCATGCCCTTCAGACAAAACGAGGCGATCCGCTGCCGGATGATCTGGGCATGCCGGATCATACCGCATGTGGGTATACATCAGCACAGTAACCAGGTGTGCCAGGCTTGCCGCAGACGTGGGGTGACCTGAGCCGGCCGCGGTCGTCATGTCGAGTGACCACTTGATCAGGTCAATGGCCTTGGCGTGTACTGAGGCTACAAAAGCCATCTTCTATTCCTCCTCACTGGCTAGAGTACGGGTGCAGTCGTTCAGGCTACTTGCTGGAACGCTCGCACTATTGAGCCCCTAGCCAGGTCAAGCTTCTACGTGTTCAGCACCCTCGGTTTGGCAGCGGCTGCTCTGCTCTGCCGTCAGGAGGCTGCCCTTGATGGCCTCTGCCGCGGCGGTGGCCCGGTAGGGAGGTAGGACGGGAGCAGATCTCCCCTCGCTCATGTTGAGAGCAGGATTTTTGAGGCGACATTCTACTCCCAAGAGAGCAATTCCCATGCCACCTGCCCTGGCGGCATGGTGCGCTTCCTAGCGGTGGGAGAGAGGCGAGAGATAGAGGCGGTCCGTCAGTGCAGCCACCGCCTAGGGCGGCATCAAGCGACCTCTGCGGGTTCGGCCATGCTGCCCTGTCCCCTCTCCTCGGGGAGAGGGAGCTATGAGCCCTTTATGCATCTGTCAACATGAGAGAGCATGGCTTCTCAAAATGAGAGGGATGATCGTCACGCCTACACCACAGGCCGGAAAGTCAGGGTCCGGATTGTCAACTCCGTATGCTCCGCCACGGCGCGTGGCGGATGGACAAACAGCCGCTCGATCGCTTCCTGCTCGCCGCTGAGTCGCACACCGAAATCGAGCTCATAAGTCACCTGCGTCCGTTGCGCCACGCGGGGTACAGTCTGGATACGGAGTTCACGGTTCAGCGGAATGCTGTCGACACCGTTATTCGGCGCGGTGAGGGTCATCTCAAACGATTGGCGGAGTTCTGCTACTGCCTCCTGGGGACGCGCTTCAGTCAGAGGCAAGGAGGCTACCAGATCACGCGGTGCCACAGGCACCGCGTGGGTCGCGTGCTCGACCAGGAGCGTCCGTACGGACTCGAGCACCGCCCCGCGTTCCTGCGGTGAGAGCGCCTCTTCGTGCGCACTCACCCAGTCATAGGTCCGCGTAAACAAAAGTTCCGCTTGCTCGTCCGCGGTGCGGAACGCTTCCGTCTGGAGAAAATCTTCGGCGAAAAATTTCGCGATCTCCGCTTTGCCGCCCTGCGGATCAGTCATGAGAACGTCGTAGGTAGAGGGGTCATCCGCGCAGCGGATCAGGGCGAATTTCTGCACCTTCTCCGTTGACAGCTTGGGCATGAGTCCGTCACGTGCCGTTAAAATCGTCTGCACTCCAACCGTGCCATACGGTTGGATCTGCCGCTGCAGAGCGGATTCCAGATCCACCTTGATGAGAAAGAGCCACGGCTCCGGCACTGGCTGCGGGGCCATGCCCTGAAACAGCCCCACCAACAGATCCCCGGGTGTGATAGTGCCTGGATGAGGACGGGAGCCATTCTGCGGCGACTGCCGCATCACATCGAAAAGACGCCTGGCAATAGTCTGGGAAGCGGTCAGGAAATCTGTCGCCTCGACTTGCCCATGCCGGCGCCGGCTGGCGAGCATCTGCTGATACGCCTGCAACACCACGGACTCAGGTCGAAAGCGGCCATAGCGCTTGCGCCTGAACTGGGGCTTGAGGAGAGCCAGCAGATACCTGTGGAGGCTGGCGCGCAAGGTATCTGGCAGCGGTGTGAGGGCCTGTGAGCACTGGACGGCTGGGAGGCGGTTGTCGAGCACGTGGATAACAAAACAGTCCTGGATGGCGATATCGGTAACAGTTTCCATGCGGCTCCCCTTGCGCAAACGATGCGAGGACATAGCGTACGCCCCCTGTAGGGCCGGCGTGTCGCCCGGTAGGCAGTCTTCACTCCATTGTTCCAGTGCACACGAGTGTAGCACACCAGGGCGTCAAGCAGAACTTCAGATATGCTCTATCTGCGCAGAACGTCCAGGCAAGTCCATGACCATCAAGAGATGCTGAAACATCGTCCTGATAGAGAGGCGTATCCCTACGATGTATCAAGGGAGGAAGCAAAGGTTGGCTGAGTCTAGCACTGCGCTAGCGCAGCAGACTATACTGGCTGCTCAGTTTGACGATCTGGCCCAGCAGACGGGCGGTGCATGCGGCTCAGGCGGGGCACCGGCAACTCCTCGTCCGTTGCTTGCTGCTTACCATGCTCCTGGGGCTGGTGTTTCTTGGTATTAAGGGTTATGAGTACTGGGAGAAATACCACGACAGCCTGGTGCCAGGGGTCAGATTTAGCTATGCCAGCCCGCAGGCCAGGGAGGCGGAGCTCTTTCTGATCTTGTACTTTGTCATGACGGGTCTGCATGCCCTGCATATGCTTATTGGCCTTGATCTACTTGACGCGCGCCCGTACCAGGGTGGTGAGCCCTCCATACCTGCCGTGAGGTGCCAGCCATCGGGCATGACCTCACTTCCTGAGTCCCTGTCATGGAACATGAGGCGCTGCACCTATGGAAGGAAGGGAGCAATGACCTATAGACCGAGGGTGGTGATCGTGGGCGGTGGCTTTGGCGGACTCTATGCCGCCAAGAGCTTCCGCGGTGTTCCTGTCGACGTGACCCTGATTGACAAGGAGAATTATCACCTCTTCTTACCGCTCCTCTACCAGGTGGCGATCGCTGGTCTCTCACCGGGAAACATTGCCGCGCCGCTGCGTGAGGTCTTCAGCAGGGCCAAGAACATTCGCACGCTCATGGGGGAGGTGACTGCCATTGACGTCAAGAACCGGTGGGTGATCTACGGCGGTGGGAAACTGCCCTACGACGCTCTCATCATCGCCACCGGTTCCGACTACCATTACTTCGGCAATGATCACTGGAGACCATACGCGCCAAGCATGGACGGTCTGCCGAGCGCGCTGGAGATTCGTCAGCGCCTCCTCCGCGCCTACGAACAGGCCGAACAGGAACCCGATGCAGGGCGGCGGCAAGCCCTGATGACCTTCGTGATCGTTGGTGGGGGACCAACCGGGGTGGAACTGGCAGGGGCCATTGCCGAGATGGCCCGGCATACGCTCAAAGACGATTTCCGCGTCGCCAATCCTCGCCAGAGCAGGGTGATGCTGATCGAGTTGGCAGATCGGGTACTATCATCCTTCCCTCCTAATCTCTCGGAGCAAGCCCGTCAGGCACTCACCAGGCTCGGCGTCACTGTACGCACGGGCGCCAAAGTGGTGGAGATTACTGACACCGAGGTGATTGTTGAAGCACAGGACGGTAGCCGGGAGTACATCCCCTGTTCCGTAACCATGTGGGCCGCGGGGGTCAAAGCCTCAGGGTTGAGCCGAGTGCTTCACGAGTGCACCGGGGTTGAGTTGGACCGGGCCGGACGTGTGCACGTAGCGCCCGACCTCAGTATCCCCAATTATCCGGTGCTCTTCGTCGTGGGCGACATGGCACACCTGGAACATGAGGGACGTCCGCTGCCGGGTCTGGCACCCGTAGCGATGCAGCAGGGCGCCCACGCCGCGCAGCAGATCCAGCGCCGGTTACTGGAAGGCCAGCCTACGCAACCCTTCCACTACGTTGATCGGGGCACGATGGCAACCATCGGACGGGCGGCAGCGGTGGCCGACCTGCGTGGCCTCCACCTGAGCGGCTTCACGGCCTGGCTCATGTGGCTCTTCGTGCATCTCATGTATCTCGTCGGCTTTCGCAACCGTCTGCTGGTCTTCGTGCAGTGGATGTGGAACTATTTTACGTACAGGAGGGGTGTCCGACTCATCGTCGACCATAGCAAGCAGGGGCAGCCTAGCAAAGCAGCGCAGGCAACAGATTAGCCTGAAACCACACCTCTCATAGAGCTTTGGGCAGGGTTCTGGTATGATGCACCATCATCCGGGACATACCCGCACGCGAGGGTTGAGGGGGAAGTGGAGATGGATTTTTATGCCGTACTCGACCAGGTTGTTGACCTGCTCCGCA
>Ga0081538_10002720_pt1 | contig 16996 bp, 14 predicted proteins | sample TabmetS5T2R1_FD_71022 | JGI IMG/M metagenome (GOLD analysis project Ga0081538, IMG submission 71022) | Tabebuia heterophylla rhizosphere microbial communities from the University of Puerto Rico - S5T2R1 | ecosystem: Host-associated > Plants > Roots > Rhizosphere ... | reverse complement strand
CCTACTGATTTCTAGACACAACGAGAGGGCCGCACACCAGCCGAACAATACTACAATGGGGGAAGACGGGAGTCGTGAGGCTCCCACCTAGCCCGATTTCTCCGGTAACATTTTCTTAATGGCCGGGACACCATCCCGGTGCACCAAAAAGGCCAGGACCTTCAGTTTCACATACGAGGCGTGGAAGAAGACATAGCCTTTGCGCTTCCCTTCCCAGGCGCTGGGCAACGAATCTTTGACGAGAAACCACTCTTCATTCCCAAATTTTTTGTAGGCAACAATCTGCACCAAATGATCATCGGTGGTCGTCCCGTTGTTGAAGCGCAATTCTCGCGCTTCTTGGGAAATCGCGCTGGCGGGAATGTCGAAATCCGGAATGATGCCCACATCTTTCGTGAGCTCATAACTCGGCTCGCTAATGTCGACATCCACCGCGACAGAATACCCCTGGGCGACTGCGTCCCTGAGCGACGTATAAAAGACCTCGAGTGGCACGTTGAAATAGTTGCTGTTGTGCTTCCAGTTGTCCGGGACACGCAGCTCCGTGAACCGGTAAAACGGCGCATACTGGAACGAGGTGATGATGACGTACTCGTGCCATGGAAGCGTCAGGACTTCCTTGAAAAAGGACTGCGGTGAAAAGGTTTTCCCTTTATAGGCAAAGGTCGTCGGCGGTTTCCCCAGATACCTGGTCAGCAGGGCTTGCACACGTTGGAGGATCGGTCCTTCATGCCACGTCGCGCGGGCTTTGACGGAGGCCATATACTGCTCTAACTCGCGATACAACTCGGCATGGTTGGCGGGGACCTCTTCTTTTGTGCCCCCGTAGACGGCCGCCGGCATGGTGCCATATTCTTTGATAATGTCCAGCACTCCGCTGAACAGGTCGCCCGGTCCAAACCGTGATTGTCCCCGCGTGCGGACGTACAGTTTGGCTTTTTCCATGAAGAGGTACGATACTGGATAGAAGACGGATAAGCGTACGGGCTCCAGACCGAGACGTTGCATTTCGGATTCGATGAATCCGGACGTAGCAAAACTCCAGCAGAACAGTGTAGCGCCCTGATTTAAGGGGGGGAGGTGCGGAATGGCCCTGAAATCCTCCACCCGTTGCGGTCGGGGCGTGGCGGCGAGGAACGCCTGGAGTTTTTGGTCGATGGATTGGGCGCATGCAAGCGCTCCGGAGAGAGCAAGCACACTGAACACCATAGCCATGCCTTTGCCCATAGTATGGTCTCCGGGCGTATGCAATGTTTCTTGAAACTAGGGCCTGCTCATCCTACTCACCCTACGCTCGTGATACTGGTGGCACGTGACACATTGAAAGCTCACACCGCCAGCGGACGAGTGACATTCCTGACACGAGGCGACCCCTTGTAAAAGGACATCGCTGGTCTGTGTACTCTTGGACACCGGCAAATCTGGGCGGTGACAACTCTCACAGGGGTTTTTGTTCTCCGCTGTGGCCTTGGCTGTGAGGGCACGCATATGCGCCTGGTGCTCGAACTTGGCGTGCGTGAACCAGCGTGGGGGAATTTCTGGCTGCACCACTGTAGGGAGTTGGCTGCCTGGAGGTGGGTCTTGCAGGGTGTGACAGAGGCCGCAGACCGACGACTTGCCACCAGTATACAGCCGTTTCTGGGCCTCGCGGACGCCCTCCTCAACGCAGGCGCGAATTTTCACCGCTTCAGGTGTGGCGGGCTGCGGCTCGCGAGGCGCAGACGGTGCCTGTCCAGGGCGGCGCACGCCTTCTGTCCCTCCCACTGGAGGGCTCGGCTGTGGCAGCCCAGCCAGGGCGAGACAGCGCGCCGTGAAGAAGTTGTCCTTCAAAAATTCCTGGATGCCTTCTGGTTGGGTGCCGTGGTCGACGACTTGCCCCGGAAAGCGCTGGTCGAATTCCAGCGGGTGACACTGCGAACAATGCTCCGTATAGTTAATGGGCAACATATAGGCCCCTTGTGCATCCATCCTGTGACAGTTGGTACACGTCAGGGTCTTCCCGGTCACCTTTTTGATGCGCTCGGGCGTGAGGTGGAGCTGGTGGTTCAGTTTGATGGCGCTGGTATCGCGCAGAGCGGCCTTGTCACTCAGCTTGACCCGCGCTGATTTCTGCCCATTCTGCCCCGCCACGATCACTGAGAATTCGGGATGCCCAGCGTCAAAGCTGCGAATCTGGGTCGCAAATTGCGGCGCCTGCCCGCCTTTCGTGCGCAAATCGGCATGGCATTGGACGCAGAACTGATCTCCTATAGTGCTCAAGGTCTTGTGGTCGCTGCGGTGCTCCCGGTGGCAGGTGACACAGTCGGGGGTGAACACTTCGCTCGCTTGATGCACCAGACCAGTGTGACATGTGGTGCACGCCGTCGATGGGGGCACGCGCCAGGCATCAGCATGACATTGCGCGCAGTTATGTCCAATGAATTTGTGTGCCGGTGTCACGTCCCCTGGGGCCAGGATGGTCGAAGTGCGCCATACGGTTTTCCCTAACGGGATATCACCAAGCAACAGCAAGACAATCATCCCGCCCACCACAACCCCGAGTCCCCACCATGTCAGACGTTTCTTCGTGAACACGCTGTCAGCAAGTCTGTAGCGTGACAAATAGGACACGGGCGCTGTATCCTCAGCGACTTCCTCTGTGCCCTCGCGCGTGACATCAATGGTGAGAGGATCAGCATTCGCTGGCACACGCATGCGCAGGTTATAGTTGCCGATATGGACGACATCGCCATCGCTAAGCGGTTGCATACGCACTGCCCGATGGTTCACATACGTGCCACCTCTACTGTCTAAATCCTTGATGACATAGTGCCCGTCCACATACTCGATGACGGCATGGCGTAGTGAAATATGCAGATCATCCAGCAAGAGAGCATTACCACTGCCTCTGCCAATCTCGAGAGAGTTCCCAGCTACCTGCGTTTGTTGCGTCGCTGCTTGGTCGTTGAGCACATTATGACGAATGATAGTAAAGGCCACGGGTTCTTCCTACTTAACGTGACACGACGTATCCATAGTAAAAGACGACTAGGATATGGATGATGACCACCACGAGCATCACTATCGAGACCGGGAGATGGCAATAGAGCCACGCCTCGAGGAGGTTCTGGAGACGCATTTGCGCTACCATGCGGTGTTCCAAGTCACGTTTTTGCGTTGCCAGCCTGGCGACGCTTTGGAAAGCCTCATGTTCTGCTTCTGGAATGTGTTGGAGATAACCCCGGAATGCCTCAATTTGCGTCGCCACGGCAGCCGCGGTGGCACTCTTACGCCACAAGAGCCCCCACCCAACATGGCGTTTGGGGATACCATGCTCGATCTCAGCTTGACAGGCATCAGCAAACTCCTGGGACTTATCAGCGGCAAGGGTACGCATTTGTCGGATAATTTTCCGGAGTTCATCATCAGTGCTATGCCCTAAGGGATAGGTGAGCTCTTCCCCGAATGCCTCGAAGCGTCTCGGGAGCAAGAGATACAGGGCCGCGCCAACGATACCGCTCACCACGACAATGGCTAACAACACGTAGGCCAGTGTATGAATATCAAAACCAAACTTGAATCCGGCATGCAGAGGGACAAGGATCAACGTCATCGTCCCTATATAGACATGAAAACTCAGCCAGGCCCGCAATGGCCAGTGCTTGGCCGTGTAGGAACGCTTCCGCATCCCGTAATACATGAGCAGGAGGATCGCCAGGAAGCTGAGGATCCCATAGATGAGCCCCAGCAGGGTGGCACCGTTTGGTGCAACACGCTGGCTGTAGAGGACGTACGCTACCACCAGGACGAGCGTTGTGACGAGCGTCAGCTTCCCCCAGAAATAACGTCGATAGGCCAGGAAATTTTCGTACATGCGCGTAGTCCTCAAGCAAGTCTCTAGGCATGGTCATGGAACTCGACCGTCTTAAAAAAGTCTGGTTTGACCCGTATAGCGGCGCCAGTTGGACAACTCCGTACACAGGCTGGCCCACCCTCGAGATCAAAACACAGGTCACACTTGACGGCGATCGTCCGATGTCCCTGGGTATGTCCATCCGCCTCCTTCTTCGGACGCAGCAAGTCGATAATGTGTGTAAAACTCCAGGACGTCTTCGGTTTGGGTGGCTCCACCATGAAAATCACTTTATAGGGGCAGAATCTGGAACAGTTACCACAGCCGATACATTTATCAGCGAAAATCTTCACCACCCCATCAGCGTCACGCACGATGGCATCGCCTGGAGGGCAATCCTGGAGGCAAGGGGCCCCTTCACAGTGGCGGCAGGAGATGGGCACATGCACATGCGCAAAGCTCGGACCAGAGGCGCGTTCGAGGCGGGTCTGGCCATTGTGGGTCGCCGCACAGGCGGTAACACAGTTGTTGCACCTGATACATTTCGTCTCATCGATCAGCAAGACATCGGTCCCTTCCACCACGCCATGGCCACGGAAGTCGGTCATACGGTTGACTTGTTTCGGCGCTTCGAGGATGATGACCGCTTCCAGATTGCGCTGTTGCGCTTGGCGCTGCATATTCTCCCGCAGGTTGGGATGGTTGCGTAACAGCTCCAGAAAGGCCTGCTTGGCCAGGTGAATGAGCTCCACATTTGTGGCTGCCATGACCGTGGCATTGCGTTTACCAGTGCCCTCAGTGAGCAGGGCAATTTCCCCAAAATACGAGCCCACATGCAGAAACGTGACGATGTACTCTTGTCCATCGGCGCGCTTTTTGATGATCTTGACTGTGCCACTACGTATGAGGTAGAAGCCGTCTTCATCATCGCCCGCCTTGAAGATGATCTCATCCTTTTTGTAGGGTTTCAGCGTCGCGTCGGTAATCGACTGGTGAAACTCCTCTGAAGTCAGTTCAGGACATAAATTGCTCTGGAGGGCCCGCAGGATATAGACTTTATCAATGAAGGTCTTCACCGACGGTTCAGCCTTCATGAGCTTGAGCATGGCGCGGCGCGGTGTCTCAATCGCCAAGACGCGATGCATCGCCGTCACCGTCGCCCCCCGAGGTCGATCGGAGATGAGGCTCATCTCGCCGAAAAACTCTCCCTGGTGCAGCTCGATGCGGCGCGTCGCCTCAGCCTTGAAAGAGAGTCCTACAGTGCCCTCGACGAGCGTAAAAAATGTCGTGTCGAATTTGCCTTCCTCGAACACCACCTCGTCTTGACGGAATTCATGCACCGTGGACAACAGGGCGAATTCGCGCAACTGCGCACTAGACACCTCTGCTAAGAATGGGACCCGTGATTGAATCAGTGCCAGCTTGGCAGTGACCGAGTCGCCCGGGATGAGCTGTAAGACCTCACGGAGGCGCGGCTCATCCGCCGGTTCGACTGCATGCCCCATGAGATGCTCGATGACTTCATAGCCTTGATTCAAACCATACTTAATAAGATCCTTCCCACCCACTGAACCAACTAGAAACATGCCTGGCACCACGGCCTGGTAGTGGGCATCCAGGAGAGGCAGGGCCTCGGGATCCTGCGAGGCAAATGTCACCCCACACTGCTCCAGAAACCCGCGCGGCATCTCAGCGCCAATTTTCACGAAGATATGCTGCGCCTTCACGGGCACCTCGTGGTCACCTACTAATAAATACGCCACATCGGGCTCAATCCGCTGGAGATCGGCGCTATAGTAGGCGGTCAGCTCTTTGCTCTCAATTTTTTGGTTGATCTGCGACTGGAGAGCATCATTCATGCGAAAAAACCCCGTCCGGCGCGTAAAGATGGTGACGCGATTCCGCTCTGCCAGGGCCAGGGCAACCTCCGCCGCGCTATCACCATCACCAACTACCAGGATGTCTTTGCCGGTATAGGCGCGTGGATCTTTCAAGCGGTACTCGACGTGCTCCGATTCGGCGCCGGGGATGGTCAGATGGCGCGGATTCCCTAATTTACCAATCGCGAGGATGACGTTGCTGGCGCGATACGTTGTCGCCGCGGTCTTGACCTCGAAACAGCCGTCTTGCCGCGTCACCGCCGTGACGGCCTCCTGTTTGTGGAGATTCAGGTGCTGCTCGTTGGCATACGTGTTCCATCCCGCAAGGATTTCCTCACGGCTGCCGGCCTGAAAGGAGAGATCACTGCGCGCTGGAATGGTGGACGGAAAGGCCTGGACATACTTACCGTATTGATAGTCCTCATAGAGAGTATTGGCTAGCTCCCCCTTATCAAGGAGGAGATACTCCAGGTGATTTGCCTGCGCCCGCGCCGCTGCACTGAGTCCCCCTGGGCCCGCACCAACAATAACAACTTTGTAGATCTGCTCCGCCATATACTGCCTCCAAGGCTAAGAGAACACCCCTACCCGCCTCCCCCTGTACCCCAGGAGAAACGCACCCATCCAACACTCCCAGGCACGCATGGACTGTGAGAGTCCTCCACGCATTGTATATAAAATGTGTAGGTTAGCTTAGCGAGTGTAGCTTACATAATTAGTTACGTAATTATATGTTAAGCCGCAGTGGTTATGCCACAGTTCTTGGCCCGCCGTCAAGTCCAAACAAATGATCTCCGTAGAATTGGTTCGTCCTCGTTTTCTCCCGGACCGTGCAGATCGTTACTAGTGTTCTAAGCTATGCCCCGTTTGACTGGGATGATCAAGTCGACACTCTGACCAGGTAATTGCTGCCACAGAAGTGCTTGCAATGCTCCCACAATTGCTCTATGCTGATGCCCTACTGTGTTTGATACCTTTCTACCACAGGAGGAGGAAGCAACATGCGTTGGTTTCCCATGCTTTGCATTCTTACTCTCATGCCTTTGCTTGCCATGCTAGCTCTGCCGGCTCCGTCTCAAGCGCAGGGGATTGCAGGATCGACGGATTTCCGCGGACGGGTTGGCTATAGTGTGGAGGACATAGCCCAGGCGCTCTTTCCACAAGAGACATCGGCGCCACGTACACGCGGTATTGGGCCACCGCCACGCCCGTCCATGGCTGCCCCGCGTTCTGCAGTGACGCTCAATGTGCTGTTTGGGTCGAACTCGGATGCTATTCCTGCTGCATCATACGCAGAAATTGACAAGCTTGGCACGCTCTTAAGTTGGCCGCAATATACCGACTATCGCATCCAACTTGAAGGCCACACTGATAGCCAGGGCTCTGCACGCAAGAATCAAGCACTCTCAGAAAAGCGTGTCCAGAATATCAAGACTTACCTCGTCCAACACTTCCGCCTCGCCCCTGAGCGCATACTGGCGGTTGGTTATGGCTCTACAAGGCCCATTGCGACCAATGATACGCCCGATGGGCGCAGTCAGAATCGTCGCGTGGAGGTGGTCAATCTTGGGCGCATGCAGTGATCACTCGGTCTACACGTATCTGGCCGCGCGCACAGAAATATTTCTACGATGAGGGGTCTGGCAGGTGCGGAAGTTAGTAGTGATAGTCGAGCTAGGGGTGGTAGTCATAGGGCTCGGCGTCGCAATCTGGGCTGTCTACAGATTCTTGCACCTGTCCAGGACTCCACCCTGCCCCCCTGTAGCGGAGATAGAGGCGCAGATCAGACGAGATCCCGCTGCGCAGCAGTGTGCCGCCCTCTTGGTGGAGGTCGATAGGTGTGTGGTCAAGCTCCAGGGACGTATAGAAAGTGAAGAAAACCGTGCCAGGCTACGTAGCGTGGTGCAGAATATTAGAGGGATTACGTTTGTTAATGATACGCTAATGCGTATCGTTGAAGCACCTTTCTGCGAGGTTCTGGATATCCTGGAACCTGTCCAAAAACATGCTGAAACACATGCTTTTGGATTAAAAGTGCGGCTGGTCAACAAAGAAGGCAAGAAGTCTCCGGTTTATGTGCAAGGAGAAAACCTCATCATCGAGGTAACCACACCCGCACAGTTTGAGAGCTTTGTCTACGTTGATTACTACTCGACAGATGGGCAAGTCCAACACCTGTTTCCCAATACCAAAGAACCTCTTAACTTGTTGCCGCCACGCGGTGTGTATACCGTGGGGCAACCCGATGATAAGCATGTTGAGTGGAAGCCATTGCCGCCGTTTGGGCGTGAACTCATCTCAGTGATCGTCACGAAGCAACCGCTGATATTCACCCCAAAGGCGCCCAGGTATGATCCAGAGTCGGCCAGGTCGTATCTCGACCAGCTCCGTCAAGCTATCCCGCGTGATCTTGCACAGGCCGAGATTGCCGCAACCTTCTATACCATTGAGACCCGTAAAACCGGCGCTGAGAACCCCTAAATGCCTTCAGAAGGTGGGTTCGAGATAAAGGGTGGCCTGTGTCAAGTGTCGCCAGAGAACATCCCATGCCGAAGTCCCAGGTTGTCGACTTATGTACTGTCACCCCCGCCGAACTGGAAGGACTCTGGCACCACGAAGAGCAATGGTGGCGTGAGTACCTCCTCTGGGACATCTCCCACCCTCTGGAGGTACTGCGACGCGTCATCGGGCGCCGTGGTGTGCCGGGCAAAGCCGTGCGGGTGGGCACGCAGACTGTTGGCTACACATATTACGTGATCTCTGGGAGCCTCGGGGTCCTTTCTGGTCTTGTTGTGGCTCCTGCCTGGAACATCCCAGAAGTCGGGGAGAGCCTCCTCCATGCGACCATTGACGCAATCCGCCAGCGGGGAGTGCGGCGTATTGAAAGCCCGTGTGTGTCCATGGCCTCGCCGTGGCTGGTGCCGGTATGTGAGCGTGTGGGATTGCAGGCCGCCTGGCGCGCTTTCTTGCGCGTCGAACTCGCGTGTGCCCACGCCTCAGTGCCGAGCCCGGCGCTTTTCCAACTCGAACCATGGCGGCAGATGCATGTCCATGAAGCAGCGGCCATCATGCAGGCAGCGTACCAGACCACAGTCGATGTGGAACTCAATATGCTCTATCGTACAGTGGAGGGCTGCAGCAGCGTTCTGGATAACCTGCAGCAGCAGGGCGGCTGTGGACCGCTCGTCGCTGAGGCGTCGGTGTTCGCACGCTATCGAGGGCAGGGTATTGGCTTTGTCGTGGTGACGGAAATTGCCCCCCGGCAAGGGCACCTCGCTCAGGTCGCCGTACTGCCGGCGTACCAGCGTCAAGGCGTGGGACGTATGCTCGTGAACCACTGCTTGACCCAACTGGCGGCGCGCCACTTCGACACGCTGTCGTTAATCGTCAGCTGTGCTAACTCCCGTGCACTGCGGCTCTACCAGGCTCTGGGCTTACAAGAGGTGCTGACGTTTCCCGTGTTCGTCTGGGAGTCGTCATGAAGATGCACTGCAGCGGCAGCAAGGTCCCCTGGAGCCGCGTTTGGCTCTCAGGACAATGCGTTTGGCTTTCTCATACTCCCAATATCCCCGACTTCCCTCTTGACAGGGGTGGGTCGGTGTCTTTATGATTACGCCCAATTTCCGAATTCGGAATCATTCCGATTCATGAGGGAGTACTGATCCATGTCCCAAAGAGTGGCGCGACTGCACCGAGCGGGGCTCAAGGCAACCGGTCCACGGATGGTGATCCTGGCTGCTCTCGAACAGGACCACACTCATCCCACGGCGGAGTATCTCTATGACACGCTCCGTCGGGATCATCCTTCCCTGTCACTTTCTACGGTCTATCAAACGCTCGATGTGTTCATCCGCACTGGGCTATGTCGCCGTGTGAGTGACCTAGGGGACCGCCTGCGTGTCGATGGGACGCCGCAGGATCATGACCACGCTGTGTGTCGCCTGTGTGGGGCTATTTTTGATGTTGATCGGGATCAGATTCAGCTCCCCACTCCTCGGGGGTACCTGTCGAATGGTCTGATGGTGACCGGCATACGCTTTGAGTATGAGGTGATCTGTGCGTCCTGCCAGGAGGCTGTCGGCAGGGTGGGGTAGAGGGGACGCGCAGGGAGGTGCCAGGCATGTGCTGTATGGATATGGCTGACTCCTAGAGGTTCAACCGTCACATCGAACCATGTTGTGTAGTGGTTCTGATGTGCTGTTTACATGATCCTGTTTCAGCTATAGTCTCGTGCTGAACAGGCGAGGCGAGTTTATCGTGTGTGTAAGGAGGTATGTATGGCTAGCCAAGAAGACATTGCATTGATGGCTCACCTCTTGCGCCGCGCCGGTTTTGGGGCCAGCCGCGCGGACATTGAAGCGAAGGCGGCGCAGGGCTACGACGCTACCGTGGAGGCGTTACTCGAACCTGAAACGCAGCCGGCCATCGAAGATGACCTCATGCTGCGCTACCATCCTGTCTATAACCATTCTGCCAATATCCAGACGAACGTCCAGCAGTGGGTGTACCGGATGATCAATAATCCCCGCCAACTCCAGGAGAAGATGAGCCTCTTCTGGCACATGATCTTCTGCGCCGGGCACAGTAAGATCGACAGCGGGGAGGAGATGGTCATCATGACCGGTATGTTCCGGGAGCACGGCATGGGCAACTTCCGGGACCTGCTGATGCGCCTGTCCACCAGCCCGGCCATGCTGTACTACCTGGACAACACCGAGAGCCACAAAGTCGCCATCAACGAGAACTATGGGCGTGAGCTACTCGAGCTGTTCTCCCTGGGCGTCGGCAAAGACGAGGCGTTCAACTACGCCGAAGACGATGTCAAAGCCTGTGCCCGGGCGTTTACCGGTTGGAACAACGCTCCGGCTTACCCGCCCTTCCCCTACGGCCGCAGTCCATGGCAGTTTCGTTATGACCCGGCGGACCACGATGATAGTGAGAAGACCTTCCTGGGTGAGACCGGTCGCTGGAACGGGGAGGATATTGTCAACATCATCTGCAAGCAGCCGGCCACCGCCCGGTTCCTCTCCAGGCACCTGTACAACTTCTTCGTCGCCGATGAAGTGCCGGTGCCATCCTGGCGCCAGACGCCGCCCAAGGATATGGAGGCCATTAAAATCCTGGAGAAGGCGTACTTTGACTCCGGCTATGAGATCAAGGCCATGCTGCGGGCCCTGTTCACCTCGAATTTCTTCAAGGCAGCATCCGTGCGTTTTGCCAGGGTCAAGAGTCCGGCAGAAATGGTCGTCAGCATCCTGCGCATGACGGGTGAGCACTACGGTGAAATTAAGCCGGGCCTGTTCGACATCTCGGAAGAGCCCAAGTTTATGGGCATGGACCTGATGAACCCGCCCACCGTGGAAGGCTGGCACACCGGTCATGAGTGGATCGACAGTGGCACTCTGGTGGAGCGGATCAACTTCGCCGCTGATTATCTGGGCCGGACGGACCTGCCAGGCGTGCAGGACATGATTAATCGCCTGATGGCCCGCGGTGCGCACCTGTCCCCTGAGGCGTTCGTGGATGGGTGCATGGACATGCTCGGGTGTCTCAACATCACCGCCGACACCCGGCGCGAGCTGATTGCGCACGCTCAGCAGGGTGGTGAGCTGCGTCACGGCACTGCTGCCGAGCGCACTGAGTTTACCCGGAGGTGTGGCGAGATGTTCCAGATGCTCGCTGCGACCTCAGAGTTCCAATTCTGCTAATCAGGTAGAGCGCTCGTTCTCTGGAGCGGGCGAGGCTTGAAACAAACTAGGAATACTGCAACGGAGAGGAATGAGTCATGGCTTCGTCAAAAGATAATGTGTTTGTAGTGCTGTCCCTGTCGGGTGGCAACGACGGCCTGAATACGGTGATCCCGTATACCAATGGCCTGTATTACGACTTTCGACCCAACCTGGGCATCCCAGCGGACCAGGTCCTGCCCCTCAACAATGAATTGGGCTTCCACCCGACTATGGGGCCCTTGAAGACATTCTGGGACGAGGGCAAGCTGGCCATCTTCCTGGGTATTGGGTACCCGCACCCCAGCTATTCCCACTTCCGCTCTATGGACATCTGGCACACGTGCGAGCCGGACAAGATACGCAATGAGGGCTGGCTGGGCCAGGCCATCAAGGAAATCGATCCGCATGCGGACAATGTCTTGACCGGCGTCAACTTTGGACGCGGTCTGCCCCGGGCGTTGGCGCAAGAGGGCGTTCCAGTGGCGTCTGTGGGAAACCTGGAAACCTATGGCCTGCTCACCGGTATCGAGGGGCAGGATCAGAGAACGCAGGCGCTGGACGTCTTTGCGCGCATGTATGGCCCAACGATTGGCCACGACTATGCCATCAATTATATCCGCCGTACTGGTACTGACGCCCTCAAAGGGGCGGACATCCTGGCAACGGCGCCGTCCAAATATACGTCTAATGTGACGTATACCAACACGTCAGTCGGCCAGTACATGAAGAACATTGCCCAGACGCACCTGGCCGGTTTCGGCACGCGGGTCCTCTATACCACTTCCCCATACAACGGCTTCGACACCCATGCCACCGAGGCAGTGAACCATGCCAAGCTGTGGACGGATGTGTCAGAAAACGTTAGGACATTCTTCGACGACCTGCGCCAGCACCAGGCCAGCGACAATGTACTACTGTTCATGTTCTCCGAGTTTGGCCGTCGTATTGCTGACAATGGCTCTGGCACCGACCACGGTGCGGCTGGCGTCGCCTTCGCAGTCGGCGAGAAGGTGAAGGGCGGCCTCTACGGCGTCTACCCCTCCCTGGAGCGGAGTGAGCAGGAAGAGGGCGGCAACCTGAAATTTAACATGGACTTCCGCTCGGTTTACTCCACTATCCTGGATGACTGGCTGGGCCTGAATCCAGCGCCCATCGTCGGCGGGAACTTTAACAAGGTGCAATTCCTCTAAGGCATGCTGAGAATTCTTTTCTCTCTCCCCGCGGGAGAGATTTTGTCACAGGGTGAGGGGTTCTTAACCGTCCTGTAAGACCCTTCACTCCTGCTAGAATCCTCGCCCAGAGGGAAGGGGGAACGTTAAACTGTGCCCCCTCCGCCGACGCAGTCGCGGGGAACGGGCGAAGACGCCCTCCGCCGACGCAGTCGCGGAAGAGGGAGAATTCACGCAGTGACGATGAAGGATACACTATGAGTACGCACTTTTTTGGCATTAAGGATTGGACGTTTGCCTATAGCCACTCTATTGGCCGCAACGAGTTTGCGGGGACGGGGTTCCGGAATCCGGTGGACCTGGCCCTGGGTGCCAATGATATGGTCTATGTCATCAATCGGTCCTATGAAAACCGACCCGATGGGGTACATGTAACGGTGGCCACGCTCAATGAGGAGTACATCCGTGAGTTCGGCTCCGGTGGTGAGGGCGACGGTCAATTCGTCTGGCCTACCTCCATTGCCCTGGACCAGGATGAGAATGTCTATGTCGCCGACGAGTGGCTGAACCGTATTTCCATCTTCGACAAAGAGGGCAAGTTCCTGAGTAAATGGGGCAAGCCGGGCTCTGGAGACGGCGAATTGAACAGGCCGGCAGGGCTAGCGATCACCAACGGCACGATGTTCGTGTCCGATAGTCGCAACCACCGCATCCAGCAGTTTTCTCTGGATGGCAAATACCTGGGTCAGTTCGGCATCTTCGGTAGTGGGCCGGGCGAGTTGAACATGCCCTGGGGCCTTGGCCTGGACCAGGACGGGAACGTGTACGTGGCCGATTGGCGCAATGACCGTATCCAGAAGTTTTCGCCCGACGGCCAGCCTCTGGCGAGCTTCGGACAGTCCGGCAGTGGTATTGGCCAATTTAATCGTCCGAGCGGCGTGTGCGTGGACCAGGATGGGGAAATCTATGTTGCCGATCGGCAGAACGACCGTGTCCAGGTTCTGGCGCCGAACGGTCGATTTATTGCCGCTTTTACTGGGGATCACCAGCTATCGAAGTGGGGCAAAGAGAAGCTGCTCTCCAACCCGGACATGATCCGTCAACGTGCGCTGGCCATAGCCCATGACCAGGGGGCGTTTGAGAAGTCTTTCTCGCACCCGTGTGCCGTGAAGGTTGACGATCAGTACCGCATTGCGGTGCTGGACCACACCCGCGGACGGATTCAGGTGTACACGAAGTCCAAAGACCCGGTGCTAGTGTAGCAGTACGCTCCCCTTCCTCGCCGGAGTGGGTACCCCAAGGGGTATCTGCTCCGGCGCTGTTCACCTGCAGTTCACACCTCACTATATACTCTATAGCTGCCTTCCATTGCTCTACGCTTATGATGGGCATACAATAGCGGTCATCATGACGACTCTCACCATACCCCTTGTGGTGTGCGTGTAGGTAGACAATGCCATGAGAGGAGGACATCTACATGGGCGAGACCGTGCAGTACACAACCCCAAATGGCGGGAATGTCTCTGGTTACCTGGCCACCGCCACCGGGAGCACGAAACATGTCGTGGTCATCCAGGAGTGGTGGGGACTCAACTCTCAGATCCGCGGGGTGTGCGATCGCTTTGCGGCAGCAGGATTTAACGCACTAGCGCCGGATCTGTACCAGGGGCGGGTGACGACCGAGCCAGACGAAGCCAACCACCTCATGAACGGACTTGACTGGGTAGGCGCTACCGAACAGGACGTGCGCGGGACTGCCCAGTACCTGAAAACCCGTGGCGGGCGCGTCGCAGTCATGGGCTTCTGCATGGGCGGGGCGCTCACTATCATCGCTGGCGTCAAGATCCCAGAGCTTGATGCGGGCGTGTGTTTCTACGGCATTCCACCGACGGAAGCCGCTGACCCGCGACACATGAAAATCCCATTGCAAGGACATTTTGCCAACCAGGACGATTGGTGTACACCGCAGGCAGTGAACGCACTTGAAGCCACGCTCAAAGACGCCAGGGCGAACTATGAGCTGTTTCGCTATGACGCACAGCACGGCTTTTTCAACGAACAGCGCCCCGAGGTCTACAATGCCGAGGCGAGCCAGCAGGCGTGGACGCGCATGCTCGGCTTTCTGAACAAGCATTTATAGCCGGTGGTGGCTGAGCGCCTCAAGGATCACAGTCCCAGGTATGCCTTCTTTACCCCTGCGTCTTGCAGCAAATCCTGGGCCTTGCCTTGCATAACGATATGGCCTGTCTCCAGGACATAGCTGCGCTGGGCAATGGTCAGGGCGAGCATGGCATTCTGTTCCACGAGAATGACCGAGACGCCCATAGCGTTGATCTGCTGCACGATTTTACCGATTTCAGCGGTCATGATGGGGGAAAGGCCGATGGATGGCTCATCGAGCATGAGGAGGCGTGGCCGATTCATCAGGGCCCGGGCGGTGGCCAGCATCTGTTGCTCGCCACCGCTCAGCGAACCGGCACGCTGCTGCCCACGCTCCTTGAGGATAGGAAAGTGCTCGTAGATACGCTCCAGGGTAGCAGCCACATCGGCCTTGCTGCGCTGCAAATACGCACCCATCTTTAAGTTCTCCAGCACCGTCATCTTCGGAAAAAGGCGGCGGCCTTCAGGCACGTGGCCAATACCCATACGGATGATCTGGTGCGGGGAGAGACCCACGAGGGAGATGTGCTCAAACGTGATCGTGCCGGCGCTGGGCTGCACGAGGCCGGTCAAGGCACGCAGAATAGTGCTCTTGCCAGCACCATTGGCGCCAATGAGGCTAATCATCTCGCCGGCCTCCAGATGGAAGGACACCCCCTTGACGGCTTCCACCGTGCCGTAATGCACCCGCACATCGCGCACCTCAAGCATGCGTCACCCCCGCGCCAAGGTAGGCGGCAATCACGTCAGGGTTGCTACTGACAGCGGTGGGAGTGCCCTCAGCGAGCTTCTGACCGAAATTCAGCACGACAATACGTTCGCAGGTGCCCATGACGGCCCGCATGTTGTGTTCCACGAGCAAAATAGTGGTACCGCGATCGCGGATGGTTTTGATGAGGGCCATAATGCGCTGGCTCTCATCGATGTTCATACCAGTGACCGGCTCGTCTAACATCAAGAGTCGAGGGCGCACCGCCAGGGCCATGGCGATACCCAGGGTACGTTGATGACCATGTGGCAGGTTTTTCGCGAGTTGATCGGCGAGTTCTCTCAGACCGGTAAAGGCCAGCACCTCATAGCAACGATCGATCTCGTCCTGGGGGAACGACTGCCAGCTGCACAACACATGCCCCAGACCCTTCTGACTGTGCAAGTGAAGCCCCATGAGGACGTTCTGCAGGACGGTCATGTCCTGGAACAGCGTCGTGAGTTGAAAGGTGCGCACCAGACCGCGTGCCACGATGTGATGGGGTTTGAGCCCTGCAATAGACTCGCCGGCAAAGACAATGGTGCCAGCAGTGGGTGGCAGGAAACCGCTCAGGAGATTGAAACAGGTCGTCTTCCCGGCGCCATTCGGACCAATGAGCCCGACAATCTCACCCTCCTCAACGGCAAGATCAACACGATTGACAGCGGCGAGTCCCCCAAAGTACTTCGTCAGGTTTTGTGCTTCTAATAATGCCATATGGGTCTCGCGTTATCCCTTGGGATTCCCCTGCATCGCTACGTGTTGCCCTGATGTCACCACTGCTGGGCTCAGTACACTCTCGGCACGCCGCCGGAAGAGACCGGTCAACTTGCCGGGGAGCGTGATCAAACCGCCGGGGAGAAAGAGAATCGTCAGCAGCATGGTGATGGCAAAGAAGATGGTCTCATATTGCCTGGTTGTCTCGCTGCCCCGGAAGACCTCAGGGAGCCACGAGAGAAAAGCCGCTCCCACGATTGGACCCCAAAAGTTTCCCCGTCCCCCAACGTAGTTATACACCAGGATGTTGGTCGCCATCAGGAAGTCAAACGTCGGTGGAAAGAGAAAGCGCACGAAGTGCGCGTAGAATGCGCCAGCCACGCCAGCGAAGAAACACCCCACGGCAAACGCCAGGAGCTTATAGGCGGCGACGTTGACCCCCAGTGACAGGGCCAGATTATCGGCCATGCCAATGCTTTTCCAGATGAGTCCCAGGCGGCTGTACTCCAGCTTGTAGAGGATGAGCAAGATGACCACCATGAGGCCGAGCGCGAGATAGCACTGGTCCGTCTTCGTGGTCAGGACCATCCCCAGGAGACTCGGTTTGGGAATACTACTCAACCCACTCATGCCACGCGTCAGTGACACCCAGATCTGCACAATGAGACGGATCGCCTCCACAAAGGCCACTGTCACCATGGCAAAATAGACCCCACGTAATCTGAGAGAGGGATACCCCATGACTATGCCGATAACCGTCG
>Ga0081538_10002719_pt1 | contig 16997 bp, 13 predicted proteins | sample TabmetS5T2R1_FD_71022 | JGI IMG/M metagenome (GOLD analysis project Ga0081538, IMG submission 71022) | Tabebuia heterophylla rhizosphere microbial communities from the University of Puerto Rico - S5T2R1 | ecosystem: Host-associated > Plants > Roots > Rhizosphere ... | reverse complement strand
AAACTACGCGCCCCTCTTGCACCTAAGCTCTCTCGTGGCGTGCATCGAGGCCCTTATTTGATCAAAAAACTTCTGCATAATACTGGAAGACTCAAAACTTGTCAACTGCATGACATCCTAGGCAGCCTTGGCGCCTGGAAGTCCCTCTGCGCTCGGCCGTCTCCCAGCTTCTCCTTTGCCGGGCACTTCCGGTGATCGCGTAAGCAGCGCCCTTTTTCTTTCAACCTGCGCGGTTTCTCTCCCATCACTCATCCTCCCTGTTTTCCCGACAGGCTTTCAGCTGTTTATGCTCGCGATGAATCGGTTTCCCTCCGCCCTGGTGTGTAGGGTATCGGGGATACTCGTGCCGAATCCCAGATATGGTCCGAAACAACAAGGGCGATCTGCTATGGTCGAGGTGCGAAGGCCTTCGGACTCTGGTGAGATGTGGAGTGAAGAGTTAACGTAATGCTGCGTCCCCAGGAGTTTTGTCCGGTCCTCCTAAAGACCATGTGCATCACGAGAGCTGCCTTCCTCGACAGCAAGCTGCCCATCCGCGTGAGTGATGATCTCGGCGCTGCCGGAGGAGCTGTCTCAACTCAATCTCCATGCTGGCCCCCACAGAGCTCGGCTTGAGGTGCCTACTTGGCCGGCTTCTCCGAGTATGTGGCGAGATTCAATCTGATGCAGGCGTTCTGCCCATAATCTGCTGATGTTCGGTCCACCAGGGGCCGGCAAGTCGATGCGGGCGCACCACCCGGCAATTATTCCCCCACCAAGCCGCTCGCAGCTGCCACCGAGACGACCCGCATTCACAGCCGCGTCGCCCTCTCCGGCAGCCGTATCGCCCTGGCGCCACGCCCATGTCGCGCCGTATACCATGAGGTCACCGGCGTGGGGCCAGCCGACGACGTTCCCCTCTGACGCTCATACCTTTTTCCGTAGGACGGTGATCGCGCTCCTCGCAATCAAGTACGGGCTTTCGCATGATAGGCATTCTACGACCTCGCTCCACTCTGGTCTGCCTTCTTCAAAATCGCGCATTGAAGCGTGATAATCACGTATTGGACGTGTCATTTCATCTCCAACGCTGCTTGCCAATCAAAGGGTAGCGGCCGCTGACGCTGCACCCTATAGGGGCGTGCCTCTGTGTCTTTCCTCTTGGCTCGTTCTACAGGTGAGTTGTTCATCCGGCTAACGCGACCGCTCGCTATATGTTGGCGACTAAAGAACAATTGACGCAGTCCCCAAAACCGGCTATAAGAGCTGATACCCGACGGCGGCATTCCACACGTTGCACCGCAAGTACCTCTCGCAACAGGGATGTCGGGGGCTACCGCTTGCGCACCGATGGCAAAGGCCGCTCACGTATCGAAAGTCAAGCCTATGGAGGCATCTTCCAGTTCACCGAGGTCTGTGACATGCTCCGGGAGCAGTAGAAGAAAATCGGCTTCCAGGCCGACCTAGCCGATGCGTCATGGCGAAGCGAAGCGGTGACTCTCCAGGTTTCTTTGCCCCTGGGACACCCGCACCGACTGTGCGGGATGTTTTCGTCGCACCGCTCCTAGCCACGACGGTTGAAGGCTTGTTGTAAGGGAGGAAACAAGATGCGCTGGTTAGGCCAGATAGTCGCCTTACGTCGGAGCACAGTCGTCCTGATTAGTGCTGTTGTAGCCTTGGCTGTGAGTGGGGTGACAGAGCGATCGGCGGTCGTGGGGGCACCGGCTGCCAGCGGTGGAGGGACATCGCTGATCGGCAAGCTTGAGGGGCCTGAGGTCGTTACCGACCCCGCACAATTCCCTAAGAGCTTTCAGGAGGCACCGCAACTGGCGGCGTTGGTCAAAGCCGGTAAACTGCCGCCGGTGGCGGAGCGCATCGGCCAGGACCCCCTCGTGCTGAAGCCGGTGCATTCCATTGGCAAGTATGGGGGCATCTGGCGCCGCGGTTTCACCGGCCCGGCGGATTTCTGGAACGGCTATCGCTGCTGCTCGGGTCCCGACACGCTCCTCTTTTGGGATTATACCGGCGATAAACCAGTGCCCAACATCGCCAAGGGCTGGGAGTTACAGGACGGCGGACGCACGCTTATCTTGCACCTGCGCCGGGGCATGAAATGGAGCGATGGACACCCCTTTACGGCCGATGATTTCCTCTTCTGGTATGAAGATATGTATGGTAATAAGGAGCTTGTTCCACTCCCGTCCTCCCTCATGATGATCGACGGCAAGCCTGGAGAGGTATCCAAAGTCGACGCATACACGGTCATGTTCAAGTTCCCGGAGCCCTATTACATGCTTCCCGATGTGCTCGCCGGTTCCACCCCCCTTGGCGGCCAAGCGCACCAGGGGCTCTATGGTATGGGGGGGTATGCGCCGGCACATTACTTAAAGCCGTTCCATCCCAAGTATGTGTCCAAGGACGAACTCGACAAGGTGGTCAAGGAAAGTAAGTTCGACAACTGGGTTCGTCTCTTCCTGTTCAAGAACGATTGGGCGCTTAATCCCGAACTTCCGGTGCTCTCCCCTTGGAAGACGGTGACGCCGATCAACACGCCGACCTGGACCCTGGAGCGCAACCCTTACAGCATTTGGGTGGACACTGCAGGGAACCAGCTGCCGTATATCGATCGGGTGGTGCTGACGCTGGCCGAAAACCTCGAAGTGCTGAACCTGCGAGCCATTGCCGGCGAATATGATCTGCAAGAGCGGCACGTCGATCTCGGCAAAGTTCCGGTCATCCTGGAGAACCAACAGCGCGGTGGCTACAAGTTGTCTCTGGACCCGGGGGACTACGGCGGCGATATGATCATCAAGTTCAACCTGAGCTATGAAGCCGACGCCGAGCTGGCCAAGTGGTTCAATACCGCCGACTTCCGACGGGCGCTCGCGCTGGCAATCGACCGCGAGCAAATCAACGAGACCTTCTGGTTGGGGACGGGGACCCCGAGCTCTGTCGTCCCGGCGGACCATAACAAGTATAACCCAGGCCCCGAATACCGTACACTGTGGGCCACTTATGACCCGAAGAAGGCCGAAGAGATGTTAAATAAGATCGGCCTCGACAAGAAAGATGCGGAGGGCTATCGCCTGCGCAGCGATGGCAAAGGACGGCTACGACTTGAAATCACCACCCTGGGGGGGCAATTCCTGCAGTTTACGCAGATCGCCGAGATGATTCGAGAGCACTGGAAAAGGATCGGCATCGATCTCAATGTCCAGGAGGTTGAACGCAGTCTTGCCATCAGGCGAGCTGCGGCCAACGAGCAACAACTGTCCGCCTGGAATAACGACGGCAGCGAGCATCTGTTCACCTTCCCCGGGCACGTGTTCCCGTATGATCCCAATAGCCTTGCATCCTCAGGGATCCTCTACACCCAGTGGTTCCAGTCGGCTGGCACCCAGGGCAAAGAGCCACCCCCACGCCTGCGTGAATTGATGGAAAAGTGGCGGAGGGCGTTCGGAGTCCCTGAAGAAGAGCGCATCAAATTGGGCAAAGAGGTGTGGAAGATCGCCGCTGAAGAAGTGTATGTCATCGGCGTCATTGGCATGGGCGCGGCCTCGATGGGGGTGCGCCTGGCTAAAGTTAACCTGGGCAATGTGCCGTCGCGGCAGTACAACAGCCCCGATGGCAAGACGCCGGGGATCTCCCGTCCGGTGACATTTTACTGGAAGAACTGATCGAGGAAAGCGCTGAGTGCCAAAAGCAGAGCGACGAACGCTGCAGGATGAGTGCTGAGCAACAAACATGAAATGCTCAGGATTCAGCGCTCAGCCCACAGGACTCAGCGCTGCTTCCGAGGTAGCCGTCCATGCTCACCTATATTGCGCATCGCATCGTCCTGGCCGTCTTCACCGTGTGGGCGGTGTCCGTGCTGGCGTTCGTCATCATCCAACTGCCGCCGGGCGATTACATCACCTCCTACATCGCCCAGATGGCAGCGACGGGCAGCATTGTCACCGAGCAGGAGGCCGAGAACCTGCGCATCCAGTACGGTCTGGATCAGCCCATCTATGTGCAGTATTACAAATGGATGATGATGATCGCCCAGGGGAATTTTGGCATGTCGATGGAATGGCGGCGGCCGGTTGGGGAGGTCATCGGCGATCGACTGTGGCTGACGATGATCGTGTCGTTCGCGGCGCTGCTCCTGACCTGGGTGCTGGCCTTGCCCATCGGGATTTATTCGGCGGTACGCCAGTATTCCCTCGGTGACTATGCCTTCACCTTCATCGGGTTCATCGGCCTGGCGGTTCCAAACTTCTTACTCGCCTTGGTGATCCTCTACCTCGGCTTCGTGTTCTTTGACGCCAACATCGGCGGCCTGTTCTCCGTCGAGTACCAGGACGCGCCCTGGAGCATGGCGAAGTTTTGGGACATGGCCAAGCATCTGCCGATACCTGCGCTGATCCTGGGCCTGGCGGGGACAGCGCAGCAGATCCGCATCATGCGCGCCAACTTGCTGGATGAGCTGCGCAAGCCCTACGTCGTCACCGCCCGCGCCAAGGGACTCTCCCAGGCCAAGGTGATCGTCAAATATCCCGTGCGGGTGGCCCTCAATCCTTTTGCTAGCACCATCGGCTATCTGTTTCCCTACATCGTCTCGGGGAGCATCATCGTTTCTCTGGTGCTCGGCCTCCCGACCGTTGGGCCGTTGCTGCTCAAAGCTCTCATTGCCCAGGATATGTTTCTGGCGGGGACGATCGTCTTGATGCTCGGGGTCATGACGGTGCTCGGGACGCTGATCTCGGATATCATTCTGGTGTGGATCGACCCGCGCATTCGGCTGGAGGAGCCCTGATGGCTGAGCCGCGCCTGTCGCTCGACCCCATGACGATCAGCGAAGCTCCGGCGACAACGCGTGTGGTGCCGGCCGATGAGCGCATTTTTGTGGCTTCGCAGTGGCAGTTGATGTGGTGGCGCTTTCGCAAGCATAAACTGGCAATGGTGAGCGGCATCGTCGTTATCGGATTCTACCTCACGGCGCTGGGGGCGGATTTTCTCGCCTACGCCGACCCGAATGCCTCGGAGGCCCAACGCTCGTTGATGCCGCCGCAGCCGCTGTATTTCTTCGACGGGTGGCGGTTCAGCCCGCATGTGTACGCGGTCAAAGGCCGCCGTGACCCGATGACCTTCAAGCGCGTGTACCAGGTCGATGCGAATCAGAAGATACCGGTGCGATTCTTCGCACGAGGCTTTGAGTACAAATTCCTCGGCTTCATCCCCACCACCATTCATCTCCTGGGTGTCGACGAGGGGGCGCAGGCCGAGAAGGCGATTTTTCTCTTGGGCACCGACGTACAGGGCCGTGACCTGTGGTCGCGGCTGTTGTATGCGACGCGTATTTCGATGACGATCGGCTTGGTCGGCGTGACCCTGAGCCTGTTCTTGGGGGTCCTGCTCGGCGGCTTCTCAGGCTTTTATGGCGGCGTGACCGACACCGTTATCCAGCGCCTCATCGAGATTCTGCGCTCTATCCCGACCATCCCGCTGTGGATGGGGCTGGCGGCGGCCCTGCCGCGCGAATGGTCGATCCTGCAAGTGTACTTCGCCATCACCATTATCATCTCGTTGCTTGGCTGGACGGAGCTGGCGCGGGTGGTGCGGGGGCGGTTTCTCGCCTTGCGGGAAGAAGACTTCGTCGTCTCGGCCCGCCTGGTCGGCTGCAGCCAGATGCGGATTATTTTCGTGCACATGGTGCCATCGTTCATGAGCCATATCATCGCCGCCACGACCCTGGCGCTGCCGGCGATGATCATCAGCGAGACGGCTCTCAGTTTTCTGGGCCTGGGCCTGCGCCCGCCGGCGATCAGCTGGGGGGTCCTGCTGCAGCAAGCGCAGAACGTGCAAACCGTGGCGATCTCGCCCTGGCTGATGCTGCCGGCGCTGCCGGTGATCATCGCCGTGCTGGCCTTTAACTTCCTCGGCGATGGGCTGCGCGATGCGGCGGATCCGTATGGGCACTAAGGAGTACAAACAGGTCACTGCTTCGGGTTCCTTCTCCGTCTCGGAGAGGGTTGAGGTGAGGGGGGCATGGTGGCTTCCCAGAAACCGCTGTTGTCGGTCCGCAATCTGAAGACCTATTTCCCGCAGGACGAGGGCACCGTCAAGGCCGTCGATGGCGCCAGCTTTGACCTCTTTCACGGGCGTACATTGGGTATCGTCGGCGAGAGCGGCTGTGGCAAGAGTATTACCGCGCGTTCGATCCTGCGCCTTATCGATCGCCCCGGCCGCATTGTCGACGGAGAAATCCTCCTCCGGCGGCGCAAACCCCCGGAAGGCGGGGGCGCCGAAGAGGTCACCGATCTGACCAGGCTCGACCCGAACGGGCAGGACATGCGCGCTATCCGTGGCGCCGAGATCGCCCTCGTGTTCCAGGAACCGATGTCCTCGTTCAGCCCGGTGCATACCGTTGGCGAGCAGATCAGCGAGGCCATCCGGCTACATCAACACGTGAGCCGGCGGCAGGGGCGTGCGAAGGCCATCGAGATGCTGCGGCTGGTAGGGGTTCCTCTGCCGGAGCAGCGCGTCGATCAGCTCTCGAATCAACTCAGCGGCGGCCTGCGGCAGCGCGCCATGATCGCGATGGCGCTGTCGTGTCACCCGACCCTGCTGATCGCCGATGAACCGACGACGGCGCTGGATGTCACCACCCAGGCGCAGATTCTCGATCTCATGCGCCGACTGCAGGGCGAATACGGGATGGCGATCATGCTCATCACGCACGATTTGGGCGTGATCGCCGAGATGACCGACACCGTTGTGGTCATGTACCTGGGCCGCGTCGTGGAGCAGGCCTCCGTGGACGAGATTTTTTACAACCCGCAGCATCCATACACCCAGGCGCTCTTGCGCTCGATTCCACGGATTCACTCCAACGCTCGTGAACGGCTGGCCTCAATCAGTGGCGCCGTGCCGCATCCCTATAACCGACCGCCGGGGTGCCCGTTTCACCCGCGTTGTGCGGCCTTTATGCCAGGGGTCTGCGACCGGCAAGAACCACAGCTGCGAGCGACGGGTGCACAGCATCTGGTAAGTTGTTTTTTGTATTCGGGCGTTAAGACACCGACCACAGATGCGCACAGATGAACACGGCTGATCGGTGTGCATCTGTGGTCGCCACCAACATTTGCAAAGAGCGATATCGCCGGCATGAACCCCCCGAACGGACAGCCACTACTCCAGGTCAGAGACCTCCAAAAATTCTTCCCCATTCGGAAGGGCTTCTGGAGACGCACGGTCGGTTACGTGCGCGCCGTCGATGGCGTCAGCTTTGATATCTATGAAGGGGAAACGCTCGGCCTGGTGGGCGAGAGCGGCTGTGGCAAGACGACGACGGCGCGGTGCATCCTGCGTGCCATCGAGCCGACGCGGGGGCAAATTCTGTTTCGGACCGAGACCGGCGGGTCGGCGGATATGCTCCAGCTAAGCCCATCCGAGCTGCGAGGCCTGCGCCGCGACATGCAGATGATCTTTCAGGACCCCTTCACCTCGCTCAATCCTCGCATGTCGCTGCTGGACATCGTTGGCGAACCGCTGCTGGTACATGGGATGCAAAACCGCCGAGAGCGTGAGGCGCGCGTGGCCGAGTTGCTGCGTCTGGTGGGGCTGCGTCCCGAGTATATGCGCCGTTTTCCCCACGCTTTCAGCGGCGGAGAACGCCAGCGCATCGGTATCGCCCGGGCCCTAGCGCTGCACCCCCGCCTGGTGATCGCCGACGAGCCGGTGTCGGCGCTGGATGTGTCGGTGCAGGCACAGATCCTCAACCTGCTGTTCGACCTGCAGGCCGCGCTGCGCCTCACCTATCTCTTTGTGGCGCACGACTTGAGCGTTGTCAAGCACATCAGCAATCGAGTCGCCGTGATGTACGTCGGCCGCATGGCTGAGTTGGCGATGACGGAGGATCTCTTTACGTCCCCTAAGCACCCCTACACCGCGGCGCTCTTGTCGGCAGTCCCCGAGCCCGACCCACGCCTGCGTTCGCAGCGCATGGTGCTGCAAGGCGAGGTGGCCAATCCCGCGGCCCCCCCTTCCGGCTGCTATTTTCATCCACGCTGCCCGTATGCCATCGAGATCTGTCGGACAGAGACGCCTTCATGGCAAGAAGTGACACCCGGCCATCTCGTGAGTTGTCATCGCGCCCATGATCTGCAGTTAAACGGGGTGAATCGACCCAACGGCGCGACCCCCAACGAAGGCAGACGTGACCCCCCTGTCCCGGACGCTTCCGGCACATAAACCCCCGCCCGAGCCGGGGGTGCCGCCACCTCGTGGCTTCAAGGGAGGGGGACCTGACGGATGGCCTCGGCGGGAATGGGAACATCGGCCAGATTCAGGTCCTCCCGCTTGCTTACGAGGGCTAGGACAAAGTTGTCGAGGTCCAGATAGCGTTGGGCGAGGGCTTGAATGTCCTGAGCCGTCAACTGCTGAATGCGTCGGAGCTCCGTTTCCCAGTAGCCCTCGGGAAGCCCAAAAAATTCCCGATCGATGAGCAGTGCCGTCACCTGCTCATAGGTTTCGGCGCGCCCGGGGAGACTCCCTTCGTAATAGCGCTTCATGTCGGCTAATTCTTCAGGGGTGACCGGCGTCTGCTGCAGGCCCTCGATCACCGCGAACAAGCTGTTGAGCGCCTGCGAGGTGGTGGGGATGGCGGTCTGTAACTCGGCGGCAAAGAACCCTGGGAATCGACTGCCGCCGACGAACTCCGAGTCAACCGCGTAGGCCAGCCCCTGCTGCTCGCGAATCACGCCCATCAAGCGCGACACAAACTCTCCACCGCCGAGGATGTAGTTCATACCACGGATGGCCGCGAAGTCGGGATCGGCCCGGCGGACCGATAGGTGCCCCCAGTGGATATAGCTCTGGTTCACCCCCATATCCACGATGCGCACGTGTTTCCCCCTGGTTGGGGCGGGTTGGGGATGGGTCGTGGGTTCCAGTCGGCGCCCCTGCCATGCTCCCAGATAGCGCTCGATGAGGTCGCGCATGTGCTCTTCGGAAAGAGCGCCGACCATGACCACGATGGCGTTGTTGGGGACGTAGAAGCGCTGATGAAAGGCGACGACATCCTCGCGTGTGATTTGGGGCACGGTGTGAGCGTAGCCGGAGATCGGTCGGTGTAAGGGGTGACCGGCGTAGAGCGTTTCCCTGAAGAGCTGCGACGCCACTTGGTCCGGATCCGCTCGTTGCTGGTGAATCTCTGACAGCAGCTGGGCGCGCTCCCGCTCCAACTCCTCAGGGTCGAAATGAGCGTGTTGCAGGAGATCGGCCAAAAGAGCAAGGCCGCGGTCGACGTCCTTCGCCAGTACCGCCAGAGAGATAGTGCTCCCCGTCCCGCCTGCATTGGCCTCCAGGTGCGCCCCCAAAAAATCGAGCTCATCGGCGATCGCCGAGGCCGTCCGATGTATCGTGCCTTTATCCAGGAGGCGAATGGTCATCGCGGCGAGGCCAGCCTTATCCTCTGGATCGTCGACCGATCCCGCCTTGATGCGGACACCGATCGACACCATCGGCAGCTTGTGTTTAGCGGAGAGCACCACCGTCAATCCGCTGGGTAAGGTCACGGTTGTCGAGGGGATTCGAAGCGTCGCAGTCTCCGCCGCCACGGCTGCCCCGGCGCCGAGCAGGGCTAGCAGGATCGTGAGCTGCAGGAAGCCCAGCATGGATCGCTGCCCCCATGGTACCGGCTCTCCCTTCGGTCTCTCGCATAATTGCATCTCTCACCTCAGGCGCAAGCCTTTGGAACCCTAACTTGGGGGCGACGCCGTCTTGGGCCGTCCTAGGCCTTGGCAAACGGTGACTCTGCACTGCGTGCTCTGGGGATCAGAAAGCTGGCCGCGACCACTGGCATCCCAGGCACGTCGCTGTGCTGACAGACCTCCTGTACGGCGAACAGCACTCGCCCCGCCATGGTCTCACGCCAGAACCAATCCGCAAGCGTCTGACTATCCACAGCCTTTTGCCTCGGCTGCGCCGCGATCGCCTCGCAGTAGTAAGCTTTGAGATCCTCCACCGCATACCTAAATAACGCAGCAATCGGGATATCCGAGCGGGGATTCGGCGGGGTGTGGCCATCGAGGAAGGCGCCAATGAACGCGCCGATCTCCTCCGGCGTGAGCCTACTGACGCCCACTGTCGTGCGGCCGCGGGCGCTGACCGCCAGGTCATACCACGGGCGTAATTGCCCAATCTCTCGCTGCAAAGTCGCCCGCATGCGGTCTGCGGCGCTCAGCTCCTCGGGTAGGGGTGCGAAGCTGACCGGGCAGGCAGGGAGCGTGGCGTCGTTCGGGACGGGAGGGGCGTCTTCAGGGAAATCGACGAGCACTGGCCCGCTGGGGGCTTCGAGCAACCGGAGCGCTGTCTGCAGGACGCGGATTTGGAAGCCTGCATTACCTGGGACCCCGAGCGGCCGTCCTAATTCGAAGGGCACCCACAGGGCACGTGGGGGGGTGATCTTCGCCGTATGTTCCCGCACCAGGCTGATCTGCGTGGTGGGAAGACCATCCCCTTCCAGATAATGTGCCAGCGCGCCGACGGCGCGCGTGCAGGCGGGTCAGACTGGCACGAGGAGCACGGCATTCACCTGATCCTGGGTCAGCAAGCGTGCCAGTTCATGGGCGGAGGCTTCCATATAGCTGGGATCAGTCGCACCCATCAGGGAGTAGTGAAACGCCGCGACACTGCCAATGACACCATCACGCGCCAGCTCGTGCAGCCGATCGAGCGGGAAGACGACATTCCAGTCCTGCTGAAAGCCGGTGCGATCAAAATTCGTCGAGACATGGCTCATCACCAGGTCATTGGCCGCAATACCATGCGGGATGACGCGGTAGTCGCCGGCAATAGCCCGGGCGTTGCCAGACGTGACGGCAAAGGGACGATCATCACGGCGGTGCAGGCCGGCTGTAGAGATGAGCGCGACGCGTCGCTGACGTAACGCTGGGCCTGCGACCCAGGGATGGGTGTCGAACGTCGGGCATTCCATCGCCAGCAGAGAAGCGCGCATCGCGGGATGTACCTGTTCAAGCCGCGCCATAGGAATTTTCTCCCTTTATGTGATCTCTCCGTGAACACCACGCCTACCGCATGACTAGGCCGCAACGGTACAGGGACCAGGGCTCCCTCGCTCCATCCGGAGAAACAGCTGGTTAACGGCGTAGGTGCTCTACCGCCTGATGCAGGTCAGGCAGGGCCTGCCCTCTCGGGGTCGAAGGGCTGGCCGTTGACAGTCGCCTCCAGCGCCACGGGCGCCGGGTTGCGCAGGGCGGCCAGGGTGAAGCAGGTCGCTTCGGCCATCTTGATCAGCTGAGCCACACGCTCAGGCGGTTCGTCACTGTCGAGCGACAGCTCCGTCTTAATCGAGTCGCACAGCGTGCGCGCGTCACCGGCAATGACCGAGCCTTCGCGGGAGTACCTCGCCGTGATCTTAATGCGGACGTTTTTCGGCTCGATGTGGAGCGCTCGTGCCACCTGCACGAGCTGCGTGGCGAGTCAGAATCCCACCGCGACGGTGAAGTAGCCCAGGGGCGAGGGCGCGCTATCCGTCCCCCCGACGCGCGCCGACTCGTCACACCTGACGGTGAAGCCCTGGACGTGTCCCGCTTTGAGCTGGCCCTCGAGCGGGACGACCTCCGCCACGATGTGTGGTCCAGGTCTTTCGGGATCCCGAGGTGGAGGCACGTACTGTGGGTCCTTCGGCATGGGTGGTGGAAGCTCGTGTGGGGCTTGTGTCATCGCTGCATCCTCCTGTCTTCTTCGCGAAAGCGTAGTCTCGCTGGCTCTGCATATGACGCTGAGGGATAGCAAGAGCTATCATACCATTTCTTCGCGTCACCTTGTCGCTTAACCATCTGAGACTCCTCGAAGAAGTTGTGAGGCACATTCTGCCGGCCACCGCCTGGTGAGGACTCCTGAATTCAGCGCATCGATACGTCTAGCGCTCTCATGGTTGTCTTCGAGACCACCTCGCTTGATCGTATAACCGCTCTTGCCACAAGCAACGGTGCTGAACACCAGAGTTTTGCCTGTGTAGACCGTGCGGTTCACGAGCCAGAATGTCTCAGGTGGCAGAAGGATGGGAGTCCTCTTGACGTCCCCCGACGGGCGGTGTGAAGTGAAGAATCGCGACCTGTCCTGGGGGACACGGGGATTCTTCACTCCGGCGATGGTGCCTCGGTCAGCGGGCCGCTAAGCCGTTCGAGCCGATCGGCAGCCCACTGACGCCAGGGAGTGGGGTCAGTGCACCATCGACGTGCACCTCAAACGCATCGATGTTGCCGGTATCCCCAGACAGCGCGTAGAGATAGCGGCCGTCAAGGCTCAGCGCCGCATCGATGACCGCACCAGTGGCTGTGCCAGCAACGCTCTCGAGTAGTTGCAAAGCCCCGCCGAAGGCGATGCTGTAGCTGGAGATCGTGCTGCTCCCGGTGTTCGTGACGAAGGCGAAGCGCCCATCGTTGCTGACCACCACCCAGCACGCTGCCGTCTGGCCGGTGCTGACCGATGGGCTGATCACCTGTAGCTCTCCCTGCTTGCCAACGCTGAAGGCTGACAGCGCACTGATATCAGGGGCGCTACCGAAGGCCTCCGATACGAACATCTGGTCTCGCCTGCCGAATGCGAAGCCGAACGGAGTGGGGCCCGGCGAGTCCTGGACCTGCAGCCCGCGGGTCAGCCCCGATTTCCTGACAATGTAAGTGTCGATGTGGTTGGTTGCCTTTTCGGTGACGATGAGAGTACGGCCGTCTGGCGTGAAGCTCACCTGAGCGGGGTCCGTCACATCGGCGCTGAGGCGTCGCGTGGACCCGGGCAGGGGGACGAGTTGGCCGTGGGGGGAAACGATGAAACCGGTGATATTGTCACGCTCGCCCACTTGGCCTCCGGCATTGAGCACATACAGCAAGTTGTCATGGCTGGCCAGGCTGATCGGGTGCAGCCCGCCGGAATCGACGGCGTGGATCAGCGTAAGGCCGGTGGGTCGCACGGCGAAGGAGGAGATTTCGTGGCTCCCAGCATTGACGGCGAAGAGCCAGCGATTGCTCGGGTCTAGGACGACCCCGCCCTGGTTGCCGAGTCCCGTTCCGGTGCCCTTCCCGGCGGTGGGGAAGGCGCCGGCGGAGGTCAGGGAGCCGTCGACGGCTCGATTGAAGACCAGCACGCTATTGCCATCCGCCTGATTACTCAGCGTGTATACGGCGCCAGCTGGCTCAGCGCCATCGGCAGAGATCACCCCGAGCACCACCGTTAACGTGAGCGCAGTCAGTGCCATCAAGGTTTTCAGCTTCATGAGCATCTCCCCTTTCAGCAAAGGTTCTCGACGAAACACCGAGCCGACTTGTGCTGCTTCCGTGGTCTGGCCTCAGGCGTTGCAGGGGTCCAATCGGCAAGGAGGGCCATGTTTCCTCGACATTTCACCGCTATCATCCACTCCATCACACGTTGGCCTTGAAGCCATACCGTGCCGAGGGCAGGAGGTCGGGATAGATAGGCATCACTCCCCAGGACCTAGCTTTGGAGGGTACCTGAGCACCTTAAACGCTGGATAAAGGAGAGGTAATGACTTGGTAAAGATTGCGCTAAGACTGAGAAGGGTAGGGGTTACACGGGTAGGGTGAACCAGATCCTGGTCTCGGATGGTGTGCATTCGGCCCCGACATGCCCACCATGCGCCTCCACTAACTCCTTGACGATTGCCAGGCCGAGGCCTGCCCCTCCGAGCTCGCGGGAGCGAGACTTTTCCCCCCGATAAAAGCGCTCGAAGATGAAGGGGAGATCCTCCTCGGCAATCTCGCCCCCGGTATTGGTGAACGCCACTCTGATCCCATTAAGCAGGCGTTCGGCTGAGATCCCGACGGTTCCTCCGGGTGGCGTATACTGCCAGGCGTTCTGGAGGAGATTCCTGAAGACTTGGGCCACTTTTTCTGGATCGCCCATGATCGGACCGTTGGCGCTGGGTAGTTGCACGTCGACGACAATCCCCTTCATGGCGAACTGCGGGCGAAAGAGATCCAAGACCTGGGAAGCCAACTCCTGGAGGTCAATCAGCCTGAGACTCAGGGTGCCCTTGGAGGCATCCGCCCGCGCCAGTTGGAGGAGGTCCTCGACCAGCCGCACCAGACGTAGCGTCTCCTCATGCAGCAATTCAAAGGTCTCCTTGGAGGGGGAGACCACACCGTCGCGCAAGGCTTCCAAATACCCCCGCATATTCGTCAACGGCGTACGTAGCTCATGGGTGACGTCAAGGACCATGGTCTTGCGCAAATGTTCGACCCGCTGCAGGTTCTCAGCCATTTGGTTAAACGCCGTCGCCACCTGGCCTACTTCATCGTTGGACGGGGTCAACACCCGAGCCGTATAATCACCAGCAGCGATCCGTCTCGTACTCTCGCCCATTTGGGCCAGAGGGTGCAAGACTTTCCGCGTCAAGAGAAAGCTCAGGATACCAGCCAACGTCAAGGCCCCGAGGCTGGCCCAGATAAGCGCTCGGTGACCGGCGGCGAGAAACATCTGATGCGCGGCGGTTGGCGAGATGTTGTATTGCTTCATCAACACCATGAAGTAATCAGCGGCCAGGTAATCGAGAGCCAGCCACACTACCAACATGACCATGCCGATGACCAGCACGTTGATGCTCAATAATTTACACAAAAGGCGGCATGTCACGTTCCGGCCCATCTCTGCATATGGAGGCCTTAACCATTGTCCTTCGGGGTTCCCCCGTCAACGGAAGCGCTGCCGCAGGACGTTGATAGTCATGGGGAGATCGGTGTCGTGACGGACGAGGTTGCCATATGACGACACTATTCGTGCTCTTCTGCGAATCGATACCCCATGCCCCTGACGGTGAGAATATAGCGCGGTAGCGTGGGGTCCTCTCCGATCTTCTGCCGCAGCTTGCCGATGTGGACATCGACGACGCGGTCGATCACTACCTCGCCACCGGGATAGAGCTGGTCGAGTAATTCCTCGCGCGTAAAAAGCCGCCCAGGAGCCGTCATCAATGTCTGCAGAAGCTTGTACTCAAAGGGTGTGAGCGCCAGCGGTTGACCGTGGAGCGTGACCTTGCGCTTGGCCAAATCCAACACCAGGCTTCGATGTGCCACCTGCTCCTTCGAGGTCGCTAGCGGCGGTTGTGCGCGTCGCAGGATCGCCTTCACCCGTGCGACCACCTCGCGGGGGCTAAACGGCTTGACGACATAGTCATCTGCGCCGATCGACAGGCCGACGATGCGGTCCAACTCCTCCTCCCGAGCCGTGAGAATCAGAATGGGGACATCAGAGGTCCGCCGCAGCCTCCGACACACCTCCCACCCATCCAGGCGCGGCAGCATCAGATCAAGGACCACGAAGCTCGGCTGACATTGCTGGGCAAGCTCCAGAGCCTGTTGGCCATCACGGGCCACGATGGTTTTGAAGCCTTCTCGCTGGAGGTATAAGGCGATGAGGGCGACGGTCTTCCGATCGTCCTCAACGATCAGGACCGGGCTTAGGGAAGTATAATCCATCGGCACTCCGCCTCCCCAAGGGGATTTGACGGTCACACCGGAAGTTTCACCCCTAATCGATACGCCTCCCGACCACTCCGGCTACTGACAAACGGAAAGGGTCGTTCGGCGGCACCACGCTGAAGGCCACGGTTTCCTGCCTCGGCCTGCCGGCAAGCGGGGGCGCAAGGTCCTACACCTGTCAGGCGTTCACGAGCCTCCCCACGGCCGCACAAGGGGCGAGACTGGAGGCCATCGCACCGCTTCTTGCCTGGTAGTGTTGCCATGCCATACGTTGACAACGCCGTTGCACAGCCTCATCGGCTCGTAACCAGCAGCTGCAAAAGCCCTCGCAGCGGGACTTTCAGCCAGTCGGGGCGGTTATTGAGCTCATAGCCCAACTCGTACACGGCTTTCGCCAGCTGATAGGCATCCAACAACACTTGAAGTTCGGCGGGATCTTTGGGCAGGAAGGGCTCATCCTTAGCGACCGCGAGATAGGCCTTGAGAAAGGCGACACTGACCCAGGTATACCAGAAACGCGCCCACGGCTCGAGGGCTGGGAAGTCTTCGGGGCGAACCCCCGGCACCTGGCCGAAGAGGGCCGCGTAGGAGGCATAGTGAAATGACCGCAGCATCCCCGCCACGTCTTGCAGCGGCGAGCGCTTGATACGACGCTCGCTCAAAGGCCTGGCGGGCTCCCCCTCGAAGTCGATGATGACGAAATCCCTGCCGGTGTAGAGCACCTGTCCCAGGTGATAATCGCCGTGCACGCGGATGCGCATGGTGTTGAGCTTGCGTTGCAGGAGGGCGCGGTAGCGGCGGCGGATTTCAGGCTCCAGGTCGAGCACCTGCTGGGCCTCTTCCCGCGCGCCGTCGGGGTATTGCTTGAGATACGCACGGAGCCATTGGAACACCTGACTGACATGGCTTTGCATGGATTGATAGATGGAGCGCTGGTAGAGCATCGAGAACGGCTCCGGCGCGAAATTCGGGTCGTCAGCGGACGAGGCCAGCGCCTTATGCAACTCGGCCGTGCGCTGCCCAAGCAGACGTGCTGATTCCAGGTAGGAAGCGATTAGTTCGCGGGCCATCACCGGAAACTCACCGCTCAAGAGGTCGAGCATCGGAGGCTGGGGAAGCCCCGGGACTTGTGCCTCCGGTTGAGCCAAGGCACGCTCGAAGTAGTGGCTAAAGCTATCGAGGGTGTAGCTCCAGGCGTCCCCGACGTTCGGCACGAATTGCTGTAGGATCCCGAGCGTCATCGATGCCCCGCCCTTGCGGCGATATTCAATGGCGCCAACCACTGCTGGGACATTGCTAAACTCCGCCGTCTCGGTCAAGAACCGCCCGATCTCCAGATCCGGGTTCACCCCTTCATCGCTCCGCCGGAACATTTTCAGGATCACCTGCCCCCCGTAGACCACCGACGTATTACTCTGCTCCACCTTCATAACCGTCGGCTCGAGCGGCGCCGGCGGGTCCTTGTACAAGCGACGCAAGGCATGCGGCGAGGAGGCTAGGAACTCACCGTTCATG